>Ga0207874_1000427_pt1 | contig 62204 bp, 55 predicted proteins | sample HigsolmetaAR201D_FD_184833 | JGI IMG/M metagenome (GOLD analysis project Ga0207874, IMG submission 184833) | Ionic liquid and high solid enriched microbial communities from the Joint BioEnergy Institute, USA - AR20-1-D (SPAdes) (version 2) ...
GAGCGAGCGCGAACCTCACGGCTACGCCGCAGGCCGCTCTCGCCGAGGACTGAGGACTGAGGACTCCTAAATCCCCTCGCTCGGCGCCGCCACGATCTGCACCTTCCCTTGCAGCCGCTTGCTGATGCCGACGTTGTTGTGCGCGTCGACGATGACCGCGCCGACGCCTTCGATCGACTCGACGAGCTGCATGCCCTTCTCCGGGCCGAGGATGAACACGGCGTCGTCGATCTCGTCGGCGAGGAGGGCCGTCGGGGCCCAGATCGTCACGCTCCTGCACTTCGTCGCCGGCTGGCCCGTGCGGGGATCGATGATGTGGTGGTACCGCTTGCCGTTCACCACGTAGGCGCGCTCGTAGTCGCCCGCGGTGCTGAAGGCGTGATCGCTCAGGCCGATCTTCGCGAACCACTTGCCCTCGGGGCCGCGCGGATCGCGGATGCCGGCTTGCCACTCGGTGCCGTCGGGCTTCTTGCCGCGCGCGAAGAGGTCACCGCCCGCCTGCACGAAGAACGAGGTGAGGCCGGCGCGCTCGAGGACCTTCACCGCCATGTCGACCGCGTATCCCTTCGCGATGCCGCCGAGCCCGATCTTCGTCTTCTCCTTCGTGAGCATGACGCTCTTGTTGCCCTCGTCGAGCTTGATGTTGCGCCAGCCGACGAAGGGCAGCCGCGCCTTGATCGCGGCTTCGGACGGCGGATGCGGATCGAGATCCTCGTCGAACTTCCAGAGGCCGTGCAGCGTCTGGAAGGTGATGTCGAAAGCGCCGTCGGAGATCTCGCTCGTGCGGACGGCCTCCTTGATGACGAAGAACGTCTCGTCGCTCACCTGCACGGCGGACTTTCCGGCCGCTGCGTTGATGCGCGAGACCTCGCTGTCCGGTCGCCACGTCGTCATCAAGGCCTCGATGCGCTTGATCTCGGCGAGCGCCGCATCGAATGCTTCTCGCGTCTTCGCCGCGTCGACCGTCGGCGTCGTGTAGGCGGCGAATGCGACGTGCGTGCCCATCGCGGCGCCGGAGCCGTGCACCCGCTCGGGGACGAACGGACGCGTGCTCGACGTCGGCGGCAGAGGCTCGGACGCGCTCTCGAGCACCGCCTTGGCGGGATCCTCGGGCGGCGGCGTGCTCGGCATCGGAGGTGGTGCCGCCGAGGGTTGATCGCGACACGCCGTCATCGCCGCGATCACCGCGAGCGACGAAGCTGCGCGCGAGATCGCCGAGCGCCGGCCGGGGCGGCACGCGCGCCGACGGAGCGGAGACGTGGCAGGGGCGGACATCCGCGTCTTCATAGCATTCCTTGCGCCGGTGCGGGCGCGCTGGTACCGGCAGCCCCCATGCTTCCCACCGAGCTCTCCAAGGCCATCGACGACACCGTCGAACGCGAGCGCGCCGCTCTCGCCAAGCTCTCACGGGACATCCACGCGAATCCCGAGCTGCGCTTCGAGGAGCACAAGGCGTCCGCGTGGATCGCCGAGCTCCTCCGTTCGCGCGGCTTCGAGGTCGAGCACGGCCTCGCGGGCATGCCGACGGCGCTCCGCGCGAAGAAGGGCGATGCGTCGGGGCCGAAGGTGGCGATCCTCGGCGAGTACGACGCCCTGCCGGAGATCGGGCACGCGTGCGGCCACAACCTGATCGCGGCGAGCGCCGTCGGTGCGTTCTTGGCCGCCGCCGCCGTCGTCGGTGACACGAAGGGCCAGGTCGTCTTCCTCGGAACGCCGGCGGAGGAGGGCGGAGGCGGGAAGATCAAGATGATCGAGGGCGGCGTCTTCGAGGGCATCGACGCCGCGATGATGTTCCACCCGTTCGATCGCGACATCCTCGCGCACCCTGCGCTCGCGAGCACGTGGATCGCGATGACGTTCCGGGGCTCGCCCGCCCACGCGGCGGCGGCGCCTCACGACGGGAAGAGCGCGCTCCAGGCGTGCATGGACACGTTCCGGCTGATCGACGGTCAGCGCGTCCGCTTCCGCGACGGCGTCCGCGTCCACGGCTTCATCACGAACGGCGGACAGGCCGTCAACATCATCCCCGAGCTCGCGTCGTGCGAGTTCAGCGTCCGCGCGCCCGACACGAAGGAGCTCGAGCGCGTGCGCGGGATCGTCGAGCGCTGCGCCAAGGCGGCCGCGCTCGCGAGCGAGGTCGAGGTCGAGCTCGTCGTGCGGCAGGGGTACCGCGACATGCGCAACAACATGACGATCGCGCGTCGCTTCGGCGAGCACCTCGCCGCCCTCGGCCGTCCGGCGCGCGAGACCGATGCGCGCGTCGGCGCCGGGAGCACGGACATGGGCGACGTGTCGCACGTCGTGCCGTCGATCCATCCGTACCTCGCGATCGTCGACGAGAACGTCGCGCTCTGCCATCAGCACGCGTTCGCCGACGCGGCCGCGAGCGATCGCGGGCTCGCGACGGCGCTCACCGCAGCGAAGGCGCTCGCGCGCACGGCGGTGGAGCTGCTCGTCGACGACGAGCTCCGCGCCTCCGCACGCGCGGAGTGGCGCGCCGCCGCGGCGGGCTGAGAGAAGGCCTCGACGTCGAATGGTCGCGCCCTCGTCGTCGCGCGGCCGCACGAAGGTGCGAACGCGAGCGACGAGGCGCTCGGCGGCAGCGGCGCGCGGGGGTACGTTTCCTTCGTGCTCCGAGATCGCACCCCCGTTGGGCTCTTCGTCGCGGCCGCGCTGGCCCTCGGTTGCTCGGGCGAGGCACCGCAGGATCGTGCGGCGATGGAGCGGCAGACGCCGTCCGGCGCCCGAGACGACGCGACCGGCGACGACGCGACCGGCGACGGCCAGGCGGCGGAGGCGCCGACTGAAGAGCGCGACGAGCCGCTCTTGTCCTGGAGCTTCGAGCCGGCGAGCGCGGACTGCAACGGTTGGCCGGTGCTCGGAGGGGAAGCGATCCGAGCCATCCCGGCGCGTTCGGGTGGGTACTCGTGCAAAGTCTGCTCGAACGGAACCGCGCCCGCGCTCGGCCTGTCGCGCGCGCTCGGGGCGGTCGAGCCCGGTCGCTGGGTGCTCTCCGCTTGGGTGCGCAAGCGCGCGAACACCGCGGCGCCGCCGGAGGCGACGGCGCGGATGGAGGCCACGACATCCGACGGCCTCGTCTCGGCGGTCGCCGAGCCCGTCACCGTGCGCGAGAAATGGGAGCGCCTCGAGGTCGTGCTCGAGCTGGAGGAACCTGCGTCGCGCCTCGAGGTCACGATCGGATCCCCCGAGGCCGAATCCGGCCGGTGCCTCTTCGTCGACGACGTGACCGTCACGAAGGTGGAGTGATCACCAGGACCGTCCGAGCCGTGGGTCGAGCCGCGTGACCTGCCGCCCTCGGCCGACGGCGACGCGCTCGATCAGATCGGCCATCTTCTCGCTCTCGCGGACCTTCGGCAGCCGCTCGTAGCTGCCGTTCCACAGCTCGAAGAGGACGTCGTGTCGATCGAGGATGACCCGATCGATCTGCGCCCAACGGTACTTCCTGACGCGCGGGAACCCCATCGAGAGGGTGCGGGTCTCGACGCCGTCGCTCGTGACGACGACGCCCTGCAGCCCGGAGCGGATGAACGTCGCGATCGCGGCGACGACGATGATGAACACGAGGGGCGTCCGGTTCTCCTCGACGATGAAGCGGTGCAGCGCCGTGTTGCTCGCTCCGGCGCCATGGGCGAGCACCGCGGCGGTCGCGAGGACTCCGGCGAACCCCACGAAGGCGAGCGAGGGGAGACGCTGCCAGATCGGCGGTCCGAAGACGAACCGGTCGTTCGCGGTCGGGCTGTAGGCCATCTCGAAGCGCGCCACGGTCCCGTTGACCTCCGTGATGGAGGAACGGTCACCGTCGTCGCTCTCGACGAGATCAGGGAGCTTCGTTTCGTGACGGGCGTGCCGTTGCGTCAAGAGCATCACCTTCCATCGACACGCAGCGAAGGAGGAGCTTGGGAGCTTCTTGCTGCCGTCGTTTCGTCCCGCTGCCGCCCGTCAACGGGACCCAGTCCTACCTCGTTCTTCCCTAGTGTACTCGCTCCGTCGTCACGCGCACGGAACGTCTTCACGAGCGTTCTTCGTCGTCGCCCGCCTCGCTCGCCTTGCGATTCTTCTTGTACGCGCGGAGGGCGGCCACCTCGCTCCGCGACGGATTGATGACGAAGAGGCCATGATCCGCGTCGAGGAGCGCGACGTCGCCGTCGGAGGCCCACTTGAAGAGGCCCTCCACGCCCACGATCGCGGGCACGTCGAGCAACCGGAGGAGGGCGCGCGTCCGTGGGCCGGTCGCGCGATCCGTGAGCGCCACGCCGACCGGGTGAGCGCGCGCGGAGACGAGGAGATCGAAGACGCTGATCCCGTCGCCGACGAGGATGCCCTTGAGCGGGAGCTCGGCGCGCTTGTCCGCTCTGGCGAGCATCACGAGCGCGTCGCAGAGATCCTCGATGTCGCGGGCGCGCTCCTCGAGGAACGCGTCGCGCGTGATCGACGCCGCGGTGCGGGTGACCTCGCGCGCCACGCGGTTGAGCGCGGCGCCGATCCCTCCGCCTTCCTCCACGAGCTCGGCGGCACGCCCGCGGAACCGAGCGTCGCCGAGGATGTCGAGGTACGTCGCGAGGAAGCCGGCCTCGTCGCCGAGACGCATCGCTCGCGCCCGCTCGGCGAGGCCGCGGACGGCCTTGTCGGCGACGTCGAACGCGCCACGGAGCAGCTTCTGCTCTTCGCGGACGTCTCGGAGCGGCGGCGGCTCCATCGAGCGGCCGCTCGACGGCCGGCGGATCGCGGCGATCGCGCCCATCGCACGCCCGGGGATGAACGGTCGTCCGGTCAACGTGACCTTGCGCGTCCCTCCGCCCGCCTTGCGGAGCATCGCCCCGTGCTTCTCGCGCTGCGCGTCGATGAGCTCTGCGTGGCGGATGCCTGCGGCGATGACGCCTCCGAGCGTCGCGAGCAGCTCGATGTCACGGTCCTCGAAGCGCGGACCGCCTTCTCTGCGCTGGACGACGAGCGCGCCGAGCGGGCCGGACTTCCCGCGGATCGGGACCGCGAGGAAGATCGGGAAGCGCTCCTCTCCGAGATCGTCGAAGTGCTTGTACGCGGTGTGCGTGGTCGCGTCCTCGCTCGTCACCGGGCGGAGGTACTCGACGGCCTCACCGGTCATGCCTTCGCCGATCGCGAGGCGCACCTTGCCGAGCGCGTCCGCCGTGAAGCCGACGTTCCCGCGCATGACGAGCTCGTGACCGTCGCCCTCCACGAGGTAGAGCGAGCAGACGTCCGCGTCGAAGATCGTCGCGATCCGACGGGGAGCCTCGTCGAGCAGCGATACGAGCGGCATCGGACGCGCGGCGAACGCGAGGAAGTCCAGCACGGCGTCGAGCCGCTTGTTGCCGCGTTCGTGCACGACGGTCCGGCGCTCACGGCCGGGCTCGGGCCGGGCGGAGGCGGGCGCCGACGACCCGGCGGCCTCGGCGAACGGGACGTTGCGCTTCGAGCCTGCCATGGTCGTCGTTCGATCCTCGCCGAACGTGTCCGCGTTGTCGAGCGACGGCGAGCGACACCATGGCCGTCCCACCGACGAGCTGCATCGACGAGAAGAGTTTGCCTCGCGTCGTGCGACGGCCGATCGGCCGGGAGTCCGTGGTATAGAGCGCGACATGGCGGAGCTCGATTTCCCTTCCGAGGAGTGGGTCGCGGCGTACAAGGACGCGATCAACGCCAACCCCGAGTACGCGAAGGCCGGCAAGGACTGGACGCACGGTGTCGTCGCCATGGTCGTCACCGCGGATCCCGCGCTCGGCATCGCCGAGGACCTGGCGATGTGGCTCGACGTGCACGAGGGCCGCTGTCGCGAGTGCAAGCTGATGCCCGCCAAGGAGGCGGCGGAGAAAGCCGCCTTCGTCGTGGTCGCGAGCTACGCGCAGTGGAAGCAGGTGATCCGGAAGGAGATCGACCCGACCAAGGCGCTCATGCAAGGGAAACTGAAGCTGACCAAGGGCCACATGCCCACCATGGTCAAGTACGTGAACGCGTCGAAGCAGCTCGTCGAGTCGACCTCGCGCGTGCCCACCAAGTTCCGCGGCGAATAGCCCGGGCGGGCGCGCCGCACCTGTTCGGCGTCGGCCGGCAGGCCGCAGGATCTTCGCATGACGAGCGCGAGGCTCGTGTGCGCAAGACGTCGCCGACGACGTGATTGGCTCTCCTGAGCTCGACGGCTCTTGACCCTTCTTCGGGTGCACTCGATAGTACCGCCCATGGCAGCCTCCACCCCGCTCGTATTGGTCGCCGACGATGAGCCCTCCATGTTGGAGCTCGTCGCGCGTCACCTCCGGACGATGAGCGATCCGAAGCTCGAGGTGATCCAGGCGTCCGACGGCGAGGAGGCCTGGCGGCTCGCGCGCGAGCACCTCCCGGACCTCGTCGTGCTCGACGTGATGATGCCGGGCATGAGCGGCTGGGAGGTCTGTCGCAAGATCCGCGAGGACATCGCGCTCGCCCACACGGGCGTCGTGATGCTGACCGGGATCGGCGAGAACCTGAACCAGATGACGAGCCCGCTCTACGGGGCGGACGCGTACATCGACAAGCCGTTCGAGTTCGACGAGTTCGACGACAAGGTCCGCGACACGCTGAAGGCGCGCGAGGCGCAGCGGCTCGCCGTGGTCCGCCCGTCGATCAACGGCACGGCAGGCGCCGCGAAGCCGGCCGTCGGCACGACGGCGGAGTCGAAGGAGGGCGAAGAGCCGCCCGCGAAGAAAGCCGCTGCGAAGAAGGCGAAGGCCGGCGCGAAGAAGGCCGGCGCCAAGTCGAAGGCGAAGGCCGCGTCCAAGTCCAAGAAGGCGGCGGCGAAGAAGGCCCCCGCGAAGAAGAAGACCGGCGCGAAGAAGGCGCCTGCGAAGAAGAAGACCGGCGCGAAGAAGGCGACCGCGAGGAAGGCGCCTGCGAAGAAGAAGACCGGCGCGAAGAAGGCGACCGCGAGGAAGGCGCCTGCGAAGAAGAAGGCCGGCGCGAAGAAGAAGACCCGCCGCTGATCGTCTCGGGGCTCGAGACGAGCGACGCGCGACGGACCGAGCGCGCGTACGATCGCGGTGTGAATTGACACGCGCGTACGGTTGAGGTCGCATGCTCGACATGCGCGTCGTCGCCTCGTTGCTCGTCGCTCTCGCGGCGTGCGCTTGCGGGTGCAAGCGTTCGGAGGCGGCGACGACCGAGAGCCGCGAGCTGTTCGCCGCCGCGTGCGCGCGATGCCACGGCGTGGACGGCTCGGGCGGGCTGCCGTTGTTCGAAGGGGGGCCCGCCCCGCGGGACTTCCGCGATCGTGATTTCCAGCGCTCGCGGACGGACGAACAGCTCAAACAGATCATCCGGAACGGCAAGGGATCGGGGATGCCGCCATTCGGGACGACGTTCGACGACGCGCAGATCGACGCGCTCGTTCGTCAGATCCGCAGCTTCGATCCAGCCAGGAAGGGGGAGGGCGAGTAGGCATGGACAAGCTGAAGAAGATCGTGAAGCGCGTGCTCTTGGGGCTCGGCGCGCTGATCGTCCTCGGCATCGTCGGGATCGTCGTGAGGTTCTACGTGCTCGCGCCGAAGTCGCGCCCGGCGCCCGTGATGACGGCACCCACGAACGCCGAGGCGATCGAGCGCGGGCGTTACCTCGTGCACCACGTCGCGGCGTGCGTCGGCTGCCACTCCGAGGTGCAGGAGGATCGGCCCGGCGAGCCCGTCGTCGAGGGCAGGCTCGGGTCGGGGCGCGACTTCGGAGAGATCCCGAACTACCCGGTGCACATCCGCGCGGCGAACATCACGCCCGACCGAGAGACGGGCCTGGGCGGATGGACGGACGGCGAGATCGCGCGTGCGATCCGCGAAGGCGTGAGCAAGGACGGGCGCGCCTTGTTCCCGCAGATGCCGTACACGACGTACCGCGAGACGCTGAGCGACGGCGAGGTCCTCGACATCATCGCGTACCTGAAGACGCTGAAGCCCATCAAGAACGATCCGGGCAAGCCGAGCGTGAGCTTCCCGATCTCGATGTTCATCCGCGCGGTGCCGCAGCCGCTCGACAAGCCGCCGCCGCCCGCGCCTTCTCCCTCGGACAAGATGGCGCGTGGCAAGTGGCTCTTGAAGACGGCCTCCTGCCACGACTGCCACGACTCCGTGAACGAGAGGATGGAGAAGATCCCGGGCAAGGAGCTCGCGGGAGGGATGAAGTTCCCGCTCCCGAACGACAGGGGCTACGCCATCGCCTCGAACATCACGAGCGACAAGGCGACGGGCATCGGCGCGTACTCGGACGACGACCTCCGTCGCGTGTTCGAGGAAGGGAAGGGCAAGGACGGCCGCGACCTCTACGTGATGCCGTGGCAGCACTACAAGGGCATGACGAAGGAGGACAAGGAGGCGCTGATCGCAGCGCTCCGCGAGGCTCCTGCGGTGTCGAACGCCGTCCCGCCGTCGGCCGTCAAGCGGTAGCTCCACGACGATCCCGCCGCGGAGCACGTGCGCAAGAGCTCGTGCGCACGCCGTGGACGGCGGATCGCTGCGTACGGACGAAGCGGCGTCGCAACCCACCGAGGATTTCCTTCTCGACCCGAGATATTTCGTGTACGAAAGAACGGTGAGCGCTCGTCTCGCCGACGATCCGGCGTGCGAGCCGACGGTCGGAGGAGCTCACCATGCCCAGCCCGTTCCGTGAGGAGCACGATCAGTTCCGCAACACCGTTCGTCAGTTCGCGCAGAAGGAGCTCGCACCCTTCGCGGACGAATGGGAAAAGGCGGAGATCTTCCCCAACGACGTCTTCAAGCGCGCCGGGGAGCTCGGCCTGTTCGCGGCGCACTATCCGGAGGAGCACGGAGGCGCGGGCGGCGACTACTGGTTCAGCGTCGCGAAGGCGGAAGAGCTCCCGAAGTGCCTCTCCGCCGGCGTCTCGATGGGCCTGCTCGTCCAGGGCGACATGGCGACGCCCGTGATCAGCGATCTCGGGACGAAGGAGCAGATCGAGGAGTTCCTGAAGCCCGCGCTCCGCGGCGAGAAGATCGCGGCGCTCGGCGTGACCGAGCCGAACGCGGGCAGCGACGTCGCCGCGATCCAGACGGTCGCGAAGAAAGACGGCGACGACTACGTCATCAACGGCGCGAAGACGTACATCACGAACGGCTGCCGCGCCGACTTCGTGACCCTGCTTGCGAAGACGAACCCCGACGCGGGCGCGCACGGTTGCAGCTTCTTCCTCGTCCCGACGAACACGAAGGGCTTCACCGTCGCGAAGAAGCTGAAGAAGGTCGGCAACCACGCGAGCGACACCGCCGAGCTCGTGTTCGAGGACATGCGCATCCCGAAGCGCTACCTGCTCGGCGAAGAGAATCAGGGCTTCATGTACCTGATGCAGAACTTCCAGACCGAGCGCCTCATCGCATGCATCAGCGCGTGCGCCGGCTACGAGCTCGCGATGGAGGACGCGATCGCGTACGGCCGTGAGCGCAAGGCGTTCGGCAAGCCGATCATCAAGCGCGAGTACTGGCAGCACAAGTTCGTCGACCTGTACTCGAAGCTCGAGGCCGGCAAGGCGCTCAGCTACAAGGCCTGCGACGCCTACAACGAGGAGCGGTACGTGAAGAAGGGCCCGATCAGCTTCGACACCGTGAAGCTGATCAGCATGGCCAAGATCTTCGTCGGCGAGATCGGCGCCGAGATCATGGACCAGTGCCTCCAGTTCCACGGCGGCGCCGGCTACATCGAGGAGTACCGCATCGGCCGCGCGTGGCGCGACCAGCGCCTGATCCGCATCGGCGGCGGGACCACCGAGACGATGCGGTATTACGTGGCGAAGTTGATGGGACTGTAATCAGGCTCCGGGCTCCAGGCTCCAGGCTCCAGGGATTCGGCGTGGAGGCTGTGTGTACGCCCCGCGGCTTCCTGCGGGTGCGGAGCCGGGTCGGGCCCGTCGTGAATGAAACCGACGCCTCCGATGCATTCGCAGGCAAGCGGTCCACCCACGGAGCGCGCGCCCTGGAGCCTGGAGCCCGCAGCCGGGAGCCTCGAGCTGACTCCTCCTACTGCCCCGACGACGAGCCGCCGAAGCCGCCGTTGTCCGCAATGATCCGCTGAATCTCGTCGTACGCGAGGTCCACGCGCGCGAGGACCTGCCTGCTGCCGCCGGCGCCCGAGTTGACGGCGACGATCGTGCGGTTCGCTCCCGATCCCACGTAGACCGGCCCGCCGGAGTCACCGGACTGGATCACCACCTCGGAGCCGTAGGCGAGCGGGAAGCCGGGCGCATCCGACAGCTTCACGGGCTTGCCGTAGAAGAGCTGGGAGTACGACGCCTGGCCGTTGTTGATGCGCCCGACGTTGACCGCGGTCGTCCCGGTCGCGACCTTGCTGCTCGCCAGGGACGGGTACGAAGGCAGCGTGATGGGCGTGTCGAGCACGAGGACGGCGACGTCGAGCGTGTTGGGGTTCACGTAGCTGCCCGTCGAGACGTATGGCGTCCACTTCTTCGTGGCGGTCGCCGACTTGTTCACGTAGGGCGCGACGACCGTGAACTGAGAGCCGCTGACGCAGTGACCTGCCGTCAGCGCGACGCGAGGCGCGATGATGGCGCCCGAGCAGATGAATCCACGTCCGTTGATGAGGGCGGCCTCGGTGTACTCGGACGCGGGCTTGCCGTTGATGATCGATTGGCCGACTGCCTCGCTCTCGAGCGTCTCCTCGGAAGAAGGGTCGTCGTCGTAGTCAGCGCAACCCGAGAGCAGCGCCGCTGCCGCCGCGACCATGAGGACGTACGCCTTCTTCTCGATACCGACCATGGCTCTCCTCCCTCTCCTCCTCGTCGCCCCGAAGAGCGCCCGGCGAATGGACGCACGACGCACGTCGGCTCGCAGCGCGGCCGTCGCGTTCGACGTGTCTCACCGGGTCCACGCGCTCGTTCGAGCGCGCCGCTTCACCAGACGCGTGCAGTGTTGCTCACGAAGGGCAATCGCGGGATGAGAAGAAAAAGCCTAAGTGCGAGATCGGTGGGACGGGCTGCGCACGTGTGCCATCGCGTAATCAATCGCGACGGCGTGGACGGAATTCGTTCAGCGTCCGCGTATGCGCATGCCGGTGAGACGCGTTCGATCGGGGCACCTGATGCAAGTCGGCAGCGACGCCGGGAGGTCGCTCCGGCTCGACTGCGGCTCTCGGAGCGCGCCACACCTCTCGAACGCGTCTCGATTCGAGACTCTCCGCCACGCACGGGCCGCGTGACGGCGACCACCCTGCCGGGTGGGCCCTTCGGTGGTCGCCGTGAGATCTCCCGTCAGGAGGCGCGCAGCTTCTCTTCCTGGCTCATGTGGAAGAACCGCCGCAGCTCCGCTCGCAGCTCCGCATAGCGAGCGCGCGCCACGTAGTCCTTCTCGAGCCGACCGGTGAAGCGCCAGGCACGCTCGTTCGCGACGCGGTAGCGCTCGCCCTCGACCGTCTCCGGCCCGTGCGCGAACCGGACCGCCTCGTAGAGTCGCTCGCGCAGCCGGCGGCTCGATCGTTGATCGAACCTCTCGAGCGACGCCGCGAGCACGACGTACTTGTCGACCTCCGCTTGCAGCTCGAGCTCGAGCTGCGTCGTCGCGCGAGCACGCGACGCCCGATCGGACAGGTACACGAAGTGGCTGACGCCTTCGATGATCTGACAGATGGGATCGAGGTTCGAGGCGTCGTCTGCGCTGTCGAGGCGAGGGAGGCGCAGCCGCAGCTCGAGCCCGTCCTCCGTCTCGCGCACGAGGAGCGCCTCCCGCTCGTTCTCGCCGGCGTGGGTGATGAACGCGTCGACGTCGGCTGCGCGATCGAGGCGATAGAGGTTCTCGAGCCCGCGCTGGATCCGGCTGGCGAGCGCGATCTCGCGCACGAGATGGACGCCGTTGCCTTCGAGCGCGCTCGTCGAGCGCGGCCGCCGCGAGTCGAAGGGCGGCCGGTCGACGCTCGCGCTCGTTGCGGCTCGGGTCGAACCGAGTCGAGCTTCGCGATCGCTCACGACAGGACCCGGTTTCCCCCTCGAGGCGTCACGAAGCCGTGGGACGAGAGCGCTCCGGCGAGCGCCTCGCTGCCCGTCTTGAGCCAGCGCTCGTACAGCTTGATGAGCCCGCGCGAGGTCGCGACGCCGCGGGCGATCGTCGCGTTCGCCACCTCGCTGATCACCTCGACGAAGCTCGCGAACTTGCGCGAGAGCTCGCCGAAGATGTCGACGGTCGCGGCGTCGTCGTCGAGCGAGCGCGAGCTCCCGGCTCGGATGAGCGATCCGGCGTTGTCGTAGGCCGTCTGACCGATGCCGATGAGGTACTTCGTGTCGACGCCGCGTGCCTCGAAGTGATCGGCGAAGAAGCCCGAGGTGTAGAGGACTCCATCGCCGAGTGTCCGCAGGCGCTCGAAGCGTTCCCCCAGCTCCGGCGTATGGAGCGCCTCGTCGAGCAGCAGAGTGAGGGGACGCTCGAGCGTCCTCTCGATGGGGCTTCCGGGCTTCGCGAGATCGGCCAGCAGCGCGACGACGTACGAGCGCGCGCCTTCCGATGCGGTGACACGCCGCGACCTCATCGCTTCGTCGACGGCCTCCTCGAAGAAATCCGTCACCGACGCTGTTGCCACGATCGACATCTGTTGCTCCTCCACGACTTCGGGGGCGAGGCCCACCAGCGAGTGGCGAGCTCCGTGGAGAAGGCTCCAGGACAGAGCTCCCCTCGCATACTTTCGTTCTATCGGAGCGTCTGGCTCGAGGCAATTTCGCGAGGAGCTACGCGGGCTTAGTGGTCCTCGACCACGCAGCACTCTGCCTTCGAGAGTGCCAATGCGGGAACGGGACGAGCGTAGACGCGTCGCGTCGTCGTCAAGTGCGCGACGTCAAAGGATATTTTGTCGCACGGGCGAACCGTCGAGCCGTGTGGGTCTGCCACTTGACGGGTCGTATGCCGCGATTAGATTGCCGCGCGCTCGTTAGCACTCGCCTCGGGTGAGTGCTAACAATCGGCCGCTCGAAAGGGTGGGCAGCCGGGAAAACCTCAGTTCGAAGGGCCCGCCAGAGATGGGCCCCTCCCCCAACTCCACGGAGCTCTCACCATGAACATCCGTCCCCTGCAGGACCGCGTGATCCTCAAGCGCGTCAAGGAAGAGGAGAAGACCAAGGGCGGGATCATCATCCCCGACACGGCGAAGGAGAAGCCCATCGAGGGTGAGGTCGTCGCGGTGGGCAACGGCAAGATGCTCGAGGACGGCACGATCAAGAAGCTCGACGTCAAGGTCGGCGACCGCGTCCTCTTCGGCAAGTACAGCGGCACCGAGGTCAAGCTCGACGGCGAGGAGCGCCTCATCGTTCGCGAGGACGACATCCTCGCGGTGATCGAGCGCTGAGCGCACGCTCCACGCGCGGGCCTCGGGCCGCGAGCCTCGGGCCTTCGTGGCGAGACGCACGAGTCATCGAAGAAACGAGTTTTTCGGCGCGACACGCGCCTTTGAGGTCTGAGGCGAAGGCCTGAGGCCTCGTGGAAAGGATTATTCCAATGGCAGCCAAGGAAATCGTCTACACCGAGAGCGCTCGCAACCTGATCCTCTCCGGCGTCAACGCGCTCGCGGACGCCGTGAAGGTCACGCTCGGGCCGAAGGGCCGCAACGTCGTCATCGAGAAGAGCTTCGGCTCGCCGACGGTGACCAAGGACGGCGTCACGGTCGCGAAGGAGATCGAGCTCGAGAACCGCTTCGAGAACATGGGCGCCCAGATGGTCCGTGAGGTCGCCTCGAAGACGAGCGACGTCGCGGGCGACGGCACGACGACGGCGACCGTTCTCGCGCAGGCGATCTACCGCGAGGGCTCGAAGCTCGTCGCGGCGGGTCACAACCCGATGGAGATCAAGCGCGGCATCGACAAGGCGGTCGAGACGCTGACCGACGCGCTCAAGAAGATGGCCAAGCAGACCAAGGATCCGAAGGAGATCGCTCAGGTCGGCACCATCAGCGCGAACGGCGACCGCGAGATCGGCGAGAAGCTCGCGCAGGCGATGGAGAAGGTCGGCAAGGAGGGCGTCATCACCGTCGAGGAGAGCAAGACGGCGGAGACGACGCTCGAGGTCGTCGAGGGTATGCAGTTCGACCGCGGCTACCTCTCGCCGTACTTCGTCACGGATCCGGAGCGCATGGAGGCGGTCCTCGACGATCCGTACATCCTCATCTCCGAGAAGAAGATCACGAACATGAAGGATCTTCTTCCGGTCCTCGAGGCGATCGCCCGCAGCCAGAAGCCGCTCCTCATCATCGCCGAGGACATCGAGGGCGAGGCGCTCGCGACGCTGGTCGTCAACAAGCTCCGCGGCACGCTCCACTGCGCGGCCTGCAAGGCGCCGGGCTTCGGTGACCGCCGCAAGGAGATGCTCAAGGACATCGCGATCCTCACGGGCGGCCAGGTCATCGCCGAGGAGCTCGGCCTCAAGCTCGAGAACGTCACCATCAGCGATCTCGGCCGCGCCAAGCGCGTCACCCTCGACAAGGACAACACGACGATCGTCGACGGTGCGGGTGACAAGGAGAAGATCAAGGGCCGCATCTCCGAGATCCGCGCCCAGATCGAGACGACGACGAGCGACTACGACCGCGAGAAGCTCCAGGAGCGCCTCGCGAAGCTCGTGGGCGGCGTCGCCGTGATCAAGGTCGGCGCTGCGACCGAGACGGAGATGAAGGAGAAGAAGGCCCGCGTCGAGGACGCCCTCCACGCCACGCGTGCGGCGGTCGAGGAGGGTATCGTCCCCGGCGGCGGCGTCGCCCTCATCCGCGCTCAGGCCGCTCTCGACAACCTCAAGCTCGACGTCGACGAGCAGCGGTTCGGCGTCCAGATCATCCGCCGCGCGATCGAGGAGCCGCTCCGCCAGATCGTGTCGAACGCCGGCCTCGAGGGCTCGATCGTCGTCAACAAGGTCAAGGAGGGCAAGGACGACTTCGGCTACAACGCCGCGACGGACCAGTACGGCAACCTCCTCGCCATGGGCGTCATCGACCCGGTGAAGGTGGTCCGCACGGCCCTCCAGAACGCGGCCTCGGTCGCCAGCCTCATGCTCACGACCGAGTGCCTCGTCGCGGAGCGCCCGAAGGAGGAGAAGTCCTCCGCGGGCAGCCACCACGGCCACGGCCACGACTTCTGAAAAGCCGGCTCACGCACCGTGAGCCTGGCGTGAGCTTCCTTCCTTCGTAGTGAACATCACGGCCTCCTGCGTCCGCGCGGGGGGCCGTGGTGCTTTGTGGAGCTCGTCGGGAACGGTTTCCAGATGCGTCCTTCCCGGATAGTCTCCGCCGAATGGCGCGCCCTCGTGCGGTCCGAAACGGTCTCGTCGCCGGTTGCCTCGCTTCACTCACCCTCGTCGGGCTCTGGGCGTGCGAAGACGAGCCGTACCAAGCTCCCGGGTTCGAATTCGGTCTCTGCTCGTCCGACAGCGACTGCGACGGCGGCGTCTGTCGATTCCAGTACTGCGTCCCTCCGGACGCGGCCGGCCCGGATGCACCGTCGCCGAACGAGGCAGGCGCGGACGCGCCGTCGCCGGACGACGCCGGTTCGGACGCGCCGTCGTCGAACGACGACGCCGGCTCCGACGCAGAGTCGCCGACCGACGCCGGCTCCGATGCAGAGTCGCCGACCGACGCTGGCTGCGATGCCGACCTCGAGTACGATCCGCTGAACTGCGGGCAGTGCAACTTTGCCTGTGTGGCTCCTGCGGTCTGCTCGCAGGGAGTTTGCCGCGATCCTGCGTTCCCGAGTGATGGTGGGCTCGGACCGTGGGAGCCGGCACCCGACGCCGGGACGATCACGATTCCGTCCGGCATCTACAACTACACGACGATTCACATCCCCAGGAACGTCACCGTCCGCGTGAGCGGCAGTGGCGTGCTCGACCTCCGAGCTCGAGGCGACGTGCTCATCGAAGGCAGGATCGATCTCTCCGGTGGACCGGGAGGCTACGGCACGGGAGGTGGTCCGGGCGGTGGCGCGAACGGTGGTGGCGGCGAGACCGGAACGGGCGTCGGAGGCATCACCGCTCCGCTCGGCGCGTGCGCGGGCGGCGGTGCAGGTGGCTTGGGACCTGCGGGAGGGACGGGCACCGACGGCTGCGGTCAAGGCGGCGCGTACGGCGGCGGCTCTGGCGGGAGCTCCGAAGTCAAGGATGGCGGCGCCGGCGGCGGTGGTGGCGGCCCGGCAGGTGGCGGCGGGGGAACCGGGGCGGACGACAAGACGGGCGGTGCCGGCGGGGGAGAGACGCCGGCGGCTGCAGGCGTCGGCGGCTCCGACGAGAACCGCGCGGGTGGTGGTGGCGCGGCCTTCCTCGGTCCGCCTTATGCCGGCGAGACTGCATCGCACCCGACGTGTGGTCCGGGCGGCGGTGGATCCATCGGCCCCGCGGCGGCGGCCGACCTCGCCGTCACGACGACCTTCTATCCGGGCTCCGGTGGTGGAGGTGGAGCCGGAGGTTGCATCAGCAGCAGTGGCTCCGGCGGCGGTGGCGGCGGTGGCGGCGGTGGCGGTGCGCTCCGAATCGCTTCGCACACGCGCATTCAAATCACGCAGACCGCCTCCGTGCTGGCCAACGGAGGGAACGGCGGCGGAGGTCGCCAGCTCGTCGCTGCGAGCTCCGGCGGAGGTGGTGGTTCGGGCGGGGTGATCTACCTCGCCGCTCCGGTCGTCGACGTTGCTGGCGTCGTCCGAGCCGAAGGCGGCCGCGGCGGTCCTCTCGGTGGGCCGGTCTACCAGATGCTCGGCGCCGACGGCGGAGCCGGTGGCCTCGGGCGCATTCGCATCTCCGTCTTGCCGCCGCACTGCGTGCTCTCGGGCACGTTCGTCCCCGAGCTCGCCGCGGGATGCGCTCCGACACCTCAACCGGGCGTTGTGGGCAAGACGTTCATCGGGATCTACCCGGACTGAGCTCGATCCGATCCACTACTGGCAGAGAACGCGCCCCTTCGTCGCGAGGCAAGCGTTCCGGCACGCCTCGCCGACCTGATAGACGCCGTTCACGCAGCGAAGGAGCTGACGGTTGTCGGTCGAGCACGCGATCTCCTTCGGGCCGTCGCACGGATCGCCGACCATCGCGATCGAGCTGTCGCAGTCGACCGCCTCACCGACCACGCATCCGCGGGCGCCGCGGCACGTCGACGCGATCACCGTGCGGCCACGCGGCATTGGGTGAGCGCTCGACCATCGGGCGTGCACCCGTAGCCGCCTTCGGCCGCGCACGGCATGCCGGCGCCGGCGCCGCCGATCGGTTGCGGCACACCGGGGTCGCACTGGATGGCGTTGCCGACGATCGAGCAGCCGCGCGGGCCGGGGCACGGTTGGAGCACCACCCACGCGCCTCGCTGGCACTGCACGACGGAGGCGCGGTCGACGCCGCACGTCGGCGGGCCGTCGAAGCATCCGTTCGGTCCGGGCGGCGGCCCGTAGGCGTAGACGGGAGCGGGCGGGGGAGGCGACGACCTCGTCGCGCAAGCCGTGATCGGAACGAGGAGGACGAGGGCGCGACCGAGCCAGTGCATCCGGGCGATGATGCTCGATCGCGCATCGGGCGTCGCCTTTCTCGCGCGCCGTGCCGGCAGGCTTTGCGCACGGATCTGCGCAACGGCGCTCCGCGACGTTCCGCTTCCTCGTGCATCTTCCAACGTGGCGGCACGACGCTCACGAAACCATTGGGGAATCGAAGACGCCCCTCCGCGACGTGAGACATTAGAGAGACCAAGCCTCTCCGACTCGCACTTGCGCGCCGTGGCGTCCGCTATTGTTCAACGATTTCAGATCGATCGAGGAAGGTCCGGACCGGAAACGCGTAGAAGGGATCCTTCGGGGCTCTGGGGGTGGGGCTTGCGTGTACCAGGCCCGAGCGCTAGAGCGGCCTCCCGCTCGTGAGGGGGAGCGAACGAGTGGAAGGAGCCGCTCTGTCAATGCGTTCACTCAGGTCCAGGTCGGGGCTGTTCGGCGTCACCATTGCCGCGTTCATCGGGACGTTCGCCCTGGTCGTCGGATGCAGCGCGGACGGCACTGCCGATGGCGACCTGCTCCTCGAGCCGACGAACGAGAACAACGCGACGGAGCCGGAGGAGAGCCGGAAGGTCACGTTGCCGCCGAGCAGCTCGAGCGGCGGGAGCGGCTCGGGCGGAGGGGGAGGTTCCGGCGGCACGCCCGTCGGAGACGCGGGAAAGGACCCGGGCAACTCGAGCAAGCCCGACGCCGGTAAGGATTCCGGTCCCCCGGCGCCCGACGAGGGCGATCCCTGCCCGACGCCGAACGAGATCTTCAAGCGCTCCTGTGGATTCTGCGGCACGCAGGAGGCGATCTGCCTCGTGTCGCCGGACGGCAGCGGGAACTTCGTGAGCGCCTACGGCGAGTGCGTCGGCCAGATCCCGAACGGCTGCCTCCCCGGCACGGTCGAGGAGGTCCCGTGCGGCAACTGCGGCACGCAGAAGCGTACGTGCAACCAGTACTGCTCCTGGACGACGAGCTCGTGCCAGAACGAGCCTCCGAACAGCTGCTCGCCGGGCTCGATCGAGCTCATCTCCGCGGGCTGCCCGTCGGACACGTATCGCACGAAGACGTGCAAGGCCGACTGCACCTGGGAGCCCGCTTCGCTCACGTGCGGAGACCCGCCGTCGTTCGTCATCGCTCCGCCCGCGCCCGGCGGCGTCGCCAGCACGATCGCCATCCTCAGGGAGACGCAGACGATCGGGCGCCTCAGCGGCACGTGCGGGTCGTCGACGTCGATCGTGAGCACGGCGACGCCGTACGCGTACGTCGAGGTCCGGAACCCGCACCCGAAGGCGGTGACGGTCTCGATCTTCAACACGCGGGCGAACGCCACCAGCCCGATCATCGACACGGTCATGGCCGCCTACGAAGGCCCGGACATCCCGAAGTCGGACGCCCAGCGGAAGAACTGCATCAAGGGCGTCAACGACACCGGTACGACCGCGCTCACGGGCGACGGGAAGTGGGCTTCGCTCGACGGCGCCCGTGCGGTCACGATCCCGGCGGGCGGCTCGGTCCAGGTCTACTTCGCGGCGTACTACAGCTACAGCCCGAGCAACCCGTCGAACACGACGGGCATGGTCAAGCTGAGCGTGAAGACCGAGTCGGTCGCGCCCTGATCGGCGGGGCTCGATCGCTCGCGCGCGCTCGTCACGCCCGATCCTTCGCCGAACGGCGCCACGCCGGACCTTCTTCGTCGCTGCCCGTCGCGTCGGGCTGGCGGACGAAGTAGGGTTCGCGCGTGGGCTCGTCTCAGGGAACCGCCGCGTCGCGCGAGGTCGCCGTCGAGGGCGTCGTCGCCGTCGTCACGTACGAGAACCAGGAGACGGGCTTTCGCGTCGTCAAGCTCGACGTCCCGGGCCGCCGCGATCGGGTCACGATCGTCGGCGTCTTCCCTCGGGTCGCCGTCGGCGCGACCGTACGGGCGCGCGGGACGTTCGAGCGCAACCAGCAGCACGGCGAGCAGCTCCGCGTCACGAACGTGACCGAGCTCGCCCCCACCACGCTCGCCGGAATCGAGAAGTACCTCGGCTCGGGGCTCATCAAGGGCATCGGTGAGGTGACGGCGAAGCGCATCGTCGCGCGCTTCGGCCTCGACACGCTGAAGGTCCTCGAAGAGCAGCCGGAGCGGTTGCGCGAGGTGCCGGGCCTCGGACGTGCGCGCGCCGACGCGCTCGTCGCCGCTTGGAACGAGCAGCGCGCGATCCGCGACGTCATGGTCTTCCTCCAGGCCCACGGCGCGAGCGCGCACCTCGCGACGCGCATCTTCAAACGCTACGGGCCGAAGGCGGTGAGCATCGTCTCGAGCGATCCCTACCGCCTCGCCATCGACGTGTGGGGCATCGGCTTCCGCACGGCCGATCGCATCGCGGCGGAGATGGGGATCGCCAAGGACTCGCCGCAGCGCCTGAAGGCGGCGCTCCTCCAGACGCTCCGCGACGCGACGGAGGCCGGACACTGCTACCTCGTCGCCGAGGACCTCGTCACCCGCGCTGCGCGGCTCCTCGCGACGGACGCGGGCGAGGCCGAGGTGCCGAGCATCGAGACGATCGAGCGGCTCGAGCGCGCGCTCGCGGTGCTCGCGGCCGGCGGCGGAGAGCAGGAGAACGGGGGCGCGAGCCTCGTGGTCGTCGAGACGAGCGACCTCGAGCGCCTGCGGATCGGACACGGCGGCGTCGTGCCGAGGAGCGCAGCGGTGTTCGATGCGCGCATGCACGAGACGGAGACGCGCCTCGCAGCGCGCCTCGCCGATCTCGCGTCGCGCCCCGGTGACGAGCTGCCCGGCTTCGCGCAGGCCGTCGAGGCCTTCGAGCGCGAGACCGGGACCGTGCTCGCGGACGAGCAGCGGCTCGCGGTGGAGCGCGCCGCGCGCTGTCCGCTCCTCGTCGTGACCGGCGGTCCGGGCGTCGGGAAGACGACGGTCGTGAAAGCGATCCTCGGCGTCTTCGAGCGCGCGGGCGTCGTCACGCGCCTCGCCGCGCCCACCGGCCGCGCGGCGAAGCGCATGACCGAGGCGACGGGGAGCGAGGCGATGACGCTGCATCGCCTGCTCGAGTTCGATCCGAAGACCGGCACGTTCAAGCGCGACGCCAAGCGGCCGATCGAGGCGGGCGCGATCGTCGTCGACGAGAGCTCGATGATCGACGTGTGGATGGCCGACGCCCTCACGCAGGCCGTCGCCGACGGCGCGCGCCTCGTGCTCGTGGGCGACGTCGATCAGCTCCCCAGCGTGGGTCCCGGCTCCGTGCTCCGCGACGCGATCGCGTCGGGCGTCGTCCCGTGCGTGCGGCTGGTGAAGATCTTCCGCCAGGCCTCGAGCAGCCTCATCGTCCAGAACGCCCACCGGATCAACGCCGGCGAGCCGCCGATCGTCCCGCCGAAGGGGGCGGACGCCGACTTCTTCATGATGGACAAGCGCGACGCGGACGAGGCGCGGCGCGTGATCGTCGATCTCGTCGTCCGGCACATCCCGAGGAAGTTCGCGCTCGATCCGGTCCGCGACATCCAGGTGCTGACGCCGACGAACCGCGGCCCGGCGGGGACCGCGGCGCTCAACGAGGCGCTCCAGGCCGCGCTGAACCCGTCCGGCCCTGCGCTCGCCCGAGGGAGCACGGTCTTCCGCGTCGGCGACAAGGTGATGCAGCTCCGGAACGACTACGAGAAGGGCGTCTACAACGGAGACGTCGGCGTCATCGTGTCCGTCGACGAGGAACAAGGTTCGCTCGTGGTTCGTTTCGACGACGGAGACGCTCGCGACGCACGCGACATCCCGTACGACGGGCGCGCGCTCGACGAGCTCACGCTCGCGTACGCATGCACGGTTCACAAGTCGCAGGGGAGCGAATATCCGGCGGTCGTCATGCCGCTTCTGACGTCGCACTACGTCATGCTCTCGAAGAACCTCGTGTATACGGCGGTGACGCGCGGGAAGCGGCTCGTCGTCCTCGTCGCGGATCCCCGCGCGCTCCGCCAGGCGCTCTCTCCCGATCGCCGCGAGGAGTCGCGGCAGACGACGCTCGCGCTGAGGACGAGGCGAGCGTGCGCGGCGCGACCGCTCGGCTGACGGCGTGCTCGCGCGCACCCGAACTGAGGCGAAAAGGTGACGTCGAGCGCCGGCGCACGCCGACCCGAATACCGGGAGCGAGGCGCACGACAACGAATGCGAGGACGAGGGAGACGTGGTCCGACAGCGCGGCGGAAGAGAAGGAGAACGCGTGACGACGAGCGTGACATCCGAGGCCGAGGCGCCGGACCGCGCCGCTTGCGGTGACCGGGTGGCCGGGTAGACTCCGAGGTGCGTATATGCTGAAGCGACTCGTCATCGGCCTCTTCCTTGGGACGGTGATCGGCGCCATCGTGGCGGCCATCCTCGTCCAGGGGCTCGGTGTGAAGTCGTTCGCGGACTCGTCGCTCGGCGCGGTGGGGGCCTATCTCTCGGCTGCGCTCACCGGCGTCATCACCGGGCTCGTGGCCGGCAAGCCCATCTGGTCTTCGGACGGCAAGCTCGAGGCTGGGCTGAAGGCGTTCTTCGGCGCGCTCATCGGGCTCGGCGGGATGTTCGCGCTCCGGCAGTGGGTCCACGTGCCGGTGGACCTCTCGGCGCTCAAGGCGAGCGACGGTCCGACCGAGATCGGGCAGCTCCCCGCCGTGACCCTCCCGCTCATCGCCGCGGTGCTCGCCGGGTTCTTCGAGCTCGACAACACGGGCGGCGACACGAAAGAGTCGACGGACGCGAAGGACGGCGCGAAGGCCAAGGGCGGCACGAAGGTGCGCGTCGCGGGCGAGGACGCGGCAGAGGACGAGGAGTTGGAGGAGGAGGCGGCGCCGGCGAAGAAGCGTCGCTGATCCGAACCGGTCATGCCGCCGGCGCGGTTCGTCTTCTACGCCGCCACCCTCGGCGGCATCCTGCTCGCGGTCCACGCCGTCCTCCACGGACCGCCGCCTCTGCCCGTCTCCGTCGTTGCCGCCGGCGGCTACCTCGCGATCCTCCTCTCCGGCGTCTTCGTTCTCCGATTGCGGATGTTCGCCGACGCCGTGGTGCGTGGACCGAAGGACGCAAAGGGCATCGTCCTCACGTTCGACGACGGCCCCGATCCCGTCCACACGCGGAAGGTGCTCGACATCCTCGACGCGCACGACGCGAAGGCGACCTTCTTCCTCGTCGGCCGCAAGGTGGAGAGATACCCCGACGTCGTAAAGGAGATCCTCGCGCGCGGTCACGACGTCGGCGTGCACGGCTTCGCGCACGACCGCCTCTTCTCGCTGCGCGGATCGCGTCGCGTGCGCCGCGATCTGGAGCGCGCCATCCGCGCGCTCGAGAAGGTGACGAAGGAGCGCCCGACGTTGTTCCGCCCGCCGATCGGTCACACGAACCCGACGATCGCGCGCGTCGCCGATCAGCTCGACCTCACCGTCGTGGGGTGGTCCGTCTCCGGACGGGACGGCATCGCACGGGCGAAGCCGGCCGCCGTCGCCGCACGGATCGCGCACGCCCTCGACGACGGCGCGATCGTCCTCATGCACGACGCCGCCGAGCGGGACGACCACGTGCCTGCCGGTGTGGCCGCTCTCCCCGAGGTCCTCGCCGTCGCGAAGGACAAGAATCTCCCCGTCGTGCGTCTCCGCGATTGGATCGCGGAGATCGAGAAGTAGCTCGCTCGAAGGAGCTGCACGTCAACCTGGTGCGGCGCATGGCAGCTCGACGACGAACCGCGCACCGCCTTCGTAGCTCTCGTCGACGAAGATGCGACCCTTCGCGCCTTCGACGATGCCGCGGCAGACGGCGAGGCCGAGGCCCGTGCCGGCGCCGACGTCCTTGGTCGTCACGAACGGATCGAAGATGCGGGGCGCGATGTCCTTCGGGACGCCCGGACCGTTGTCCTCCACCTCGATGCGCACGCTCGCGTCGATCTTCTTCGCGCGGACGACGACGATGCGCGGGGCGGGCCTCGACGCGAGCGCCGCGCCCGCGTTGAGCAGCAGGTTCAGGAGCACTTGGGTGAGACGCTGAGGGCTCAGCGCGACGGTGAGGTCCGGCTCGAGCTCGACGCGCGTCTCGACGCCCTTGAAGTCCTTCTGCGGACGGACGAGGGCGAGCGCGTCGTCCGTGACCTCGGACACCGAGGCGGTGCGGTTGTTCGAGTCGGGGCCTTGCTCGGGTCGTGCGAAGTCCAACAGATCGCGGACGACGACGTGGATGCGCTCCGTCTCCTTTCGCATCCGCTTGAGGAAGTCCGCGCGGACGTCCTCGGGCGTCTCCGGATCCTCGAGCAGGTCGTGCATCCCCATGATCGCGGCGATGGGGTTGCCGATCTCGTGCGCGACACCCGCCGCGAGCCTGCCGACGCTCGCCATCCGCTCGCTGCCCGCGAGCTGCTCGCGCGTCTCGCCGAGGCGCTTCGTCGTCGCCGTGAGCTCCTCGATCTTCGCCCGGAGCGCCTTCTCGTCCGCGAGCAGGCGCGCCGCCATCGCCCGCACGCTCGCGCCGAGCTCGGCGACCTCGCGCGCGCCGGCGGCGGGGACGTCGAGGTCGCGCGTGCCGCTCGCCACGCGATCGGCCGAGCGCGCGAGCTGCTCGATCGGCCGGACGATCGTGCGGGTCAGGACGATGTACGCGATGACGAGCAGCGCCAGCGCGAACACGGTCATGTAGAGCGCGACGGCGCGGACGAGCCGCGCCGTCCGGACCGGATCGTCCTCGGCGCGGACGCGGACGACCACCGCGTGCTCGTCGCCGCTCGGCAGCATCACCTCGAGCGCGCGGCCGCCCGGCGTGATCACGCGGGAGGCGGCCTCTCCGAACGGCGGCGTCGGGGGCACGAGCGCGGCGATCTCGTCGCGGTCGCCGCCGCTCGCCAGCACGTCCCCGCGAGGACCGTACACGGCGATCGCGAGGGCGCCGCCCTCGCCGGCGTGGGCCTCGATCGCCTTGTGCAGAGCGCTCGGCTCGTTCGCGCGTACGTCGGAGACGTGCGCGGCGATCGCACGGCCGAGGCTCCTCGCGGCGTCCTCCTGGTACGAGAGCGAGGTTCCTCGCGCGATCTGCGCGATGGCGAAGAAGAGCGGCACGTAGGCGAGGAGGATCACGCCGGCGAGCGTGAGGACGATCTGCAAGCGGAGCCCCGGCCCCGATCGCTTGCGCCGCTCCGCACTCAGCTCATCCATGTCCTCGCCGATCGCCGCCCTGCCGATCGCCGCTCGCCCTGCGCGGCGCGTCTCGTGGCGGGCGCGATCATCGTACTCCGAGAGCGCCGCCGAGCTGATAGACCGCGACGGCGGCCAGCCAGCCGACCCCGTACGTATACGCGACGACGAACGCGGGCCAGCGCCAGCCTCCGGTCTCGCGGCGTATCGCCGCGACCGTGCTCATGCACTGGCACGCGAGGACGAAGAACGCGAGCAGTGCGAGGCCCGTCCGCGCGCCGTACAGCGGCGTTCCGTCGGGGCGCTTCGCCTCGGCGAGCTTCTCCGCGAGCGGCGCCGCGTCGTCCTCCGCGTCCTCGATCCCGTAGACGACGCCCAACGTCGCGACCATGAGCTCGCGCGCGCCGAACGAGCCGATGAGGCCGACGTTGATCCTCCAATCGAATCCCGCGGGTCGGGTGACCGGCTCGACGGCCTGACCGATCGTCGCGGCGACGCTGGCCTCGATCGGAGGCGCGTCGTCCGCCGGCGTCTTTCCGGGCATCGGGATCTCGAGCAGGACCCAGAGGATCGCCGACGCGATCACGATCGTCGTGCCCACGTCGCGCAAGAAGCGCTTCGAGACGGTGTATGCCTTCCGCATCACGACGCGAGCCTGGGGGACGCGGTAGGCCGGCATCTCGAGGACGAGCGGCAGGCCCTTGCCCTTCGTGGCGGTGTGGCGGAGGACCCACGACGCGAGGAGGCCGGCGAGGATCCCGGAGAAGTAGAGCCCCACGAAGAGGCAGGCGCGGAAGAGCGCGGAGCGCTCGGAGAAGAAGGCCTGGATGACGAGCCCGTACGTCGGCAGCCGCGCCGAGCACGTCATCAGCGGCAGCACGAGGATCGTCGTGAGCCGTTCGCGCGGGTCGCGGATCACGCGCGTCGAGGCGATGGCCGGCACCGCGCACGCGTGGCCCATGAGCAGCGGGAGGAAGCTCCTGCCGGAGAGCCCGAGCAGACGCAGCAGGCGGTCGACGAGGAACGCGCCGCGCGCGAGATACCCGCTCGCCTCGAGGAGCTCGAGCGCGACCGTGAGGATCACGATCTGCGGCATGAACGCGAGCACGGTGCCCGCGCCTCCGAGGACGCCGTCCGCGATGAACGACGCGAGCAGGCCCTCGCCGAGCGCGCGATCGAGCCCGCTCCGCGCGAGGCCGACGAGCTCGTCGAAGAGCGACGTCACCGGATCGGCGACGAGGAAGACGGCCGCGAACACGAGGGCCATGAGGCCGACGAAGAGGAACGGGCCGACGACCGGGTGGAGCAGCACCGCATCGAGCCGCTCGGTCAGCCGTCGGCGGCGCTCGACCTCGCGCGTGGTCGAGACCTCGCGCACGACCCGGTGTGCGACGTCTGCGGGGTCGAACGTCGCGCGTCCCGCGGCGCGCTCGCGCTCGCGCAGCCGATCGTCGACGGAGGCGAGGACCCTGGCCTTCGCGTTGCGATCGCGCGCATCGACGAGGATGACGGGGACGCCGAGCTCGATCGAGAGGCGCTCCGTGTCGACGGCGCGACCCTCCGAACGCAGCACGTCCTCGTGCGTGAGGACGAGCAAGAGCGGGAGCTTCGCCGCGGCGAGCTCGCGGGTGAGGCGCAGGCCGAGCGCGAGCCGCGTCGGATCGACGACCTGCACGACGAGGAAATCCTCTTGGCCCGAGCGCAGCGTCTCGAGGAATCTCCGAGCGACGCCTTCGTCCGTGTCCTGGGCGACCGTCGCCTCGACCGAGTAGAGGCCCGGCAGATCGGCGACCTTCACCGGGGTGCCCGACGGAAGCGTGACGTCGGCCTCGAGCACGTCGACCGTGATCCCGGGGTAGTTGCCGACGCGGGCGTTGCCTCCCGTGACGAGGTTGTAGAGCGACGACTTTCCGGAGTTCGGTCGTCCGATCAGCGCGACCGTCGGCTTCTTCGCGTCTCCGCCGCGCCCGGGGACGGCGTCCGCTGCGGCGCTCATGACGCGACCTCGACCACGTCGAGACAGGCGGCGATCTCCTGCGCGACGGCGAACTCGCCACCGGAGGCGGTGCGCACGTGGAGCGGGCCGCCGAGGATCGCCCGACGGAGAACGACGACCTCCTCCCCTTCGTGCAGTCCCACGGCCGCGATCCACGCCGCGACGTCGCCCTCGAGACGCGCGCCCACCACGCGGACGCGCTGCCCGAGGGTCGCGCTCGCGAGGGTCGTCGATTGCGTCCGTTCTGGCCGATCGCTCATGCGAAGGAGTCAGATGCCGAATGCGCGTCCGATCGCTTCCGCGATCGCGCCTCCCGTGTCGATCGTCCGATCGAGCACGTCCGTGGCCGCCGCCTTCACCTCGGTGGGCGCTTGCCCCATCGCGAAGGAGCGGCCCGCCTTCGCGATCATCGGCAGGTCGTTGAGCCAATCGCCGACGCAGACGGTCTCCTCGAGCGGGATGCCGTAGTGCTCGCACACCCACTCGAGCGCCGTGCCCTTCGTGCTTCCGGGCGCCCTGGCCACCATCCCCCAGTGGTCGGTGTCACGCCCGAAGGGGAACATCGCGACCTGCATCGCGCCGTCGCGCTGGAGATCCTCGACGGTGCGGCCGACGCTCGCCTCCTTGCCGAGCGCGACGACCGCCGTCATCCCGCCGTCCGAGTTCCAGAGCGCGTGCTCGGTCACGCGAGGGGCATGACGGAGGTCGGTCGACCACGTGCGCACGTACGGCAGGTAGTCGGCGCCCCGGTCGTCGTGCACGATCGCGTCCTCGGCGAAGAGGAAGGCGACGAGGTCGTTGCGCTCGAGGCTGACACGCAGGCGCTCGGCCGGGCGCCCACGGATGCCTCGATGGAGCAGGGTCTTGCCTTGCTTGACGTGGACGATGTGGCTTCCGTCGGCGCAGCCCACCGGCCCGTCGATCCCGAGCATCTCGGCGGACTCGCGCGTGCCGGAGTAGAGGCGGCCCGTGAGGATCGTCACCTTGATCCCCCGCGCCTTCAGCTTTCGGACGGCCGCGACGTCGACCTCGTTCGCGACGCCGTCGTGGTTGAGCAGCGTGCCGTCGAGGTCGAGCGCGAGCAGCCGGTAGCTCCGCCGAGCCGGTGACGGCGAGCTCGCGTTCGATCGCAAGCTCACAAAAGCAGGCGAGGAAGCGCCGCCGGTGCGCTTACCGTTTCCCGGCGCGCCCCCGTTCTTGCGCTTCCCCGCCATTGCTCGCTGGACGTTCGCGTCAGGACGCCGTGGCGTAGACGGACACTCGCTTCTTGTCCTTCGTCTTCCACTCGTACTTCACCACGCCGTCGATGAGGGCGAAGAGGGTGAAGTCCTTGCCGCGTCCCACGTTGCGACCGGGCGAGATCGTCTCGCCGACCTGACGAACGAGGATGTTGCCCGCGCGGACCGTCTCGCCGCCGTACACCTTCACGCCGCGGCGCTGCGCGTTGGAGTCGCGACCGTTGCGCGTGCTGCCTGCGCCTTTTTTGTGAGCCATGGTCTCTCGCTCCTTCCGTCAGCCCGTGATGTTCGTGATCTCGAGCGCCGTGAACGGCTGCCTGTGCCCGGCCTTACGGCGGTAGTTCTTGCGGCGCTTGAACTTGAAGACGATGATCTTCTTCGCGCGGTCCTGGGCGACGATCTTCGCCTCGACCTTCGCGCCGCTCACGAGGGGAGCGCCGACCTTCACGCCTTCACCGCTGCCGACGAGGAGCACCTCGTTCAGCGTCACGGTGTCGCCGACGTTGCCAGGGAGCTTCTCGACCCGGAGCCGATCGCCCTGCGCCACTCGATACTGCTTTCCGCCTGTTCTGATGACCGCGTACATGGATCGCCCTCTTCATGAGCCGCGTGAGCCTCGGTTGATGGGCCACGACGGCGGGGAGTTGGCCGTGCTGGATACCACCTCGGCGGGCGGCGTCAAAGCGAGGTCAAGCTCCCGAAAGGTCGCGAGAAACCTCGTCCTCTGGCCGGCGCCTGCAGACGTGGGGAGGCGGCACTATACGCGTGCGCTCGGGTTTGTAAAGCGCGGCGGCAAAGCTCGGGTTTCCGCGGGCCTCCGGCCCGCCCGGCCGGGGCCGGCCGGTTGTTCGTGCCCCGCTCTTGGTTTACCCCTTTCGTAGGGCGCACCCTTTGCAGCCGTGTCCACGGCTGAGCCCACTCGCAGGCCCTCGGGCGGCCTGTGAGCGCCTCGTCACGTCGGAGGATCCATGGATTATCGCGGCGTTGTCCTCACTTGCGCGGTCCTCGGTGCGGCAGTGCTCGGCTCGTCGACTGCGTGCAGCGGCCCGGATCCTGGAGCCATCACCTTCTCGGAGCGGCCTGGGATCATCGGGGAGCCGCAGGGGTCGACGAGCGGCGACGGGACCAGCGGGACCTCGGGCACGAGCGGCGACAGCCAGCCCGGCAACGACTTCTTCAAGGACGCGTTCGCCTACGAGGACCCCGGGCTCCTCGCGAACAACGCGGACGTGGCGCACGGCGGCACGGTCGAAGGAAAGGACTGCTTGGTCGCCGGCTGCCACCTCGACGGCGCCAAGAAGTGGCTGTTCGGAGGCACGGTCTACAACGCGGCCAAGAACGGTCAGACCGTGGCGAAGGCGGAAGTGCGGATCATCGGCCCCGACGGAGCCGAGGTCGGCCGGGCCTATACCGACGCGAACGGCAACTTCTGGATGGAGGCCGGCGACAAGACCATCCCGCCGAACTCGAAGGTCGGCGTGCGAAGCGAGGGTGGGGGCGTCGCGCTGATGGTCACGCCCATCTCGAACGCCGACGGCGGGTGCACGGCGAACCGCGCGAACTGTCACGGCACCGAGCTTCAGGGACGGGTCTGGGTGAACTGAACCTGTGGCCCTGCGGGGTTTCTCGATCCAGCGGCCGCGGGATCCAGCCCTCGAGAGCTCACGGCCGGGCGGGTGCGCAGAATTTCGCGCAATTTCAGCCCTACGGCCCTTTTCGAGCGAGGGCGTGCCGCTTGCAGGGTCGTCTGCACGGTCGTTCGGCGCGGCCATCCGACATCATGGACCTACGTAGCCTTCTCTCGATCGCAATCGCCCTCGGCCTCGGGATCTCTGCGGCGGCGTGCGCCGGCCCCGAGGCCGGAATCGTGTCGTTCACGGAAGCGGGGTTCACCGCGGTCGACGATGACGAAGACGAAGACGAAGGCACGACGAAGACGAAGAGCCAGAGCTCGAAGAGCTCGGCGAGCACGTTCTTCGCGAACGAGGTCTACCCGTCGCTGAAGACGGCGTGCGCCGTGTGCCACGAGGAGGGCAACACGATGAATGCTCCCGCGTTCTTCGGGAAGGACGCCTCCTCGACCTACAAGATGTTCAAGGAGATGGGCTACGACCGCCCGAACAGCGAGCTCGTCACGAAGGGCGCGCACTCGGGCCCGGCCCTGACCGACGAGCAGAAGGCCCTGATCGACGAGTGGGTCGACGCCGAAGCGGGCAAGTGAGCCGAGCGCTCAGTACCGGTGCTGGAACAGCACGTCGAGGATCGACGTGCCCTTGTCGCCGCGCGTGGCGACGAGCGACCACTTCGGGATGAACTGCCAGTTGAGGAAGACGAAGGTCGAGTCGGGCTGGTACATCGTGCGGCCCGGCGCGTAGCCGACCTGCACCTTCAGGCGGCGGTCGAAGAAGCTGCGTCCCAGCTTCGTGCGTGTGCGGTTGCCGCTCAGCGTGTCCGTCTCGACGTCGAGGTTCGGATCGATCTCGGCGAGCAGCCGGTTCAGGTCGCCGGTGACGAAGCCCGATCCGACGGCCGTGGCGCCCGACGCCGCGCCCGGCGTACCCGTCGAGTCGGTGCTCGCCGCCGCCGCCATGTTCGGATCGGGGCGGCCGAAGAGCAGCACGCTCAAGATCTCGTTCTTCGTGAGCGGCGGCTCCGAGCGCAGCGACAGGTTGCCGGTCTTGAGCGGGCCGGCGAACTCGACCCAGATGCGCGTGCGGTCGGGCGCGTCCCAGTACGCGGCCGCGACGATGGTCGGGTTCGACGGGTCGCCTCCTTCGGGGAACGTGATCGTGCCGCGGTCGACCGTGAACGCGCGCCCGTGGACGATCGCGCTCCCGCCTCGGAGATCGATCCGGCCGGTGACGCTCACCTCCTCCGCGATCTCGACGAGCGTGCGCCCGGTCAGCGAGACGTCGATGCCACGACCCTCGAGGCGGACGGCGTCACCGAGCGTGACCGTCATGCGCGTGACGAGCGCGCCCTCCGCGCTCGTGGTGGTGCGCTGGGGGCCGGCTCCGCCGCGGCCCCTGCGGACCGCTCTCGTGTCGAGCATGCCGTTCTTCCTCCGGATGCCCACGGTGATCGTCGGATCGGGCTCGAGCGGCTCGAGCTGCTGCGCGTTCCGATCGGGCAGCTCGACGTCCGCCCGCGGGACGTCGATCGTCACGAGGAGGTCCTTGCGGTCCTCCGACATCTTCGCCGAGAGCTTCACCTCGCCTTTCGCTTCGGCGAACGTGGCTCCCTCGAAGCTGAGCGGGATCCCGCCGTTCGAAGCGACGACGATGGCTTCGGCGTCCTCGAACGACAGGCCTTTCATCCGTCCCGTGGCGGACGCGCGGAACTCGCCGCTGCCGACCTTGCCCGTCATCCCCTCGATGCGCCACGTGCCGGTCTTCTCGAAGCGCGCGATCCCCGACACGCTCGTGATCTCCTCGCCGATGAGGTTCAGGTACATCCGGCCTTCGCGGAGGGCGAGGCCGCCCTCGAACACCTGCGAGGTCCGGTCGAGCGAGATGCTCCCCGACCCGTCGACGCGACCGTCGAGCTCCGAGATCGACCGCCGAACGAGCGGTGCGAGCAATGCGAGCCGGCCGTTGACCACCGCATAGTCCACCCGCGTGGGGGCCGTCGGATCCCATTCGACGTCCAAGCGATGGACACGCAGGCCCTGCGAGGCGAGCTGCACGAGCGCGCTGCTGTCCTGGTCCTCGATCTTCGCATGCACGAAGAGCGAGCGATCGCGCCCGCCGACCGTGAGATCGACGGAGCGCACCATCGCGCCGCCCGCGCCGAGGTCGTCGACGTGCGCCTTCGCGGTGAACGATGGGCTCCCGTTCAGATCGCGCACGCTCGCGCGGCCCGTCAGCATGCCCGTCACGTCGCTCGGCAGCGGGAGCGCGCCGAGGCTGACGTTCTCGACCTCGATCTCGGCCGACGCCTTCCAGGGCGGAGCGGCGCGGCGCCGGAGCACGTCGGTCATGCGCGCGTCCGTCACGAGGACGAACCCGCGCACGTGGCCCGGCTTCCGCTGCGTGCGGGCGCGCCTGTCGGCGGCTTGGATCGGCGCCGCCGCCATGCCGGCGGGAGGTCGCGTCGCAGGTCGGCCTTGCCTCGAGCGCCTCGCCGGCTCTCGCTCCTCGAGCGAGAAGGTGATCGCGGCGCGCTCGCCGTCCCAACGCCCGTGGAGAACGCCGTCGAGCGGCTCGAACGTCGCCACGCCCTGTGACCGCCGCACCTCGTCGAGGCCGGCGATCTGCGCGCGGAGCTCGACGAGCGGTCGCGCGACCGTGCCCGTGACGCGGACGTGCGCATCGACGCCGCCGCGGAGCTCCTTCGCTCGTAGGAGGGGAGGCAGCGCGGTGAGGTCGCGCCGCGGGACGTCGAGCACGGCGCCGATCGCGAGCGAGCCGAGCGCCGTCGCGTCGAGGCTCTTCGTGTCGGTCACCCAGCGGAGCGGCAACTTGCTCTTCACGGCCCCGCTCGCGAGCACACCGTGCTCGTCCCAACCGAGGAGGGAGACCTCCGCGTCTTCCGTCCGCCCGTCCCACTCGGCGTGCGCGAGCAGGTCGACGCCGGAGACGACGACCGGCTCCGACCGCGAGCCGCCGGCGAGCACGACCTCGAGCCCGCGGGTACGCACGGTCCCGCGCACGGCGGGCAAGGCCTCGGGGTCGCCACGCTCGATGCGTGCTTCGACGGTGGCGATCCCGCTCGTGCGCTCGATGCGCTCGCTCGTGAAGAAGGGAATGCCCTGCGCGAGGTCGATGCTGCCTCTCAGCTCGACCGTGCCGGTCGCGCGCTGGAGCGAGCGTCCGTCGAGTCGTGGGAGATCGAGCTCGGCGCGGGTGATCTCGAGGCGGGCGAGGCCTTCGACGTCGAGCTTGCCCGTTCCCACGAGCTTCCCGTGCGCGATCTTCGCGTGGGTCTCGGCCACGACCGCGCGAGGTCCGACGGTTTCGTTCCGGAGGACGACGTCGACATGGCCGCTCGCGCCCTCGGGGCCCTCGCGGACGTCGACGTCGATCTCGGCACGCGTTCCCTCCGGGAAGCTCTCGAGCTCGGCGATCCCCGTCACCGCGGCCGCGCGCCGGAGATCGACGCCCGCGCTCTTCGCCCGGACCGACCAGCGCCCGTCGCGGCCGACGTGCGCGTCGAGCTCGAGCGGCTCGCCGAGACCCCGGACCTCGAGCCCGCGCGCCTCGACGACGCCGTTCGCGATCCGGATGCCTCGCGCGGAGGCGGTGATGCCGGGCGCGTCGTCCGCGATGGCGACGTCGATGGACGCGTCGAGCACGCGCGGCGTGGGGACGAGCGCGATCTTCGCGCGGCCCTTCGCACGAGGGTAGACGAGCGGCTCTTTGCCGGGCGCCTGCACCCGGACGTCGGCGCCGTCGAGCTCGACGTCGATCGACGGCGACGCGAGCGGGCCGGCGATGCGACCGTTCCCCCGCAGCTCTCCCGCCGACAGCGCTCCGGTCCGGAGCCTCTCGCCGGAGGCGACCATCGAAGCGTCGACGGTGCCCTGTGCGAGGTTCACCTTGCCGCGAACACGTGCCGACGCGGCGCCGTTCACCACGCCGGGGGCGCGCGCGAGCGTGTGGAGCGCGTCGGAGCGCGCCTGCAGATCGAACGTCGCGACCTTCGCGGGCACCTCGAGCTCGATCCTCCCGCTCGCCTCGATGCCGCGCTCGCGTGTCCGCAACGTCGCGGTCACGCGCTCGGCGTCGAAGCGACCCTCGACGATCGCCGGTGGAACCTTCTCGCCCGCGACGGTGCCCTCGGCGGTCGTGACGCGGAAGGTACCGGCCGGCGCAGCCAGGATGCCTTCGACGCGGATCTTCCCCGACAGGTCGGTCGCGACGTTCGCGCCGAAGGTCGAGGCGTCGATGCGCGAGGCGTCGACTTCGAAGTGGAACGCGTTGCCCTCGCGGAGCGAGAGCTCGCCGTTCGCAGCGACGTCCGTCTCGCCGGCGCGCGCACGCGCTTCGATCGCGAGCGCAGGCAGCCTCCCGCGCGCGTTCGCGTGTAGCTCGACCGGCTTGGTGATCGGGAGCTCTCCGAACGCGGACGCGATCGCCTCCGGGCTCGCCTCCGGCACGTCGAGGCTCGCCTCGATGACGCCGTCGCGGAACGAGGCCTTCGCGGCGACAGGGACGTCGCCGCACGTCCCGTCGATCTCGGCCTCGCCGTCGAAGCTCCCCTCCTCGAGCCGAACCGCGAGCCATCCCTTCTTCGCTCGAGCGACGAGCGGCTGCCACTGTCCGGGCAGGCGCGGCGAACGGAGCGTCACCTTGCCTTCGAGGAGCTCCATGCGCGCGACGCCGTCCGCGACGTCGATCTTCGCTGCCACGTCGTCGGCGGTCGCATCCAGAGGTGGCGTGACGAGGTCGCCGTGAATCCGCGCCGACCGGACCGACGCTCGACCGATGTGGACACGCGGCTCCGCCTTCGCCGACGCGTCATCGGCCGTCGGTCCGTCCTTCGAAGCCGGGGCGAACGCGCGCGCGATCTCGGACACGCCGGCGGCGTCGACGTGGAGGGCGACGTCGACGACCTCGACGTCCACGCGATCGATTCGGATGACCGGCGCGCCTCCGGTCACGAGCGAGCGCGCGAGCCCGAGCAGGTCGACGTCGGCGCGGACGTCGTTCGCCAAGACGACGCGCGTGCCGGTCGGGGAGAGGATCTTCACCTGCCTCGCGTGGACCTCCCCGCGACGGCCGAGCGACAGCTCGGTGATGTCGTCGAGGTCGATCTTGCCCGCGAAGAGCTCTCCCATCACGCGGTCGCACGCCGCCGCCACGGTCCGACGGAACGCGGGCGTGCCGGCGTGCACGAAGACACCGGCCACGAGCGCACCGGCGAACGTCAGAGCGAGACCGGTGCACCGACCGACGTGGGCCAAGGCGACGAGCGCGCGTCTCCGCACTAGAACGCCTCTCCGATACCGAGCGCCACGGCGATGGGCATCCCGAGCAGGGGCTCCGGCTCTCGCTCGAACCTCGCCCCCGCCGGGTACTGCAGGCCCGGGATGCGATAGCCGACGTCGAAGCGGATCGGTCCCACGGGCGTGTCGTAGCGCGCTCCGGCGCCACAGGATAGGTGAGGTCGATCCAGCCGGATGCTCAGAACGAACGGCGACACGTCGCCGGAGTCGCAGAACAGAGCCGTCGAGAACGGGCCGGAGACCACGAAACGAAGCTCTGCGCTGGCCTCCCAGAGCGACAGGCCTCCCGTCGGCAAGAGGCACGTCGGATCGTTCGGGTTGCAGCCGTAGGCCAGGGTCTGGCCCGCCGGGCTGAGGTAAGGGATGTAGTCGTGCGGGCCGACGCCGCGGAGCGGGTAGCCGCGGTTGGACGTCGGGCCTCCTCCGAAGAAGCCGCGGAAGAAGAGGATCTGGTAGTCGCGGTCGGCGCCTTCCACACGGGAGGGGCCCGGCGTCGAGAAGTTGAGCTGCGCACGGTTCGAGTAGTTGAACGGGAACAGGAAGCCCAGCGCGCCGCGGACCGCGAGGGTCACCCTCCAGGGCAGCGGGAAGTAGGCGCGTACCTCGGGGCTCACGCGCACGTCGTTCGCGTCTCCCTGGAGGATGCCGCCCGCGAGCTGCAGCTCGTTCCCGACGTAGAAGCCGCGGCGCGGCTTGATCGGGTCGTCGCGGAAGTCGAGGTGCGTGGTGAGCGCGACGTACGAGACGAACAGCGTGTCGACGTTCGGGACGTGCCCGAGGTAGTCGAACGGGTAGTTCGCTTGGATGTCGTACTCGGGGCTGACGAAGAGCCATCCCCAGAACTTCCGCTCCAAACCCGTCTCGCCGCGGATCTCGTGGTAGCCGAGCACGTTCTCGGTCGCCGTCGGGAGGAGGACCGGGAACATGTTGTATTCTGCACGCGTGAAGCCGGTCGTCCGCTTCTCGAGGAAGGCAGGCTGGCGCACGGTCGCCGAGAGCCGGTGCTCGTAGAGCACGTCCGTCGGAGGAAGGAGATCGGGGAAGCGCGTCGGATAGAGGACGAGGGCCGGCTTGTACCGGACCTCGAGCTTGCGCAGACCGCCGAGGAAGTTGGCGTTCTGCCAGCCGGCCTGGAGGTGGACGTCCGACTTGAGCGAGTCGAGCTCGACGCCGGCTCCGGCGAGCACCGCACGCAGCTTCGCCGGCTGCGTCTTGACGACGATCGGGACCGTGCGCGTCTCGTGGAAATCGTCGAGCTTCTGCTCCACGTCGACGGAGGCGAACACGCCCAAGTCGAGGAGCGCCTGACGTCCCTCCTCGATTGCCTCGCTCGAGTAGCGCGCGCCCGGCTCGACGCCGAAGACGCGCCGCACGGCGCCTTCGGGCAGATCGCCGAGCCCTTCGAACTGGACGGTGCCGAACGTGCCGAGCGGCCCCGGATCGACCTCGTACGTGAGCCGCGCACGCCGCGTCGCGAGATCCACCTCCGCCGAGCGCTTCACCTTCGCGGCTGCGTGTCCGGTCGAGGTCAGACCCTTGAGCGCGGCCTTCTCGGACTCCTCGAACTTGTCCTCGTCGAAGAGGGAGCCGATCGGGAGGAGCTTCGCGACGTTGATCCGCATCGCGTCGCGCGTCTGCTCGTCGACCGGCGTCTTCTCGGCGAAGGTCACCGAGTCGACCCGGACCGGCTCGCCCTGGGCGACCTCTATCGTGACGTAGACCTTGTTCCCTCTCTCGACGACGCGCGCGGCGCGGACGTAGGCCTCGTAGTAGCCGCGGGCCCGGAGGTAGCGCTCGATCCGCTGGAGATCGCGACGGAGAGCGTAGGGATCGAAGATCTCGTACTCGAAGACGAACCCCTCGAACAGGCCGAGGAAGCGGGAGCTTTCTCGGGTCGCGATCCGGTCCTTCAGCTCGTCTTCGTCGACGCCGTGAAGTCCCTCGATCGTGACGTCCGCGACCGCCCTCTTGCCGTCCGGCACGCGGTAGCATGCGCTCGAGCCGAGCGCGAGGAGCGCGGCGGCGACGGACAGAGGACGATGCGTTTTTCCCATACCGCCGGCGAGCGGCATCGGGCGCAACATAACAGCCCCTCGAAGCGGGCCGGCGGCTTCGTTTCTTTCGCGCGCCGGCGGCGGGGCCACGCAAGGGCGATCGGCGCGTCGTCGCACGCAGCGTTCGGCTGGCTGCTCGTCTTCGCCGCCGCCGGGGTGCTCGGTTGCGCCGGCTCGCTGCCGCGGCCGCCGTCGGCGCCGATCGCAGCGAGCGATTACGTGCCGGTGCCGTTCGCGCCGCGCGAGCCGCCCGTCGAGCTCGTCCCTCCGTCTCCCGCGAAGGGGGCGGTCTGGGTGGACGGTAGTTGGGAGTGGACCGGCGAGCGGTACGTCTGGAGGTTCGGCTCGTGGGTCCTGCCACCTCCCGGTGCCCGGCGAGCGAAGTGGGTGGTCGTGCGCAGGCCCGAGGACGGACAGCTCTTCTTCGCGCCGTCTTCGTGGAAGACCGAAAACGGAGAGAAGATCGACGACCGATCGTGGGCCTACGCGCTCGGGCCGCGGGCGCGTGCGCGCACGCGGCTGGGCGCGGATCCCGGGGTGCCGCCACCGAGCACCCCGTCGGAGCGCAGGCGATCGCGGCCTGCCAGCGGCGACCCGGACGCAGAGTAGAAGCGAACAGTGAGGGCGAAAAAGGTTCGTGCCAGAGAAAGCTGGCCGACCAAAAAATCGCGGGGGCCGATCGACCTCCGACGAGGCACGACGAGCCCCCGAGAGCTGGTGTAGGATCTGATCCAATGGGCGGCACGTCGTCGAATGCCAAGCGGCTCGAGGCGGGGGATCCGGACGATCCGAAAGCGCTCGATGAAGTCGAATCGGACGAGGTCTCGCGCGAGACGATCCGACCGGCGTTCGACGTCGAGGCTTACGCCGAGGAGATGGTCGGTCGCGAGCGGCTGCCCACGGTCACCGACGAGGTCGCCACGGAGGAAGCGCGGATCGCGTCGGTGCTCATGGACTCGAACCCGCCGGGGCGCGCGTCCGTGCCGGACGTCCAGATCGGTGTCGAGTACTCGGAGGTCGACGCGCTGACGCCAGAGGAGCAGCTCGCGTTCCTCCGCGCGCGTCTCGCGCCGATGTCCCGCGTGCCTGCGCTCAAGAAGAAGCTCACGGAGCTCGGACCGGTCATCGAGGATCCGAAGACGGCCTACGTCCTCGGCTTCATCGACGGCATCCTGCCGCTCGAGACGATCGTCGAGGTCGCCGGGCTCCCCGAGCTCGACACGCTCCGCATCCTCGATCGCGCGGTCGATCAGCACCTGCTCACGTTCGACCGGAGCGATCGCTGATCGCGATCATCCGGCGGCGACCGTCTCGAGCAACGTCGGGGTGACCTCGGCCAGCGAGCCGACGACCGCGTCGGCCAGGACGAACCGCGGCTCGTGGTGCGGGTGATCGAAAGGAACGGCGACACACCCCATGCGCGCCGCCTTCGCCGCGATGACGCCGGTGAGCGAGTCCTCGATGACGACGCACTCGATCGGAGAGACCGAGAGGCGCTCCGCCGTCCGGAGGAAGACGCTCGGGTGCGGCTTGCCGTACGGCTCGTGCTGCGCGGAATGGACGACGTCGAACGCGCCCTTCAGCCCGAGCCGCCCGAGCGCGGCCTCGATGATCGGCATGGGCGAGGAAGATGCGAGGGCCACGCGCCTCCCTCGTTCTTTCGCGGCGGCCAGGGCGACGTCGATTCCGGGCAGCGCGCGTCCCTCGCTCGACACGAGCTCGACGACGCGCGCGACGAGCCGCGCCTCCACGTCCGCGCACGTCATGCCTCGGAATCCGCGCCGCGCGTGCCAATACGCGACGACGTCGTCGACGCGCAGGCCCTTCGTGCGCGCGCAGTCCTCCTCGGCGAGCGTGACGCCGGCGGCACCGAAGACCTCGATCTCCGCGCGGACCCATAGCGGCTCCGAGTCCACCAAGAGCCCATCCATGTCGAAGATCACCGCGCGGAGCACGCCTCCTCACTACACGCATCGGTCGCGGTCGCAAGTCGGCGTCGAATCGGGCCGTGCTTGCGGCGTACATCGGCGCACATGCCGGACGGGCGAGGTCCCAGGGTCGACAATCCCGATGCGTATTGTGTTATCGTGTAAATCGACGAATCTGCGAATCGCCCAGCCTGAAAGCAGGTTGGCTTGCGGCAAGCGCGGGCCCGGGCACTTGGGTTAGTCTTGGACCGACATGCCGACGCCAGGGACCGCAGGGAGCGAGACACGCGTGCCCGACGAGAGCTTCGAGGGGCAGGTCGTCGGCGGCAAGTATCGCGTCGGGCCTCTCATCGGGTCGGGCGGCATGGGGACCGTGTGGCTCGGGAAGCACGAGCAGCTCGGCACGCGCGTGGCGATCAAGTTCATCCGCCCGCAGTTCGCCGAGCGCGCCGACGCGCGCCGGCGCTTCGAGATCGAGGCGCGCGCGGCGGCGAGCGTCGACTCGAAGCACGCGGTGAAGGTCTACGACTACGGCGTCACCGACAAAGGGTTGCCGTACATCGTGATGGAGTACCTCGAGGGCGAATCGCTCTCCGAGGCCCTCATCCGTCGCGGCCCGCTGCCGCCGAGGGAGGCCGCGCAGATCATCGCGCAGGCCGCCAAGGCGCTCTCGAAGGCCCACGCCGCCTCGATCGTCCACCGCGACCTCAAGCCGGACAACATCTTCCTCGCCACGAACGTCGAGGGCGACACGGCCGACCTCGGCTACGTCGTGAAGCTCGTCGACTTCGGCATCGCGAAGATGCTCGACGTCGATCCGAACGGCGGAGGAGGCCTGAAGGGACCGACGCAGGAGGGCTCCGTCATCGGCACGCCGAACTTCATGAGCCCGGAGCAGCTCACGGTCGGCGGCAACCCGAACGCGCTCACGGACATCTGGTCGCTCGGCGCGTGCGCGTTCGCGGCGTTCACGGCGCGCATCCCGTTCGAGGGCGACGTCCTCGGAGACATCGTGCTCAAGGTCTGCGTCGAGCCGATGCCGCTCCCGAGCCAGTTCGTCTCCGACGTCCCCGAGGGGCTCGACGCGTGGTTCTTGCGCGCATGCCATCGCGATCCGACGAAGCGCTTCCAGAGCGCCGAAGAGCTCGCCGAGCAGCTCCTCAAGGTGTGCGGCCTCGGCCCCGTGCGCGTCGCGACCGCGTCGGAGGATCGGATCCAGTACGCGCTGAAGCCCGCGGACCCGGAGTCGATCTCCGATCTCGACGATCTGCCGACCGGCGGCATGAATGCGAAGACGGCGCTGCTCACGGGCATCGTCGTCGGCGTGTCGCTGATGGTGCTGCTCATCGGCTTCATCGCGTGGCGGGAGAGCCAGGCGAACGACGAGACCGTGCCGGAGGGCACGCTCGTCGAGGCGGGCGCGCCTGCGCCAGGCGCGCCGCGCTGAAGGGCCGCGAGCGCCGCGGCGGGTCTTCCTTGTCGGCGTCGGCCTCCCGACCTAGTGTCGCGGCCGAGCATGACCGAGCGAGCAGACGTGTTGATCGTCGGGGCGGGGCAGGGCGGAGCGCAGGCGGCGATCGCGCTCCGGCAGCAGAAGCACGCCGGATCCATCCTCGTGCTGGGCGCCGAGCCGGAGCTCCCGTACGAGCGGCCCGCGCTCTCGAAGGAGTACCTCGCCGGCGAGAAAGCTTTCGAGAAGATGCTGCTCCGCCCCGCCACGTTCTGGGCCGAGCGCGGCGTCGAGATCCGCCTCGGGCGACGCGTCGTCGAGGTCGATGCGACGCGGCACGAAGTCCGGACGGAGGACGGCGCGACGATCGGCTACGGCAAGCTCGTCTGGGCGACGGGCGGCCGCCCGCGAAGGCTCGGGTGTGATGGGCACGATCTCGCCGGCGTGCACACGGTGCGTGAGCGCGCCGACGTCGATCGCATGCGCGCCGAGCTCGAGTCGGCGCGCGAAATCGTCGTGGTCGGCGCGGGGTACATCGGGCTCGAGGCGGCCGCGGTGCTTCGGAAGAAGGACAAGCGCGTCACCGTCCTCGAGGCCCAGAGCCGCGTGCTCTCGCGCGTCGCCGGAGAGGCGCTGTCGCGGTTCTTCGAGCGCGAGCATCGCGCGCACGGCGTCGACTTGCGGCTCGGTGTCGAGGTCTCGTGCATCGAGGGCAAGGACGGGCGCGTCTCGGGCGTCCGGCTCGCGAGCGGCGAGGTCCTGCCCGCCGATCTCGTCGTCGTCGGCATCGGCATCGTCCCGGCGGTGGAGCCGCTCCTCGCGGCCGGCGCCGAAGGCGGCGACGGCGTCACCGTCGACCTCCACTGCAAGACGACCCTGCCCGACGTCTGGGCGGTCGGGGACTGCGCCGCGCACGCCAACGTGCATGGGGCCGGTCGCGTCGTGCGACTCGAGTCGATCCAGAACGCGACCGACCAGGCGACGATCGCCGCGAAGTCGATCGCCGGCACGCTCGGCCCCGAGGAGCGGTACGACGCCGTCCCTTGGTTCTGGTCGAATCAGTACGACCTGCGTCTGCAGACCGTCGGCCTCTCGATCGATCACGACGACGTCGTCGTCCGCGGCGATCCCGACATGCGCAGCTTCTCGGTCGTGTACCTCAGGGGCGGCAAGGTCGTCGCCCTCGACTGCGTGAACAAGACGAAGGACTACGTGCAGGGCAAGGCGCTCGTCGCGAGCGGGCGCATCGTCGATCGCGCGAAGCTCGCCGACCCCGACGTGCTCTTGAAGGATCTCGCCTAGCGGCGTGATGTTCCCAGCGAGCAGAGGGCTTCGCTTCGCCGTCATCTCGAGGCTGGCGAGTCGGTGCGGGTGCTGCTGGGTCTGACGGCCCACCAGTGCAGTCGCTCCTGCCGTCAGGTCTGCACGGCGAGGGCCTCGCGGATCATCGAACGACTGGCGCGACGGTCGCCCGTTCCTGCATGCGGGAAGCGACACGCGCGCGGTGAGCCCGAGCGACTGGCGCGACGCTCGCCTCGACACACCCCAGAAATGTGTCGAGGTGCGGAGCGGCGTGTCAGTCGCTCGTCGTGGCGGTGAGCAGAGACCGTTCGGGGGGGGCCCGCAGGGCCGCGTCAGGCGCGCTCGGCCGGGGCGCCGGCCTCGACCGGTAGCCCGGCGCGGGACCAGCCGGGCTCCGTGATCTCCCCGAAGGGCCCGCGCGCGCCGTCGAAGCCGGCGCGCTGCTCGAGCACGTTCGAGAAGCCCGCTTCGATGAGCGCGCGTGCGGCGCGGAGGCTCCGGTTGCCTGCGCGGCAGCCGAGGATGATGCGCGCGTCCTTGGGGAACGCCTTCTCCATCGCCGCGACGAAGCCGTCGTCGAGCGGGACGTTCACGGCGCCCGCCGGCCGGCCTTCGAAGAACTCTTCGGGCGTGCGGACGTCGACGTACACGAAGCCTTCGTCCTTCATCTTCGCGTGTGCTTCGGAGGGGGAGATGCGGGCGACGTCGGTCATCGGCGTGCTCCAGAGCGGTAACGCACGGTAGCAGCTCGGCCCTGAAATTTCGACGGCCGCGTCGCGCGCTCATCGAGCCGGCAGAGAAGGCCGAACGAGCCCGAGCACGGCCCCGACGACGGCGATCCCCGACGCCACGAAGAGCGTGCTCCGGTGGCCGACCGCATGATCGAGCGAAGCGGCGAGGGCGATCCCGAGCGTCATGCCGAGGTTGCGCGCCGTCGCGGCCATCGCACCGGCCGTGGCCTGTCGTTCGCGTGGGGCCGCGCCCATGATGAGCGCGCTGTTCGGCGCGACGTAGAGGCCCGCGCCGAGCCCGACGAGGGCGAGCGAGAGGACGAGGCCGAGCCCCGGCGCGTTCGCCGTGCTCGCCACGCACGCCATCGCGGTCGCGATCGCGAGCATCCCCACCGTGCTCGGAACGCGCGGGCCCCAGCGATCCGCGATGACGCCGCTCAGCGGCGCGACGACGGCCATCGTCGCGGGCTGCGCGGTCATGAAGGCACCGGCCTGCGCGGCTGTCAGCCCCGCGTCGTGTTGGAGCTGGAACGGCAGCACGTACGCGAGCACGAAGGTGTCCGTGTAGAGGACAACCGCGCCGAGCACGCCGAGCGCGAACGCCGGCGTGCGGAACAGCGCGAGCGGCAAGAGCGGCGATGGATGCCTCGCCTCTCGTCGAGCGAACGCGGCGAGCGCGGCGAGCGCGACGAGCGCCGCGAGCAGCACGGCGCGGCCCGTCCAGCCGTCCTCCTGCGTGCGCTTCAGCGCGACGAGGACCGAGGCGAGCCCGATCGAGAAGAGGACGGCGCCCGGCAGATCCAGGCTCGAGGCTCCGCTCGAGCGCGCGCCCTCGTCGCGCGGCAAGAGCGCGACGGCGAGCAGTAGGCTGATCGCCGCCGCCACCGCCACGACCACGAACACCGCGTGCCAACCGATGCGTGCCGCGAGCAGTCCGCCCAGACCGGGGCCCGAGGTCAGCCCGACGTACGTGGCGGCGAGCTGGATGCCGAGGCCGCGCGCGCGCCGTTCCGGTGGGACCGCCCGCGTCACGATCGCCGGTCCGACCGCCATCAGCATCGCGCCGCCGACGCCCTGGATCACGCGCGCGCCGACGAGCGCGCCGAAGACGGGCGACGCGGCGCACATGACCGACCCGACGATGAAGACGACGAAACCTGCAAGATACACACGCCGCCGGCCGAGGACGTCGGCCGCCTTGCCGGCGAGCGCGAGCAGGCAGCTCACCGAGAGGAGGTAGGCCGTGAGCACCCAGCTCGCGTCGCCCGGCGTGACCGACAGGTCCTTCGCGATCACGGGCGTCGAGACCGCGACGAGGCTCGTGCTGAGGGCGGCGACGAAGGCTCCCGTCGAGGCGATCGCGAGCGGTCGAGGCGTCATCGCCCGCGATAGACCCAGCGCCGCGGCACGTCGGGCTGCGCCGCGCGCAGGCGTGCCTCCTCGATGAGGCGATGGTGCGGCGAGAGCTGGCACGCCGGATCGGTCGCGCTCGCGTCGCCCGTGAGCGCGAACGCCTGGCAGCGGCAGCCGCCGAAGTCGACGTTGCGGCGGTCGCAGCTCTTGCACGGCTCGGGCATCCACGCCTCGCCGCGATAGGCGAGCAGCGCCTTCGACGACGTCCAGATGTCCGCGAGCGAGCGCTCTTTCACGCTGTCGAACGTGAGCTGTGGGATGCTCGTCGCCGCGTGGCACGGCAGGACGCGTCCGTCCGGGATGATGTGGACGAAGCGCCGAGCCCAGCCGTCCATACACGCCTTCGGGGTCGTGCCGAAGTAGTCCGGCTTGACGAAGAGCACGTCCATCTTCCCCTGGAGCCGCGCCTTGTGCCGGGCGGCGGTGACGGCCGCGCGATCGAGCTGCTCCTTCGTCGGCAGGAGCGCGTCGCGGTTCTTCAGGGCCCACGCGACGTACTGCGTGTTGGCGAGCTCGAGCCTGCTCGCGCCGACGTCCTCCGCGAGCGCGACGAGCTCGTCGATCTCGTCGAGGTTCTCGCGATGGAGGACGACGTTCATCGTGAGCGGGATCCCGAGCTCGGTGACCCAGCGCATCACCTCTATCTTGTGCGGGTGCGCGGAGTAGCCGGCGATCGCGTCGGCGCGCTCCGGCCGCGCCGACTGGATGCTCACCTGGACGTGATCGATCCCACGCTCGACGAGGCCCGCGAGCCGCTCCTTCGTGAGCGGGACTCCGCTCGTGACGAGGTTCGTGTAGAGCCCGAGCTCTCGCGCGCGCGACACCAGGGGCTCGAGGTCCTTGCGGGCCAGCGGCTCTCCGCCGGTGAAATGGACCTGCACGACGCCGAGCGCCTCGGCCTCGCCGAGCACGCGGCTCCACTCCTCGGTCGAGAGCTCCCCGTCGTGCGCAGCGAGGTTCGTCGGGTTCGAGCAGTACGGGCAGCGGAGCGGACAGCGGTACGTCAGCTCCGCGATCAGCGTGTACGGCCGCGGCGCGGCCCCGATCTCGGCCTGCGCCGTCATCGCTCGAGCAGCCCTTTCCGTGCGAGCTCGCCGACGAGCTCGACGACGTCACGCTCGACTTGCGCGGGATCGACCTCTTGTCCGTCGATCGCGCGGACGATCTCGGCGGCGATCTGCGCGACGGTCCGCGTGCCGTCGCATCGCTTCACGATCTCCGCGGCGCTCTCGTTCAGCGTGAGCCCGCGCTCTGGGTAGATGATCATCCAGCCGCCCGAGTGCCGATCGTGGCGGAGGCGAGCCTTCTTCGCGAGCCGAGGAACGAAGGAGGGGGAAGGCTCCAGGCTCCGGGCGGAAGGCTCCAGGGGGACATCCCCCGGCGTCTCTACTCGCTCGTCGACCTTCGCACTCATTCCGTGGTGCCTTTTCTCTAGAGCCTACGCCTGTCCTTGGAGCGTGGAGCCCGAAGCGCGAGCCTCTTCCTGGAGCCTGGAGCCTGGAGCCTGGAGCCTCTATTCCGGATACGCCCTATCCACCGCGTCGAGGAGCGCCCAGAGAATCTCCGTCTTCCGGATGAGCGCGTCGATGCACCGCTCCTGCTGCTCGCGCGTCTTCGCGTGCTGGAGGACGAAGTCGATCGCCTCGCGCGAGTCTTCCCGCGCGCGGGTGACGCGCCCGCGGAAGTACGCGAGCGTCTCGGGGTCGACCCACGGGTAGTGCTGCTCCCATGCGACGACCCGCCGGGCCATGATGTCCGGCGAGAAGAACTCGGTCAGCGACGAGGCCACGGCCTCGACGAGCGGGCGCTCGCGGACGAGCTGCACGTAGGCGTCGCACGCGAAGCGGACGCCGGGCAGGACGCGCTTCAGGCTCTTCACCTCCTCGACGTCGAGGCCGACGCCCTTCGCGAGGCGCAGCCACTGCGCGAGCCCGCCTTCGCCCTCCTGCTTGCCGTCGTGGTCCGTGATGCGGTGGAGCCACATGCGACGGAACGCCGGATCCTCCGACTTCGACAGAATGATGGCGTCTTTGATGGGGATGCGCGTCTGGTAGTAGTAGCGGTTCTCGACCCACGCCTGGAGCTGCCGTTTCGAGAGCTTGCCGGCATGCATCCGGACGTGGAAGTCGTGACGGTCGTGGTAGCGCTTCTCGCCCTCCTCTCGGAGGCGCGCGACGAAGGCATCAGGGTCCAACGGCTGGCTCATCTCTCCTCCCGTGCGGTCCGCGCGCCTAGAGCGCGATCTCCATTCCGTCGTACGCGATCTCCCAGCCCGCCGCCTCGACGGCGCGACGCTCTTCGGAGTCCGGGGCGAGGATGGGGTTCGTGTTGTTGATGTGCGTGTAGATCTTCCGCGCCGAGACGCCGGTCAAGCGCGCCAGGCTCCCGGTCGGGCCATCGATCGGGACGTGCGCCATGTCTTTCGCGTAGGACTTCGAGAGGCCGAGACGGACGAGCTCGTCCTCGCGGTAGAACGTCCCGTCGAACATGACGACGTCGTGACCCGTGACGTCGATCTCCGCGCTCGCGCTGGCCGCGGCGTAGAGGAGCGATTTCTTCCCGTCCGAGAAGGCGAGCGCGACGTTGTCCTCGTCCGACGCCGTCGCGTGGCCGACGAAGTGAACGGGGAGCTTGCCCGGCGCCGGTCGCGCGATGACGGAGAGCCCGAGCGCCTCGCCCGCGGCGTCCGCGAGATCGAGCGATGCGCCGAGCGCGAGCTCGCGGACGACGAGCTGCCCCTCGAAGCGGCGGAGCGTGCGGATGAACGCGCTCTCTTCGAGCCCGCGCCGCACCGCCGACGTCACGTACAGCGCGAGCGGCTGCGACTCGCGAAGCGAGAAGAGACCGAGCACGTGATCCATGTCCCCGTTCGTGAGGACGATCGCCGCGATGGGCGAGTGCCTGGGCGATCGCGGCCAGAGCGCACGCGTCGCCTGGATCTGCGCGAGGATGTCCGGCGACGCGTTCACGAGCACGAAGCGTCCGGTCATCGGATCGGCGCTCGACGTCAGCGCGACCGAGTCCTGCGTCCGCCGGACGAATCCAGGCCGCCCTTCGCGCACGGCCACGCAGTTCGAGCAACCGCAGTTCCACTGCGGAAAACCGCCGCCCGCCGCGGCGCCGAGCACGATGGCATGCATCGGCCACCGATTCTACTCCAAGAACCCAATTCCTCCCGGGTGGAGTCGGAGCCCGACAGAGCGTTCCCGTTCCCGCCAGAACCCAATCCCATCCCCGACCGAGATCGCAAAAGCTGCGCACGCTCGTTGCCCGACCGGCATCGGAGCCCCACAGGATCTACGCTCATGTCGATGCCCCTCCCTCCCAGCCCGAACCATCCCCCGGCGTGGACCATGTGGCGGTGGCTACGCGCGCCGTATCCGTATCTCGACGAGCTACGCGCAAAGCTCGGCGAGACGTTCCGGATGCGGATGTTCGGGCTCGATCTCGTCGTGTTCAGCAACCCCGAGCACGTCAAAGAGATCTTCGCCGACGGCGGAGACGATCTCGAGGCGGGGCGCTTCAACCGGACGCTCGCGCCGTTGCTCGGCGACCGCTCGGTCCTCATGGTCGACGGACGCGAGCACAGGAGGAAGCGAAAGCTCCTCATGCCTCCGTTCCACGGCGAGCGGATGACGGCGTACGGCCGGACGATGCTCGACATCACGGACGAGGCGATCGACGGCTTGCCGCACGATGTTCCGTTTTCGCTCCACGGTCCGATGCAGGACATCACCCTGCGCGTGATCGTCCGGACGATCTTCGGATTCGAAGGTCCCCGTCTCGAGGCGATGGTCGCGGCGACGAAGCGCGTGCTCGATCTCGGCGCTTGGCCGCCGCTGCTCCTCCCGCAGATGCAGTTCGACCTGGGGCCGCTCAGCCCGTACGGGCGTTTCCGCCGTGCCGTCGAGCGGAGCGACGAGCTCCTCTACGCGGAGATCGAGCGCCGCCGGCGCGACGGCACGCGCGGCTCGGACATCCTCTCGCTCTTGCTCGACGCGCGCGACGAGGAGGGGAACCCGATGTCCACCAGCGAGCTGCGCGACGAGCTCGTCACGCTGCTCGTGGCCGGGCACGAGACCACGGCGACCGCGTTGACGTGGGCGATGCGATGGCTGCTCGAGTCGCCGAGCCTGCTCGAGGAGCTCCGCGCCGAGGTCGCCGCGCTCGGCCCGGATCCCACGCCCGAGCGGATCGCCCGCTGCGAGCTGCTCGACGGCACCGCGCGCGAGGCGCTCCGTCTCGTTCCCGTCATCCCGATCGTCGGTCGCGTGCTCGCGAAGGACATGACGATCGGGGGCTATCGTCTCCCGAAGGGGACGGTCGCGGTCTGCTCGATCTACCTCGCGCACCGCCGGCCGGAGGCCTATCCCGATCCCGAGCGCTTCGACCCGCGACGTTTCGTCGGCAAGAAGTTCTCGGCGCAGGAGTTCTTCCCGTTCGGCGGCGGCGTTCGCCGCTGCATCGGCATGGCCTTCGCGCTCTACGAGATGAAGATGGTCCTCGCGCGCTTCGTCGCGCGCACGGAGCTCGAGCTCGATCGCCGGAGGCCGGTCCGGATGGTGCGGAGGTCGATCACGATCACGCCGTCCGAAGGCCTCCGCGTCGTCCTCCGAAAACGCCGGCCGATCACGAGGCCTTCCGACGCGCGGCCTCCCGCGGAGGCGACGGCCTCCCTCGGTGCTGCGTGAGCCGAGGTCGGCCGAATCGACCTCCGGTCGCGAGAAAGACCTGGACACCCCCCGGATCCGAGTCAGAATAAGCACACAAGGTAGGACGCCATGCGCTGGAACAAGCCCGAGATGGTCGAGATCAAGATGGACGCCGAGATCTCGTCTTACCAGGACGACAACTACGACCCGTTGAAGGACGGCCCGCTCTTCGTGAAGAGCGAGCAGCCGGCCGAGACGGATCTCGACACGACCGTTCCGCGCGCCTGATCCGCGCAGAGAAGGGAAAGAGCGTGTGAGCGACCGAGCTCGCACGCTCTTCTCGTCTTCGGAGAGACCTACCGACAGAGCCCCGGCTCCGCGAGCGCCCTCTCGGCAGCGCGGCGGATGGGCATCCGGACGTCCTTGGCGCGGAGCGGAGCGAGGCGTTTCTCGAGGTCCGGCGGATGGAGCGCGCCGAGGGCATCGATCGCCGCTATGCCGATGCGCTCGTCCGCTTCGTCGATCGGCGAGCGCGCGAGCTGAGCGAGCTTCGTCAGGCGATCCGTCGCGTCGCGCACGCAGAGCACGCCGAGGGTGCGCGCGGCGAGCACGCGGACCTCGAGATCCTCCTTGGGATCGTCGAGGCGCTCGCGGATCTCGCGCGCGTACTTCGTGGCGCGATGATCGCCGAGCGCGGCGATGGCCGCCGAGCGGACCTTCGGGCTCTGGTCGCGGAGCGCCTTCGCCAGCGCGGCTCGCCCCGAGCCGTCGTCCGGGATCGCGCCGAGCGCGTCGGCGGCCGCGACGCGGACGAACGTCCAGACGTCGTTCGCGAGCGCGTGCGCGGCCGCGGCGGTGCCCACCGGCATCTTGCCCGTCGCGATCGCGCGCAAGGCGGCCTCGCGTACGCGTGGCTCCGGATCGCGCACCGCCTCGGCGATCGTCGGCGCGAGCGCACCGATCCCCGCGGCGAGCTCGACGGCACGCGCGCGCACGGGCCAGTCCGGATCGCGGCGGATCATCTCGGCGAGGCGCGTGAGCTCGCCGCTCGTCGCATTCGGCGAGCGCGCGAGGTGAGCGAGCGGCTGCGCGACGAGGTAACGCGTCGGCATGTCCGGCGAGGCGCGCAGGATGTCGGCGATGGCGGCGCCGGAGTCGGGGCGGAGCTCGGGCAGCTTCGGTCCGAGCGCGCGGAGGAGATCGAGCCGCGCCTGGAGCGCCATGTCTTTGCGCCGGAGCAGATCGAGCAGCTTGTCTCGCGTCGCCGAGCCCGTGGCGCGTCCGAGCGCGCCGCGCAGCGCGCGACGGGTCGCGGGCTGGCCCTCGCCGAGCTGCTCGGCGATCGGATCGATCGCGGCCGCGGGCGCGATCGCGGCGAGGAGCGGGGCCGCCGCCGCGCGTCGGGCTTCGTCTTCGGACCGGACGGCCTCGACGAGCGACGCGGTCGCGTTCTTTCCGCAGCGCTCGATGCGACCGAGCGCGCGCCTCCGGACCTCCGCGTCCTTGTCCGCGAGCGCCTGCGTGAGGAGCTCCATCGCGGGGCCGTCGCACGAGCCTGCGCTCGAGGCGACGTCCACGGCGAACGCGCGAGCGCGGCCGTCGAGCGAGGCCCATCGCTTCGCGACGGCGGCGAGGCCCTCGTCGCCGCCTCGGCGGAGGAGCGCCGCTGCCTCCTCGGCGCGGGGACCGGAGAGCTCGTTCGCGACGGCGTCCATCGTCGCGCCCTCGGCGTCGAAGCTCGTGATCGCGGCGATCTCCGCCAACGAGACCTCCGGCGCGGAAGTGCCGCGCGCGTACGCCTCGTCGAGCACGACCGCGAGGCACGTCGTGCGGATCGGCTCGGGGAGCGGGACTTCGTAGCTCGTGCCGGGCTCGAGCCACGCGTCCTTGGGCATCGTCACGTGGAAGAGCTTCTGGTCCGTCGCGAGGAAGAACGTGCGCGGCGCGGCGCCTTCGGCCTTCGGGGAAGGCGGCGCGACGGTGACGACCACCGCGTGGATCGGCACCTCCGGCGGAGCGCGCATCGTGACGAACTCGCCGTGGCCGTCGCCGGGGCGCTTCTCGCTCCAGACGGTCTCGACCTTGCCGTCCGTGAGGGACTGCGCGCCCGCCGCGCTTCCGCCGGTCGCGACGAGGACACGGGCGAGCGGCGGCTTCGCGTTGCCGTCGCGCTGCCGGGCGACGATGCGTGCGGCGGCGTCGCGCGCCTTCTTCTCGATGCGATGCAGCGTCGCTCCGCGAAGCTGCATCGACTTCGGCTCGAGGCCGCGCGCTTGGAGCGGCGTCGTGTCTTGCCCGCAGATGCGTGTGTCCTCGCGCGTCTCGGCGATCAAGACGAACTTGGAGCGGTCGTCGCGGTCGTAGACGAGCACGATCTGCCCGCTCCGATCGCCCTCCTCACCGCGCGTGTAGCCGGTGAGCCCCGCGAAGATCGGCGCGGCGTCGTTGCCCGCGAGGACCGCCTCGAAGGCGAGGTCCTTTCTTCCCGCGTCGGGCACGCGCGCGTGCACGACGTGCTTGCCCTCGCCGATCGACAGGACCTCGAGCTTCGCGCCGGCGACGTCGATGCGCGACGGAGCGATGGGGACGGGGATCGACCGTGACGGCCCCGGATCGCTGCAGCCTGCGCTCTTGCACCGCCGGACCTTCAGCGCCGGGGCGGCGGGATCGAGCACGACCTCGAGCGCGTCGAGGCCGCCGCCGGGAGGCGCGACCGCGCGGAGCTCGCCGGCGTGGGCGGGAGCGGCGCGGAGGGCGGCGAGCGCGAAGACGGCAGCGGCGAGTCGGCGGCGGGCTCTCATGGACGTGCTCGGGAGTCGCGAGCGGACGCGAATGATGCAAAACCCCGATATCACGGGCCTACGGGATCGCCCACCGTTCCATCCACCGGCGCGTGTGGGCTGCCGAGCTCGGGGCCGGGCACAGCCGTTTGTTTGCCCAATGAGGGGCGCCGGTGTCACCTGGTGCCCATGCGACGACTCGGGACCGTCGGCACGCGGCGAGCGCGAATTGCCGTGGTGGTCGGGCTGCCGCTGCTCCTCGCGCTCGGTGTCCCGATCGCGCGCCGGGCCCTCCGCACGGAGACCCCGGCGCCATCCATCGTCAAGGCCACGAAACGCCCCGCCGCCGCCGCGACCGCGCCGCCTCCGCCGACGCTCGCGGGGCTCGATCTCACGCGGATGGACGTGAAGGACGGCGGGGTGACCGCGCCGCTGCCCGACAAGAAGACCGCGCGGCTCGCGATCGATCCTGCGCTCCAACGCGCCGCGCGGCGCATCATGGCCTCGTACCACCTGCCCGAGGCGGCCGTCGTGATGATGGACGTCGAGACGGGCAAGGTCCTCGTCTACGCGAGCCACGTCGAGAAGGGCGCGCCGCGGGATCTCGCGGTGGAGGCGACCGCGCCGGCGGCGAGCATCTTCAAGATCGTGACCGCCGCGGCGCTCGTGGAGAACGCCGGGATCGGGCCCCAGCAGCGCGAGTGCTACTCGGGCGGCGAGCACAAGCTCGTGCAGCAGGACCTCGTGCCGGACCCGCGGCGTGACCGCTGGTGCACCACGTTGGCGGGCGCGATGGGCCGCAGCATCAACACGGTGTTCGCGCGCCTCGCGATCAACCACCTCGATCCGCCTCGGCTCGACGAGACCGCCAAGGCGTTCGGCTTCGGCTCGCCGCTCGCGTTCGACGTCCCGGTCCAGCCGAGCGCGGCGCGCTTCCCGGAGGAGCCGCTCGCGTTCGCGCGCACGGCGGCCGGCTTCTGGAACACGACGCTCTCGCCGATCCACGCCGCGTGGATCAGCGCCGCGATCGCGCGCGGTGGCGAGCCGGTGCGGCCCGTGCTCGTGACCGAGGTCGTCGAGAACGGGAAGACCCAGTGGACCGCACCGGTGGGGCTCGCGCAGCGCCGCATCATGAAGCCCGAGACCGCGCGGGCGCTCACGACGATGCTGGACACCACCGTCGCGTACGGGACGTCGTATCGCGCCTTCCACGACGCGAGCGGGCGATCGTTTCTCCCGCACGTGTCGGTCGCGGGGAAGACCGGGACGCTCACCGATCCGGCGACCCAGAACCTCTACACGTGGTTCGCGGGCTTCGCGCCGAGCAAGCCGATCGCCTCGCCGCAGGACGCCAAGCGCGACGGCCAGGAGCCGGCCCAGCCGCGGCAGGTGGCGTTCGCGGTTCTCGTGGTGAACGGCCCGAAGTGGATCATCAAGGCGAACGTGCTCGCCCGCGAGATGCTCCGCGCCTACTTCGCCTCGCAGAAGGTGCCGGGCGTGACGGCTCCGCGTGTCGCGGGCGTCCGTCAGCCGCGTGCGGGCGGGCCGCCGGCCACGTCCACGACGCCGGCGACGAAGCAGCGCCGGCAGCGCGGCTCGTAATCCGCTGCGCCGCCGACGAAGAGCTGGCCCTCCATCCCGACGAGCCGCTGCGAGCGACATGCCGCCGCGCCGCAGCGCGAGCACACCGCCTGGAGCTTGGTCACGTACTCCGCGATGCACATGAGCGCGGGCATCGGGCCGAACGGCTTGCCGAGGTAGTCCTGGTCGAGGCCGGCGCAGATCACGCGGACGCCCTCGTTCGCGAGCTGCTCGGCCGCATCGACGATGCCGTCGTCGAAGAACTGCGCCTCGTCGATCCCGATGACGTCGGGCAGGCTCGCCCCGTGCCGCTTCACCTCCGCGAGCAGCTCGCTCGAGCTTCCGACCGGCGTCGCGTCGGCCTTCAATCCTTCGTGGCTGACGACCTTCACGTCGTCGTAGCGGTTGTCGATGCGGGGCTTGAACAGGACGACACGCTGTCGCGCGAGGCGGGCGCGCTTCACCCGGCGGAGGAGCTCCTCGGTCTTTCCGCTGAACATCGAGCCGCACACCACCTCGATGCAGCCGTGACGCCTGCTCGAGCCCGCGTGCTCGCCCGGCCTGCCCGTCGCAGAGGCCTCGAACGCGAGGTGCTCACCGTTCGACGAGTGAGGGAGCGACATCCGGGCCCGCATACTCGCCAGCGAGCGGGAGGACAAGTCGCGCCGCCCATTCTGGGGCAACGAGGTACGTTCGCGACGAGCGCCGTCGGCCCGGCCCCCGTCACCGAAGGGGTATGACGCGCGCCGTCAGCGTCCGGCGGCTCGAGTGCTCGGCGAGGACGGCCGAGACGTCGCGAGCCCTGCAGACGCGCGGTCGTGACGCGGTGGGTGGTAGCCGTGCCGACACGGAGGAGTATCCGTGAAGGGTGGGCACCCGGCCCGATCAGGTCGCGTTTGCGCCGGGAAAACGGGCCCGGCGGCGGTCCGGCGCGAAAATCCGCTGGCCCAGCCACACGCCCACCATCCACGCGATCGCGCGGGTCGAGGGGCCTGCCGCGGCCGTAGACGTGGCCGCTGGCAATGCTAGATTGGGTTTTGTGGAAGTCGTGCTCCGCAAGCTCGGGAAGGGGTCACGTGCCGTCGCAGGCCGACTCGTGCGAGCCCCGCGGAAGGGATCCGTGGTCGTCATCGAGTTTCCGGATGGCATGCACGAGTACGTGACGACGCCCGTGAAGCGGGTGCTGCGTCTCGCGGGGCGCGAGGTCTTCTACATCGAGACGATCAACAGCCGCTATCGCCTCGAGGTTCGCGGCCGCGAGGACGCGGTCGCCGAGAGCGCCGGCTGACCCTCCGCTCGACCTCGTCGGCGGACCGAACGCGCGGGAGGGTAGCCTCGACCGCTGCGCTCGTCCTGGGAGCGGAGCGTCGGGCGGCCGTGGGCGTCCGGTCGGCGACGCGCACGGGTTGACGACGCGAAGGATCTCGCGTTGGATGCGCCCCCCATGGGTAAGTTCGATCGCAGAAACTCGATGAAGATGAGGCGCCGCAAGGCGCAGAAGAAGAAGAAGGCTCGCCTCAAGCGCCGCCGTGAGGCGGGGAAGCAGGCGGCGGCGAAGAAGTCGACCGCCAAGAAGTCGTCGCCGCCGAAGGCGCAGGGCTGATTCGCCTTTTCCCGCGGGGCGCGCCTTCGGGCGCGTGCTGCGCGAGCTCGTGAGAGACGGCGATGCCGTCTCTCAGGGGTGGTTTGCGTCCTCGTCCTCGGCGGGGGGCTCCGCCGGCGGGATCGTCGCCGGCGCGCTCGGCGGCGGCTCGTGGACGCCGATGCGGATCGTCGGGAAGTGCGTGGGCCGCGGCCTCGCCGGCGGCTCCGCGGGAGGCGCGGGCTCTCCGAGGAGGCCGACGTCGCCGTCCGCGCGCGTCTCGTCCACGAGACGCCAGTCGCCTTTGAAGTCGTGCCAATCCTGGCGGAGGACGGTCACGCGGAGGTCGCCTTCGTCGATGCGGTACCAGGCGACTTTGACGAACATCTCCGCGTCCGCCTTTCCCTTCATGCGGAAGCCGGCGAGCTCGTAGTCCGCGACGCGCACCGTCGCACCCCACGCTTTCCTGCGCTGGAGGAAGGCGTCGCGGGCGCTCGGCGCGACCTTCTCCGCGGCGAGCTCCATCCTGCCGAAGCGCGTGTTGACGTTGAGCTCGGTCGCCGCCTCCTGCGCTCGTGCGGCGGGCGATTGATGGCCGAGGCAGCCCAGGACGGCGATCGAGAACGGCAGAGCGAGCAGCGCGCGCATACGAGACCGTAGGCACGTTCGCGCATGGAGGGCCAAGTTCTCGGCGGCGTACGGCCGCGCTCGGCTCGGGTCGCCTGTTCCGGGGCGCGTGGTAGGCTCCGCCACCGTGTCCTGGCACGTCGAATCCTGGAAGGACAAGCCTCGCGCCCAAGACGTGGCCTACGAGGACCCCTCGGCGGTCGAGGCTGTCGTCGCGAAGCTGAAGACGCTTCCGCCACTCGTCACTTCCTGGGAGGTCGAACGGCTGAAGGAGCTGGTCGCCGAGGCCCAGGTCGGCAAGCGCTTCCTTCTCCAGGGCGGCGACTGTGCGGAGACGCTCGCCGACTGCCAGCCGGGGATCATCACGAACAAGCTGAAGATCCTCCTGCAGATGTCGCTCGTGCTGATCCACGCGGCGAAGAAGCCGGTGGTCCGCGTCGGGCGTTTCGCCGGGCAGTACGCCAAGCCTCGCTCGAGCCCGACGGAGACGAGGGACGGCGTCGTCCTCCCCAGCTACTTCGGCGACATCGTCAACCGGCCCGAGTTCACGCCGGAGGCACGGCGTTTCGATCCGCGCGCGATGCTCGACGCGTACGGGCACGCGGCGATGACGCTCAACTTCATCCGCTCGCTCTCGATCGGCGGCTTCGCGGACATGCACCACCCCGAGTACTGGGATCTCGGCTTCATGTCGCGCGCCGACCTGCCCGACGACATACGTGCGGAGTACAAGCAGACGACCGAGAAGCTGGCGGAGGCCCTCCGCTTCATGGAAGCGATCGGCGAGACCACCGTCGACGAGCTCACGCGCGTGAACTTCTATACGAGCCACGAAGGGCTCAACCTCCATTACGAGTCCGCGCAGACCCGCAAGGTCCCCCGCCGCGACGGCTACTACCTGCTCACGACGCACATGCCGTGGATCGGCGAGCGCACGCGCGCGCTCGACGGGGCGCACGTCGAGTTCTTCCGCGGAATCGAGAACGTCGTCGGCGTGAAGCTCGGACCCAAGATCGACCCGCAGGAGGCCGTGAGCCTCTTTCGGATCCTCAACCCGACGAACGAGCCCGGGAAGATCGTGGCGATCACGCGCATGGGCGCGGGGAACGTCGAGAAGGTGCTCCCGTCGCTCGTCGACGCGGTCCAGCGCGCGCAGCTCCGCGTCTTGTGGGTGTGCGACCCGATGCACGGCAACGGCATCGTGACGTCGAGCGGGCTCAAGACCCGCAACTTCGACGACATCCTGCTCGAGATCGAGCGCACGTTCGCGATCCACGAGCGCCTCGGCACCGTGTTCGGCGGCGTGCATTTCGAGCTCACCGGCGAGGACGTCACCGAGTGCATCGGTGGCGGCATCGACGAGTCGGACCTCGACAAGAACTACCTGTCCGTCTGCGACCCACGCCTCAACTACCGCCAGGCGCTCGAGATGGCCCTGCGGATCGGCGCGTGGATGTCGGGAGCTCGGAAAGCTCGGCTCTGACCGAGGGGCTGCGATTCCGTGCCGCGGTCGCGTGGAGGCGGCCCGATCCGGATTTCAACGCCTTGGCCGCGAAAAAACTGGGTTTACGTTCAGGTGTGGCTGGAGAACGACAGTCGCTCGCTTGACCGGCCCAGGACGGGCATTGTACCGATGTAGGACCTCCACGACGGGGCGCTGCAGTGCAGGGTTCTGTGCTGTGACGCTTCGGAGACGTCGGCGACGAGCCGGGTCTCGGGTGCCGGAAAGGCACCTTCGAAACGAAGGCAGCAGCAAGAAGCAGCAGCAGGATGGTTCAAGGACACATGGGCAGTCGCATGAGTTGGCCGCAGATCCGCCGGAGCGACGAGTTTCGAGGCCGGTGGGTGGCTCTCGACAACTGCAGGTACGACGCTCGGACGGCGCAGCCCATCGAAGGGACCATCGTCGACGCCGACGAAGACCTGGTCGAGCTCTGCACCCGGATCCGCCAGAGCGACAACAAGCACTGCGCGATCCTGTTCTGCGACGACACCGACGACGCGCTTCCCCCGTCCTCGCGGCAACCCCGCACCTCCTTCACCCCGACCCACTGACCGGCCGAGCTGACCGAGCCTCCCGACGGCTCGGCCCAGGCCGGATCACAGAAGACGAGCCGATGCGACGCGGCCGACGCCACGGCCGCGTCTTCCGGCGATCACGAGCCGTCCCGTGCTGGGCGCGGTCGCTCCCGTGCTGGCCGCGGTCGGAGCTCGGTCAGCCGTTCTTCTTGAGCTGACTCGGCAACGGCGGCGGCGCCGGCCTCGGTCGCGGCTGGTCCGAGCCAGAAGGCGGTGGGCCCGGGCGCGCCGCGGGCCCGGTGCCGACCGAGGGCCGGGCGGGCGGCGGCCTGTCGGCGTGCGCCGGCGCGCCGGCGGGGATCCGGCCCGACGAAGCGGGGCCGACCGGCCCCGTCGCGGAGCGAGCCTGCGCCGGCGGTGCGCCTGGTTGCGCCGGCGGAGCCGCGGGAGCGGTGCCGGGCTTCGGCGCGCCCGGCGACGCCCCGGGTGCGGCGACGATGCCCGGGCGACGGCCGGAGTCGGGCGCGGAGGGCGGAGCCGCCGGGATGCGACGAACGGAGCCGGCGGCCGCCGGCGGGACGGGGAGGCGCCGCGCGGACTCGGGGGCGGAGGGCGTGGACGGCCGAGCTGCCGGGAGGCGACGCGAGGACTCGGCCCCAGGAGCGACCGGCGCCGCCGGGATGCGGCGCGAGGACTCGACGGCCGGAGCCGCCACCGGGATGCGGCGAGCGGATTCGGCGGCCGGAGGCACCGCGGGCATGCGGCGAGCGGATTCGGCGGCCGGAGGTGCTGCGGGCATGCGGCGAGCGGATTCGGCAGCCGGAGGTGCTGCGGGAAGGCGGCGTGAGGACTCGGCGGCCGGAGGCGCTGCGGGCAGTCGGCGCGAGGACTCGGCGACCGGAGGTGCTGCGGGAAGGCGGCGCGAGGACTCGGCCGTGGGGAGACCGCCTCCCGGCCTCGAGGGCGGCGGCGCATCGGGAGCGCCGGGCTCGCGGCGGCGGACGACGATGCGTGGCTTCGACCCGGCCGGCAGCGGAGCGGGACGTGCCGCTCGGATGGCGGGGGCGCGCTGCACCGGCGGTGTGTCCGAGCTCGGTGCGGCGATGGGCGTGTCGCGCCGCGCGGGCGTCGCGGAGCCCGCGGTGGCGTAAGCGGTGTCGGACGTTCCTGCGAACGCCTGCGGTCGAGCAGACGCCGCCGCCTGGCTCGGAGGACGCGCCGCGGGCCGATCCGTGTCGGAGGCGCCGCCCGCGTAGGCCTCGGCCGCGGCGTTCGCCTCGGCGAGGGCGGTCTCGAGATCGTCGCCCTCGAGGTTCTCGAACTCGCTGAGGTCGATGTCGATCGAGAAATCGAGCTCCTTCTTGTTCGCGCCCGTCTCGCCGAAGCGCCGAGCCGCCTTCGCGACGTGCCGCTTGTACGTGCCCTCCTCGATCTGGCGGCAGATACGCGACCAGTACATCGAGTACGTCTGGAACTTCTGCGAGATGACGCTGAAGCGGTAGCGCTGCGCCGTGTTGCGGATCTGCGTCTTGCGGAGGACGGCGAAGCGGCGGTCGACGTCCTTCCGCTGCGTCGTGGGCTCCGTCTTCTCGAAGCCCATGAAGTACTGCTCGTAGAGCGCGCGCAGTCGATCGACCCGCTCCTCGAGCTCCGTGAGAGCCATGTCGAGCTCTTTCTGCGGGTCCTTCTTCTGCTGTTCCACGGAGCGCCCAACGGTGGCTCTTGCGGCGGAGGACGCTCCGCCGGCAGGCGACCGACTCTAGTTTTGACCCCCGAAGCCGTGGAGTAAAGTCACGCGTTCGTGTGCCCTGTCTTCGGATCTCGTGATCGAGCGAGATCGAGGCATCAGAGCGGCGTGACTTTGACGTTGTCGAAGCACACCTTGGCCTCCCAGTCGTTGAACCCGAAGTGGTCGTGGCCCTGACCGGCGAGCGGCGCGGGGTCGGCCCAGGCGAAGTAGTCGATGCCGTTGACGGAGACGCGGATCGTCTTGCCGTCCGTTCGCTCGATCTTGAACTGGTAGAGTTGCTCCTTGGCCACCGGCTGCCTGCGCGGGTCGTCGGCGGTCTTGTCGACGCGGATCTCCTTGCGGTCGGCTCCGTGCTCGTTGAGGCGAGCGAGCGCGTGGATCGTGTTGCGCCAGCCGCCGAGGATCACGATGTAGCTCGTGGCCGTCGTGTACGAGATGCTCGTGGCGTAGGAGCGTCCGTCGCCCCAGACCTCGGCCTTGATGTCGCCGTCGTCGGTGAGGGCGTACGCATCGAACTCGATCCGTGCGTTCACCGGCAGCGTCCGGTTCAGCCATATCCCTCGGTTGTGCGCGTTCTCGGCGCAGAGCCGGCCATTTTCGATGCGCCAGGCGTTCGTACGTGCGGGCGACCAGTCCGGTCCGAGGTTGCTCACGCGGCGGGAGCTCGGCTGGAGCGAGCCGGCGTCCGCTGCGTCCGTGCCGAAGAAGACGTCGGCTCCGGCCTCGTTGACCGCTCGAGCGCGTCCGTCGGCCGCCGCCTTCGCGACCGCGGCGTCGATCGAGAGGGACGTCGCCGACGCGTCGCCCGGCAGCGCCAGCGCCTCGCCGGCGTCGGGCCGGTCGAACGTGTCCACGAACGGCTCGGTCATCACGTTGACCGACGGCGTGAACGTCGGCGTCGGCGTGGCCGTGGCGGACGTGCCGGCGTCTTGCGACGGAGCGCTTCCGGTGGGCACGCACGCGACCGCGAGCGTCACGGACGCGAGGACGCCGGCCGCAGCGCGCGGCCGTGCGCCGGCGTGAAGGGTCGACCAGACACGGAGGAAACCAGCCGGGCTCACGGGCCCGGTTCTTAGCACAGCGTCGTCGCGTCCCGTGAACGCCGCGCCGCGCACGGCGGAGCGCCGCGAACGACCCCGCTCTCGGACGGCCGACCTCGACCCGGGCTCCGCACGCACGAGAGCCGCGCGTCGCGTGGCGACTCGACGCGAGCGTTCGCTCGAAAGCCCATCACGAACCGTGGCGAAAGGCCGATACCGGCCCAATTCTGGGAAGGCCGCGTATCGGGGAGATACGTGGTAATAAGCCCGGCACTCCGGTCGGCGCCTCGCCCGCGACGGCGTGGCGGGCCAAGAGCACGAAGAAGACCATGCACCCGATCCTCTTCCGCATCCCGCTCCCGAAGATGCCTCTCAAGCTTTGGTGGGCGCTCGCGGCCGTAGCGGCCATCGCCGCGCTCTATGCGATCCTCGGCCTTCGGCGGAAGGACCGCACCACCGTCGCCGTGTCCTTGGTGATCGGCGTCGGCGCCGGTATCGCGGGGTACGTCTTCCGCGCGACCGAGTACAGCGCGCCGAATCTGCCCATCTACTCGTACGGCGTGATGCTCGGCCTGTCGCTCGTGGTCGGCTGGTACCTCACGCTGACGCTCGCGGAGAGGGACGGGCTGCCGAAGGAGACGATGGCGAACTGCTACGTGATCACGGCGCTCGCCGCGATCTTCGGTTCGCGTCTGCTCTACGTCATCACGAACCCCGACGAGTTCAAGCAGGCGAGCGACTTCTTCGCGCTCCGTCGCGGCGGTCTCGTCGCGTACGGCGGTTTCATCGGCGGCTATCTGGGGAGCTGGATCTATCTGCGGATGCACAAGATCCGGCTGATGCCCTGGGCCGACGTCGCGGTGCCCAGCCTCGCCTCGGGTCTGCTCATCACCCGCATCGGCTGCTACCTGTTCGGCTGCGACTTCGGCAAGCGGCTCTCGGACACTGCCCCCGGCTTCCTCAAGAAGCTGGGGACGTTCCCGCACTGGCCGCAGGGCACGATCGAGGGGAGCGAAGGCGCGCCGGCGTTCGCGCGGCACCTCGACATCGTCGGGCGCTACTCGCCCGCGGGTGAGGAGCTCATGAAGATGGGCCACTCGTACCCGGTCCACCCGACGCAGATCTACGAGTCGCTCGTCGGGCTCGTGCTGCTCGTGCTCCTGCTCTGGCAGCGCAAGCACCAGAAGTTCCGCGGTCAGATCTTCTTCCTGTTCGCGTTCGGCTACGGCTACCTGCGGTTCTTGATCGAGATCCTGCGCGACGACTCGGAGCGCGGCGAGTTCGGCCCGATGATGGGCGAGCACTGGCTCATCGCCGGATCGCTGCTCGTGATGAGCATCGCGTTCGTCTTCGGCATCTCGCTCGGCATCGCGAACACCAAGATCCGCAACGTCGCGCGCGTGCTCGCGTTCATCCCGCCGATCGTCGCGTTCGTGATGCTGAAGCCGCCGTCGTTCGCGAAGCAGCAGGCCATCCAGCTCTCGACGAGCCAGTGGATCGGCCTCGTCACGGCGGTCCTCTGCTCGTACTTCTACGCGAAGTTCTGGGAGGCGGCGCGCAAGAGCCCGAAGCTCGCGATGGGCATCGAGTCCCTGGGTGACATCAAGCCGACCCATGACGATCTCGCCCCGCGCCGCAAGAAGCGCGTCGAGGAGGACGAGGAGGAGGAAGAGGACGAGGAGGAGGTCGCCGCGTACGGGGCCGACTCCGACGAGAGCTCGAAGGACGAGTCGGCGGGCAAGAAGAAGAAGGGCCTCGTCGCCAAGAAGAAGAAGGACGACGAGGCGTCCGCCTCGGACGACGGCGACACGGAGAGCGAGGACTCCGACGCCGGCGAGGCGAAGGACGCCGCCGGCGACGAGAGCGACTCCGAGTCCGACGACGGCGAGGGGAAGGACGAGTCGAAGAAGGACGAAAAGAAGAGCGAGAAGGCCGACGAGCCGGCCGAGAGCGCCTGACGCGCGAGCGCGGGCAGCGCTATGCTCTCCCGCTCGCATGGGGCGCCTACTCGTTTCGTCCGCGGCGGCGGCGATCGTGCTCTCGATCGCGCTGCCCTCCTGGGCCGACAAGATCGCGGTCCTGCCGTTCACTTCGCCGACGAACGTTCCTCGGCCGGAGCTCGAGGAGATCCGGCGGTGGACGCGCGAGGCGGTCACGAAGACGGGGCACACCTACGCGACGGACGACGAGATGGTGTCCGCCGAGGCCGCCGTGAAGGACGGCACGGCCGACACGAGCCAAGAGCACGTCGCCGCGGGGCGTGCGGTCGGTGCGGACTGGACGCTCACCGGGCGCGTCGAGCGGATCGATCACCCTCCCGTGCCGGAGCGCGACGAAGAGGGCTACACCACGTACCGGCTTGAGCTCGAGGCGGCGCAGATCGCCACGGGTCGCGTCGAGTCGCTCTCGCGCGAGGTGTTCCCGGACGAAGGGACGAACGACATCGCCGAGATGATCGCGCTCCTCGTTCGCCCGGAGGGGATCGCG
>Ga0207874_1000431_pt1 | contig 61995 bp, 46 predicted proteins | sample HigsolmetaAR201D_FD_184833 | JGI IMG/M metagenome (GOLD analysis project Ga0207874, IMG submission 184833) | Ionic liquid and high solid enriched microbial communities from the Joint BioEnergy Institute, USA - AR20-1-D (SPAdes) (version 2) ...
CGCGATCACGCAGGCGCTCGAGGACGCGCGCATCGGCGCATCCGACGTCGACCTCGTCGTCTCGGGCATCTCGGGCATCGCCCGCTACGACGACGAGGAGCGCGCCGCGATCACGAAGGTGCTGGGAGCGTCGCGCCCGATCGCCGCGCCGAAGCTCCTCTTCGGCGAGACGCTCGGCGCCGGCGCCGCGCTCGCCATGGCGGCGTCGCTCGCGTGGCTCGACGGCGTCGCGCCGTCGTGCATCGTCGCGGGCGAGAGACCCGCGAAGGTCGACACCGTGCTCGTCACGTCGGTCGGCTACTACGGCAACGCCTCCGCGCTCGTCATGCGCGGTCTGCGCTGATTGCTCGCGCTTGGGCTTCGACGTTCCGACGGCCAGGCCTTCCGAACCTGCACGCCTCCGCTCGCCTGCGAAGGTGCGTTCGCGTTCCGCCACGCTGGAACCGGACCGCGCGCTGTGCGAAAAGGCCCGGGACCATGAGCTGGATCGAAGAGAAGGCCCGGGCCGAGCTCGCCCGCGTGCGTGAGGCGAGGGAGAAGCAGGTCTACCCGTACTTCCGCGAGTTCGAGACGGGCGGGCTCCACACGACGATCGACGGCAAGCCCGTCATCAACTTCAGCTCGAACGACTACCTCGGCCTGACGAACCACCCGCGGGTGAAGGAGGCGGCGAAGCGCGCGATCGACAAGTACGCGTGCGGCCTCTCGAGCTCGCGCCCGCAGGCGACGACGAAGGAGCACGTGGAGCTCGAACGCCGGCTCGCGAAGTGGTTCGGGTTCGAGAGCTGCCTGATGTTCACGACCGGCTACCAGGCCATGGTCGGGACGATCATGGCGCTGGCCGACAAGGACACGACGCTCGTCCTCGACAGCTACAGCCACGCCTGCATCCTCGACGGGACCTTCCTCTCCGCCGGCATCCCCGGACGTGCGCCGGAGGTCCGCTTCTTCAACCACAACTCGGCGAAGAGCCTCGAGCGCATCCTGAAGACGCGCGAGCGCAAGAACGCGCTCGTCCTCGTCGAGGGCGTCTACTCGCTCGACGGCGACAAGGCGCACCTCGCCGAGTTCGTCGAGATCTGCGACCGTCACGAGGCCGTCCTCGTCGTCGACGACGCGCACGGCACCGGCACGCTGGGCGAGCGCGGCACGGGCATCCTCGAGGAGACGGGCCTCCTCGGTCGCGTGCCCATCCTCGTCTCGACGTTCTCGAAGACGTTCGGCGGCATCGGGGGCCTCCTCCTCGCGAAGGAGGAGATCGTCGATCTCGTGAAGCACAACGCGCGAAGCTTCCTCTTCAGCGCGTCGCTCCCCGTCCCCGTCGTCGCGGCGGCGTCGACGATCCTCGACATGATCGAGGCGGACGGCCCCGCGATGGTGCGCGAGCTCCACCAGAAGGCGGCCTACTTCCGGAGCAAGCTCCTCGAGGCCGGCTTCGAGCTCGGCACGAGCAACACGCACATCATGCCGGTCATGTGCCGCGAGGAGCGCAAGACGCTCTTCATGCACATCGCCCTCCTCGAGTGCGGCGTCTTGATGGTCCCCCTCACCTACCCGTCCGTGAAGCAGGGCGAGGAGCGCCTCCGCGTGAACATCACGCGCGGCCACACGCAGGAGGACATGGACAAGGCCCTCGAGCTGCTCAAGACGTACGGAGAGGCCTTCTTCGTCCTGTCGGGGGAGGAGATTGGGCCCATGGAGTGAGGCTCCAGGCTCCGGGCTCCAGGCTCCAGACGGGAGTCTTCAGACCGCCGACAAGAGCCTCCAGCCCCCCTTCTCCAGCAGGTCCTCGTCTCTCTTCTGCACTTCTGCACCTCGTGCGCCCTCCACCTCTGCGGCTCTGAGACGTGTCAGAAGCCGCTACGACGGGCGAGCGCACGCGTCCGAGCCGCAAGGCCGCCGCGGCATTGCGCGACGGCGTGCAGCCGCTCCAACTGGAGCCTGGAGCCTGGAGCCTCTGCCTCAGGCAGACGCGTTCGCGTCCCCCTGCTGCTCCTTCAGCTTCACGAGCGCCTTCGCGATGTCCTCGACGGTCGCGATGCCCGAGAGCACGTCGTTGGGGATCGTGACCTCGAAGCGATCTTCGACGTCAGCGACGAGCTCCATCACGCCCAAGCTGTCGAGCCCCAGATCGTTCTGGATGTGATCGTTTGGACGGATCGTTCGATTGGCGTCGACATGCTTCCTGAGGATCTCGGTCGTGATCTTGAGGGTCTCGTCGTATGTCGACATGGCAGGGCGAATCTACACCCACGCAGCGCGCTCTGCCACCGGCAGCGCGGCTGACGGCCGTGTCAGGCGCCGAAGGGTGCGCCGGTGGCACGCACGGGGTGGAACGGTGCGTCGAGGAGACGGGCCACCGCGGCGGGATCGGACGCGTCGAGGAGCGCACGGATCACCGCGACGCCGTCTGCCCCTGCGGCAGCGCACGCCGCAGCGCGTGACGCCTCGACGCCGCCGAGCGCGTAGACGAAAACCGCCGGCCGCGCCCCCGCTTCCCGAACGCACTCGTCGGCGAGAGCGCGCGCCGCGGCGAGGGCACTCGTGCCGCGAGGCGCTCCTTTTCCCGGCGTCTCGTAGATCGGGCTCACGAGGACGGCCGACGCGCCGGCGCGCGCCGCGAGCGAGACGTCTTCGTCCGTGTGCGCCGGCGTCGAGATCCACGCCCGATCGCCGAGCGCGGCCCGGGCCGTGGCCACCTCGCCGCCGGGCACGTGCGCGCCGTCGGCGCCCACGTCGACGACGACCCGCAGGGCCGCGCGCGTGGGGGCGTTGATCGTCAGCATCGCGCCAGCGTCCGCGGTCGCCCGGCGGAGAACCGCGGCGGCGCGTTCGAGCGCGTCGAGCGAGGCCGCCTTGTCGCGGAGCTGGACGCAGAGCCTCCCGGGCTCGAGCGCGCGACCGGCTCGTTCGACGACCGCCGAGACGTGATCGAGCGCCCAGCGCGGGTCGGTGATCAGGATCACGGTGGGCGCGCGGGGACCGAACGAGCGCGCGGCGCGATCATCGCTCACTTGTCGCTCGTCTCCGCGCCCTTCACCTCGGCAGGCTCCGCTGCCTTCGTCTCGGAGCCGCTTCCCTCCAGCTCCGCACGCGCGGCGGGCACGTGGCGGTTCGACGGGTAGTGCTCGACGAGGTAGCGCAGCGTCTCCCTCGCCGCCTGCTCGTTGCCCTTCTTGCGGAACTCTTGGGCGAGGTCCCAGAGCGCGTCGCCGGCGGTGTCCTCCCTGCGCAGCGCGGGATCGTTGCTGCTCCCGCACTGGAACGGCGCCGTGCCGGCGCCGAGGCTCACGGCGATCGCGACGAGGCTCGCAGCGACGAAACGGCTCACTCGATCAGTCCCTCGGTCGGGCTCGATGCGTTGGCGTACCGAGACTTCGGCATGCGCCCGGCGAGACGGGCGAGGCGGCCCGCGCGGACCGCGTCGCGCATGGCCATCGCCATCATGACCGGGTCCTTCGCGTGGGCGATCGCGGTGTTCATGAGCACGGCGTCGCAGCCGAGCTCCATCGCGACGGCGGCATCGCTCGCCGTGCCGACGCCGGCGTCGACGATGACCGGCACCTTCGCGTGCTCGAGGATGATGGACAGGTTGTGCGGGTTGCGGATCCCGAGGCCGCTGCCGATCGGCGCAGCGAGCGGCATGACCGCCGCGCAGCCCACGTCTTCGAGCTTCCGGCACACGATGGGATCGTCGATGCAGTACGGCAGGACGACGAAGCCCTCCTTCACGAGGATCTTCGCGGCCTCGAGCGTCTGCTCGTTGTCGGGATAGAGCGTCTTCGGGTCTCCGATGACCTCGAGCTTGACCATGCTCGCCATCCCGAGCTCGCGGGCGAGGCGCAGCGTGCGCACGGCCTCGTCGGCCGTGTAGCAGCCCGCGGTGTTGGGCAGGATCGTCCAGCTCTTCCTCTGGAGCAGCGCCATCAGCGAGCCGCTCGAGCGATCCGACAGGTCCACCCGGCGGAGGGCGACGGTCACGATCTCCGCGCCCGACGCGTCGATCGCGCGCTCCGTCTCCTCGATGCTCTTGTACTTGCCGGTCCCGACGATCAGGCGGCTCTGGAACCTCTTCCCTGCGATGACGAGCGGGTCGTCCATGCCCGCCGATTACCCCGCCTTGCGCGGAGCCACAAGTCGCGCGCTCGGCACGGGGCGGTGAACGCGAAGCGTTTGCGCGTGCGGCTCGCGGCTCGCGGCCGCGGCTCGCGGCGCTCGCCAGCGACGATGGAGCCAGAGCCAGCCGTGGGGCACGCTCCTCACGAACCGGTCGAGGGCGGCCGTCGCACGACGCGTCGTCTCGAGGATCCATGCGCGCGCGTCCCTCTCGTCCGGAGCGGGCGGATGGATCGCGTCGATGACGCGGACCAGGTGCCCTCCGTCGCCTGCCCGCTCGGCGGCGACGACGAGCACCGTCGCTCGCGAGCGCCACGCGAGCGTCGCCGGCGCACGGTCGACGAGCGCCGGGGCGCCGAGGAACGGGAGGGAGACGGCATGCTCCGCGCGGTCGGGCACCTGGTCGATCGGAGTCACGACGACGTCGCCCGCCGCGAGCGCCCGCCGAGCGGCGGAGAGCGCGCCGCGCGGCGCGACCGCCTCGACGCCGGCCTCGCGACGGAGGCGCGCGAGGAATCGATCCACGCCGCGGGCGTGCATCGGCTTGGCGACGACGAAGAGGCGCTTTCCGCGCCGGCCGAGCAGCCGTGCCGCGGCCGCGGCGGCGAGCTCCCAGTTGCCCGTGTGCGAAGCGAACACGACGACGGGGCCTCGGCGCGCGGCGTCGTCGAACGCTCGCGCTGCGCCGTCGTCGATGCGGACCTCGTCGATCGCGCGCTTTCTCCGCTCGCGACCTCCGCCTGCGAGCCAGAGCAGCTCGACGAGCCCGCGTCCGAGGTCGCGGTACATCCGATCCGCGATCGCGGAGGCATCGACGCCGAGCGCGCGAACGATCGCCTCCTCCACGATGGCGCGGCGGATCCGGAGGACCGAGCCTGCGAGCACGCCGAGCAGCACGCCGAATCGCTCCGCGGCGCGCCGAGGCAGGCGCGCGACGGCGAATGCGACGGCGTGCAAGAGGAAGTAGGTCACCTCGGAGACAGGGAGTCGTCGGGGAGACAGCGGTCAACAGGGAGACGGAGGGACAGGGAGCCCGCAGGAAATGCTTCGCTTTTCCTGCGGAGAAGGGAGTCTCCCTCCCGGGATGCAGCGCCTCGCGCAACTGCCGGGGCGGTTCGACCGGCGGACATCGATGCGGAGACGACTCGACTCGACGCACGCGGTGTCGCGTCTCCGGTGAGGAGTGCGACAGTGGCGAGCCGAAGGTGACGGGCTCGATCAGGGCATGAAACCCGCGGGGCGGCGGGCGCTGCCGCCCGCGCCTTCGACGGCGACGGCGAAGACGTCGGCGGCGACCATGGCCACCGTCTGCTTGCCGTTCCTCGCGTACACGAGATCGCCGTCGAACTTCACGGACTCCAGCTTCGCGAACGAGAGGCTCGCGCCATCGTGCGCGACATGGAACGTCACGCTCGAGCCGTCCGGGAGCGAGTAGCCCTCCTTGTCCAGCTTGGCTTGCCCGTTCTTGAGGATCGCCTCGATCTGTTCGCGCGTCATGGACCTACCTCGTTCGATCCCACGGAGCTGCGGGACGTCGCGCCGGCGCGTCTCCGCGTACGTACACGCCCATCTTTAGCTTGCGCCCGTGCGCCGCGAAAGGGAGATTTCGAGGGGATGAGGTTTCGCTTTCCCGGGGGCTCGCGCCCGTCCGCGAACGGGCACCTGGACGGGCGAGACCCGCGCGCGCCCCTCGGCGGGCCGCACCAGCAGAACGGGGCGAACGGCAGCGCGGTTCGTCAGCCGCTGCCGGACGAGATCGTCGTTTTGCAGGACGTGAGAAAGTCCTTCGGCGATCAGGAGGTCCTCAAAGGGATCAACCTGGTCGCACGCCGGCGAGAGACCACGGTCATCATCGGCGGCTCGGGCGCGGGCAAGACGACGCTGCTCCGCCTCATCGTCGCGCTCGAGCGCGCGACGAGCGGTCACATCTTCATCGACGGCGAAGACATCACGCGCCTGTCGGATCGAGAGCTCAACCGTGTCCGGAAGAAGTTCGGCATGGTCTACCAGTACGCGGCGCTGCTCGACTCGATCACCGTGTTCGACAACGTCGCGTTCCCGCTGGTCGAGCACACGAAGCTCTCGAAGAAGGAGATCCGGGAGCGCGTGATGAACAAGCTCGAGATCCTCGGGCTCGATCCGAAGGTCGTCGCGTCGAAGTACCCGTCCGAGCTGTCCGGCGGTATGCGCAAGCGCGTGGGCCTCGCGCGCGCCCTGATGCTCGAGCCGCCGATCCTCGTCTACGACGAGCCGACGAGCGGTCTCGACCCGCTCACGAGCCGCCTCGTCGACGACCTCATCGAGGAGATGCGGCAACGCTTCGGGGTCACGAGCATCGTCATCTCGCACGACATCGCGAGCTGCTTCCGCATCGCGCACCAGGCCGTGCTCCTCATCAAGGGACGCGTCGAGGCGTGCGGTCCGCCCGACGAGCTGCTCGCGGGCCCGAGCGAGATCGCGCGCGAGTTCATCCGCAACTCGGGCGTCGACGTCGCGAGCGTCGGCCGGGTCGCGCGCTGACCCGGCCGAGCGGTGGACGGTCCACCGTCCACGGACCTTCCGGAACGAGGCGACGCGACAACCGGAAAGTGGGGCCCGCCGCGTGCGCGGCGAGCACGGCGCGGTAAGCTTGACGAAGATGGACACGCTCCGTCCTCGCCCCTGGACGCCGCCCCCGCCGCCTCGGCCGGGTGTGGCGCCGGCGCCGAAGACGGAGGACAAGGCGGTGGCGTCGTTGGTGCTCGGGCTCTCGAGCCTGACGTGCTTCGGCGCGGTCGCCGGGCTCCCCGCGATGATCCTGGGCGCGCTCGCGCGCCGAGACATCGATCGGTCGCTCGGGACGCTCACCGGCCGGGGCCTCGCGGCGGGCGGGATCGTCTCGGGGCTCTTCGGCACGGGCATCGGCGTCGTCGTCTTCCTCTGGGCGTTCGGTGCGCTCTTCGCGCCGGCGCCGTCGGAGCCCCCGATCGTGGCCGCGGCGCCGCCCCGGGCGGTGACCGCCGAGCCGCCGCCCATCGCCGTGACGGCGTCGTCCGAGGTCCATGGCGCGGGGACCCGCTCGTACGGGACCTTCGAGGTCGTGGACCTCGATCTCTCGCGAGGGCTCCGCCCGCAGATCGCGGAGATCGTCCGGCGCTCGCGCGGACGCACCGTCGTGCTCCAGACCGTCGCGCGCTCGAGCTCGGCATGCGCGGCCGTGGCCGCGGCGCTCCCCGACGCGCAGATGCAACGCGCGCTCGCGAACGTCACGCTGATCCGCGTCGACATCGAAGAGTACGACCGCGAGCTCGAGTCGATGAAGATCGAGACGAAGACGGCCCCGTGGTTCTACAAGCTCGACGACGACGGCGAGCCGACCGACGCCATCAGCGCCGACGCGTGGGGAGCGAACATCGAGAACATGGCGTCGGCGCTGGGCAAGTTCGTGCGTCGAAACACGCCGAGCCGCCGATCGCGTGTGCGCTGAGGCCGCCTTCGAGGGGGGATTTGCGCCTCGCGCTTCCCGTGAAATTTCCCCGTGCTAGCGTCGGGCCGTGCGGCTCGCCTCCGTCAGCGTCGACCTCGACGAGATCCATCACTACCACGCGATCCACGGCCTGCCGGTCGAGGGCGCCGCGACGCTCGTCTACGACGTCGCGGTCGACCGGCTGACGGCGCTCGCGGACGCGGCGCGCATTCCGCTCACGTTCTTCGCGATCGGGCGCGACCTTTCGCGCGCAGGAGCGCAGGAGCGCATGCGGGCGGCGGCGAAGGCCGGGCACGAGATCGCGAACCACTCGCTCGACCATCGCTACGATCTCGTTCGGCTCGGGCGCGACGAGATCCGGCGTCAGATCGAAGGCGGCGCGGCGGCGATCGCGGACGCGTGCGGGGAGCGTCCGGTGGGCTTCCGCGCGCCCGGATACACGATCACCGACGAGGTGCTCGACGTCCTCGCCGAGCTCGGCGTCGAGTACGACGCCTCGGTGTTCCCCTGCCCTGCGTACTGGATGGCGAAGACGGCCGCGATCGGCCTCATCGCGATGCGTGGCCGGAAGAGCCGATCGATCGTCGACCAGCCCACGGTCCTGCTCGCGCCGACGCGCCCGTACCGCGTGGGGCGACCCTACTGGCGGCGAGGCAGCGGCATCCTCGAGATCCCCGTGCAGGTCACGCGCGGGCTGCGCCTGCCCTTCATCGGCACGTCGGTGACGCTCGCCGGCCCGTCACGCGCGCGCTGGCTCGCGAAGATGTGCGTGGGCGAGCCGCTCGTGAACCTCGAGCTGCACGGCATCGACGTGCTCGACACGACCGACGGCCTCGAAGCGCTCGAGCGTCACCAGCCCGACGTCCGCATCCCTCACGCGAGAAAGACGGAAGCGATCCTCGCAGCGATCGAGGAGCTGTCGAAGGCGGGCTACCGCTTCGTCACGATGCGCGAAGCCGCCGCCGCTTTCGCCTGACCGCTCGGTCCTCAGTCCTCGGTTCGTATCGCGACGCGAGGGTTGGACCTTCACGGAGTCGACGCGACGTCCCGCACCGTCGCATTCGGGAACGGGAACGGGAACGAGAACGGGGTGCTGGGAACTCCTGCGGGCTCCCTGTCTCCCTGTTGCCCCCTGTCTCCCCGCGTCCTCCCCGTCTCCTCAGTCCTTCAGACCGAGGCGCGTGCCGAGGAACGTGTACACGAGCGCATCGACGTACGCCCGCTGCTTGATGTCGGCGGCGCCGCCATGGCCGCCTTCGATGTTCTCGTAGTAGAGCGGCTTGTGGCCGAGCGCCTCGAGCTTCGCGACCATCTTGCGCGCGTGGCCCGGGTGGACGCGGTCGTCCTTCGTCGAGGTCGTGTAGAAGACCGGCGGGTACGTCACGCCCTGCTTGATGTTGTGGAACGGCGAGAACTTCGACAGCGCCGCCCAGTCCTCCGGCTTGTCCGGATCGCCGTACTCGCTCATCCACGACGCGCCCGCGAGCAGCTTGTGGTACCGCCGCATGTCGGTCAGCGGCACCTTGCTCACGATCGCCCCGAAGAGATCCGGGCGCTGCGTGAGCATCACGCTCGTGAGCAGCCCGCCGTTGCTGCCGCCCATCACGCCGAGCTCCTTCGTCGTCGTGACGCCGCGTCGAACGAGATCCTCCGCGACCGCGATGAGGTCGTCGTAGGCGCGCTGGCGGTTGTGCTTCATCGCGGCCTCGTGCCAGGCCGGGCCGTACTCGCCGCCGCCGCGAAGGTTCGCGAGCACGTAGGTCCCGCCCTTCTCGAGCCACGCGGCGCCGACGGAGGCGCGGTAGCCGGGCATGAGCGAGATCTCGAAGCCGCCGTACGCCTCGATGACGGCGGGGCCCTTCCCGCCGCCCTTCTTGCCGACCTGGAAGTACGGGACCTTGGTCCCGTCCTTCGAGGTGGCGAAGTGCTGCGTGACCTCGAGGTCCGACGCCTCGAAGAACGACGGCAGCTTCTTGAGCGGCTCGCGCTTGCCCGTCGTCGTGCTCCAGAGCTCGAGCGTGCTCGGGACGGTGAAGTCCTCGAGCCAGAGCCACGCGTCGTCGGACTTGTCCTCGTCGACCGGCGAGACGCGGATCGATCCGACGGAGATCTCGAGCGGCTTGCCGACCCACGGCGCGTTCGCGTTCGCGCGCGAGAACACCGTGATCTTGTTCTTCACGTCGGACAGGACGTTGATGACGAGACGCGTCTTCGTGCCCGTCCAGGAGGCGAGCGAGGTGTTGCTCGTCGGCTCGAACAGGACCTGAAAGTCCCGCTTCCCGTCCATGAACGCCTTGAGCTTCGTGACGAGGAGGCTGCCCTTCTTGTAGGTGGTGCCGCCGACGGTCCAGTCGCTGCGCAGCCGGAGCAGGAGCTCGTCGTCCCAGAGCCCCGCGTCGGCGTCGTCCGGCTTGTCGATCTTCACGTACTTCCCGCTCGCGTCCTTCAAGAACAGCTCACGGTGCTCGAAGTCGATCGCGCGCTGGCACAGGTCGCGCTTCTTGCCGTGATCGAAGTCCCGGAAGCAGTCGGCGCGGATGTCGCTCTCCTTCACCTCGAAGATCGTCTGCGCCTCGGAGAGCGGCTTGCCCCGCTTCCACTCCTTGATCACGCGCGGGTAGCCGGAGCTCGTGCGCGAGCCGGGGCCGAAATCGGTGCCGACGTAGACCGTGTTCTCGTCCTTCCATTGGATCGAGTGCTTCGCCTCGGGCAGGACGAAGCCGTCCTTCACGAACTCCTTCTTCTCGGCGTCGAACTCGCGGACGATGTCGGCGTCACCGCCGCCCTTCGACAGGCGCACGAGGCACTTCCTGTACTGCGGGTAGAGGCACGTCGCGCCGTGGAAGACGTAGCTCTCGTTCTCGGCCTTGTTCAGGGCGTCGATGTCGAGCAGCGTCGTCCACTTCGGCTCGGCCTTCTTGTATTCTGCAAAGGTCGTCTCGCGCCAGATCCCGCGCGGGTGCTCGCCGTCGGTCCAGAAGTTCCGGATCTTGCCGTTCACGTACGACGGCGACGGGATCTTCTCCTTCGAGCTGTAGATGGCGAGGAGTCGCTCCTCGAGCGTCTTGAAGCGCGGATCCTTCGTGAGCTCCCCCTCGGAGACCGCGTTGTGGGCGCGGGCGAAGGCGAGCGCCTTCTCGCCCTGGATCTCCTCCAGCCAGAGGAAGCTGTCGTCGTCGACCGTCGCGGGAGCGGGCTGCGACGGCTCCGGCGCCGGTGGCGACGGAGGCGGGGGCGGCGCCTGCTCGAGAGGCAATGCGCCTCCGCACGCGACGAGGAACGGCAGACCCACGATGACGAGACGCACGCGCATTCGATCACTCCTCTCGGGCTCCCGACGAGCCCTTGGCCGATGACCAGAAGGGCCGGTACGCCCGCGGCGCCCGGCCCTTCGCGATGCTCCGGTCGGAGCCACCTACACTCGAGACGTCAGCCGGCGATCTGCTTGGCGACCTCGTCGGCGAGGTTCTCCTGCTTCTTCTCGATGCCCTCGCCGAGGCCGAAGCGCACGAACGCGTCGAGCGTCACCTCGCCGCCGAGCTTCTTGCCGAGCTCCTGACGGATCTTGTCGACGGAGCCGGCGCCCGGCTCCCAGACGTTGTCCTGCCCGAGGAGCGTGACCTCCGTGTACCACTTGGCGATCTTGCCCTCGATGATCTTCGGCCACGCCTGCTCGGGCTTGCCCTCCTCCTTGAGCTGCGCGGTGAAGATCTCCTTCTGCTTGTCGATGTCCGCCTGGGCGAGCTCGGCCTTGCTCACGACCAGCGGGTTCATCGCGGCGACCTGCATCGCGCAGTTCTCGACGAAGGTTCGGAAGTCCGCGTCGTCGCGCTTGTCGGCGGACGGCGGCTGCGCCGCGAGCAGGACGGCGAGCTTGCCGCCCATGTGGACGTAGGCGTGGACCACGCCGTTGCCCTTCGCCTCGAGCACGTCCCAGCGGCGGACGACGATGTTCTCGCCGATGCGGCCGACGAGCTCCTGACGGATCTCGTCGATCGTCTTCTCCGTGCCCGGGTACTTCTGGCTCGACAGGTCCTTGCCCTTCTCGAGCGAGCTCGCGACGGAGACGACGTCACTGACGAACTTCTTGAAGTCGTCACCACGCGCGACGAAGTCCGTCTGGCAGTTGACCTCGACGATCACGCCCTTCTTGCCGTCCGGGCTGACCCACGTGGCGACCTCGCCCTCGGTCGCGACCTTTCCGGCGCGCGCCGCGGCCTTGACGATCCCCTTCTTGAGGATGATCTCGACCGCCTTGTCGAGGTCGCCCTCGGCCTCGACCAGCGCGTTCTTGCAGTCGGTCATTCCGGCGGAGGTGCGCTCGCGGAGCTCCTTGATCAATGCGGGAGTAATGGCAGCCATCACAGTCTCTCGGGTAGGTCGCGCGAGCCTCGCTCGGGCGACGGGTTGGTCGTCACGGGCCAATGGCCCGATCGCGTCCCGACCACGCATTGCACGCGGTCGACCAGGACGCTGTGCGTCGATGAGGCGAACGCCTCGGTGGTGAGGCTCGGCCTGCGCCGAGCCTCGTCGTCGCGGCGGAGCTCTGCCTCCGCCCGTCAGCGCGGAGCGAGCTCCGCGGCTCGGTCAGCTCGTGGCCTCGGCCGGCTTCTCGGCGTCGGGCGCCTCGGACTGCTGCCGGCGCCGGCCGTACGAGACCTCGGCCACCGGGCCACGACCGCCGCCCTCGGCCTCGCGGGGCGCGAACTCCTTGCGGCGCTGCATCCCCTCGACGACCGCGTCGGCGATGCGCTGCGTGATGAGCTTGATCGAGCGGATCGCGTCGTCGTTGCCCGGGATCACGTAGTCGATGAGATCCGGATCGCAGTTCGTGTCCGTGATCGCGATGATCGGGATGCCGAGCTTCTTCGCCTCGCTGACCGCGATCGTCTCCATCGCCGGGTCGATGATGAAGACCGCCGACGGGAGCGAGCTCATGTTCTTGAGGCCGCCGAGGTACTTCTCGAAGCGCTCACGCTCCTTCTCGAGGCGCGAGACCTCCTTCTTCGGAAGCTGGAGGTACGTGCCGTCCTCCTTCATGCGCTCGAGCTGCCGCATGCGCTCGAGGCCCTGCTTGATCGTGCGGAAGTTCGTGAGCGTGCCGCCGAGCCAGCGGTTCACGACGTAGAACGAGCCGGAGCGCGTCGCCTCCTCCTGCACGATCTCCTGCGCCTGGCGCTTCGTGCCGACCATGAGGAGCGAGCCGCCGCGGGCGACGGTCTCCTGCACGAAGTGGAACGCACGCGCGAAGAGGCGGGCCGTCTGGTCGAGGTCGATGATGTGGATGCCGTTGCGCGCGCCGTAGATGTACGGCCGCATCTTCGGGTTCCAGCGCTTCGTCTGGTGCCCGAAGTGGACGCCCGCATCGAGCAGGGCGCGGAGGGGCAACGGGAAATCGTTCTTGAGCTGCGGAACTTCGGTCTGAGCCATGTGCGCTTTCGCCTTTCGGTTGGGCCTCCGCTCCCCACCGTGGCCAGCGAAGCGCTCGCGCTGCGAGCGATCTCCGCACCGGGCCGACGGCTTTGCGCCGGGGAGCGTGTGGAGTCGAGGTCGATTCCACGGACTTCGGGAGAAGCCCGTGAGGGGCAGGCATCGTACCCAGCGGCCCCTTGCCGTCAAGCTCTCCTGGTCCGGGGCTTGCTCGCCCCCGCCTTTCGGGGCATAGCTCGGCCTCTCGCCTGACGCGTCCTCAACCCTTCCGCCCCCGCACCGTCGAGGAGAATCCGTGAAGCTCGTCCGCTCCACATGTCCGCACGCGCTCCTCGCCGCGGGCGCGATGACCCTCGCCATCGCCGGGGCGACGGGGTGTCCCCCGCGGCGGATGCCCACGCTGCCGCCGCCCGAGTACGAGGAGCCTCCCCCGCCTTCGTGGCTGCGCGAGGCGGGAGCGCCGGGGCCCGAGCAGCCCGCGCCGGCCGAGGAGCCGTCGATGCCCGAGGCGCCCGCCCCCACGCCGCCGGCCGACGCACCGCCTGCGGACGCACCGCCCGCGGACGACGCCGGCGTGAGCTAGGACCGACGCTGCGACAGCCGACCCTCGCGCGGACGGAGGAGCGCGACGGCGCGGCGGGACGATGCTAGGGTCCGTCCGCGAGATGGACCGCGCGCAGATTCGTCACGTCGCCGAGCTCGCCGAGCTCGAGCTGACCGAGGCCGAGGAGGCTCGCCTCGCGGAGGAGATCGGCCGGATCGTCGCCTACGTCGCCGAGCTCTCCGCGATCGACACCTCGGACGTCCCGCCGACCGCGCTCGTGACCGCCGACGCGAGCGCGCCGCTCCGCAGCGACGAGCCGCGCCCGGGGCTCTCGCACGAAGAGGCGCTCGCAGGCGCCCCTCGCGCGGAGCACGGCGGCTTCGTCGTGCCGACGTTCGTGGAGTGACGCATGGCGCGCCCGAGCGAGAGCGAGACGGTCTGGCGGATCGCGGAGAGCGTCCGCAAGGGAGAACGGCGAGCGGTCGAGGTCGCGGAGGCGACGCTCTCTCGCATCGAGGAGCGCGACGGCCCGCTCCACGCGTTCCTCACGGTCTCGAAGGACGAGCTCATGGCGCAGGCGCGCGCCGTCGACGAGAAGCGCGCACGCGGCGAGGCGCTCGGGCCCCTCGCGGGCGTGCCCGTCGCCCTCAAGGACGCCATCTGCACGCGCGGGCTCGTCACGACGGCCGCGTCGAAGATCCTCGAGAAGTGGGTCCCGCCGTACGACGCCACCGTCGTCGCGAGGCTCCGCGCGGCCGACGCGCTCATCCCCGGCAAGACGAACCTCGACGAGTTCGCGATGGGCTCGTCGAACGAGACATCGGCCTTCGGACCGACGCGGAACCCGGTCGATCCGAAGCGGACGCCCGGCGGCTCGTCCGGAGGCAGCGCCGTCGCGGTGGCCGCGGGCATGTCGCCTGCTTCGCTCGGGAGCGACACCGGCGGATCCATCCGCCAGCCCGCCGCGTTCACGGGCGTCGTCGGGATCAAGCCGACGTACGGGCGCGTGTCGCGCTACGGGCTCATCGCGTTCGCGTCGAGCCTCGATCAGATCGGACCGTTCGCGAACGACGTGCGCGGCGCCGCGCGCGTCCTGTCCGTGATCGCCGGGCACGATCCGAACGACAGCACCTCGCTCACGACGCCGGTGCCGGACTTCGAGCAGGCGTGCGGCAAGAGCGTGCGCGGCTTGCGCCTCGGCGTGCCCGCCGAGTACTTCGGCCAAGGGCTCGATCCCGAGGTCGAGGCGAGCGTCCGCGCCGCGATCGGCGAGCTCGAGAAGGACGGCTGCGTCGTGCGGCCCGTGAGCCTGCCGCACACGAAGCACGCGGTGGCCACGTACTACGTCGTCGCGACGGCGGAGGCGTCGAGCAACCTCGCGCGCTACGACGGCGTCCGTTACGGGCTCCGCGTCGAGCGGCCCGCCACGAGCGCGAAGCAGGCCTCGGCGCTACGCGCGATGTACGGCGCGACGCGTGACGCGGGCTTCGGCCCCGAGGTGAAGCGACGCATCCTGCTCGGCACGTTCGTCCTCTCGGCCGGCTACTACGACGCGTACTACCTCAAGGCGCAGAAGGTCCGGACGCTCATCCGGCGCGACTTCGAGAAGGTCTTCGGCGAGGTCGACGCCATCGTGTGTCCGACCTACCCGACGCCGGCGTTCGAGCTCGGCGAGAAGACGAGCGACCCGCTCGCGATGTACCTCGGCGACGTCTACACGCTGCCCGCGAGCCTCGCGGGGCTTCCCGCGATCAGCGTGCCGTGCGCGCCGACGAAGGCCGGCCTGCCCGTCGGGCTGCAGATCATCGGCCGGCCGCTCGACGAGGCCACGATCCTGTCGCTCGCCACGGCCGTGGAGTCGAAGCACGCATGACGGACGGACGGAGCCCGGCCCGACTGGACGGCCCTCGATGAGCTTCACCGTCGAGGAGCTCGCGGAGGGGCACCTGCCGCTCCTGCACGCGTTGTTCGAGGCGTCCTCGAGCACGTGCTTCTGCCGCTACTGGCACTTCGAGGGCACGAAGAACGACTGGCTCGATCGCTGCGCGAACCGACCCGAGGAGAACGCGGCCGAGCTCGACGCGGCCGTCCGCGCGAAAGATCCGGCCGCGCGCGGCCTCGTCGCCCGCGACCCGGCCGCCGGCTCCGCGATCGTCGGATGGATGAAGCTCACCGCGCGCGTGCACGTGCCGAAGCTCCGCAACCTGCCCGTTTATCGAAGCGTCGACCTCGGCGACGAGGTCACCACCTTCAGCATCGGCTGCTTCCTCGTCCACCCGGAGGCGCGTGGGCGAGGCGTCGCCCGCGCCCTCGTCGAGGCCGCGCCCGCGTTCGTCCGGCGTTGGGGAGGCCGCGCGATCGAGGCTTACCCCCGGCGGTCGAGCGAGCCGCTCTACCCCGAGGAGGCCTGGCAGGGCCCGGAGAGCCTCTTCGTGCGGGCCGGCTTCGAGCTGGTGCTCGACCAGCCGGCCTACCCGGTCTACCGCCTGCTCCTCTGAGCTCCGTCCGATTGTCAAGCCTCTCCCCGGGCCGATCCGTGGCCGACCGCCGAGCAGGGGCCCCTCCCGTCGGCTCCGTGGCGAGACGGAGACCAGGCCGGGGGCGGCCGGGTGGTCCGCGGCGGGAAAATGGCGGGCCGACTATGTTTCTGCGTGACGAATTGCTCGGGTACACTGCATCTCGGTGGATTCGAGCTTGCCGGTGCTCGTGTCGCGATTGCCGGACCGACGCGCGCTTACGCGCCTCGTTCGGGCAGCGCTACGGCATGAAGTCGCGCAGGTGGAGCTCCAGCGAGCCCCGCAGCGGGCCGAGGCGCACACGCTCGATCTCCACGTCGCCGGCCAACCGCCCCTCGCGCTCTTGGCCGAGCCCGCCGGCGCTCCGCAGAACGGTCAGTTTCCGCTGCGCCTGCGCCCGCTCTACCGAGCGCAGGCAGCGCAGCTCTATGCGCTCCTCGAAGCCGAGAACGTCTCGCTCGACGACCCGCCCGACACGCCCGTGTCGGACACCGTGGCGGCGCCCCCGCCCGACGCCGCCGCTGCACAGTCCGCACGCGTGACGGGTGACGCGGCGCCGATCGCCCGCGCGATGTCCGGGGCCGCGCCGGCGCCGGTGGTTCAAGCCTCGCGACCGTCGATGCAAGCCCTGAAGTCGACGGCGCAGATGCCTCGGCGGAGCGTGCCTGCCTTCGAGGCGCAGATCGTCGCAGCAGCGCAGACCGGTGCTGCGCGCGAAGCGGTGCAGTCGGGCGGCGCGGTCGCGAAGTCCGGCAGGGTGCCCGTGCATGCGGGCGGCGAGCGGCCGGAGGGCGCTCGCCCGGCGGCCGATCCGGCGAGCCGGCAGCCCGGTCACGCAGCGAGCGCATCGCCTTCGGCCGCGGCCGATCCCCGCAAGACGGTCCCGAGCGCGACGTGGGGGCCGCTCGTGCAGGCCGCGCAGCTCGACCCGAGGCGCACGGTCCCGACCGCGGCGGCTCGGGCGGCGCCGGTCGCGGAGGCGCCGCAGCATCACGATCCGAAGCGCACCGTCCCGAGCGCGAGCTGGGACGTCCACGTCGGGCGCTCACCGGCTCCGCCGCCGGTGGAGGTCGTCACGCAGGACGAGCCGCCCCCTGCGAAGGACGGGCCCGATGCCGAAGACGACTCGCTCAGCGTCAGCGTCGTCTTCGACCTCGACGACATGAGCACGAGCACCGTCGACGAGATGGCGGCCGCACGTGCCGCGCTCGTGGCGGCCGAGCAGCAGGACGCACCGTCGACGGCGCCCGAGGAGCGGGCGATCGAGACCGCGCCGACGCAGGAGCAGCTCCCGGCCGACGTGGAAGAGCCGAGCCTCAGCGTCAGCGTCGTCTTCGAGCCGGACGACCTGCCTCCGCAGATGCTCGAGGGCGTGCCCTCCCCCATCGACGGCGCCCCCATCGACGCCGCGCCGACGGTGGCGCCGCCTGCCGACCTTCCTCCGAGCGAGGGCCCGCGCACGGTCGTCGACGTCGGCCTCGAGGCCGAGTCGGAGACGCCCGACTCCGCCGAGCCTGGCTCGGGGCAGACGGTCATCGACGCCAGCGGCTCGAGCGACGAGTCGTTCTTCGACGAAGCGCTGGCGAACTTCCCGGCGCCGCGGTTCGACGACGACGAGGTGCCCGAGGCGGGCGAGACGTCCGCCGCCCTCGGCGAAGGCGAGTTCGACGTGGACGTCGACGACGCGCTCGCCGGCGTGATCGAGGTCGGCCCGTTCGAGGACGACGACATGGTCGACGTGCCTCCCCCGCCGGAAGACGACGGCGCGCTCGGCCCCGAAGCCGGGGTGGCGCCGGCGACGTCGCTCGGCGCGGCGGAGGGCATGAGCCTGGATCGACGGCTCGCCCCGATCGAAGACGACGACAGCGACAACGACGCGACGCTCGTTCGGTTCCCGACCGCAGGGGCGTCGCCCTCGCCCGTCTCCGCCCGGGCGCCGAAGCCCGACGAGCCCATCGTGCGTCCGGAGGCGCGCGACCGGCAGGAGCTCACGCCGACGCAACAGACGGCGATCGGCACCGCGAAGAGCGCACGCGGCGCGCCGTCGGAGGAGTCGGACGATCCCGATCCGTCCGGCGACAAACCCACGATCGCGCGCGGCCTGGCGCTCGACGAAGAGGACACCGCCGCCCTCGCCCGGCCGCCGGTCGCTCCTCCGCCCCAGCCGGTCTCGTCGCGTGCGCACGGCAGCGACAGCCTCGTCGGACGGCGGATCGCCGAGGGCAAGTACATCATCGAGTCGCTCATCGGCAGCGGCGCGGCCGGCGCGGTCTATCGCGCGACGCATCGCGAGCTCCGCCGCACCGTCGCGATCAAGGTCCTGCACCCGCACTACCAGCAGGACCCGCAGTTCATGACGAGCTTCCGCGGCGAGGCGCTCGCGGCGAGCCAGCTCGATCACCCGAACGTCATGCGGGTCCTCGACTTCGGGCAGGAGCCGGACGGGCTCGTCTACATCGTCATGGAGTACCTCTCGGGGCGCACGCTCCAGAGCCTCCTCGACGAAGAGCGCCGGCTGCCGACGGACCGCGCCGTCGAGATCATGATCCAGGTCTGCGCGGCGCTCAGCGTCGCGCACGACCACGGCATCATCCACCGCGACATCAAGCCGGACAACATCATGCTCGTGCCGAGTCGCGACGACGAAGGCGCGACGTTCGAGCTGGTGAAGGTCTGTGACTTCGGCATCGCGGCGCTCCAGAACCCGCGCGCGGAGGACGCGGAGCTCGCGGCGACCGAGCACGTCATCGCCGGCACACCCGAGTACATGTCGCCGGAGCAAGCGCGGGGCGCCGAGGTCGACGCGCGCTCCGACGTCTACGCGTGCGGCATCTGCCTGTACGAGCTCGTCACGGGTCGCCCGCCCTTCATCGGGAACACCCCGGCCGAGATCCTCATCAAGCAGCTCGAGGAGCAGCCGAAGCCGCCTTCGCAGATCATCAAGGGCCTCGATCCGCTCCTCGAGGAGATCATCCTCCGCGCGATCCAGAAGGATCCCGAGAAGCGGCATCAGTCGGCGCGCGAGCTGCGCGTCGAGCTGAAGGAGCTCATCGACCCCGGCGAGGGCTACGACGACGACGACAAGGACGAGCTCAGCATCGTCGAGAACGTCCCGGTCCTCGACGACCCCGCTTCCGGGTTCCCGGGCTTCTTCATCGCCTTCTCGAGCGCGATCCTCCGCTTCGGCCGCTTCGAGCGCGGGCACCACGAGTACCCGCAGGCGATGAAGGAGCTGCAGCGATCGCTCCGCGTCGCGCTCCGCGGCCGCAGCGAGCTCACGTTCGCGCGGCGCGACGTCCAGAAGACCATCGGCTTCGTCGTCATGAGCGGCACCGCGGAGATCGTCGACCTCCGCCGCCTCCTCGGGTCGCAGCTCATGGGGAGCTTCGGCGAGCCCTTCATCCAAGCGCTCGTCGACAAGGGCATCGCCTCGTTCACCATCCGCGAAGGGATCCCCGAGACCGAGCTCTCCTACATCGTCGAGATGATGCACGGTCCTCTCTCGCACGAGGACCTGCGAAAGGAGCTCTTCTCGAAGCCCCTGAACCACCTGTCGATCCTCTTCGTCAGCGACGTCGTCGGACGCGACCGCAAGCTCGTCTGGAAGGTGGGGCTCTGCGCGTCGCGGCTCACCCGCGACCTCCGCGCGCTCGCGAACGTCCGCGGGCTCAGCCTGAAGAAGATGCGCGAGACCCGCGACGAGCTGATCGGCGGCGTGGCGCGCCTCCTCACCCGCGGCGACGAGGTGAAGCAGTTCATCTTCAACGCCGACCTCGTCGACGAGGCGGTCGCGAACTTGCGCGGCTTCTCGTCGTTCAGCGTGGCGCCGCTCATCATCCAGCGCGTGCTGCACGAGTCCTGCGCGGAGGCGGCGACGATCCTCATCAACGACTACGACACGGGCAACGGCGATCCCGAGCGCATCCAGGCATTCCTCCGCCTCTTCGCTCAGCGTCTCGTCACGGAGCGCTCGCCGAAGTCCGACGCGGCGGTCGCCGAGCTCTATCGCCGCAAGATCGTCTCCGAGGAGGAGATGCCTCGCGATCTCCAGGAGTCGATCCGCGCGCAAGCGCTGGCCGACGCCCTCGTGCGCGAGCCTTCGCAGTTCCTCCGCACGCTCGACCTCATCGGCGACCCGGCCGCCTACGCGAACGAGATGCAGACGCTCGAGGCGGCGATGGCGACGCTCGCGCGCCGCTCGGAGGCCGTCGCGCTGCTCGCCGTCATGATGACGCTCGCCCGTCACGCGAAGGGCTCGGGGGGCAAGCCGGGCCCGCGCGAGAACGCGGCGCTGCGCACGATGAAGACGATGCTCGACAAGCAGCGTCTGCTCCCCATCGCCACGACGCTGCTCGTCGGCCCGCCGCACCAGCGAGAAGCGGCGCGGCAGCTCATCCTCATCGCCGGGTCGGCCGGCGTCCAGGCGCTCTTCACGGCGCGCGAGTCGACGACCGATCCGTCGGCGCGCGCCGTCTTCGTGAACGTCCTCCGCGAGACCGGCCCCGCCGGCTGGACGCTGCTCTCGCAGGTGCTTCCGCAGATGGAGCTGCGCGACGACGCGGAGCTCGCCCTCGTCGAGGACCTCTTGCGCGCGATCCCGGACCGCGCCGACCCGGCCCTCGGCGAGACCGTCGCGAAGTTCCTCGCGCACCCGGTGCTCCGGCCCGTGGCGCTCTCGGCCATCGTCCCGCTCTGGGGCGAGCGCGCGAAGAAGCCGCTGGTCGAGGCCCTCGAGTACGCCGAGGAGCCGACGCGCATCGTGGCGTTGACCGAGCTGCGGCGCCTCGGAGCGATCGACGAGTACGTGTTCTCCGTCCTCGAGCGCTTCCTCACGATGAAGGGCAGCGCCGGCGAGGAGCTCCGTGCGGCCGCCGCCTCGGCCCTGGCCGACGTCCCCGCCCCGCTGCGCGCGCGCGCCATCCAGCTCCTGTCGAAGGCCGTCGAGGGCAAGCGCGGGTTCCTCGCGTCGCTCCGTGGCAGCAGCGACTCGGACGAGAGCGTCGTCGTGATGGAGGCGATGGGCGTCGCGCTGCTGAAGCTCGATCGCAACGAAGGCATCCGCGCCCTCAAGGGCCGCCTCTCGCGATCGGAGGGGCTCATGAAGGCGCGGCTGTCGGCCGTGCTGCAGATGGCGTCCTGACCGCTTGGGCGATCAGCGCACGCACTTGCCGTACGGGTCGACGCGGAGACGGTCGTCGCACTTGCGCGCACCGAACCGATCCGCGTTGTTCGGGTCCGTGTAGCAGGCCGTCTGGCCCTCGCCGCCGCACGCGATGCACTTCTGGCCCGGTCGGCTACGTGGGCGGTCGGCCCCCTCCCGTCGGCTGCATCGGCTCGGGTCGCGGGGGAGCGCAGGCCGCCGAGCAGCCCGCCAACGCCGTCGCCACGATGAACAGCGCCCCGCTCCTCCCTCGTCCGATACCTACACTGTAGGCACGAGACATACCGAGCCCCACCGTCCGTAACTGCTCGAATTTCGTAGTCCTCCTGGGAACGGAGCGGGCGGACCTGCGTGATTGCGGATCCACCAGCGGGCCTCGCGAGCCGTCCGTGGGGATCGGCGAGAAAGGGTCGGCGCAGCCGACGCGTATGATGCAAACGGTGATGGAAAGCTCCTCGGTACGCGAGAGGCTCCCCGAGCTGCGAAAGCTCGGCGCGCGGGTCGAAACGGCAGAAGGCGTGACGACGGAAGAGGACGTCCGACGTGCCGAAGAGCGGCTCGGATTCCGTCTGCCTGCCGAGTATCGCGCGTTCGTCCTCGATCTCGGCAAGGTCGCGATCGAGCTCGAACGAACGTGGTTCTTCTACGGCCTCGAGGAGGCGTTGGCGAAGACGGAGGAGTACCGCGCCGAGTTCGACCGCTTCCGCGACGACGTCGGTCCCGACGGTCCGTACTACCCGACGCGCTTCCTCGTGCTCCACGACGAAGGCGACTTCTCGAACACGGCAGCGGGGACGGTCTACGACGCCGACCTCGACGCGCTCCTCCGCACCGACGGCGGCCGATGGAACGATCGCGAGAAGGCCTTCGTCATGGGGTACTGGGACTACTTGCTCCAGGAGCTCGGCGAGATCCACGATCGAATCGCAGACCCGGACGACCCACTCGTCGCGGGCAGCGCTCGTGACCGCGCTCGGCGCGGCGAGCTCTGAGGTCGCGCGCCGAAGGCAGGGACGCCCCTCGGGACGACCGCGCGCTCAGACGCCGAGCGGACCGACGGACGTGAACGCCGTCCAGCGCTTCGACTTCAAGAGATCACACGACAGCGCGCAGAAGAGCGCGCGGTACGTCTCCTCGCGCGTCGCGAAGCGCCTCGACGCGCGCACGATGTCCGGGATCGACGTCGGCGCGGTGATGCTCTTGATGACGTGCTCCTCGGCGTCCGAGAAGCGGAACGCCTCGATGCGCACCGGGAGCGGGACGACCGGCTCGATGACGTCCTCGTCGAGCGGCGAGAGGATCGCCTCGAGCTCGCCGAGCGAATAGGCGTCGCGGACGCCGCGGAGCACGAGGTCGAACGGGTCGAAGCCGAGCGGGAACGTCTCCTCGTGCGAGCGCGCGCCGCGGACGAAGGCGACCTCGCCCTTCCGCCAGGTGAACACCTCGAGGAAGCGATCCTGCATCTGCTGGTGGATCGCGCGGAACAGCTCCACGGGCCTGAGGACGCCGAGGCCGACGAGCGCGTCGCCGAGCCGCCCGTTGTAACGAGGCAGCATCGCCAGGGCCATCTCGACCTCCATGCGGAGCACCTGCCCTTGCGCGACGAGGTGCTCGCCGAACAGCTCGCGCTTGTCGGTCGAGACGACGTACTCGGGCACGCCCTCGACGAGGTAGATTTTCTTCTTCTTCGCGCCGTCGCGGAAATAGAGCGCGCCGGTCTCGCGGCGGAGCGCGAGCTGGAAGAGGCGCGTCGGCAAGAGAACGCGATCGATCAGCGCCACTCCGTTCTGCGGGGTGAAGACGCCGTCGTCCCAACGGAGCGCCGGGCTCGAGACGAAGCGCGACAGCTCCGGGTAGCTCGCGGCGTCGCGGAACGGCGACGTCTCGCGCGAGATGAGCGCGCGGTGGTCGATCTGTCCCGTGACGAACAGCTCGACGAGGCGCGGGTAGCTGAGCGGCCCGAACGTCGGCCCGCCGGGCATCTTCGCGCGGTAGATGGCCGGCGAGACGTCGCGCGTCTCGCCCCCGCTCGGAGGCATGGCGGACGGCAGCGACGACGGCCGCGACGTCGATCTGCTCGACGACGACGTGGCGGAGAGGTTCGCGGTGGGGCGCGTGCCGGTCTCGCGCTCCGGCTCGTGCGTCGAAGGCGCGAGGCCGAGCCGCTCGATCCAGCTCGCGAGCTTGCCGGGTCCGACCTGGAGGCGCCGCCGGCGGAGCACCTCCTCGAGCGCCTCGGCGAACGCGGCCGCGCTCGGGTACCGGAGCGATCGATCGCGCGCCATCGCGCGGAAGAGGATCGGCTTGAGATCGTCGGGCACGCGGGAGCCCGCGCGATCGATCGCCGACAGATCGGCGTCGCGGATGCGCATGAGCACGTCGATCTCGCTCGGCCCCGAGAACAGCGGCCGGAGCATGACGAGCTCGGCGAGGACGATGGCGGTCGTGAACAGGTCGCTGCGCGCGTCGAGCTCCTTGCCGACGACCTGCTCGGGCGACATGTACCCGAGCTTGCCCTTGAGCTGCCCGGCGTCGGTCCGGCGCTCGATCTCCGCGGCGCGCGCGATGCCGAAGTCCGTGAGCTTCACCGCGCCCGACCGATCGATGAGCACGTTGCCCGGCGAGACGTCGCGATGCACGAGCGCGAGCGACCGGTTCTCGTCGTCGCGCGCGTTGTGCGCGTAGTCGAGGCCGCGCAGGATGCTGAGCGCGATGTAGATCGCCGCCTCGAGCGGCACGTCCTCGCCGCGGGCCGCCGCGGCGCGCACGAGACGCGCGGCCGTCGTGCCGTCGACGTACTCCATCGCCATGTACAGCTCGCCGTCGTGCTCGCCGAAGTCGAACACCTGGACGATGTTCGGGTGAGCCAGACGGGCGCAGACGCGGGCCTCGTCGATGAACATCGCGACGAAGTCCGGATCCTGCGCGAGCTGGGGCAGGATGCGTTTGACGGCGACGACCTTCTGGAAGCCGTGCGGGCCGGCGCGCCGCGCGAGGTACACCTCCGCCATCCCGCCCGTCGCGATCCGCTGAATCAGCTCGTACGGGCCGAGCATGAGCGGGGCCGGATGGATCGACGCGCTCATCGGCGGTAGAAGCGTACCCCATGGTCCCGCCCAAGCGTAGAGCGTCATTGGCCTCCGCCTCCGGCGAGGTCGGCTCGGCGGCGGACGGCGGCAAGCAGGACGGAGGCCTCGGCCTCGCGCGCCAACGGGGGGCGTCTGGCCGCCCGCTCGTCGGCCGTAGGCCCGAGACCAAGGTCGTCGCCGTCACGGGGGCCTCCTCGTTCCTCGGCGCGAACCTCATCGGCCTGCTCGAGGAGGACGCCCGCGTCGCGCGCATCGTCGCCATCGACGTCAAGCCGCCCGGGACGGCCCAGCAGAAGACGCGCTACTACGAGGTCGACTTCACCGCCGTGTCGGCCGAGGCACGCCTCTCGGAGATCCTGGCGGCCGAGCGCGTGGGCACCCTCGTCCACCTCGCCTTCACGTCCTCCCCCACCCACGCCGTCGCGTTCGCGCACGAGCTCGAGAGCGTGGGGACCCGGCACGTGCTCGTCGCCGCGCGTCACGCCGAGGTCCGCAAGGTCGTGATGTGGTCGCAGACGCTCCTCTACGGGGCGCATCCGTCGAACCCGAACTTCATCACCGAGCAGCACCCGCTGCGCGCAGGCTCCATCGACGGAGCCAACGAGCCGTGGTTCTCGGACAAGATCGAGGCGGAGGCGGAGGTCGCGCGGTTCGCCGACACCTCGCCTCACGCCATCGTCACCGTGCTCCGCACGGCGCCGATCCTCGGCCCGACCGTGAACAACTTCCTGACGCGGTACCTCTCGCGCCGCGTCGTGCCGGTCGCGATGGGCTTCGACCCGCTCGTGCAGTTCCTCCACGAGGTCGATGCCATCGCGGCCTTCAAGCTCGCGATCGACCGCGACCATCCCGGCATCTACAACATCGTCGGCGACGGGGTGTTGCCGCTGTCGACGGTGATCAAGCTGGCAGGCAGGCTCGCGATGCCGATCCCGCACCCGATCGCCCGACGCGTCGGCGCCGCGCTCTGGCTCGCGCAGATCGCCGAGGCGCCGCCGAGCTTCATCCGCTATCTGCGCTTCCTCTGCGTGGCGGACGGGACCAAGGCGCGCGAGCGGCTCGGCTTCCGTCCGGCCTACACGACGCGCGAGGCCGTCCTCGACTTCACGAACGCGCAACGCTTGCGCGACCTCAAGCTGCTCCGAGGCTGATCGAATGAGACCGAAGCGACCCGAGGCGAAGACAGCAGCGCAGCCGAAGCCGGCGCGCCGAGCCAACGTTCAGGCCGGCGAGCGTCCGGCACGGCGCCCGGAGGGCGGCGAGGCAAAGGGCAAGGACGCGCCCGAGACACAGCGCAGGAGGCGGCGACCGGCGCGGCGCGGGAGCGGGACGGCGCAGGGCGCGCGCGACGGCGCGCGGGCGGAGCAGGTGCGCGCGCAGCGCGGCTCCGCATCGGACGGCGCCGCTTCGCCGCGCATCGAGGGGCGCGAGGACGAGCTCCGACGCGCGGAAGGCGCCTCGGAGAGCTCCCCGCGTCGCGAGTACGAGCACGAGAACGAGCACGAGACCGAGCGGAGGACCGAGGTCATCGCGCAGATCCGCGAGCTCGAGGCGCAGCTCGACAGGCTGATCGACGAGGCGTCGCGGCGCGACCTCGCGGAGCTCGCGGGGGACGACGAGCCCGAGGTCGCCGCGAGCGCGCCGGCGCACGAGGAGGCGCCGCCGACCGAGCGCGACGAGGAGAAGCGCGAGGACGCATGGCGCGCACCGCGGCCGAGCACGCCGCAGGTCCGGCCGAGCGTGACGAGCGTGACGGAGGATCGGTCCTCGGCGTCGAGCGTGACGGGCGGCGAGACGACGGTCTTCGACACCGCGCGCGAGCTGCTCTCGACGGACTTCTACCTCCGCAAATGGGGTCGGCTCGCGATGCGCGGGCGGTCCGAGGAGGTCGACGACTTCGGCTTCGACCCGGTCTACGAGCAGAAGGCTCGCGGGATCCTCGAGTTCCTCTACACGCGCTACTTCCGCGTGCAGACCACGGGGATCGAGAACGTCCCCTCGCACGGGCGGTGCGTCCTCGTCGCCAACCACTCCGGGACGCTGCCGCTCGACGGCGTCATGCTGAAGACGGCGGTGAAGCTCGAGCACGCTTCGCCGCGCGACGTCCGGTGGCTGACCGAGGACTTCATCTATCACATGCCCTACCTCGGCTCGATGATGAACCGGCTCGGCGCGGTGCGTGCGTGCCAGGAGAACGCCGAGCGGCTGCTCGCGAAGGAGCAGCTCGTCGCGGTCTTCCCCGAGGGCGTGAAGGGCATCGGTAAGCTCTTCTCGGAGCGCTATCGCCTCCAGCGCTTCGGGCGCGGGGGCTTCATCAAGCTGTGCCTACGCACGCAGACGCCAATCGTGCCCGTCGCGATCGTCGGCGCCGAGGAGACGAACCCGCTCCTCTTCCGGGTGGAGTATCTGTCGAAGGCGCTGGGGCTCCCGTACATCCCGATCACGCCGACGTTCCCGGCGCTGGGGCCGCTCGGTCTCTTGCCCGCGCCGACGAAGTGGCAGATCCACTTCGGCGAGATGATCGACTTCAGCGGTCACGGACGCGAGGCCGCGGAGGACGAGCTGCTCGTCAACAAGCTCGCCGAGCGCGTGCGCTCCACGATCCAAGCGATGCTCGACCGCGCCGTCGGCGCGCGCAGGAGCGTGTTCTTCGGCTGATGAAGGCGTCCAAGGGCTCGCCGAGCGGCGTCCTCGTGATCGACAAGCCTCGTGGTCCCACGAGCCACGACGTCGTCGCGCGCGTGCGGCGTGCGCTCTCTACACGCCAGGTCGGGCACGCCGGGACGCTCGACCCGATGGCGACGGGCGTGCTCGTCGTCGCCGTCGGAGAAGCGACGAAGCTCGTGCCCTGGCTGACCGCGGCCGACAAGGAGTACGAGGCGACGATCCGCCTCGGCATCGAGACGGACACGCTCGACGCCGAGGGCAACGCGATCGGAGAAGCGCCCGTCCCGCCGGAGATCGAGAGCGCCGTCGCGGCGCTGGCGCGGGATCCGTCGTCGCCGCCGGCGCCGGCGCTCGAGGCGGCGCTCGAAGCCGAGCGCCGGCGGACGTCGCAGGTCCCGCCGGCCTTCTCGGCGATCCGCATCGACGGCGAGCGGGCCCACGAGCTCGCCCGCTCCGGACGTCTCGAGGGCGAGCTCCCTCCCCGCCCCGTCGAGGTGAAGGCGCTCGAGATCGTCGGCGCGCGCGCGGAGCCCGGCGCGATCGAGCTCGTCGTGCGCGTGGAGGCCAGCAAGGGCTACTTCGTCCGGTCGCTCGCGCGCGACCTCGCGCGCGGCCTCGGCACGGTCGGCCACCTGACGTCGCTCCGAAGGACGCGATCCGGCGCCTTCACGGCGGCCGAAGCGATCGCCCTCGAAGCCGCCTCGCGCGACGCGCTGATCCCGCTCGCGCGCGCCGCCGCCCGCGCGCTCCCGGTGACCGTGCTCGACGAAGCGGGCGTACGCGCGGTCTCGTACGGTCGGCGCGTCGCGCCGGAGCACATGCGCGACCCGCACCCGTGCCCGTCCGCTTGGTTGGATGCGTCGGAGCGGCTCGTCGCGATCGGCGAGCGCGCGCCGGACGGAACGGGACGCGTCCTCCGGGGATTCCTGGGGAATCAGGCAAATCGCGCCGAATGAGCAAATCGCGCTGGCGCGCGGCGACGTCCACCTTAGGCTGAAGCGCATGCTTCGCAGGCGCTTGCTTTTCGGCTCGCTCGTCCCCGCGGCCGTCGTCCTGACGGGCGCATGTGGCTCGACCGACGATACGGGTTCGCAGAACCTCGGGAGCTGCTCGACGGGCCCCGCCCATCCGGAGGGACAATGTCTTTCCCACGGAGGAGCCAGGTTCGGACGACGGATCGCTCCCCACGTGCATACCTCGTTGCGGCACGTCGGTCACGGGCGGTTCCTTCTCGATCGACGCGGTCCCGAGCGGAAGCTGCGAGGTGGAAGGTGCGCGCTGCACGCTCTCGCTCACGACGATGTGCGCTTGCACGGGCACGCCGGGCCGCGTCGACGGGATGCGGTGCGCTTGCACGGGCGGCGAGTGGCGATGCGCGATCACGACACCCGGCGGCGGTGTGTGCCCGCCGTGCAACGACGCCGGTCCGTAGCGCGCTCGCTCGCTACTTTCCGCCGGCCTTCGCCTTCGCGATCGCGATCTTCTTCTCGGCCGCCTTCGCGTGCGGGCCGTCGGGTTGGAGCTCGAGGACCTTCTGCCACTCGGCGATCGCCTCGGTCAGCTTGCCGGAGTCCGCGAGCGCGTTGCCGAGCGAGTAGCGAGCGAGCGCGTTGTTCGGCTCCTTGGCGACGGCGTCCTTGAACTCCGTCGTCGCGCCTGCGAGGTCCTTGAGACCGAGCTTGCACGCGCCGCGGTAGATGCGGAGCTCCGCGACGTCCTTGAGGCCGACCGCCTTGTCGAGCACGGCGACGCAGGTCTTGAAGTCCTTCAGCCCCTTGTACTCGAGCGCGATCGACGCGAGCACGCCCGGATCGTTCGAGGCGACCTTCTCCGCCTGCTCGAGCTTCTGGATCGCTTCGTTGTTCTTGCCGTGGCGCGCGAGGTGGCTCGCGTACGTCACCAGGTGGATGCCGTTGTTCGGCTCGAGCTTGATCGCCTCCTCGAACGCCTTGTTCGCGCCGGCGACGTCGTTCTTCCCCGAGAGCGCCATCCCGAGGTTCACTTGCAGCGCGGCGTTCCTCGGGTTCTTCGCGATTGCCTTCTGCATGAGCGAGGCGGCCTCGTCGTGCTTTCCGGTCTCGACGAGGATCGCGGCGAGGTTGATCGCCGACTCTTCCAGGTTGGGGTCGAGCTCGAGCGCCTTTCGGTAGTTCTTCTCCGCCTCTGCCTTCTCGCCGCTCTGGTCCTGCACGAGCGCGAGGTAGTGGAACGCGTCGGCCTGGTTCGGGTTCTTCTTGGTCGCGACCTCGAAGGCGGCCCTCGCGCCGTTGACGTCGCCCGCCTTCAGCGCGGCGATCCCCTTCCTCACGTCGTCGCTGCTCGACTGCGCGACGGGCCCTTCCATGCCGCGGGAGGGGCCGTCCGTCGGGGCGGCCGCCTCGGCGGCCTTCGTCGACGACGCGGGGCCGGTCGGATCCTCCGGCGGTTGGCTCGTCGCGCCGCCGCCACAAGCGGCGAGCGCTCCGATGAGGCCAGCGACACCCACGAACACGACGATCCGACGTTGCATCCTTCGCTCCTCGTCTGGGACAAGCGGTTTCCTCGAGAGGTCTTCCGGCTCTCCTGCGCGATCGGCCCTGTCATCCGGTCGGCGGCTCGGAGGCTACCCCGCCTCGCGCGGCTTCGAGCAACGCGTCGCGGATCTCCTTGAACCGCGGACCGGGCGCGACCTTGGAGCCGTCGAGCTCGTTCACGTAGAAGACGTCGGCGACCTTGTTCCCTTCGGTGTTGATCTTCGAGAGGGCGATCGAGAGGCCGAGGCCGTGGAGCGCCCGCGCGAGATCATACAGCAGCCCTGGCCGGTCCTTGGCGAAGACCTCGACGACGGTGTGGCGCGGTGACGCCCTCTCGTCGAAGACGACCTCGGAGATGACCGCGGGGCTCGGGCGCTCCCGCCACCGCGAGCTACGGCCGATGCGCTCGCGCAAGAGCTCCTCGGCGTCGACCTCGCCCGAGCACACGCGCTCGAGATCGCGGAGCAGGCGCGGCATCACCTGCGCGACGCCCTCGATGCCGTTGCGTGCGTCGCGGACCCAGAACAGGTCGACGGCCTCGATCTCCGCCTTCGCACGACCGGCGGGGTGGATCGTCCGGGAGTAGACCTGCGCGCCGAGCACCTCGAGCCGGCTCGCCGTGAGCGCGGCGGCGATGCGCGCGAGCAAGCCGGGCGCGTCCGCGGCGACGACGCAGATCTCGCCGACCTCGGGGTGTCGCGAAGGGGCGAGCGCCGCGCGGACAGGCGCACCGCTCGCCGCGCGCTCGAGGGCGACGCGCGCGTGGGCGCAGATCGCCTCGGGCGCGTTCGCGAGCAAGTAGCGATCGGGCATCGTCGCGAGGAAGGCGCCGAGCTCGGCCTTCTTGCCCGGCCAGCTCGCGAGGGCGGCGGCGCGGACACGCTCCGTGCGCGCGGCGTCGAACGCGTCGGACGTGCCCGCGAGGTATGCGTCCGCGGCGAAATACAGCTCGTCGAGCATGCGCGCCTTCCACGACGTCATGGCGGTCGGCGAGGTCGTCGAGATGTCCGCCACCGTGAGCAGGTACAGGTCGCGGAGCCCCTCGCGCCCGCGGACGAGCGAGCAGAAGTCGCTCACCGTGCGGGGATCGTCGAGGTCGCGTCGCGTGGCGACGTGGTACATCGCGAGGTGGTTCAGGACGAGCGAGCGGACCTCGGCGGCGTCGTCACCCGTCACGCCGAGGCGCGGCAGGATCGTGTCGCAGAGCTCGGCGCCGGTGACGGAGTGGTTCTTCCGCGAGCCGCTCGCGTCGGGATAGCCCTTGCCGACGTCGTGGAGCAACGTCGCCAAGAAGAGCGGCACCGGCCGCGCGATCTCGGCCGCGAGCCGGCTGGCGAGCGGCCTCTCGTGCCCGAGGTCGCCGCGGCAGATCGCGCGCAGGCAGTCGACGGCGGCCACGCTGTGAACGTCGACCGTGTACACGTGGTAGACGTCGTGGTGCACGCGGCCCGTGACCGGCATGAACTCGGGGATCATCGCGAGGAGCAGCCCCACCTCGTGGAGCTCGCCGATGACGGACCCTCGTTTCAGCGGCGCCTCCTGCACCGTGCAGAGGAGCTCGAGGAACAGCTTCGCCGCCTCGGGGGTCTCACGCAGCCGCTCCGCCCACGCCGGGTCGGCCGCGGCCCGTGCGATGACGTCGCGCGCGAAGGGCAGGACGGGCGCCTTCCTCCGAATACATGTATGATACACACGAAGCGCGAGCGCCGGATCGCTCGAGAGGAGCGACGGGTCGAGCGTGATCTGCCCGTCGAACGAGCGGACGCCCGCCCCGAGATCGACCTCGATCGGACGCCCGCGCCGCCTCGGCGGCTTGGCGCGGAGCAGGAGCGCCTCGCGCGAGCGGGAGACGACGCGCGCGTGACCGAAGTAGTCCTGCATGAACCGCTCGGCGGCTTCGGCGCGCGCCTCGGGGGGCACGCTCGAGCGTGACGTCTCCGCGTCGTCGGCCGCCGGCTCCGCGTTCGGCGGACGGCTGTCGCGCCGCGCGTACCCGAGCTCGATCGCGATGGCCTCCTGCTGGTCGAACGTGAGCCGGTCGCTCTTCCTACCGGCATGCGCGTGCAGCCGGTTGCGCACGCGCCAGAGGAACTCCTCCGCGCGCGCGATCTCCTGCGCCTCGCGCGGGACGATGACGCCGACGCGGACGAGCTCCGGCCAGATGTCGGCATCCGGACCGCCGGCCCGGTAGCGGGCGCGCGCGGCCCAACGCGCGACGTCGAGGTCGCGCAGGCCTCCCGCCCCCGACTTCACCTCCGGCTCGAGCAGGTAGACGGACTCGCCGAAGCGGGCATGCCGCTGCGCGACCTCCTCTTCCAGGCGCTCGACGAACCTGCCGAGCTGCCCCTCGCTGAACAGCCCGAGCCAGGCCCGGTCGACGAGCTCACGGACGAGCGCCGCGTCGCCGGCGATGAGGCGGAGATCGAGGAGCGACGTCGCCGTCGCGAGATCCGTCTGCGCCAGCTCGAGCGCTTCGCTCGCGGACGTCACCTGATGCCCGACGGACAGCCCCGCGTCCCAGAGTGGATAGAGGAGCGCGTCGGCGACCTTCGCCGCCGCGTCGTGGGCGCGCTGCCCAGAGCCGACGACGAGGCGCACGTCGACGTCCGAGCGAAGCGCGACCGCGCCGCGGCCGAAGCTTCCGACGGCGGCGAGCGCGATCGGCTCCTCGACACCCGTCTTCTTCAGCGCCTCGTCGAAGAGCCGCGCGCAGAGACCGTCGAGGAGCCGCGCGCGGCGTCGACCGAGGGCGATCCCATCCCGAATCCCCTCGCCTGCCGACCCGCCGGTCCGGGCCGCGAGCGACGATGCGGAAAGGTCCCGCACGAGCTCATCCGACCAGGCGCGCACCTCCGCGGCGACGTCCAGGGCCGTTTCCATGCTCGTCTCCGTGGGGTGCCGCACCGCGGCGTGAACCTAGCACTGGCTCTTCCCAATGGGGCGCCTTTCCCGTACGTTCGGGCGCACGGATGAAGTCGTATCGGGCGGTCGGCGTCGACGCCGTTCCCCGACGGGCTCGCGAGCGCTCGAAAGGCGCGACGCCGAGCGGCACGTAAGGAGCATCGAGTCATGTCGAAGAAGGTCATCATCCCGCTGGTTGCGGTTTTCACGGTCGGAATCGCTGCGGGCTCGCTCGGGTGCAAAGCGTCCCTGAACGCGAGCGCCGGTGCGTCCACCGAGCCCAAGGCAGCCCCTGCCCCCACGCCCGAGCCGCAGCCCGCCGCGCCGCCCGCCGTGGAGGCGCCGCCGCCGAAGCCCATCAAGGCCATCGGCAAGGCGAAGATCGAGAACAACGAGATCAAGATCCCGGGCAAGATCCACTTCGAGGTCAACAAGGCGACGATCAAGGAGGACGCGGAGACGAAGGAGATCCTCCAGACGGTCGCCGACGTGATGAAGGAGAACCCGCAGATCACGAAGCTGCGGGTGGAGGGTCACACGGACGACTCGGGCACCTCCGAGTACAACCACAAGCTCTCGCAGGACCGCGCCGAGGCCGTCATCGCTTGGCTCGTCAAGAACGGCGTCGACCAGTCGCGCCTCGAGGCCAAGGGCTGGGGCGAGGACCGGCCGATCGTGAAGAACGACACGAAGGAGAACAAGGAGATGAACCGTCGTGTCGAGTTCAAGATCTGGGAGCTCGACGGCAAGCCCACCGACGCCCAGAAGAACGACGCGAACTACACGCCGCCCCAATAGTCAGCGGCTGACCTGATGCGACGACGGCGCGTCCTCGCCAGGGCGCGCCGTCCGCGTTTTGTCGGTGCGCACGAGCGCGACGCCCCCGAGGGATGGATGAACGAACGCCCCCGACGGGGCCGAAGCTCCGTGGGGGCGCTCTTGGAACGGCGCGGCGTGCGCGCGAACGCTCAGGAGAAGTCCTGGCAGCTCCCGGTCTCGCTCGGGAACTGGCGCGCGCTGCACTTCTTGTCGGTGTTGCAGAGGCCGGTCGCGCACTCGCTGCTCGCGTCGCAGGCTTCGCCCGCTGCCTTCAGCTGCTCGCACCTGGTCGTGCAGCGGAGGTCCTCCATGCAGGGCGCGGAGACCGGATCGCACGCGTCGCCGAGCTTGTTCTTCTCGGTGCAGAACTTGTGCTCGCCGCGCTGCTGGCAATAAAGGCCCGCTTCGCAGACGTCTCCGGGGTTGTTGCAGGGCTCGTTGAGCTTCCTGTCGGTCTTCGTCGAGCAGACGCCTCGATCGCAGATGAGCGTCCCCTCGCACTCGAACTCCGACGAGCACGGCTCGCTCAGCTTCTTGGCGCCGGCGAAGACGCGCTCGCACGCCTCCCTCGCGGCCGCCTCCTTCACCGGATCGGGGACGCGATCCTTGTAGGCCTCGATCGTCTTCGCGATGCAGTCTTCGGCCATCTGCGGGGCGTACGTGCGTCCCTGCGAGAGGGCTTGCGATGCGAGGGATCGGCACACCGTCGCGCGCTTCGTCTGGCAGGCCTGGTCGGTGACGGCGCAGACCGGCCCGGCCACCTTGCACTCTTCTGCCGCCTTCGCGTCGCAGAGCGCGTCGGACGACGGGTACTTGTACTTCGGTTCGTCGTCTCCACACGCGATGAGCGCGATGCCGCCACCCAAAGCCAACAATCCAAGCGCCTTGCGAATCATGCGTCCTCCCGTGTCCTCCCGCGCCGAAAGTGCGCCGAGGCAGAGCTTTTCGGTTTTCTCCCAAGCCCGCCGCCACCGCAAGGTTTCGATGAACGCCGCCCGGCGCGCTCGAGCTCGCCCCTCGGCTCGCGGGCGCGCGCGTCCATTTCGAACCTCGGCCGGAGCATCGGGCGTTGGACGCAAGAGGTCATGCGGACCTTCACGTCCGCCGCGAGACGACCGGCCCGGTCAGGCGTCGAGCCCGCAAATCGCGCCCTGCCGCGCGGGGGTCGGAATGGAAGCTTGGCACGCTGACCCCGCTTTGGTATGCCGTGCCCGAGCTCCGAGGGCAGTGCCCACGGAAGACTCGCGAAGGTGGCGGAATTGGCAGACGCGCTGGATTCAGGTTCCAGTGGGGTAACTCCTGTGCGGGTTCAAGTCCCGCCCTTCGCACCGCGTCACGACGAGGCGAGCGCGTCCATCCCTCGCCCGTGAGCTACTGCCGAGCTGCCTCGCCTCGCACGGCGAGCGCCGTCATCCTCGGCGCATGCCGATGAGCCGTCGCGCTCGGACCGCATGATCCTCGCCCCCGTCGTCGTGCTCGGCATCGCATGCCGCGTCGACCGCGAACCCTTCGACTCCGGGAGCATGGGTGAGCGAGGTCTTCCCGGTCGTGGCGTGTGCTCCGGCCCTCGACGACGCCGGCGCGCCCGACGCCGACCTGCCCGACGCCGACCTGCCCGACGCGGAGAGCGGGGCTTCGCCCTGCGCGACGCCCCCGCCCGCCCAGTGCGTCGGGTCGACGCTCATGGTCGAGCTCCTCCCGGGCACGTGCGGAGACGATGGAACGTGCGTGTTCGGGCGTCGCGAGATCGAATGCCCGGGCGGATGCTTCCGGCAGCTCGACGGCGGACACCACTGCAACGAATAGCGACACTCAGTCGTTCGGCCCGCCGTCGGGAGCGCACCCTCCGTCGTCGAGCTCGACGCACGCGGCGCCGTCCGCGCCGGCGTCGAGGGTCGGCTCGATGCACTGCCCCGTGCAGTGCTCGCGCCACGCGCTCGCGAAACTCTCCGCCGAGGGCGGCTCGTCCGTCGCGGCGATCGTGAACTCCGGTGCGCCGTCGTCGTCTCCGGGCGGCGTCTCCTCGTCCGGTCCGCATCGGCAGGTCGCCGTCGTCGTGCCGTGGACGTGTCGACACGAGAGCGACCGCGTCGTCGACAGAGTGGTGCAGCGCCAGCCCGGCTCCGGCCCGACGGCCTCGGCGTCGGGCTCGCTCGCGTCCGCGTCGTCGCCGCCGTCGACGTCGGTCCACGTCTCGCACGACACCACGGGCTCGCACGTGCTCGTGCCGCCCTCCTCGGAGCCCGAGTCCTCCTCGATCGACGCGTCTTCCTCTGCGCCGGCGTCGAGGTCGAGATCCTCGCACGCGGTGCCGCACGCGAGGGCGAGCGAGCTGAGCGCCGAGGGAGACGGGACCTCGTCGAAGGTCGCGATCACCGCCGTCTGCCCGAAGCACGTGCACGCGTAGGCGCCGGCCGAGCCCGTGCAGTGCACGCTGGGGCTCGCCGCGGGCACGGCGCAATCGATGCCGTCCCCGACGTCGGCCGGGCACGTCGCGAGATCGAGCAGGCACGGATACTCGTCCATGACGACCGGCGCCCAATCGGAGAAGCGGTCCGTTCGCGCATCGACGAAGGTTTGGGTCGCCGGGCCGCCGCCTTTCACCTCCCAGTTGCTCAGCGCCTTCGGAGATCGCAGGAGGAAGACGATGCCGCGGCCGCTGCTCGGAGGGCTGACGGCGACGGTGACCTTCACCGGCTTCAGGAACGCGACGTCGTCCGGCTCGAAGGCGTAGACGTTCCCGGCGAGCCTGCCCCGGAGAGGCAGCGTCACGTCCAAGGGGTCGAGCGTCTTGATGACGATCGTCGTCTCCGCTTCGAGCGCGCCTTCCGGTACCTCGATCGTCGCTCCGGCCCCGGAGACGGTACCGCCCGCAGGGCCGATGGATGCGCGCGCGACCTCCGTCTCGACGCGCGAGGGAGGACGCGTGACCGGAGCCGTCGCGGTGACGTCGGGCGCAGGCGTCCCGGGCACCCCGGGATCCGAGTCGACGGAGGAGCATGCGACCACGACGGAGATCGTGAGGACGAGCAACGCTCCACTTCGCCATCGACGTCGGGTCATCATCCGTGCGGTCGCCCGTTCAAGGTTACAGGGAGCCACCGCTCGGTGCACGCATATCGGTCGGGCTGCGCGGCGGCCGCGAAGACTGGTATGAATCGAGCATGCGTCATGGCCTTCTCTTCGCCGCCGTCCTGGCGGCCTGCGTCTCCGCCACGACATCGGCCATAGCCGCCGAGCCGAGCCCGCAGGACATCGCACAAGCACGCGAGCTCGCGATCCAGGCGCAGGAGGCATTCGAGGCCGGGAACTACGCGGAGTCGGAGAAGCTCTGGACCGCGGCGAGCGCGCTCTATCCGCAGGCGCCGACGTTGACGCTCGGACTCGCGCGCACGCAGGCGAAGCTCGGAAAGCTGGTCCTGTCGCAGGAGAGCTTCAGGAAGATCATCCGCGAGCACGACAACGCTCCGAACCTCTCGCCGGCGTTCCGTGACGCGGTCGAGGCCGCGAAGAACGAAGTTTCCGAGGTCTCGGCACGGATCGCGAACGTGATCATCACGGTGGAGGGCGCGCCGAACCCCGTCGTCACGCTCGACGGACAGCGCATCGCGTCCGCGGCGCTCGGCCTGAAGCGCCCGATCGATCCCGGCAAGCACGTGGTGCGCGCGGAGGCCGAAGGCTACGTGCCCGCCGAGCAGACGTTCGAGGTCGCCGAGAGTGGCCTCGCCGAAGCGAAGCTCGAGCTGAAGAGACCGGCCGCAGAAGCGCCCGTCGCCCCGCCGCCTCCCGCGCCCGAGACGACGCCGCCTCCCGTCACGGTCACGAAGAGTGACAGGACGCTCGCGTACGTCGCGTTCGGCGTCGGCGGCGCAGGCCTCGTGCTCGGCGCGGTCACCGGCGTGCTCGCCATCGGCAAGCACGGCGAGCTCTCGGACAAGTGCCCCGACGGTCGGTGCCCGAGCGAGCTCGGCGGCGACGTCGACAGCTACGAGATGCTCGGCACGCTCTCGACCGTGGGCTTCGTCGTCGCCGGCGTCGGCGCCGCGGCCGGGACCGTCCTCTGGCTGACCGCGCCGAAGAAGACGGAGCGCGCGCAGGCGCCGGGCTCGTTCGTCTCGTGGCGCCCCTACCTCGGCCTCGGCGGAGGCGGCGTCGCGGGCACCTTCTGAGCCCGTCGCCTCTGGCGCGCCACGGCCGCGGTTCGCCCGTGCACGGACGCGTCTGCGCTCGAGCCCGAGGTGCGACCGCCGCGAGCTCGGCCGGCACGCTTCCGCCGCTCGGTCCCGCGTGCTAACTCCGCGCGGCGTGAACGAGGTCCCCACATGACCGATGTCCTCGTCTTTCGCCGCGTACGCGCCGTCGACCCTGCGCGCGAGCTCGACGCCGAGGTCGACGTCGTGGTCGAGAAGAACGTCATCACGCGCGTCGGCCCTCGCGCGGCCGACACGCTCTTGGACGCCGTCCGGGCGTCCAGCTCCACGGCGAGCGACCGCGTACGCGTCTTCGAGGTGCCTGGGGCGATGCTCCTGCCCGGGCTCGTCGACCTCCACGCGCACCTCCGCGAGCCGGGGCACGAGTACAAGGAGGACATCGCGAGCGGCCTCGCCGCCGCGGCGGCCGGCGGCTTCACCGACGTGTGCGCGATGCCGAACACGCGACCGGTGAACGACAACCGCGCCGTGACCGAGCTGCTCGTCCACAAGGCGCGGGCGATCGGCGGTCCGCGCCTGCACCCCATCGCCGCGATCACGATGGGTCAGAAAGGCGACACGCTCACCGAGATGAGCGACCTCAAGGAGGGCGGCGCGGTCGCGGTGAGCGACGACGGCCGGTGCGTCACGCGCAGCGACGTCATGCGCCGCGCGCTCGAGTACGCGAGCACGTTCGACCTGCCCGTCATCCAACACGCCGAAGACCACGCGCTCACCGCCGGCGCGGAGATGCACGAAGGCGCCGTCGCGACGCGCCTCGGCCTGCGCGGCTGGCCGCGCGTCGCCGAAGACGTCATCGTCGCACGCGACGTCCTGCTCGCCGAGTACGTGCGCGCCAAGTACCACGTCGCGCACGTCTCCACGCTCGGGTCCGTCCGCATCCTCCGCGAGGCGAAGTCGCGCGGCGTCCCCGTGACGGCCGAGGTCACGCCGCACCACCTGCTCCTCACCGATCAGAGCCTCATCGGCTACGACACGGCGTGCAAGGTGAACCCGCCCTTGCGCGAGACGGAGGATCTCCTCGCGCTGCGCGAGGCGCTCGCGGACGGCACGATCGACTGCATCGCCACCGACCACGCCCCGCACTCGCCGCTCGAGAAGGACTGCGAGCTCTCGGAGGCCGCTCCCGGCATGATCGGCCTCGAGCTCTGCTTGCCGCTCATGCTCGGCCTCGTCGACAAGGGCATCGTCCCGCTCGGGCGCATGGTCGACGCGCTCACGCGCGCGCCCGCGCGCATCATCGGCCTTCTGCCGCACACGATCGCGGAGGGCGCTCCGGCGAACCTCACGCTCGTCGATCCCAACCGCGAGTGGAAGGTCGAGCCCGAGCGTCTCCGCACGAAGAGCAGGAACACCCCCTTCTTGGGGCACACGATGAAGGGCATGGTGCTGGCGACCATCGTTTCCGGCTCCCTCGCCTTCGACGCACAGGCAAAGGGGCACTGAGCCGATGGATCCGACGAAGAGCGAACGCATCCACCTCGTCCTCGCCGACGGCACCGTCTTCCCCGGCGAGCCGTACGGCGCACGCGGCACCGTCGTGGGCGAGGCCGTCTTCACGACGACGATGACCGGCTACCAGGAGGTGCTCACCGATCCCTCCTACACGGGCCAGATCGTCACGATGACCGCGCCGCAGATCGGCAACGTCGGCGTGAACGCCCTCGACGCCGAGTCGGTGGACGGCAAGCCGCACGTCACCGGCTTCGTCATCCGCGACGCGAGCCCGGTCGCCTCGAACTGGCGCTCGGAGCAGACGCTCGACGCCTACCTCGCCGCGCACGGCGTCGTCGCGATCTCCGGCGTCGACACGCGCAAGCTCACGCGCCACTTGCGCGATCACGGCGCGCAGAACGCCGCCATCGGCCCCGATCCGATCGACGTGCTGCACCGCAAGGCGCGCGAGGCCCCGTCGATGGCCGGCCTCGATCTCGTCAAGCAGGTGACGCCGCGCGAGCCGTACCCGTTCACCGAGGGGCGCGGCGCATGGAGCGTCGGCCAGGCGGCGCAGAAGCCGAAGCACCACGTAGTCGCGATCGACTACGGCGTGAAGAAGAACATCCTGCGCTGCCTCGTCGACGTGGGCTGCCGCGTCACCGTCGTGCCGGCGAGCACGAAGGCCGCGGACATCCTCGCCCTCGAGCCGGACGGCATCTTCCTGTCCAACGGCCCGGGCGATCCCGCCGCGGTCGGTTACGCGGTCGACACCATCAAGGACCTGCTCGGCAAGCGCCCCATCTTCGGCATCTGCCTCGGGCACCAGCTCCTCGCCCTCGCCCTCGGCGCCAAGACCTACAAGCTGAAGTTCGGCCATCGCGGCGCGAACCAGCCCGTGAAGGACCTCGCCACGGGTCGCATCGAGATCACGACGCAGAACCACGGCTTCTGCGTCGACCTCGCGACGCTCCCGCCCGGCGTCGTCAGCACGCACGTGCACCTCAACGACGGCACGAGCGAGGGGCTCGCCGCCAAGGATCTCCGGGCGTTCAGCGTGCAGTACCACCCCGAGGCCGCGGCCGGCCCGCACGACTCGCTCTACCTGTTCGAGCGGTTCGTGGCGGCGATGGGCGGCTGACGGGCCGGAAAACCTGGCGGAAATACTGAACATTCTCCGTCCTACACGGGAGACCTGGCCGGCCCCTGGATCGGTGCTAAACCAGGGGCCGCGATGTCCCAGGCCTCGCTCCTTCCTGCTTCGTGGCGCTCGTTCGTCGCGGTCCTCGCGGGTGGCGCGTTCCTCCTCGCATGCACGCAGGAGGCGCCGAAGAAGAAGCGAACGCCGCCGAACTGCGATGTCGAGGACTGCTACGCGGATCTCCCCGTGGAGACGTGGGATCCGCTCGAGCCGGACGAGGTCAATCAGAACTCCGGGGCGTTCGGGCCCGGCGAGCGCCCGTCCGGATCGAGCAGCGGCCACCTCGACGCGGGAACGGTCGAGCCGGACACGGAACCGGCCCCGAAGACGTACTGCGGTCCGGTCGCCCCGGGCGACCTCGCGATCGTGGAGCTCATGATCGCGTCGAAGTCGGGCTCCGGCGACTGGGGCGAGTGGGTCGAGATCCAGAGCACGCGCGACTGCTGGCTGAAGCTGAAGGGCCTCTCCGTCGAGTCGCCGCGCGGGGCCGCCGCGCCGAACGTCGCGACGATCGAGGACGATCTCGAGCTCGAGCCGCACGGCACGTTCGTCGTCGCGAGCTCCGCGGACCCGGCGAAGAACAACGGGATCCCGGGCCTCGTCATCGAGTGGAACGCCACGGACGTCCTCAAGAACGACGGCGACACGATCCTCGTGAAGATGGGCGATCAGCAGATCGACGCCCTCACCTACCCGAGGTTCGCGAACCTCACGGCCGGCCGCGCCATCTCCTTCCCCGCCGACTGCGACTGGTCGGACCGCGCGAGCTGGACGCGCTGGAGCCTCGCGTTCCACGAGTTCTCGCCGGGCTACAAAGGCACGCCGAACGCCCCGAACGACGACGTGGCCTGCTTCTGAGGCCGCAGCCCAGGGCGTGGTGACGGCCGATCACGACGGCTGACGATTTTGCGCAACTCGGCGGCTCGTCGGCCGACATGGGCGTCACCATGTCGAAGGCCATCTCGTTCATCGCCCTGTCTGCCGCCCTCCTCGTCGCCTGCTCCGATGATGCGGAGCCGGAGGCCACGCCCACGACGTCTGCCGCGGAGCCCTGCGAGGGAGCCGGCGTGAGCTCGGACGCCAGCCGTCCCGGCCCGAAGGTCACGCCGAGCCCCTACGAGCTGTGCGAGGGCGCCTACGAATGCGTCTACACCACCCACAAGTTCTGGCTGACGTTCGATGGGAAAGACTGCAAGTTCGTCAGCCTTTCCTATCCCTACGAGATCACGCTGTACCCCGACGGGCGCGCGTCGGACAGCGAGAAGGAGGGTCGCTGGTCGGGAAACGCCGTCGAGTTCACGGTGGACTTCGGCGGGGAGCTGGACCCGACCAGAAACGCGAAAGACATCTACATTTGCGTGCGGCTGACCGAGTTCAATGGGGTGCACGATTGACCCCTCGTCGACACCGGCCGGTCGTGGTGGTGCGCGCACGACCTTGGACCCCCGAAGGGCGCGACCGCCGCCTCCTTGTTGCAAGCGCCACAAAAGCGGCTAGGTTCGCGGCCCCGTGCCGAAAAGACGGATCCATTTCGTGAGCCTCGGCTGCCCCAAGAACCGGGTGGACACCGAGGTCATGGTCGGGGTCGCGCTCGAGCCTTCGGGCGGGCGTGCGCGCTGGGAGCTGACGAACGAGGCCGAGGAGGCCGACGTCATCGTCGTCAACACCTGCGGGTTCATCGGCGAGGCGAAGCGGGAGTCGATCGAGACCATCTTCGAGATGGCCGAGCTCAAGAAGGTCGGCAGGTGCAAGAAGCTGGTCGTCACCGGCTGCCTCTCCCAGCGCTACCCGCGCGAGCTCTCGGAGCAGATGCCCGAGGTCGATCACTTCCTCGGCTCGAGCGACATGCTCGAGCTCCGGCGCGTGCTCGCCGATGGGAAAGGCGCCGAGAAGGCCCCGCGCATGCTCGTCGGCAACCCCGCCGACTGGGTCGTCCGCGCGAGCGATCCGCGCGTCCTCACCGGCAACCGCGCGAGCGCGTACCTGAAGATCGCCGAGGGCTGCAATCGGTCGTGCGCCTTCTGCACCATCCCGCAGTTCCGCGGAAAGCAGCGCTCTCGTCCCGCCGACGACATCGTCCGGGAGGCCGAGCAGCTCGCCGACCGAGGCGTCCTCGAGGTGAACCTCATCTCGCAGGACACGATCGCCTACGGACGCGATCTGCCGAAGGAGGGCCGACACACGCTCGCCCAGCTCGTGCGACGCATCGCCGACGTCCCGAAGCTGCGCTGGGTGCGCATCTTCTACCTCTATCCGGAGACGATCGACGAGGCGCTCCTCGAGCTGCTCGCGCATCATCCGAAGGTCGTCCCCTACGTCGACATGCCGCTGCAGCACGCGTCCGACGCGATGCTCGCGCGCATGAAGCGCGGCCACGGCAAGGACCGCCAGAAGCGCGTCGTCGAGCGCATGCGCAAGGCCGTGCCCGATCTGTTCTTCCGCACGGCCTTCATCGTCGGGCACCCCGGCGAGACCGACGCCGACTTCGCGGAGCTGGTCGACTTCGTCGAGTGGGCGCAGTTCGACCACGTGGGCGTGTTCAAGTACTCGGACGAGGAGACGTCCAAGAGCTACGAGCAGGACGGGAAGGTCAAGCCGCTCACGATCGCGAACCGGTGGCGCAAGCTGATGGGCGTCCAGCGCAAGATCGCGCGTCGGAAGAACCGCGCGCTCATCGGGCGCGAGCTCGACGTGCTCGTCGAGGGACCGAGCGAGGAGCACGAGTTCGTGATGGCCGGGCGCCACGCGGGTCAGGCGCCGGAGATCGACGGGCAGGTCTATCTCTCCGGCGGCGAGGTCGCGCCCGGCCAGATCCGCCGCGTACGGATAACGCAGGCGAGCGACTACGACCTCGTCGGCGAGGTCATCGACGAGGCGCCCCCGCCGGCGAAGCGGCGCGTCTCGCTGAAGGTCCTCGGCGCGGGGCCCTGACCCGGCGCGCGCCGAGCCCGCCCGCGCGCTTCCGAGCTAGCGGAGCTGGATCGTCGTCGCAGGAGACCGGGTCGTGCCGTCCTCCTGCGAGATGTCGACGAAGTCGCCTTCGTAGCCGAAGACGTCGAGCTCCCACGCTCCCTCTTCGTCCGCGATCGTCCCCGTCACGCGCTTGTCGCGCGGGATGCTCTCGTTCCGGTTGACGACGATCACGAGCGCGTTCGCGATGACGCCGCCCTTCTCGCTCTCGAGATGGAACGTGTTGGGCTCCGAGCCGACGGAGACCGTGGGCGCGGCCGGCGGCGGCAGCGGCAGCGTCGGCGCCGTGCACGAGAGCGCCATCGCGAGCGACGCGACCAGCATCCACGACCGACGACCCGCGCCGAACCTCATCAGCAACTTGGTAGCACGTGAAGCGGGCACCTCGCCAGGTCGATTTTTCAATGATCTCACGGTCATACTGCCAATCAAGTTGACAACCACGCCTTCCGCTCGCCGGCGCCGCATGCTCGCGGCCGCGCATTTCCATCGGGCAACGAGGCCCGGTACTCTTCGAGGTAGCTAGCCCAACCACCCCGCTGGCTCGTCGCCGTCAGGGTCTTGGTCTGCGGGGAGTCGGGCATGACGTGACGAAAATGGCCGGCCCGCGCGTCTCCATCAGGACCCCGTGAAGATCTGGCTGCGGCCGCTCCCCTTCGCTCTCGTCGCGGCGTACGGAATCGCCCGCGCCGGGCGCGCCCCCATCGACGACGCAGCGCCGAGCCGGTCCGCCGCGCTGTGCGCCGCCCTGGAGAAGGCTCGCGGGATCGCGTGCTCGCCGGACGACGTCGTGTGGGTCGTCGGGCCGACGGGCATCTCGGGAGCGATGAGCGAGAAGGGCCGCGCGCTCGTGCGCGGCCGGGAGCGAGAGAAGGCCGCGTCGAGCGCCGAGTCGGAGGTGCCGGCCGATGCCGAGACCCTCGACCTCTTCTCCGTCGAGGCGCGGCTCTCGCCCGAGGGGCAGCTCCTCGACATCGGCGACGTCTACAACCTCACGCACACGAGCGGCGCCGACGAGGGCGTGCCGATCACGCACGGGTCGCTCGTCGCGTATCTCGTCGAGGTCGACGGCCGCCCCGAGGCCCTCCACGTCCTCGATCTCGCCGGGCACGATCCGAGCGCGTACGACGAGCTGTCGCGGCTCGAGAAGATCCAGGTCAAGCTCGCCGATCTGCAGGCAACGGGGCGACTCGAGGGGGTGAAGAAGACCGTCTACACGCTCTCGCCTGCGCCGAAGACGGCTCGGATCGCGTTCCGCGCGGACGGCATGCTCGAAGTCGACGCCGTCTACGACGGCGCAGAAGGAGAGGAGGCGAAGAAGTTCGCGATCGATCCCGTCAAAGGGACCTTCCCCGAGGACGCGCGCGTCCGCGTGACGCCCGAGGGCATGATCGCGAAGCCGCCGACGCTCGCGCCGTGGATGAGCGATCGACTGCGCGCGGCGTCGTGGTTCGGCGACGAGAAGAACCAGGCGCTGAAGGCCGTCGTGTTCTCGATGCTCGAGTGGGTGAAGAACACGAAGGCCAAGCTCACGGGCGACACGGGCGAGCAGGCGGCGCAGGACGACCTCGGCGCGCTCGCCACGCTGAAGCCGCTCGGGCCGTCGACGTTCACCGATCCGGAGATCGGCTGGCCGCCGAAGCCGCTCGAGCCGATCCTCAAGCCGCCCATCGCCGGCGAGGGCGAGTGGATTCGGCTCGACGACGACCCGTTCATCACGCCGATCCCCGGGCTCCCCTCGCCCTTCGTCACCACGTTCGTCCGCAGCGATCCGGCCGCGCGCCACACGCGCGTCTACGTCACGCTCTGGGATCCGAGGCTCGTCGCGCTGCACATGGAGGCGGGCACGGTCGAGCCCGTGAGCGCGACCGGCGAGGCCGGCACCGGTCAGATCCCGCGTGCGCCCGAGATCATGCGGCGCGTGGTCGGCGGCTTCAACGGCGGGTTCCAGGCGACGCACGGCGAGTACGGCATGCAGGCCAACGGCGTGCTCTACCTCCCGCCCAAGCCGTACGGCGCGACGGTCATGGAGCTCCACGACGGCACGACGGCGTTCGGCACGTGGCCGCCGAAGCAGGAGGTGCCCGAGGACGTGCTGTCGTTCCGCCAGAACATGACGGCGATGGTCCAGAACGGGAAGTACAACCCGTGGGGCCGCGCCTGGTGGGGCGGCGTCCCGCCGGGCTGGCACGACGCCATCCACACGACGCGCAGCGGGCTGTGCCTGACCAAGGAGGGCTTCGTCGCCTACTTGTTCGGCCACGACATCGGCCCCGAGCCGCTCGGGCGCGCGATGCTCGCGACGCGCTGCGAGTACGGCATCCACCTCGACATGAACCCGGGCCTCGCAGGCTTCGAGTTCTACAACATGCAACCTGCAAGCACCTTCGAGCCCCTCGGTCGCCCGCTGCAGAAGGACTGGGAGTACGAGGGCACGGTGAAGGACATGCCCGAGTTCAAGTTCCGGGCGCGCCGCATGACGAAGAGCATGGGGCACATCCTCTTCCCGCGCTACATCCAGCGCGACGCCCGCGACTTCTTCTACCTGACCGCGCGCGACGTCCTGCCGGGACCTCCGGTCGAGCCCGGCGTCGAGTGGCGCGTCAAAGGGCTGCCGCAGCACGGCTACCCGTACGCGAGCGCGATCGCGGAGGTGCGCCTCGGCGCGGGCGAGAGGCGCGCGCGCATCTTGAGGTTGGATCCGCGCACGCTGCGCGTGGCCGCGGACACCGAGACGGACGAGAAGCTGCCGCTCGTCGTCGTCTTCGGACGCGCGACCCGTCCCTCGCGCGACGCGGGCGCGCCGCCGCCGAGCGATCGCCAGACGAAGCTCTGGCTCGGAGAACGCGTCTTCACGATCGACGAGAGCCCGCCGCCTCACGGCGTGGCGCTCGCGAACGTCTCGCCGCTGGATGCGGCCGGAGCCGCGACGGCCCGCGCCGCCGTCGGCGTCTCCGACGAATCCGGCATCCTCCAGTGGATCGAGCTCCGGCCCGAGGACACGCCGAGCGCCGAGACCAGCGCCGCGATGCTCGAGGTCCTCGAGCGGCTCGGCTGCTCTTCGCGCGGCCTCGTCATCGGTGATCTGCGCGCATTCCTCGGCGGCTCGCTCGACATCGGCGGCGAGCCGGCCGCGCCCGCGACGGTCTCGGTCCGCCTCGCTCGCGCGACCGCGCCTGCGGCCAAGCAGATGTTCGAATCGATCGAGATCGTGCCGCAGTCCGTCTGGCACCCGCTCATGGCCCAGCGCGTGAAGTGGCGGCCGACGCTCGCTCCGAAGGAGAAGCCGGCCGCGTCCGCGAGCGCCGGAGGATCCGCGGCGCCTCCGCCCCCGTCGGGCCCTTCGCCCCGCTGAAATCCCGTCGGGTTACGAAAAAGAGACCCATCGCGAAACGGTCGACCTCCCGTCCCCGCACGCGGAGACAAGGGCCTTTTTCTCGGGAGATTTGCGTGTGGGCGTTCATCGCACTCCCCGCCGAGAGGCGGCCCGGCCGCACGGCGGCGCGGCGCGTTCTCGAATCGTGTGGAAAGTCGCTCGCCAAAGGCCCGTCCGAGCGCTACAAGTCCGCGCTCGAAGAACTCTATGGTTTCGACGGAAATGGGGGCGTCGAAAGCCCGCACGTAGCGGCTCGCGACGATCTCGCGTCTTCGTCGGACACCGCACGACGACGGCTTCGCCCGGCGTCGTCAGGAGAGGCCCGCAAGGAAGTACGGGGCGTATCATGGAGCTTCAGGAGACGCGGATGTCAAACGATACCAATCGCGGCGGTGGGTCCGACCTCGACATCTTCGAGGGGCTCGGGAAGAAGTCCGAGAAGACGCCGGCTGCTGCTCCGCCCCCGCCCCCGGGATCGGCCTCGCACCTGCCGGCGGCGGCGCGCGTCTCGCCGGTCGACGCGAGGAAGACGCTCCTCGGCATCCCTGGCCCGGCGTCGCCCGTGCCCGCGCCGCCCAACCGCACCTCCTCTTCGATGCCCGCGTCCGCGCCGCCGCCCCCGTCGGGGTCCATGCGCGCAGCGAGCGGTAGCAATCCGCCTCCTCCGCCGCCCGGTCGCAAGTCTCTGCCGAACCTCGGCCAGCCCCGGGCGAGCCGGCCTCCGGCGGAGCCGCCGCCTTCGGCTCACTCCGCTGCGACCGAGCGCGTGCCGACGGTCCCGCCGCCGCTCAGCACGCGGCCCGGGGCGCGGCCGATCTCGTCGCCGCCCTCCAGCACCGCGCAGCCTGCCGCCGCCAAGTCGGCGAACGGCAAGCTCGACATGGATTGGGACGACGACAACGAGGCCACGCACGTCTACGAGAAGGAGAAGACGAAGAAGGCGAAGGAGAAGGAAGAGGAGAAGAACGCCGACGCGTCGACCGAGGCCCTCCGCGCACCGGAGGAGAGCGAGCCGGAGCGCGCGAGCATGGACGCGATCATGGCGCAGCCGCCGCGCACGTCTTCGCAGATGCCCGCGGCCCCGCCCGCTTCTCCGCCTGCCGCGTCGCCGAACGACGCGTCGCTCTCGGGCGCGTTCAGCGCGCTCGGTCTGCCGCGTGAAACGACGAACGGCTCGGTGCCGCCGCCCTCGGGCAAGCTTCGCTCGCAGCCGCCGGCGTCGGGATCGATGCGTTCGGTGCCCCCGCCGCCTCCGACCTCGCAGAAGCCTGCGAGCCCCTCGACGCAGCCGATGCCGCCGCCTCCTCCGCCGCCGCCCGGCCAGGTGACGACGGCGCCGATGCACATGCCTGTCGCGCAGCAGCACGGCTCGTCGCCTCCGACGACCAAGACGCTCCAATCGGCGCAGTCGGCGCCGCCGCCGGCGCACACGTCCGCTCCGCCCGCGGCGCACGCGTCGGCGCCGCCTCCGTACAACGCGCCGATCCCGAGCGCGCCGCCCACGCCGGAGGGCGTCAGCCGCGCGATGGAGCAGACGCTGCTCACGCGCAAGGAGCCGAGCAAGGCGCCGGTCTGGATGGCGCTGTTCGCCGCCGTGATGGCGCTCGCCGGCCTCGCGGTCTACTTCCTCCTCTTGGCGCGCCCGGGCACGCTCGTCATCAACGTCGCCGACGCGAAGGGCGCCGCCGTCCAGAACCTCGAGATCTTCGTCGACGGCCAGAAGCGGTGCGAGAGCGCGCCGTGCATCGTGCGCGACGTCCGCGCGGGCGTCTACGAGGTGAAGGTCACGGCGAAGGGCTACGAGCCTCCGGCGCCGCGCGCCGTCACGGTCCCGAACGGGCGCGACGTCGCGACCGACTTCCAGCTCGTGCCTGCGAAGGCCGCGGGCGGGACCGGCTTCAAGGTCGCCGCCGCTCACGGCACGGTGAAGCTCTCGGTCGACGGCAAGGAGGTCGGCGTGCTCCCGCAGGAGCTGCGCGACCTCGAGCCGGGCGAGCACAAGCTCCGCTTCGTCGCGGATCGTTACGTGCCCCTCGAGAAGACGATCACCGTCGCCAAGGACGAGATCGTCGACCTCGGCACCATCAGCCTGAAGGTCGCGAAGGGCAAGGCCACGATCCAGCTCGGCACGCCGGGCGCGAAGGTCTACCTCGTCAACGGCGCGACGCGTAAGGAGGTGCCCCAGTTCCCGATGGCGATCGAGTTCGATCCCAACGAGAAGTGGGAGCTCTTGGCGACGAAGGACGGCTACGACGACTTCAAGGAGCAGATCAGCTTCGACGACGGTCAGGCCGAGAAGACCTTCACGGTGACGCTCTCGCCGAAGGGCACGGCCGCCCGCGCGATCGCGGCCGCCGCGCCGAAGGATCTGTCCGCGCCCGCGCCGAAGGCAGCGACCGCCATGGTCGCCGCGAAGGACTCCTCCGCCGCGAAGCCTGCGACGAAGGACAAGGCGGCGGGCGGCGGCGAGGCGATCCTCAAGATCAACTCGATCCCCGCCTCGTCGATCGTCCTCGACGGCAAGCCGATCGGGCTCACCCCGCAGCCGCACGTCCCCGTCTCCCCGGGCACGCACACGATCATGTTCGTCAACGCCGAGCAGTCGCTCAAGAAGACGATCACGGTCGAGGTGAAGGCCGGCGAGACCAAGGCGGCCTTCGCAAAGCTGCGCGACTGAAGACCGAGCGAACGCGCTCGAGATGAGCGAGGCCTCCGCGACGGGCGCGCCGACGCGACCGCGCCGGTCCCGCGAGCAGCTCGCGGCCTTGGCCGTCGCGCTCCTCGCCACGCTCGTGTTCCTGCCGAGCGTGGCGACCGGCTTCGTCTTCGACGACGCGCAGCTCGTCACGACCAACGAATACGTCCACGACTGGCGCTGGTTTCCCCGCGCGTTCACCACGCACTTCTGGGACGTCAGCCGGGTCGCCGACGCCGGCGAGGTGCGCCGCTACTACCGGCCGCTCGTGACCGTCTCGTACCTGGTCGTGTGGATGGCGGCGGGCGCGCGCGCTTGGGCCTTCCATCTCGTCAACGTCCTGCTCCACGGCGCCACCGCGTGGCTCGCGACGCGCGCCGCGATCCGGTGGACGTCGTCGACCTTCTGGGGCGTCACCATCGGCGTCGTCTTCGCGGTCCACCCGAGCCGGACCGAGAACGTGACGTGGATCTCCGGCCGAACGGACGTGATGATGGCGCTCTTCGTCCTGCTCGCGCTGGAGGCCTTCGCGGCGTTCGAGCGCAAGCGCGCCGGCAGCCCCGCTCGGGCCTGGGTCTCCTTCGGCGCCGGCCTCGCCGCGGTCATCGCCGGCGTGCTCTCGAAGGAGCCCGCCGCGATGATCCCGCTCTTGCTGCTCGCCGATCGCGCCGTCGCCGATCGCGCCGCTGCCGGAGGCGAGCCGCGGCCCTCCCGCCTGCCGCTCGTCGTCACGTCGGTCCTCTGCGTCGGCTACCTCGCGGCGCGCGCCCTCTTCTTCCCTCCGGAGACCGACGTCGAGCGGTCCTTCACGCCGATGCACGCGCTCGTGACGGTCGGCGCGTACGTGCAGCGCGCCGTCGTGCCGTGGCCGCCGACGATGTACTACCACGCGCTCGTCGGCGGGCCGTCGGGGCCGGTCTATCCGACCTGGCTCGTCGTCCTCGGCGCCGTCGTCGTGGCGGCGGGGATCGCGGCGCTCGTGCTCGCGTGGAGGCGCTCGCGGGTCGCCTTCTGGCTGCTGCTCGCGACGGCGGCCTTCATGGGTCCGCTGCTCAACGTCTACTTCACGGGCATGAACGTCACGGCGCAGGACCGCTTCCTGTATGCGCCGCTGCTGTTCGGGGCCGCGTCGGTCGTCGCGCTGTTCCGCCAGCCGCTCGAGCGGATCGCACGGCGTCCGATTGCGCCGATCGTCGTCGCAGGCGTCGCCCTCTCTTGGACGATCCTCGTCGAGGTACGGACGCTCGACTACCGGAACGATCAGACGTTCTGGGAGTCGGAGCTCCGCTACAACCCGACGCACCCGTTCGTGCTCCAGAACCTCGCGCGCGTGGCGGCAGGGCGCGGCGATCTCGCGACGGCTTACGAATACTACCGGCGCGCCACGCTGCCGGAGGCACGTCGGTATCTCCTCGTCGACGATCCGGGCGCGCACTTCCAGCAGGCCGTCGTGCTCGCGGCGCTCCTGCCGGACGGACGCGTCGAGGAGCTCGGCCTCTTGCTCGACGAGCTCTGGCGCCTCGTGGATCCCGCGAAGGTCCCGGCGCGGCGCACGCTGCACGGCTTCGAGATCGGCGCGCCGCTGTCCGACTTCTCGCGCGTGAGCAGGGAAAAATCCCTCCACTGGGACATCGTGCTCCTCGCGACGCGCCTCGGCGACGTCGCACGTGCCGAGCGCGTGCTCCGAGACTTGCCGGAGCGCTCCGTCGTCGCGTCCGGCAGCCCGCTCAACGACGCCCTCGCGCTGGCGCGCCTCGGCAGGTTCGCCGAGGCGCGCGCCGTCCACCGGACCCTGCGCGCGCGGTCGGAGGAGCTCGCGGAGCTCGTGCCGCCGCAGGAGCTCGCGAGCTTCGCCGCGCGGCTCGACCGCGCCGAGCAGCTCGCGGCGGAGCGCGACGAAGCGCCGGCGCCGGAGATGCGGGTCGCGCTGGAAGCCCTCCGTCTCGCCGAGCTCGGCGCGTACCTCGCGGCGCTCCGTGTCCTCGACACCGGTGGCGCGCTCGACCTGCCCCAGGCTCGGCCTCTCGTCCTCCAGCTCCTCGTCGCATGCCGCCTCGACGAAGCAGCCCGCGCCCGCGCGGCTCAGGACGTAGGTTCGGAGCGCGCAGACGCCGTGGTCCGCGAGCTCGCCGCCCAGTTGCCGCCGCGCCTCCGCGAGATGGATCCGGTGCCCGGTGATCTGCGCGACGTCCTCGCACGCGCGGCGAGCCGACCTCCGCCGTGACCCGAACGCGCTCCGCTCCGGCGGCCGTTTGGGTTACGCTCGCCGCGAATGAACGAAGGCTCAGCCGAGCCCGCGCCGGTCGAAGGTGCTTCGGACGCGGGATCCGAAGAGGTCGAGCTCACGATCCTGATGCCGTGCCTCGACGAGGCGAGGACCGTGGGCACGTGCGTCCGGAAGGCCAGGGCCTTCCTCGAGTCGAGCGGCGTCTCCGGCGAGGTGCTCGTCGCCGACAACGGCTCGACGGACGGATCGCAGGCCATCGCGGAAGCGAACGGCGCACGCGTCGTCTCGGTCAGCACGCGCGGCTACGGAGCGGCGCTCTTCGCGGGAAGCAAGCATGCGCGCGGCCGCTTCATCATCATGGGCGACGCCGACGACAGCTACGATTTCTCGAACCTGAAGCTCTTTCTCGACAAGCTGCGCGAGGGCTACGACCTCGTGATGGGCAACCGCTTCCGCGGAGGCATCGCGCCGGGGGCGATGCCTTGGAAGAACCGCTACATCGGCAATCCCGTCCTGAGCGGTCTCGGTCGCCTGCTGTTCGGGAGCAAGGTGGGCGACTTCCACTGCGGGCTCCGCGGGTACTCGCGTGCCGCCTTCGAGGCGATGAAGCTGCGGACGACGGGGATGGAGTTCGCGTCCGAGATGGTCATCAAGGCGACGCTCCTCCGGATGCGCATCACGGAGGTCCCCACGACCCTGAAGCCCGACGGCCGAGGCCGACCACCCCACCTCCGGCCGTGGCGCGACGGCTGGCGCCACCTGCGGTTCATGCTCCTCTACAACCCGCGGGTCGTCTTCCTCTACCCGGGCACGGCGCTCATGGTCGTCGGTCTGGCTCTCGGCGCATGGCTCTTGCCCGGGCCGCGGTACGTCGGCAGCGTCGCTTTCGACGTCCACACGCTTCTCTATGCGGCGATCGCGGTGCTCATCGGCTTCCAGGGCGTCGCCTTCGCCGCGTTCGCCCGCGTCTTCGCCGTCACGGAAGGCATCGCGCCCGACAGCCCGCGGCTGAACCGTTTCGCGCGATGGGTCAGCCTCGAGCTCGGGCTCGCCGTCGGGATCGCCCTCATCCTCCTCGGCCTCGGCGGCTCGTTGTGGGCGCTCGGCGTCTGGAAGAGCGTGCACTTCGGGCCTCTCACCCCGACGCGCACGCTGCGGTCGGTCATCCCGTCGGCGCTCGCGCTCGCGCTCGGCTCGGAGATCGTCCTCGCGAGCTTCTTCCTCAGCATGCTGCGCGTGCAGCTCCGCCGCGACGAGGCGCATGAAGCCCCTTGACCGCTGGCTGCAGCGCCGCCGCTTCGACCGAGCGCGTCCCTGGCTGAAGAGGGACAGCCGCGTGCTCGACATCGGCTGCGCCGACGGCGCGCTCTTCCGCCATTTTCGCTGGCTGCGGGACGGGGTCGGCATCGATCCGGACCTTCCGCCGGACGCGAGCGCGCCGAACGCGGTGCTCGTGCGCGGGCGGTTCCCCGACGACCTGCCCGATGCGCGGCCGTTCGACGTGATCACGATGATGGCCGTGCTCGAGCACGTCCCTCCGGAGGAGCAACCCGCCCTCGCGCGCGCGTGCTTCGAGCGCCTCGTCCCGGGCGGTCATCTGCTCTTGACGGTCCCGGCGCCGCTCGTCGACCGGATCATCGACGTGCTCAAGGCGGCCCGCTTGCTCGACGGAATGGCCGACGAGCAGCACTACGGCTTCGAGGTGGCCGACACGCGTCCGTTGTTCGAGGCGGCAGGGTTCCGAATGCTGCGCTGGAAGAAGTTCCAGCTCGGCCTGAACAACTTCTTCGCCTTCCGGAAGCCGTCCACGTGAGGCTCGCATGACCGCGCCCGGCGACACCTCCCCGCCCTCGAGCCGCACGACGCAAGGACGGCGATCGCGCGGCGCCGTCTGGGCGACGATCGGCGTCTTCTTCGTCGTCGCGGCGGTCTACCTCCTCACGAGCCCGGGCCGGATCGACATGATCGACGGGCAGTTTCGCTACGAGGTCGCCGCGAACCTGCTGTCGCACGGCGAGCCGACGGTCCGGGATCCCGCGTTGCAGCCGTTCGGGGTCCCGGGGCCGAATGGGAAGATCTACGCGCGGTACGGCGCCGGCGGATCCGTCATCGCCCTCCCCCTCCTGTGGATCGCCGACCGCGGCGCCGATCCGGACGGCGAGGTCCACCGGTTCCTCTTCACGCTGGCGACGCCGCTCGTGGCCGCGGCCGCGTGCGCCGTGCTGTTCTCGTTCCTCCTCCGGCTGGCGGTCCCCGCCGGGCGCGCGCTCTCATGCACGGCGATCGTCGCGTTCTCTTCGCTCCTCTGGCCCTCGGCGGTCTCGACCTTCCCGAACGCGCAGTACGCTTTCTTCTTCCTCGCGGCCCTCTTGCTCGGTCACGAGTCCGCACGCCGCGGCTCGCTCGGCCTCGCCGCGGCCGGCGGCGCCGTCCTGGGCCTGCTCGTGACGTACGACGAGTATCTGCTCTGCCTCGTCCCCGGCGCCGCGTCGTGCACGATCGCGCCCGCCGTCTGGGACCGACTCCGCGGGGATGCGTCCTGGCTAGAGCGCGCGCGGTCGCTGCTGGGCGCGGCTCGACGCGACGGCTCCCTCGCTCGATTCGTCACGTTTGCGTTCGCCACCCTCCTCGGTGTCGCGCTCTTCTTCCTGTTCAATCGGTGGCGCTTCGGGAGCATCTTGCACTCGGGCAAGGTCGACGCGCTGCCCGAGGAGCACGCGATCTTCGGCAACCCGCTCGGGGGCTTTCTCGGGTTGCTCGTGAGCCCCGGCAAGGGAGTGATCTGGTACAGCCCGCCGATCCTGCTCGGTGCGCTCGGGCTCCGCGACCTGCTCCGCCGGCATCGCTCGCTCGGTCTGGCGCTCCTGCTCTCGAGCGTGACGCTGCTCTTCGTCCTCTCCCCCGTCGCGTTCTGGGCCGGCGACTGGTGCTGGGGACCGCGTTACCTCACCGTCGTCGTCCCGGCGTTCGGGCTCGCGATGCCCGCCGTCGTGGAGCGCGCGCGGAAGCTCACGGCGACGGTCGCCGTCGCCGGTCTCGTCGTGCAGCTCCTCGCCGTGAGCGTCGATCACCAGCGCTTCTTCTTCGAGCGCGCGTTGCCCGACCACTTCTGGGCGAAGAGCTCGTGGGTCTACTTCGAGCGGAGCCAGCTCCTCGCGAGGCCAGCGGAGGTCCTCGCGGTGCTCCGCGGGCCGCCGAAGGAGGCCGTCTTCTTCAACAACGCGCCCGACCCGCAGTCGCTCACGTACTGCACCTTCGGACCACGCCCCGAGCTACGGCCGCACGCGGCGCTGTGGATGCAGCACTTCCAGCTCTACTTCTTGCCGCGGCCATGGCCGCTCTGGATGTCCTCCGGCGTGCCTCAACGTCAGCCACCGATCGACGTCGGACTGGCGGTCCTCGCGTGCGTCGTCCTCGCGGGCCTCGGGGCGGTGCTCGTCCGCGGCGGCCTGCGCGCGAACGCCACCGCGCCCCCCGAATGATCGTGCGCGCGAGACGCTCCCACCTCGCCGATGGCAAAGGTCTCGACCGTTGGGGCTCGGTCGTCGACTTCCTTCTACCCGTCCCGTACGTGAGCTTGCTCGTCGCCGCGACCGAGGTCGCGCGCATGCCGACGGCCATGTGGACGTCCTCCGCGAGCGCGATCCCGGCCGTCATCGGTCGGTCGGTCCTCGACCAAGCCGCGACCTTCCCGGAGCTCGGCGCATCGCTTCTCGCGGTCTCGGTCGCGATCGCCGGAGCGAGGCTCGTGCCGCGGCTCGAAAAGCCCCTGCTCGTGGTGGCCGTCGTCGCGGGCCTGCTCGCGGCCAAGTGCAGCCACATGGTCCTCGTGCGTTACCCGAAGTTCGAGGGGTATGCGCCGTTCGTCGCCGCGTGGACCGGCTTGGGGCTCTACCTCGCCGCGGCATACGCCGTCGCCGTCCACCCCGAGCGTAGGCGGCGGTCGTCGCTCGTCCTCGCCTGCATCGGAGCGATCGCCGCGGTCGGCGCGTACGTCGTCCATGCTCGGTCGTACGCGGACGCCTACCCGACGCTCCACACCGCGCTCCTCTCGGTGACGTTCCTCACCGCCCACGCGAGCGCGTCGCACGTGCTCGGCGCGCTGCGTCGCCCGAGATGGCTCCCTGCGGCCACGGCCGCGATCGCCGTCCTCCTCGTGCCGTGCACGCGCCTCGCCATGCCTTCCGTCGTCGGCCCCTACTACTACTCGATGACGGTGCTCGGACGGACCACCCCCGACAGGAAGGCTCCAGAAGAGCCCCCGTGCGCAGCGCCGCCGCCCATGCCCCCGCCCGCGGCGGAGGCCCTCTTCAGGCGTCGGTCCGGGATGCCGGCTCTTCCGCCGTCGTTCCACGTCGACGACTACAACGTGCTCTTCGTCTTGGAGGAGACGTTGCGATTCGACGAGACGTCGGTCGGCGGCCGGGACGCGGCCACGCCGACGTTGCAGCACCTCGTCGAAGAGGGCGCCTTCGCGTTCGAGCGTGCATACGCTCCGTCGAGCGTCACGCTCGCCTCGACGGCGTCGGTGCTGTCGATGACGTATCCCTCGAGCGCGCCCCTGACGATCCACGACCCGTTCTGGACGGGTGACCTCCGTGCGGAAGGATCGACGGTCGCCGAGCTCTTCGCTGCGAGCGGATACGCGACGTTTCGCGTCGTTCACGGGATCGGCGCGGACGTCATCCGAGGATTGGGCCGCGGATTCCAGGACAGCTACGTGGAGCCGAGCGTCCCCGACGACCTCGATCGCGATTGGCGCGCCGACGAGTCCATCGCGAGCCACGCCGTCGAGCAGCTCCGGTCGCGGTCGTCGGGTACGCAGAAGTTCTTCGGATTCGTCTTCTTCGGCGGACCGCACGAGCCTTACGCCGTGCACGACGGCTCGCCAGGCTCCGAACGCGATCGGTATCGGCAAGAGGTCGCCCATACGGACGCGCAGCTCGGGCGCATCGTCCGCGCCCTCGAGGAGACGGGGCTCATCGAGCGGACGGTCGTGATCGTCGCCGCCGACCATGGCGAGGAGTTCGGCGAGCACGGCGGCTTCCGGCACGGACGGACCCTGTACGAAGAGTCGCTCCACGTTCCCTTGCTCGTCGCGATCCCGCACCTCGCCGGCAAGCCCCAGGCAGCACCCGTCTCCCTCGTGCACGTGCTGCCGTGGCTGCTGAGCACCGCCAAGGGAGCGCTCGGCGCGAGGGCGAGGGAGCTCATACGAGCACTCCACGGCCCGGTCCTCGAAGCGACGGATGGTGCCGTCGTGGCAGAGCTGCTCGGCAAGGACAGGATGAAGACGGCCTTGATGTACCCGGACGCCACCGTCATCTACGATCACCTGTCCGGCAGGTACGAAGCATTCGACACCTCCTCCGATCCGCTCGAGAAGGTGGACCTCGTACCGCAGGCACCTCGCGAGCTCTCTACGTGGATCTCGCACGTCGACGCTTACCGGCGGCTTCGTGCATGCACCCGCCGCTTCCGCGTCGAGTGAGCGAGCCCCAACGAGCGATCTGCTGCGAACGACGCGAGCCGAGCCGTTGTCGTTCGTGCGCGACTCCCGTGAAGCGTCGAGAGAACACCGTCGGCTCTTGCTTCTCTGGTATTCTCCCGCACCATGGCAGGCAAAGGCACCGTTCTCGTCGTGGACGACGAGCCCGGTCTCCGGGAGATGGTGTCCATCCTCTTCCGGAGGGAGGGATACGACGTGTCTGCGGTGCCCGGCTTCGTGGCGGCGCGTGACGCGCTCCGGAACGCGCCGAAACCCTACGGCGTCGTCCTCGCCGACCTCATGATGCCCGACGGCTCCGGGCTCGACCTCGTGACGATCGCCAAGCAAGTGGCGGCCGACACGGAGGTCATCGTCATGACCGCGCACTCGACGGTCGAGACGGCCATCGAGGCGATGAAGCGCGGCGCCTACGACTTCGTGACGAAGCCGTTCGGGACGTCCGAGCTCCGCGCGCTCGTGGCCAAGGCGTTCGAGAAGCGAGCGCTCTCCGAGGAGAACGCACGTCTCCGCGCCCAGGTCGAGCGACAGCAGCCGAAGGACCTCCTCGGCCACTCGCCGGCGATGCAGCGGATCCTCGACATCGTCCGTCGGGTCGCCTCCGGCAGGAGCACGGTCCTCATCACGGGAGAGAGCGGCACCGGCAAAGAGCGCATCGCGCGCGTCCTCCACGAGTTCTCGGATCGGAAGGACAAGCCTTTCCGCGTCGTCAACTGCGGCGCGATCCCCGAGAGCCTCATCGAGAGCGAGCTCTTCGGTCACGAGAAGGGCGCGTTCACCGGCGCCACCACGCGCAAGCTCGGATTCTTCCGGGAGGCCGACGGCGGCACCGTGCTCCTCGACGAGATCGGCGAGCTGCCGCTGTCGATGCAGGTGAAGCTCCTCCGTGTCCTGCAGGAGCGCAAAGTCCGCGGCGTGGGCGAGGCGGAGGAGAGCAGCGTCGACGTCCGCGTCCTCGCGGCGACGAACCGGAACGTCGAGGAGGAGGTCAAAGCCGGGAGGTTCCGCCAGGACCTCTACTACCGCCTCAACGTGATCCGGATCGAGGTGCCGCCGCTCCGCGAGCGTCGCGAGGACATCCCGGAGCTCGCCCGCTACTTCCTCGAGCGTTGCGCCCGCGAGCACGACAAAGCCGTGCGCTCCATCTCGCCCGACGTGCTCCGCGCCCTCGACGCCTACCCGTTCCCGGGGAACGTGCGCGAGCTCGAGAACATCATCGAGCGCGCCGTCGCCCTCGCGAGCGGCCCGCAGATCGGGCTCGGAGACCTCCCGAAGGAGATCAGTGGCGCGGTGGCACAACCGACCCCTGCCCTGCTCGATCTCCCCGAGCAAGGTTGCGACCTCGACGCGGTCCTCGCCGAGGTCGAGCGCCGGCTCATCTTGCAGGCCCTCGAACGGGCCGGCGGTGTCCGAACGAACGCCGCCAAGACCCTGGGGATCACGCTCCGGAGCCTTCGCTACCGGATGCAGAAGCTGAAGATGCAGTCCCCGGAAGAGGGCGACGATCCCCCGTCGGAGGAGCCGTGCGATGGGTGAGACGTCATGCTCCCGCGAGCATCGATGGCGGGGAGCAATTTCCGTCCGTGCGGAAGGCCCGAGTGACGATTTTCGTCCCCCCACGTGCGCGCACCGCATCCGACTCGGATCGCGAAAACACCGAAGTTTCGACGCATCTCCGATAAAATGGTCTCCTAGTGCGCGGAGGCGGCGCGATGGAACGTGCGATGCTTAGGTCTCCCAACCGTGGGCACCTCGAGACGCGGGAGGCGCGCATTCACGCTCGTCGAGCTCGCGCTCGTCGTCGCCATCGTCGGCATCCTCGCGGTCATCGCGCTCGTGGGGTACCGCCGCTACATGCTCCACTCGCGGGTCACGGAGGCGAAGGGCATCATCGGCGCGATCAAGATCGCCCAGGAGGACTATCGGTCGGAGCGTGGGATCTACGCGAACCTCGGAAAGACCCTCTGTCCCACCCAGGCGGGCACCGGGAACAAGAAGGTCGGCTGGGATCCCTCGTGCAACGCTGGGAACCTGACGTGGCAGGCCCTGCCCGTCCACGTCACGGGCGGCGTCCTGTTCAAGTACGGGACGAACGCGAACGCCAACGCGACGGAGGCCTACCGCGACGACTTCGGAGCCGCGAGCTGGGTCGCGGGGACGGGCAACATCTCGGCCCCTTGGTATTCGGTGTACGCCGAGTGCGATCTCAACGGGGACGGCGGCAAGAAGACCATGCTCTTCTCGACGTCCCACGACAACCAGATCTTCACGCGTGACGAAGGTGAATGAGGCTCGACTCGTGAATCTTCGCGATCGGGCCTTCGTGAAATGAGGCTTCGCTCGTTCGCGCCTGCAGCAGTCGGATGAAGCAAAGCGCGAGCGTGGACAAGGAGAGGGAGATGGCAAAGAAGAAACAAGAGGGCTTCACGCTCGTGGAGCTCATGATCGTCGTCGCGATCATCGGTATCCTCGCGGTCCTCGCCATCTATGGCGTGAGCAAGTACCTGCAGAACGCGAAGACGGGCGAGGCGCGAAACGCCATCGGCCAGATCGGCAAGGCGGCCGTCGCGGCGTTCGAGGAAGAGCGCGCGGACGCGAAGCTCCTCAACGCGGGAGAGTCGACGGCCGGCAACCTCCACCAGGTCTGCGATTCGGCGGAGAACGACGTCCCCGACCAGCTCGACAAGGTGAAGAACAAGAAGTACCAGAGCCACGCCGTGAACGACTGGGGCAAGGGCGACCAGAACAAGGGTTGGCCGTGCCTCAAGTTCTCGCTCACCGAGCCGCAGTACTTCCTCTACGGTTACAAGGCGAACACCGCCCTCGGTGCGAACTCGTTCATCGCCTACGCCGAGGGTAACCTGAAGGGTGGAGCGAACGCGGACATCGGCTTCGAGCTCACGGGCAAGCAGGACGCCGTTACCAAGCAGCTCGTCGTCGCTCCGCAGATCACGGAGAAGACGACCTCTCCGAACAAGACCCCGCCGAACTGATCCGAGAGAACCCTGTTGCTCGACGAGCCCAGTCAGCGCAAAGCTGGCTGGGCTCGCGTCATTTCGGTGACCGGCTCCGTCAACGCGTCCGCCTCGCGTCTTCGAGGCCCGAACGAGACCATGTCGACACCCAAACCTTCCCTTCGCCTCGTCGCTTCGCTTCTCTTCGTCTCGGGCGCCTGCGCCCTCGTCTATCAGGTCGCTTGGTTCCGTGAGCTGCGCCTCATCTTCGGCGCGAGCACGGCGGCGTCGGCGGCCGTCCTCGCCGTCTTCATGGGCGGCCTCGGGTTCGGGGGGATGGTGCTCGGCAAGCGCGCCGACGCGAGCTCGAACCCGCTCGCGATGTACGCGAAGCTCGAGGGCCTCGTCGCCGTCACGGCGGCGGTGACGCCGCTGTTCGTCCTGCTCGCCGACCGCGTCTACGTCGCCATCGGAGGCACGTCGACGCTCGGCACGCTCGGCGCGACGGTCATGCGCCTGATGCTGACGGCCCTCCTGCTCGGTCCGCCCGCGGTCCTGATGGGCGGGACGCTGCCGGCCGCCGCACGCGCCGTCGGCCGATCCAGCGACGTCGGCCGCCAGCGCATCGCCACCCTCTACGGCGTCAACACCTTGGGAGCGGTCACCGGGACCGTCGCCGCGAACTTCGTGCTCCTCGAGGTGTTCGGCACGCGCATGACGCTGTGGATCGCGTGCCTTCTGAACCTGCTCCTCGCCGTCGTCGCGCGAGCGGTCTCGCGGAAGCTGGCCGAGGGCGGAGAGACGAGCGCGCCTGCGCCCGGTGACGAGAAGGCAGACGCTCCTGCAACCGAAGAGGCGCCCGCGAGCGACGGTCTGGCGTGGTTCCCGCCCACGGCGGCCGCGGTGTCCGGCTTCGCCTTCATGCTCATGGAGCTCGTCTGGTACCGGATGCTCGCCCCCCTCCTCGGCGGCTCCTCGTACACGTTCGGCCTCATCCTCGCGCTCGCGCTGGTGGGGATCGGGCTCGGCGGGCTCCTCTATTCTCGAACGAGCCGCCCCGCGACGATCGGCGCCTTCGCGGTCACCTGCGCGCTCGAGGCGCTGACGCTCGCGATTCCGTTCGCCCTGGGCGATCGCCTCGCCATCTTCGCGCTCCTCCTGCGTCCGCTCGCGCAGGCCTCCTTCGGCTCCGCGATCCTGAGCTGGACCGTGGTCGCGTCGATCGTCGTTTTGCCGGCGGCGATCGTGTCGGGCTACCAGTTCCCGCTCGTCATCGGCCTCTACGGTCGCGGTTCGAACCGCGTCGGCCATCACGTGGGCAACGCGTACCTCGCGAACACGCTCGGATCGATCGTGGGCTCGCTCGCCGGAGGGTTCGGCCTCCTGCCCCTCTTGACCGCTCCGCGGACCTGGGGGCTCGTGACGCTCCTCCTCGTCGGCACGGCGGTCCTCGCCGCGGTGCTGGACCTGCGACGCCGTGGGCCGTCGACCGCCGGCATCGGGAGCGCCGTGGCCGCCGCGCCCGCCGCCCTCCTCCTCCTCGCCCCCGGACCGACGGCGGCATGGCGCCACTCGGGCATCGGCGCCGGACGCGCCGATCTCGGCGAGGTGACGAAGGAGCGCCTCGAGCGGTTCGTCGCCAACGCGAATTTCGACATCGCCTGGGAGGCCGAGGGCCTGGAGAGCAGCGTCGCCGTGGGTCACGGCCACGGGCTCACGTTCATCGTCAACGGCAAGTCCGACGGCAGCATCCTCGGCGACAGCGGCACGCAGGTGATGAGCGGCATGCTCGCGTCGCTTCTCCACGGGAAGGTGAAGAGCGCGCTCGTCGTCGGCCTCGGCACCGGGAGCACCGCCGGGTGGCTCGGCCTCGATCCGGCGATCGAGCGCGTCGACGTGATCGAGCTCGAACCCGCGATCCTCCGCGTGGCGCGCGAGTGCGCGCCCGCGAACGGGGCCGTTATGGACAACCCGAAGGTCGAGATCACCATCGGCGACGCGCGCGAGGTCCTTCGGACGACGCCCCGGCGATACGACATCGTCTTCTCCGAGCCGTCCAACCCGTACCGCGCGGGGATCTCGAGCCTCTACACGCTCGAGTTCTACGAGGCGGCGGCGGGTCGGCTCAACCCCGACGGGCTCTTCGTCCAGTGGATCCAGGCCTACGAGGTCGACGCCCTCGCGGTCACGACGGCCGCC
>Ga0207874_1000432_pt1 | contig 61973 bp, 53 predicted proteins | sample HigsolmetaAR201D_FD_184833 | JGI IMG/M metagenome (GOLD analysis project Ga0207874, IMG submission 184833) | Ionic liquid and high solid enriched microbial communities from the Joint BioEnergy Institute, USA - AR20-1-D (SPAdes) (version 2) ...
CGGCTGCGGTGACACGAACCCGGTGGCCACGCCGATCATGCGCGATCGGGCGGCTGCGGGCGCGATGGCGCACCGTCAGAGCGAGCGCAGGGCGTCGAGGCCCTCGGCGAGCGAGGTCCACGGGGACCAGGCGAGGTGGATCCTGGCGCGCACGGGCGACACGGCGAAGCGCAGCACCTCGTCGGGGCGCGCCGGGGCGTACACCGGCTCGGGCCCGTCCGGGGCGATCAGCTTCCACAGGTCGCGCAGCGACGTCTGCACGCCGGTGCCGATGTTGATCACGAGGCCGCTGCCGCGCTGGCCGGCGCGCACCAGGGCGTCCACGACGTCGTCGACGTACACGAAGTCGCGGCTCTGGCGTCCGTCACCGGTCAGCGTGGGCGCGCGCCCGGTCCTCGCCGCCTCGACGAGTGCGGCGACGACCCCGGCGTCCGGACGCTGGCGCGGCCCGTAGACCGACGCCAGCGCGAGGGCGGTGAACTCGATGCCCCAGTCCTCGCGGTACGCGCTGAGCAGGTCGACGATCGCCTTGGCGACCACGCCGCGCACGCCGCGCGGGTTGAGCGCGCCCTCCTTCACCGGCAGGTCGCGCCCGGAGGGCTGGCCGTACAGCGCGGTCGCCGGCAGCGACACGATCACCTTGGCCGCCCCGGCCTTGCGCGCCGCTTCGAGCACGCCGAGCATCGACGTGAACGACCGCCCGAGCGACGTCGCCGACAGCTCGCGGCGGGTGACCAGGGCGAGGTGGTAGATCTCACGGGGCCGGCGCAGCGAGATCAGCGTCGCCAGGTCGTCGCTGCACGCGTCGAGCGTGTGGAAGTGCAGCTCGCCGACGTCCAGGCGGGTCGCCTCCGTGCGTGCCGCGGCCAGGTTGGCGAGCGAGCCGGTCGAGAGGTCGTCGACGACGTCGACGTGGCGGCCCTCGGCGATCAGCCGGTCGACCAGGTGCGAGCCGACGAACCCGGCGCCCCCGATCACCAGCACACCGCCCTGGTGAGCCTCCACGTCCGCCTCCACGTCGCCCTGGGTCGCGGCGCCCGGCACCGCGGCGTCGTCGGTCGGCTCGGTGGCCGGGTGGTCGGCCTCGTCGCCGTCCGCGACACCGGGCAGGGTCGGTTCAGCCGACGGGGACTCGGGCATCGCGGAGCTGCTCACCGTCGGCAATCTTGGCGTCGGCACCGACCACCGTGCGAACGAGCTCGGCGCCCGCGCCGATCGTGCCGGCGACGATCGAGTCCTGCACGACGGCACCCGGGCCGACGCGCGCCGCGGGCAGGACGACCGAGCGGGTGACACGGGCTCCGGCCTCGATGCGTGCCCCGGCGCACACCACGCTGTCGTCCACCACGGCGTCGGGGGCCACGACGGCGCCTGCGGCGATCGGCTCGCAGACCTCGTCACGCCGGCCGTTGACGAGGTCGAGGTTGGCCTGCAGGTAGAGCTCGGGACGGCCGGCGTCGATCCAGTAGTCGTCGGTCGCCAGCGAGTAGAAGCGACCGTCGGCGGCGACCGCCGGGAACGTCACGCGCTCGATCGAGGTGGGCGTGCCCAGCGGGATGCGTGCGAGCACGCTCGGCTCGAGCACGTACGTGCCGGCGTTGACCAGGTTGCTCGGCTCGGTACCCGGGGCCGGCTTCTCGACGAAGCGGACGATCCGCCCCGACGGTTCGCGCTCGACCACGCCGAACGCGGACGGGTCGTCGACGGCGATCAGGTGGATCGTCGCCTCGGCGTCGTGACGGCGGTGGGTGGCGACGAGCTCGGCGATCGACAGGTCGGTGAGCACGTCACCGTTGGTGACGACGAAGGTCTCGTCGATCCCGGCGTGCTCGGCGGCGAAGCGCACCGCGCCGGCGGTGTCGAGCGGCTCGGGTTCGATGGCGTAGTCGAGGCGCACGCCGCCGCAGCGCCCGTCGGGGAACGCCTCGACGAACGGCTCGGGCAGGAAGCCGAGGGCGAGCGTGACGTGGTCGACGCCGCCGCGCTCGAGCTGGCCGATGTGGCGCACGATGAGCGGCACGTGGGCGACCGGCAGCATCGACTTGGGCACGGTGTTGGTCAGCGGGCGCAGGCGCGTGCCGAACCCGCCCACCAGGACGACGGCGTGCATCAGCGGCGCGACCCCGGTCTCACGGCGCGTGGAGGCTACCCGGTGAGCGCAGGAGCGTCTCGTAGGCCCCGGCGACCGCGGCGGGTGAGGCGGCGCCCACCACCCACTCGCGCCCGCGCCGTCCCATCGCCGCCGCCGCGGGCAGGTCGTCGACGAGGCGGGCCACCGCCGCGCAGAACGCGTCGGGGTCGTCCGGCGGCACGGCGATGCCGGCGCCCGAGGCGTCGAGCAGCCGCGGGATCTCGGTGCCCGGATCGATCGCCGCCACGACCGGGCGCCCGGCAGCGAGGATCGAGTAGGTCTTCGAGGGCACGCTGACCTTGGCGAGGCCGCGCTTGAGCGGCACGGCGTGGACGTCGCCCGTGGCCAGGAGCTCGTTGAGGCGCTCCTCGGGGACGTACGTGCCGAAGCGCACGTTCGGCAGGCCGGCGGCCTGCTCCTGGAGCGACGCCTTGGCGACGCCCTCGCCGTTGATCAGCACGGTGATGTGCGGCATCCGCCGGGCCGCCTCCAGCAGCAGCTCCACCGACTGCGAGAAGCCGATGTTCCCGGCGTACAGCAGCACCGGCTCCGCGCCGATGCCGAGCTCGGCCCGATACGGCGTCATGCGGTCGGACGGGACGATCCGCGCGGTGTCCACGAAGTTCGGGATCACGTGCACGTGGGCGGCGTGCGCCGGCACCTTCCCGGCGACGTTGGCGCGCAGGTCGTCGGAGAGCACGGTCACGGCGTCGGCGAGGTGGTAGCTGAGCCGCTCCAGCCACGACGCGACGCGGATCACGTGGCGGTTGGTGATCGCCCCGGTCTCCACGGCGGCGTCGGGGAACACGTCCTGGATGTTGAACACCAGCGGCGCGCGGTGCGACCACGCGACGACCCGGCCCGTGACGCCCATCGTCAGCGGCGGCGACATCGCCAGCACGGCATCGACGCGTTGCAACAACCCGCCGGCGACGAGTCCGGCGAACCCGGCGAGCACCGAGAAGCCGACGAACCCCGCGGCCCGCCGCACGAGGTCGCGCTTGTCACCACCGGGGAACGGGTGGACGCGCCGGATCGTGCCCCAGGGTGTGACCTCACGCCGCAGCAGGCGCCCCTCCCAGCCCGGCTCGATGGCGTGGCGGCGGTACCACGGCAGCGCGGCGACGACGTGCAGCTCGTGGCCGCGAGCAGCGAGCTCGTGCACCAGCTGCGACAGCACGCGGCCGGTCGGCGCGGTGTCCGGTTCGAAGTGCGGGCCGAGCACGACGATCCGCAGCGGACGGTCGTCGTGCGCCTCAGCCACCTGCGGTCTCCGGGCTCGGGCGCGTTCGCTTCACCTGGCGCGGCACGACCTCCAGGCACCGCCGGTAGGCAGCGGCCAGCGCGGCGCCGGATGCGGCCACGCTGAACCGCGCGGCGCGGGCACGTCCGGCTGCGGCGAGCGCCTCACGGTCGATCTCGTCGAGCACCCCGGCCCAGGCGTCCTGGTCGAGCGGGCGCACGAGCGCGGCGTCACCGGCGACCTCCGGCAGTGCGGCGCGGTCGCTGCACACGACCGGCGTGCCGAGCGCCATCGCCTCGAGCACCGGGGCGCCGAAGCCCTCGTACTCGGAGGGGAACACGAGCGCCTCCGCCCCGGCGATGAGCCCGTCACGGTCCGCAGCCGGCACCCGCCCGGGACGGATCACCCGCGGCCCGAGGTCCAACGCGGCGATCGCCGCGGCGACGTCGTCCTCGGCGCGCCCGCGCCCGCCGAGCAGGACGAGCACGAGGTCGGGATCCGACCACGGGCCGGCGAGCAAATCGAGGAGGAAGCGGTGCTGCTTGTGCGGGTGCGTGATCGCCGGGTACACGACGTAGCGGCGGTCGCCGATCCCGTAGCGCTCGCGCAGCTCCTCGACCGGCGTGAACGTCTCGGGGGTGTCGACGCCGTGGGGCACGACCACCACCCGGTCGGGGTCGATCCCGAACCCGTCGATCACCGTCCCGCGCACGTACTCGCTGGGCACCGCCACCACCGTCGCCGCCCGCACGGCGTGCGGCACGGCGATGCGCAGGTACTGCAGCTTCAACGGTGAGTGGTACTGCGGGAACGTGCGGTACTGCACGTCGTGGATCGTCAGCAGCACTGGGCGCGGCGAGCGTGGCGGGACGGTGCCCCCGGCGTGGTGCACGACGTCGACGCGCTGCAACCGCGGCGGCAGCCACGTCGCCTCGTACAGCACGCGCCTGCTGCGCCGGCGCGAGTCGAGCGAGCTGACCACGAGCTCGTGGCAGGCGGCCAGCTCCGGGTGCGCGGCGGCGAACCCGGGCACGACGTACAGCGTCGTGTCGATCTCCGGGGCGACCGCGTGCAGGCCGAGCAGCTGCCGCTCGACGTACTCCTCGGAGCCGCCGACGACACCGGGCAGGCACCAGAGCAGGTTCACCCCGACGCGCAGCGGATCACCTGCCATCGCTACCTGCTCACCTCGTCGTAGACCTCCATCGTGCGTGCTGCGGCCGCATCCCACGTCATGGTCGCGGCCCGGCGCCGGCCGGCGCCAGCGAGCTCGTCGGCGCGCGCCACCGCCTCGTCGAGCCCGGCTGCGATGGCGTCGACGTCGAAGGGGTCGACGAGCACCGCCGCCCCGCCGGCGACCTCCTCGGTGGACGTGCCCTTGCTCGTCACGACCGGCGTGCCCTGCGCCATCGCCTCCAACACGGGGAGGCCGAAGCCCTCGGCCTCGCTCGGGTAGGCGAACACCGTCGCCGCGGCGTACAGGGCGGGGAGGTCGCCACCCGGCACGAACCCGAGGAACCGCGCCGCGTCGTCGATGCCCTCGGTCGCGTCTCCCCAGCCGGCCGGGCCGGCGATCACGAGCGGCAGGCGGCACGCGGCACGCGGCACGGCGGCGGCGAGGCGGCGCAGGTTCTTGCGCGGCTCGTGCGTGCCGACGAAGAGGACGAACCGCTCGGGCAGCGCGTAGCGCCGGCGCACCTCGGCCACGGCCGCGGCGTCCGCGGGGCGGTGGTCGACACCCAGGGGCACGATCCGCAGACGCGCCGCGTCGATGCCGGCGGCGAGCAGGTCACGCCGGCTCGCCTCGCTCGAGGTGATGACGACGGCAGCGGTGTCGCGGATGACCTCGAGGCTGCGGCGCATCACCCGCACACCCTGGCGGGTGTAGCGGCCCGGCTCGTGGACCCACGCCACGTCGTGCACCGTCACGACGAGCGGCGCGCGCGTCGCGCACGGCACGAGCCCCGTGGCGTGCGCCACGTCCACGGGGCCCGTGACCCGCTCGACGCGCGGTCGGCGCAGCCGCAGCCATGCCTCGTACAGCAGCGGCCGTGGCAGGGGCAGCTGGGCGACGGGGATGGGCGGCCGCCAGTCCGCGGGCGGCGCGGACGGGTGCCGGCCGGCCACGCCGATCAACGTGACGTCTGGCCGCGGCGCCAGCCGGCGGGCGATCTCGATCGCCGCGACGGCCGTCCCACCGGGTGCGTCGTGCCAGCACTGCTCGAGGGTGTAGGCGACGCGCACGACGCCCATCATGGCGGGCCGGCTCCTATCCTCGACCGCATGCCCGATCCGTCCGTGTCGCCCGCGCGTGTCCTCGTCACCGGTGGATCGGGGTTCCTCGGCCGGCACGTCGTCGCCAAGCTGCGCGCCCGTGGCCTCGAGGTGGTCGCCCCGCGCAGCAGCGAGTACGACCTCACCGTGCCCGGCGCCGCCGAGGCGATGCTCGCCGAGCACCGCCCCGACACGGTCGTGCACCTCGCGGCGCGTGTCGGTGGGATCGGCTTCAACCAGGCCGAGCCGGCGCCGCTGTACCTGGCGAACCTGCTGATGGGCACCTACGTGATCGAGGCCGCCCGCACCGCGCCGAGCGTGCGCCACACCGTGCTCGTCGGCACCGTGTGCTCGTACCCCAAGTACACGCCGGTGCCGTTCCGCGAGGAGAGCCTGTGGGACGGCTACCCGGAGGAGACCAACGCACCGTACGGCCTGGCGAAGAAGGCCCATCTCGTGCACGCCCAGGTGAACGCGGCGCAGTACGGCCAGCGGTTCACGTACCTCATCCCGACGAACCTCTACGGGCCCGGTGACAAGTTCCACCCGTCCGTGTCGCACGTGATCCCGGCGCTGATCAAGAAGTGCGTCGACGCCAACGAGCGCGGCGAGGACAAGATCGACGTGTGGGGCACCGGCACGGCGAGCCGCGAGTACCTGTACGTGGACGACGCGGCCGAGGCGATCGCGATCGCGGCGACCCGTGAGGTGCCGGAGGGCTCGATCCCCGAGCCGATCAACCTCGGCACGGATCACGAGGTGACGATCCGCGAGACGGTCGAGACGATCGCCCGGCTCACGGGCTTCCGCGGGGAGCTGCGCTGGGACCCGACGAAGCCCGACGGGCAGCCGCGGCGGCGCGTCGACGCGTCGCGCGCCGAGCGCGTGCTCGGGTGGCGGGCGCGCACGCCGTTCGACGAGGGCTTGCGGGCCACGATCGACTGGTACCTCGCCAACCGCGAGGAAGCCGAGCGGCCGCCGCGCTGAGTCACGGCGGGACGATGCCCGCGGCGACCGCTGGTGCCCGGTAGGCGGCCGCCAGCGTGTCGATCGTCTCGTGCGCGTTGAGCCCGCTGGGGTTGGGCACGATCCACAGCTCGGCACCGGCGAGGTCGTGGGCCTGGTGGCCGAGCGTGGCGCGGGGCACGCCGAAGGCCTGGCGATACGCGGTCACCCCGGCGATCGCGACCACACGCGGCCGGTGCTCGGCGACGAACGCGACGAGGCGCTCGGCGCCGGCGCGCAGCTCCTCGTTCGTCAGCTCCGACGCCCGTGGCGTGGCCCTGGCGACGAGGTTCGTGATCCCGATGCCCCGGCCGATCAGGTAGGCGCGGTCCTCGTCGTCCATCCCCCGCCCGCGGTCGATGTCGCGCTCGATCACCCCCGCCCGCCGCAGAGCCGGGTAGAAGCGGTTGCCCGGGTGGGCGAAGTGGGTCTGCGTCGCCGCGGTCCACAGCCCCGGGTTGATGCCGACGAACAGCAAGCGCAGGCCGGGCCCCACGAGATCGGGGACGACGGTGTCGCGGAAGGCCTCCAGCTCAGCGCGCGTGAATCCCACGGACGGAGGAGGCTAGGGGCCGGGGCCTCGCTGACCTGCGGCTACGCTGCCTCGGAACCGCGGAGATGGACCGCCCCCGTCAGCCCGCGGTGCACCGGATGTCGACCGAGCCCGCAGACCGCCCACGCTCACTGCACGTCCCCCGACCCGCTCCACTGCGCGGCAGGGACGAGCTCGTGCAGCGGCTCCTCGAGGCCGTCGCCGAGGCCGCCCGTGGCCACGGGTCGGCGTACACGCTGGTGGGCCCGGCCGGGATCGGCAAGACGTCGGTCCTGGACGAGGTCGTCCGCCGGGCGCCGGAGGTGTCCCCGGAGGTGCGCGTCATCCGGTTGCGCGGCCTGGAGGCCGAGGTCGAGATGGCGTGGTCCGGGCTCGCCGAGCTCCTCGCCGAGCGCCTCGACCGGATCGACGCGCTGCCGGAGGCCCGCGCCGGTGCCATCCTCGGCGCCCTCGCGCTGGCCAGCGGCGGTGCCGCCGTGGAGCCCTTCGCCGTCGCCGTCGCGACGCGCGACGTGCTCGCCGAGGAAGGTGCGCCGCTGCTCGTCGCGGTCGACGACCTGCCGTGGGTCGATCTGCCGTCGCGCCAGGTGCTCGCGTACCTCGCCGAGCACATCGAGCCGGAGTGCATCACGTTGATCGCGTCCCGGCGGGCGGACGCCGACCCGATCGACCTCGGCGAGGCGATCGCCGTCGACGGCCTGTGCGACGAGATCGCCGACCAGCTGCTGGCGGACCTCGGCGTGTCGAGCCCCGAGGTCCGCCGCCGGCTCGTGCTGGCGGGGGCCGGCAACCCGCTCGTGCTCGTCGAGGCGGCGAACCTCCTCACCGACGCCGAGAAGGCAGGTCACGCGGTGCTGCCCGACCCGCTGCCGATCGGCGACAGCGGGATGCGCATGGCCGAGCTGGTGCTCGAGCGCCTCCCGGCGGCCACGCGCGCCGCGCTCGTGGTGGTGGCCTCCGACCCGGACCGCAACGCCGAGCGGATCATGCACGCGGTCGTGGCCGCGGGCCACGACCGCGATGCACTCGACCCGGCGTTCGAGCGCGGCGTGCTGGTGATGGAGGGCGAGCAGCTCCGCTTCCGGCACCCGTTGATCCGCTCGGCGACCTATCACGGTGCCTCGCGCTCGGCACGGCGGGCGGCGCACCGGGCGCTCGCGTCGACCCTGCCGGAGCGCTCCCCCACCCGCGCCTGGCACCTCGCCCGTTCGGCGCTCGGACCCGACGAGGAGATCGCCGCCGCGCTGGACGCGGCCGCGGCGATGACGGTCCACCTCGGCGCCCCCGACCTGGCGGCGCGCACGTGGGAGGCGGCGAGCCGGCTGTCGCCGGATGACGCAGGGCGTGCCCGGCGGTTGCGCCTCGCCGCCGGTGCCGAGCTCGACGCCGGGCGGATCCGGGAGGCCGCCGCGCTGCTCGACCGGGCCGAGACGCTCGCCGAGTCCGCGCCCGACGATCCGGTGGAGCGAACGGAGCGGCTGCGCCTGCGCTGCCGCCTGCCACTGTCGGCCGGCGGCGCCGCGAACGCGGCGGCTCAGCTCCGCGAGGCAGCCGCGCAGGTCGTCGAGGACGATCCGGCCCTCGCCGCCGACCTGATGCTCGACTCGATCGAACGGGCGATCGACGACGGCGCGCTCGCCGAGATCCTGGCGACGGTCGACGAGCTCGTCACGCTGCGGGACCGCTTGGACGAGGACCGCCAGCGGCGCGTGGACATCGCCTGCGGTGGCGCCCGGCTCGTGCGCGGCGAGCCCGGCGGCGACGAGCTGTTCGATCGCTACCACGAGCTCGTCGGACCGGACCGCCCCGCCGAGGACGCCGGGTTCCTGCTCGGTATCGTCGCGCCGGCGCTCGGCTACCTGCGGCGCACGGATGCGTCCATCCAGCTGCTCACCGAGCTGGAAGCGGACCTGCGCACGCGCGGCGCGGTCCGCCCGCTGGTCGACGTCCTCGCCGCGCTGGCGATGGCGCACTACGGGCGGTCGTTCCCCACCGCGCTGGCGTCGGGGATCGAGGCGCTCACGCTCGCCCAGCAGCTCGGCACCACCGACCAGGTGGCGCTCGCGGCGAGTGCGCTCGGCCTCGCCTCGGCGGTGATCGGGGACCGGGAGCGCTGCGAGCAGGCGGCCACCCTGCTGGCGTCGGTCGAGGCGCTCGAACGCCGGATCCTCGGGCCGATCAGCCTGGCGTACCTCGCGCTCAACGAGGGTCGCCTGGACGACGCCCTCGGCCTGTACGAGCAGATCGCGGCGGAGCTGCCGCTCGGCCGTGGGTTCGTGCGGTGGGAGACCGAGTGGGTCGAGGCGCTGGCCAAGTCCGGCCGGCGCGAGGAGGGTGCGGCGGTCCTCGCTCGGCTCGAGGCCGAACGCCCCGTCGCGCTGCCCAGGTACGAGTACGACCGGGCGTTGGGGTTCGTCAGCGAGGACCCGGCCGAGGCGCACGCCGCGTTCGCCCGCTCGATCGAGGAGGCGGCGGCCGAGGGCAACCGCTTCGCCGAGGGACGTGCCCGGCTCGCGTGGGGCGAGCAGCTGCGCCGGGCACGGCGGCGGGCCGAGGCGCGCCGGCAGCTCGCGACGGCGGTCGAGCTGTTCGAGACGGTCGGTGCGACGTCGTTCGCCGACCGCGCCCGGTCCGAGGCACGGGCCGCAGGCGGGCGGGTGAAGGGCGATGTCGTCGCCCACCGCCTGCTCACGCCGCACGAGCTTCAGATCGCTCGCCTCGTCGTCGGTGGTGCCTCGACGCGCGAGGTGGCCGCGAAGCTGTTCATCTCGCCGCGCACGATCGAGGCGCACCTGTCGACGATCTTCCGCAAGCTCGGCGTGCGCAACCGCGGCGAGCTCACGGCCCGGGCCCTCGAGGACCCGGTCCTGCAGCCGTGACGCCGGCTCAGCCGCGCAGACGGGCGACGAGCTCCTGGAGCGGGCCGTCGCGGAAGTCGCGCAGCAGCGGCACCCCGGCGGCACGCAGCACGGCGTTGTCGAGCACGCTGTTCGCCGGGCGTCGGGCGGCACGCGGCGGATCCAGCTCGGCGGTCGTGATCGGGCGAACCATGCCGGGGTCGTGGCCGGCCGCGGCGAGCACCTCCCGGACGAGCTCGTACCAGCTCACCGGCCCCTGGTTCGTCGCGTGGATGGTCCCCGAGCGCCGCTCGAGCGCGATCCGGCGCAGGAGCGGTGCCAGGTCGGCGCTGAAGGTCGGTTGCCCGCGCTGGTCGTCGACGAAGGCGAGCGAGCCAGCCTCGCCGTGGCGCTCCGCGGCGAGGCGCAGCACCGTGGCGACGATGTTCGGCCCGTGCGCGCCGCACACCCACGACGTCCGTACGACCGCGGCGTGCGGTCCGAGGGCGAGCGCCTCGCGCTCCCCCGCGAGCTTGGACGCCCCGTACACCGAGAGGGGCCCGGTCGCGTCCCACTCGTGGTAGGGCCGGTCGAGCGCGCCGTCGAACACGTAGTCCGTCGACACGTGCACGAGGTGCGCGCCGACTCGGTCGCACGCCTCGGCCACCCAGCGCACGGCGAGCGCGTTGGCGGTGAACGCGCGGGCCGGGTCCTGCTCGCAGTCGTCGACGGCGGTCCACGCCGCGCAGTGCACGACGGCCTCGGGCCGCCACGTCGTGATCGCGCCGAGCACCGCGTCGCGGTCGGTGACGTCGAGCGTCGCGTGGTCCGCGGCGGCGACCTCGTCGCCGGCGGCGCGCGCCGCCGCGACCACGTCGCTGCCGAGCTGGCCGGCCGCGCCCGTCACGAGCATCCGCATCAGCAGGTCCTCACTGGCCGGTGCGCGCGTACTTCGCCTCGGTGGCCGCCTTCTGCGGGCGCCACCACGCCTCGTTGGCCCGGTACCAGCCGATCGTCGCGGCGAGGCCCTCGCGGAAGTCGGCGAAGCGCGGCCGCCACCCGAGCTCCTCGCGCAGCTTCGTCGCGTCGATCGCGTAGCGCAGGTCGTGGCCGGGCCGGTCCGGCACGAGGTCGTAGTCGTCGCGCGACCAGCCCATCTGTTCGAGGATCATCTCCACGACCTCGCGGTTGCTGCGCTCGCCGTCCGCACCGATCAGGTACGTCTCGCCGATCCGACCTCGTTGCAGGATCAACAACACGGCGGCACTGTGGTCGTCGACGTGGATCCAGTCCCGGACGTTCCTGCCCTCGCCGTACAGCCGCGGCCTGATCCCGTCGATGATGTTCGTGATCTGCCGCGGGATGAACTTCTCGACGTGCTGGTAGGGCCCGTAGTTGTTGGAGCAGTTGCTGATCGTGGCCCGCACCCCGAAGGAACGGACCCATGCCCGCACGAGCAGGTCGGAGCTCGCCTTCGTCGCCGAGTAGGGGCTCGACGGGTTGTACGGCGTGGTCTCGGTGAAGCGCGCCGGGTCGTCGAGCTCGAGGTCGCCGTAGACCTCGTCGGTCGAGATGTGGTGGAAGCGCCGGTCGTGGGCGCGCACGGCCTCGAGCAGCGTGTACGTCCCGACGACGTTGGTCTGCACGAACGGTGACGGATCGGCGAGCGAGTTGTCGTTGTGCGACTCGGCGGCGAAGTGGACGACGGCGTCGTGCTCGGCGACGAGGCGGTCGACGAGCTCGGCGTCGCACACGTCGCCCTGCACGAGCCGGAAGCGGTCCTCGGGCAACCCCTCGAGGGACGCCGTGTTCGCCGCGTAGGTCAGCTTGTCGAGCACCGTGACGGTGTCGTCGGTGTGGGCGAGGACGTGGCGCACGTAGTTCGCCCCGATGAAGCCGGCGCCCCCGGTGACGAGCTGTCGCATGGTCACTCCACGTCGATCTGGCAGTGGTCGCCGACCATCAACCGCAGTGCCCGCGGCCGCTGCTGCGAGCGGCGCACCACCGCGTCACGGCCGATCAGGCTGTCCTCGAGCCGGGGGATGTCCTGCACGATCGAGCGTTCCATCACGACCGAGTGCTCGATCTCGCTGTTGAGGATCTCGCAGTGCGCTCCGATCGCCGTGAACGGGCCGATGAAGCTGTCCACGATCCGCGTGCCGGCGGCGATGGCGACCGGGCCGCGCACCCGCGAGTTCACGATCTCCGCCCCGGCCTCGACGACGACGCGCCCGTCGAGCGTGGAGCGGTCGTCCACGCTGCCCTCGACGCGTGTCTCCAGCTTCTCGAGCAGCAGGCGGTTGGCCTCGAGCAGCGGCGTGAGCTTGCCGGTGTCGATCCACCAGCCGGTGAGCAGCTCGGTGCGGACGCGGTGACCGGTGTCGATCAGCCACTGGATGGCGTCGGTGATCTCCAGCTCGCCACGGGCCGACGGCCTGATCGCCCGGACCGCCTCGTGGATCGTCTTGTCGAACAGGTACACGCCGACGAGCGCGAGATCCGACGGCGGGTCCGCGGGCTTCTCCACGAGCGACACGACGTTGCCGTGCTCGTCGAGCGCGGCGATGCCGAAGCGGTGCGGGTCGGGCACCTGCTTGAGGAGGATCTGCGCGACGGGCGGGTCGTCCCCGGCCCGGGCCTCCTCGAATGCCTCGACGAACGCGGCGAGGTCCTGCTCGAGCAGGTTGTCGCCGAGGTACATGACGAAGTCCTCGTCGCCGAGGAAGTCGCGGGCGATGAGCACGCAGTGGGCGAGGCCGAGCGGCGCCTCCTGGGGGATGTAGGTGATCGTGGCGCCGAAGCGGCTGCCGTCGCCGACGGCCTCGCGGACCTCGTCGCCCGTGTCCCCGATGATCACGCCGATGTCGGTGATCCCGGCGGCCACCATCGCCTCGATGCCGTAGAACAGGATCGGCGTGTTCGCCACCGGCACGAGCTGCTTGGCGCGGGTGTAGGTGATCGGCCGCAGTCGGGTGCCGGCGCCACCGGCCAGGATCAGCGCCTTCATCTCAGTTCGAGGTCGGCGTCGTCGTCTCGGGGGGTGGTGGCAGCGGCCCGACGCCCCGGAAGTAGTCGAGGATCGGCTGGGCCTCCTCGACGCGCAGGTCGAGTGCCGACTGGCCCCGGTGCTCGGCGAAGTCGACAGGGAGGCTGTAGGTCACGAGCCCGTTGGCCGCCGCCTGGCGCAGCGCGGACGCCGCCTTCACCGGGTCCAGGTTCTCGTCGACCGCCACGGCACCGATGGCCGCCTCGATCAGCTCCCCGACCTTGAACGGGTCGGACTCCACCGTGGCGAGCAGCTTCTCCGTCGCGGTGCGGATGAAGTGCTGCTGGCGCTGGATGCGACCGAGGTCGGCGGTGCCGTCGCGCTTCCACTCCCCGTCGATCCACTCCTCGTAGTAGCGGCTGCGGGCGTAGGCGAGCGCCATCGAGCCGTCGAGGACCTGGCAGCCGGGGTCGAGGCGCAGGCCGGAGTGGAGGTCCTGCACCGCGTACATCGTGCAGATCTCCACGCCGCCGATCTGGTCGACGAGCCGCTGGAACCCGGCGAAGTCGATCTCCACGTAGTGGTGGATCGGGATGCCCAGCTCGGCGGAGATCGTGGCGGCGAGCCGGGTCGCGCCGTCGTTGAACGCGGCGTTGATCTTCGCCTCGCGCCCGGTGCCGGCGATCTCCACCCACAGGTCGCGCGGGATGCTCAGCAGGGCGGCGCCGCCGTTACGCTCGCGGCGCAGGATCATGATCGTGTCGCTGCGCCGGTTGACGACGTCGTCGGTGCTGCCGATGGCCGCCGCGTTCGGGTCGTCCTCGGCGATGCCCTCGCGCGAGTCGGAGCCGACGAGCAGGTAGTTCTCGGCCGGCGCGTCGTTGGCCTGCTGCTCGAGCGCCTCGACGACGCCCTCGACCCGGGTGACCGAGTCCGTGCGATCCTTGGCCGACACGAGCACCCCGGCGCTGCCCGCGACGCCCACGAGGACGGCGAGCCCGAGCGACAGCGCTGCAGGCGGACGACGCAGTCGGCTTCCGGGCACGGCGCGCGAGGCTACCGAGCCGAGCACCGCTGCTCACGGCACTCAGGCCGAGCGCAGGTGGACGACGTCGCCCACGGCCAGCCGGTGGGTCATCGCGCAGGTGTCGACGACGACGAGCCGCCCGTCGGGCTCGACGTCCGTGGCGGTGCCCTCGACGACGCCGTTCGGCAGCTCGACGCGGACCCGCCGCCCGAGCGTGCCGAGTGCCTCCCGGTAGCGCGGGAAGACGTCGGCGGGCAAGCGGTCGTAGGCCGCGAGCAGGGAGGCGAGCAGCGTCAACGGCGTGACCGCCGGGTCGTCGGTGACGTCGGCGAGGCAGGCGGCACCCTCCGGCGCCCAGCGGACGTTGAGGCCGAGGCCCACGACGACGTCGCCCGCACCGTTGCGCTCGGCGAGGATCCCGGCGAGCTTGCGGTCCCCGAGCAGCAGGTCGTTGGGCCACTTGAGGGTGACGGTGACGCCGGCCAGCTCGCGGCAGGCGTCCACCGCGGCCAGGGCCACGCGGCGCACCAGCTCCCCCGGCGCCGGCGGCACGTCGCGGAAGAGCAGCGAGACCAGCAGGTTCGCCCCCGGCGGCGCCTCCCAGCGGCGGTCCAGCCGGCCCCGGCCCGCCGTCTGGTGATCGGCGACGAGCACGCTGCGGTCGGGGCGATCGGCCGCCGTCGCCAGGAGGTCGGCGTTGGTGCTGCCGGTCTCGGCGACGTGGGTGACGGTCCACCCCATGGGGAACGTGACGTCCGCTCCCGCCTGTGCGTTGGGGCCGCGCGAGTCCACGCCACGTACATTGGCACCCGTGCTGAAGAAGATCCTGATCGCCAACCGCGGTGAGATCGCCGTGCGCGTGATCCGCGCCGCCCGGGAGCTGGGCATCGCGACGGTGGCGGTGTACTCCGAGCTCGACCGCAACGCGCTCCACGTCCGCCTCGCCGACGAGGCTTACGCGCTGGGTGGGCAGACGGCCGCGGAGAGCTACCTGAACACCGACGCGATCCTCGACGCCATCCGCAAGAGCGGCGCCGACGGCGTGCACCCCGGGTACGGCTTCTTCAGCGAGAACGCCGACTTCGCGCGCGCGATCACCGACATGGGGGTCACGTTCATCGGCCCGCCGCCCGAGGCGATCGTGGAGATGGGCGACAAGGTCTCCAGCCGCAAGGCGGCGATCCGCGGCGGGGCGCCGATCGTGCCGGGCACGACGGAGTTCGCCACGTCCCCCGACGAGATCCGCGCGTTCGGCGAGGAGCACGGCTGGCCGGTGGCGATCAAGGCGGCCTTCGGCGGCGGCGGCCGGGGCATGAAGGTCGTGAGCTCCGCGGCCGAGGTCGAGGAGGCGATGGCCAGCGCCCAGCGCGAGGCGAAGAACTTCTTCGGCCGCGACGAGGTGTACGTCGAGAGGTACCTGACGTGGCCGCGCCACGTCGAGGTGCAGGTGGTCGGCGACAAGCAGGGCAACGTCGTGTGGGTGTCGACCCGCGACTGCTCGGCGCAGCGCCGCCACCAGAAGCTGATCGAGGAGGCCCCGGCGCCGGGCCTGCCGCCGGGTGTCGAGGAGGCGATGGGCGAGGCGGCGGTGAAGGCCGCCAAGGCGGTCGGCTACTTCAACGCCGGCACCGTCGAGTTCATCTACCAGGACGGCGAGTTCTACTTCCTGGAGATGAACACCCGCCTGCAGGTCGAGCACCCGGTGACCGAGGTGATCACCGGCATCGACCTCGTCGAGTGGCAGATCCGTGTCGCGTCCGGCGAGCCCCTGCCGATGACGCAGGAAGAGATCCGCGCCCTGCAGCGCGGCCACGGCATCGAGGTCCGCATCAACGCCGAGGACCCGACCGGCGGCCGGTTCCTGCCGACGCCGGGGCGGATCACCAAGCTGACCGTGCCCGACGGCTTCGGCATCCGCTACGACAGCGGGTACGAGGAGGGTGACGAGGTCAGTCAGTTCTACGACAACCTCATCGGCAAGTTGATCGTGTGGGGCAAGGACCGCCCGACGGCGATCGCCCGCACGATCCGCGCGCTGGAGGAGATGCGGGTCGAGGGCGTCGCCACGACGATCCCTGCCGACCTCGCCATTCTCCGTCACCCCGACTTCCAGAACGTCGAGCACTCGACGAAGTGGGTCGAGGAGCGCCTCGACCTGTCCGCCATCGCCCCGCCGGCCGCACCGACGCAGCCGGCCGAGGACGGCGCCGAGCCCGAGCCGCTCGTGCGCAAGCGCACGACCGTCGAGGTCAACGGCAAGCGCTTCGACGTGAGCATCTGGGTGCCCGAGTCGGCGGGCGCGGCGGTCGCGTCGGCGCCCAAGGCGCGCAAGCCGCGGCGGGCGTCCGCGAGCCATGGCGGTGCTGGCGGCGGTGCGGCCGGCAGCGGTGAGGTCACCGTGCCGATGCAGGGCACGATCGTCAAGGTGCTGGTCGAGGTCGGTCAGCAGGTCGAGGTCGGCGACGGGATCGTCGTCCTCGAGGCGATGAAGATGGAGAACCAGATCTCCGCCGAGAAGGCCGGCACGGTCAAGGAGATCAGGGTGTCCCCCGGCCAGGCGGTCGGTGGCGGCGACGTCGTCGCCGTCATCGAGTGACGGCCCGCGCGACCGTCACTCGGGGCGGCTGAACAGCTCCGGCTGGTCGAGCACGCGCCGCCACGAGCCGTCGGGCTGGCGCCGGACGACCTGGGCGCGTGCGCCGGTGCCGTCGCGCGCCACCGTGGTGGTGAGGGCGAGGTCGCCGCTGATCAGCGTGGGCCGGGGCTCTTCGGGCTGGAACTGCGGCCGCTGGGCGAGGATCTGCGACCACAGCTCGCGGATCGCGGCGCGCCCGACCGTGGTCGCACCCGGCGGATAGGCCATCACGGCCTCCTCCTCGTAGAGGTCGGCGAGACCGTCCGCGTCGCCGGCGTTGGCGCGCTCGACGAACAGGCGGGTGAGATCCTCGGGCGTCCAGGCCTTCGTCGGATCGCGGCGGGAGGTGTCGATGCGCTCGGTGGTGTCCATGGAGCCAGCCTGCGCGCACCGTTGGCCATCAGTCCAACAGATGCTCCTTCTCGTTCCTAGAATTCAGGGTTATGGAGCTGCGACAGCTCGCGTACCTGGTGGCGGTCGCCGAGACGGGCAACTTCACGCGCGCCGCGGCCCGCGTGCACGTGAGCCAACCCGGCATCAGCGCCCAGATCCGCCAGCTCGAGCGCGAGCTCGGCGCCGAGCTGATCGACCGCTCCGGCCGTGTCGCCACCCTCACCCCGGCCGGGCGCGCCGCGATCGACCACGCCCGCGACGCGCTCGCCGCCGCCGATGCACTGCGGCGTGCCGTCGACGAGGTCCGCGGGCTGCTGACGGGCACGCTCTCGATCGGGATGATCACCGGGTGCCGGATCACGCCGCTGTTCGACGCCCTGGCCGGGTTCCACGACGCCCACCCGAACGTCGACGTCACCCTGTTCGAGGCCGGGTCCGACGTCCTCACCGCACAGGTCCGTGCCGGCACGACCGACGTCGCGCTGATCGGCGCCCCGGCGGTGCCCGAGGGGCTCGAGGCGCTGCCGATCCTGAGCGACCGCCTCGTCGCCGCCGCCCGGCCCGATCACCCACTCACCCGGCGCCGCCGGCTCACCCTCGCCACGGCGTGCACGGCCCGGCTCGTCTGCCTCCCCGTCGGCACCGGCATCCGCGCCGTGTTCGACCAGGCCTGCGCACGTGCCGGGGTGCAGCCCGACGTCGCCCTCGAGGCCAGCGCCCCCGACTCGGTCATCGAGCTCGCCCAGCGCGGCCTCGGTGTGGCGATCCTCGCCGAGTCGATGATCACCCCCGACACCGGCCTGGTCGCCCGCCGCCTCGACGACGTGCGCGAGACCGCCGGCCTCGCCCTCGTCTGGCGCCCCCGGGCGAACCCCGCGCTCGGCGCGTTCCTCGAGCACGCGCGGCGCGCGTTCGGGCGCGCCGCGGCCTGAGCACGCCGCGCGCCACGCCGCTACTCCGCGGCCTCGGCCAGCGCCTCGCTCAGCGCGGGGTGCACCAGGAGGCTCTCGACGATGTCGTGCACGCGCAGGTTCGCCGTCACGGCGAGGGCGATCACCGAGATCAGCTCGGCGGCGTGGCGGCCGACGATCGAGCCGCCGAGCACGACGCCCGTGGCCGGGTCGGAGATGATCTTCACGAACCCGCGCGAGTCGTTGTTGATGAGCGCCTTGGCGCTCGCCGTGAACGGGACCTTGGTGACGCGGATCTTGCGGCCGGACGCGAACGCCTCGGCCTCGGCGAGGCCGACGTCGGCGATCTCCGGCTCGGTGAAGATCGCCGAGGCCGCCTTGTCGTAGTCGAGGTGACGGTGCTCGCGGTTGTGCAGGCCCATCATCCGCTCGGCGATCTTGCGCCCCTGCATGGCGGCGACCGAGGACAGCGGGAGCTTCCCGCTGACGTCACCGGCGGCGTAGATGTGCGGCACGTTCGTGACGCAGTTGTGGTCGATCGGGATGTAGCCGTTCTCGTCGGTGACGACCCCCGCGTTCTCCAGGCCGAGGTCGTCGCTGTTGGGGACCGAGCCGATCGCCAGCACGGCGTGCGTCGAGTGCACGACGCGCCCGTCGTTGCAGCGCACCACCACCCCGCCGGTGTCCGGGTCGCGCTCGATGGCGGTTGCCCGCGCCCCCTTCAGCAGGCTCACGCCGCGGCGCAGGAAGTCCTCCTCCAACACGGCGGCGACCTCGGGGTCCTTGCCCGGGAGCACCTGCTGGCGTGACACGACGAGGGTCACCTTGGCCCCGAACGAGGCGAACATGTGCACGAACTCGACGCCGGTGACGCCGGAGCCGACGATCGTGACCGACTCGGGGAACTCCTTGGGCGGGTAGCAGTCCCTGGTCGTGAGAATGCGGTCGCCGTCGGGGGTGCACCAGTCGGGGATGCGCGGCCGTGACCCGGTGGCGATCAGGGCGACGTCGAAGGGGATGCGCCGCGTGCCCTCGACGGTCTCGACCTCGACCTCGTGCGGGCTGACGAAGCGGCCGGTGCCGCGGATCAGCTCCACGCCCTGGCTCTCCAGCAGGCTCGTGGTGCCCTGGCGCAGGTGCTCCTTGATGCCCTCGATGCGGGCGCGCAGCGCGTTGGTGTCGACCTCGGCGCGGGCCTGCTCGAGGCCCATCCCGGTCGAGCGGCGCATGAACGCCATCGCCCCACCCGTCGCGATCATCGTCTTCGACGGGATGCAGTCCCAGAGGTGGGCGGCCCCGCCGACGACGTCGCGCTCGATCATGGTGACCGTCGCGCCGAAGCGTCGGGCGTAGGTGGCTGCAGTGTTCCCGGCCGGTCCTCCACCGATGATCACGAAGCGCGTCGTCACGGGGCCAGGCTACGTGCTCCCGGCGCTTCGCCCTGGGAGACGCCGACGAGCGGGCGGTACGGTGCGAGGCCGTGGACGACAGGCCGGACGCGAACGCAGCACCGCTCTCGGGCAGCGGGCTCGCTGCCGAGAAGGTGCGCCGGCAGGGTCACGTCGACGCCCTGCGCGCCGCCGGAGTGGAGCCGTATCCGTACCGCTTCGACCGCACGCACTCCCTCGCCGAGGTGCGCGCGACGTGGCCCGACCTCGAGCCGGGCACCGAGACCGACGAGCGCGTCGCCGTCGCCGGGCGCATCCTGCTCAAGCGCGACACGGGCAAGCTCGTGTTCGCGACGATCGCCGAGCGCGGCGTCGACCTCCAGCTGTTCATCTCCAAGGCGGTCATCGGCGACGAGGGCTTCGCCGAGGTGAAGGAGCTCGACCGCGGCGACTGGGTCGGGGTCACCGGCACGATCATGACCACCCGCACCGGGGAGCTGTCGGTCAAGGTCGACCACCTCACCCTGCTGGCCAAGTCGCTGCGGCCGCTGCCCGACAAGTGGCACGGCCTGACCGACCCCGACACCCGCTACCGCCAGCGCTACGTCGACCTGATCGTCAACGCCGACGCCCGCCGGGTGTTCGAGATCCGCCACGAGGTGATCGCCAGCTTCCGGCGCACGTTCCGCGAGCGCGGCTACATCGAGGTCGAGACGCCGGTGCTGCACGTCGAGGCGGGTGGCGCCCATGCCCGCCCGTTCGTCACCCACTACAACGCGCTCGACATGCCGCTGTACCTGCGCATCGCGCTGGAGCTGCACCTCAAGCGGCTGATCGTCGGCGGCATGGACCGGGTGTACGAGATCGGCCGGGTGTTCCGCAACGAGGGCCTCTCGCCGCGGCACAACACCGAGTTCACGATGATGGAGTCCTACGAGGCCTACGCCGACATGACCGACGTGATGGAGCTCACGGAGGCCTTGATCGTGCAGGCCGCCCGCGACGCCCTCGGCACGACGGTCGTGACGATCCGCGGCCAGCAGGTCGACCTCGCCGAGCCGTGGCCGCGGCGGCGGATGGTGGATCTCGTGTCCGAGGCGGTGGGCCGGGAGGTGCACCCGTCGCAGCCGATCGAGGAGCTGCGCAAGCTCGCCGCGGACCACGGCGTCGAGTGGGAGGACGCCTGGACGCCGGGCAAGCTCGTGGAGGAGCTGTTCGAGGCGACCGTCGAGGACAGCCTCGTCGCGCCGATCTTCATCACCGGGCACCCGAAGGACACCTCGCCGCTCGCCCGCGCCGACCGCGACGACCCCTACCTCACCGAGCGCTTCGAGCTGTTCTGCGACTCGCGCGAGCTGGCCAACGGCTACAGCGAGCTCAACGATCCCGTCGAGCAGCGCCTGCGCTTCGAGGAGGAGCAGAAGGCCAAGGAGGCCGGCGACGCCGAGCGGGGCACGATCGACGAGGACTACCTGCGCGCGCTCGAGTACGGCATGCCGCCGACGGGCGGGCTCGGCATCGGGATCGACCGGTTGGTGATGATGCTCGCCGGGGTCGACACGATCCGCGACGTCATCTTGTTCCCGACGCTACGACCGGAGGTGTTCTGAGGACCATGAGCAGGATGGCTTGGGGTGCCGGCTTCACCACGGTGGCCGCCGACGGCACCACGCTGGATGCCTGGTTCCGCTGGCTCGGCTGGGGCGAGCTCGGCACCGAGGCCCCGCCCGAGGTCGACACCGCGCTCGCCGGCGGTGACCGCACCGACCCCGTGCGCAGGGTCACGATCCGCCCGATCCGCTTGACGATCGACGTCGACGAGCCGCCGACGTCGGCGGCCGACGCGTACCTCCGGTTGCACCTCCTGTCGCACCGCCTCGCCCAGCCGCGCACCCTCAACCTCGACGGCATCTTCGGCGTGCTCAACCTCGTCGTGTGGACCGACCTCGGGCCGGTGTCGCCGAACGACGTCGACGACGTGCGCCTGGCGCTGCGGTCCGAGGGCCGCACGCTCAACGTGAAGGGCGTCGACAAGTTCCCGGCGATGACCGACTACGTGATCCCCGCGGGCGTGCGCATCGCCGACGCCAGCCGCGTCCGCCTCGGCGCCCACCTCGCCGAGGGCACGGTCGTGATGCACGAGGGCTTCTGCAACTTCAACGCCGGCACGCTCGGCACCTCGATGGTGGAGGGGCGCATCAGCCAGGGCGTGGTCGTCGGCGCCGGCTCGGACATCGGCGGCGGCGCGTCGATCATGGGCACGTTGTCCGGCGGCGGGACCGAGCAGATCACGATCGGCGAGCGCTGCCTGATCGGGGCCAACGGCGGCGTCGGCATCAGCCTCGGCGACGACTGCGTGGTCGAGGCCGGCTGCTACGTCACCGCCGGGTCGCGCATCACCCTCCCCGACGGCACGGTCGTCAAGGGCCGGGAGCTGTCGGGCATCAAGGGCATGATGTTCATCCGCAACAGCCAGACCGGTGCCATCGAGGCGCGCGTCCGCTCCGGCTCGTGGGGCGGGCTCAACGCCGCGCTGCACTCGTAGCCGCACGCGGCGGCGCCGGGCTTACGCTCGGGGCATGGCGTCCGACCACGGGGACCCGGTCGAGCTGGAGGTCGACGGGCGGACCGTCACGATCACCAGCCCGGACAAGGTGATGTTCCCCGAGCGCGGCGAGACCAAGCTCGACCTGGCGCGCTACTACCTCGCCGTCGGTGAGGGGATGATGCGCGCCGTGCGCGACCGCCCCACGCTGCTGCAGCGGTGGCCGAACGGGGTCGGCGGGCCGAACTTCTTCCAGAAGCGGATCCCCGACAGCGCGCCGTCGTGGCTGGCGACGACCACCGTGGCCACGGTCAACGGCACGCAGTCGCGGGCGATCGTGATGGCCGATCTCGCCCACGTGCTGTGGGCGGCGAACCAGGGCTGTCTCGGCTTCCATCCGTGGCCGTACCGGGCCTCGGACCCCGAGCACGTCGACGAGCTGCGCATCGACCTCGACCCCTCGCCCGGCGTGACGTTCGAGATGGTCCGCGAGGCAGCCGCCGAGGTGAAGGCGTTCCTCGACGAGCTCGGTATCCGCAGCTTCCCGAAGACGACCGGCAACCGCGGCCTGCACCTGTACGTCCGCGTCGAGCCGGGCTGGGACTCCTACGGCGTGCGCCAGGCGGCGGTCAGCGTCGCCCGGGAGATGCAGCGGCGCCGCCCCGACCTGATCACCGGGGAGTGGTGGAAGGAGCAGCGTGGCCGGCGGGTCTTCATCGACTTCAATCAGAACGCCCCGCACAAGACGGTGTTCGGGGCGTGGTGCGTGCGGGCCCGCCCCGGGGCGCAGGTGTCGGCGCCGTTCCGGTGGGAGGAGCTGCCGCGGATCCATCCCGACGAGCTGACGCTCGCGACGGTGCCGGCACGCTTCGCGGCACAGGGCGACCCGTGGGCGGAGATCGACGACGAGCCCCAGTCGATCGAGCCCCTCGTCGCCCGCTACCGCGACGACCTCGCCCGCGGCATCCCCGACGCGCCGTGGCCGCCCGTGTACCCGAAGATGCCCGACGAGGCCCGCCGCGTGAACCCGAGCCGCGCCCGCCGGGACTGACGCCGCCGGTCAGCGTGCGGCGACGACGGCGACCTCGACGAGCCACTCGGGGCGGACGAGCGCCGGCACGGTGACGAGCGTCGACGCGGCGACGTGCCCACCGAGGGCGCGGTCGCGTGCCGCCATCACCGGCGCCAGCTCGTTGCCGGCGACGACGTAGGTCGTCATCGACACGATGTCGGTGACGGCCATGCCCGCCTCGGCGAGGATCGCCGTGATGTTCGCCCACACGACCTCCGCCTGGGGGCCGATCCCGTCGGGCACCGAGCCGTCGGGGGCGACCGGCACCACGCCGGCGGTGTGCATCAGCCGCGCCGGTGCCTCGCTGAGCACGGCGTGGGCGTAGTTGGCGGCGGGCGGGGCGATCGACGACGGCATGACGACGCGGTTCACGGGCGTCATCATGGCCGACCCGGGCCGGCACTAGCCTCGCCGCATGGCCCTCACCGAGCAGTCCCTCAGCGAGCGCGAGACCGTGCCGACGATCGACGGCGTGCCGCTCACGCCGAAGGACGTCCAGCTCGCGGGCCCACCGGCGTTCGAGACGGTCGAGGAGGAGCGCCTGCACCGCAAGCAGAAGCTGGCCGGGGCGCTGCGCATCTTCGGCCGGCTGGGGTTCGGCGAGGGTGTCGCCGGCCACATCACCGTCCGCGACCCCGAGTTCCCCGACCACTTCTGGGTCAACCCGTTCGGCCGCAGCTTCCGCCACATGCGCGTGCGCGACCTCATCCTGGTCAACCACCACGGCGACGTCGTGTACGGCTCGCAGCCGGTGAACCGGGCGGCGTTCGTGCTGCACTCGGCGATCCACCAGGCCCGCCCCGACGTCGTCGCCGCGGCGCACGCCCACTCGGTGCACGGCAAGGCGTTCTCGTCGCTCGGCATCCCGCTCGCCCCGCTGACGCAGGACGCGTGCATCTTCTACGAGGACCACACGGTGATCACCGCCCAGGGCGGCGCCGTGGTGTTCGACGTCGACGCCGGCAAGGAGGTCGCCGCCGCGCTCGGCCACCACAAGGCGGCGATCCACCAGAACCACGGGCTGTTCACCGTCGGCCAGAGCGTCGACGAGGCGGTGTTCTGGTTCGTGTCGATGGAGCGCTCGTGCCAGGCGCAGCTGCTGGCGATGGCGGCGGGCGACCCGAAGCCGATCAGCCACGAGTACGCGACGTACACGCGGGAGCAGACGGGGTTCCCGCTCGCCGGCTGGTTCAGCTTCCAGCCGCTCTGGCAGGAGATCTGCCGCACGGACCCCGACCTCTTCGAGTGAGCGCCGTGCCCACCCGGGCACGCGCCACCCGTCCCGGCCCGATCGGCCGGTTCCTCGACACCGCCTCACCGGAGGGGCTGTTCGTCCTCTCGGCGGTCGCCCAGTACGTCGGGGCCACGATCGCCGTGCTGCTGTTCGACCGGGTCGCCCCGCAGACGGTGGCGTGGCTGCGCGTGCTCGGCGCGACGGTCGCCCTGCTCGCCGTGTCGGGCGCGTTCTGGCGCGGCTGGACCCGGGCCCAGCTCACCGCGGCGGCCGTGTTCGGCATCGCCACCGCGACGATGAACACCTGCTTCTACATGGCGATCGACCGCACGGACCTGGGCAAGAGCGTGGCGATCGAGTTCATCGGTCCGATCGTCGTGGCCGCGGCGATGACGCGCACGGCCCGCAACGCGGCGGCGCTCGTGCTGGCCGTCGCCGGGGTCGTCACGCTCGGGGGCGTCGAGGTGGGCGACAACGCGGCGGGGATGGCGTGGCTGCTCGCCGCGTCGGCGTGCTGGGCGGCGTACATCGTCGTCGGGTCGAGGGTCGCCCAGCAGCACCGCGGCATGGCCGGCCTCGGCGTCGGCCTGGCGATCGGCGCGCTGGCGCTGACGCCGTTCGGCGCCCCGGGTTCGGGTGGGGTGTGGACGAACCCGGGTCTGCTCGGCGCATGCCTGCTCGTCGGCGTGTTCTCCAACGCCATCGGCTACGGGATCGACCAGCACGTGCTGCGGCGGATCCCGGTGCGCCGGTTCTCGCTGCTGCTCGCGCTGCTCCCGGTGACGGCGGTCGCCATCGGCTGGATCGCGCTCGACCAGCGCCCGTCGGGGCTGGACGCCGTTGGCATCGCCCTCGTGCTGGCCGGTGTCGCCCTGCAGGAGCGCGAGGAGCTCCTCGTCGAGGTCGCGGCCTGAGCGCGCACGTGCCGCGGGCAGGGCGCACGTTGCGCCCTGCCCGCGGCACGCTCGTCGGGATCGCCTACTTGAGCAGCGGATCGCGAGGCAGCCCGAGGATGCGCTCGCCGATCTGGTTGCGCTTGATCTCCGAGGTGCCACCGGCGATCGACATGCCACGGTGCGACAGCACGAGCTGGCCGGCCACGGCCGCCGGGCCCTCCATGAACGGCAGCTCGTCGCCGACGAGCTCGCTCATGATCGCCGTCGCCTCGTGACCCTGCTCGGACAGGATCAGCTTCGTCATCGCGCCCTCCGGGCCGGGGCCGCTGCCCTCCACCGCGCGGAACACCGTGCGCAGGTTCAGCATCGCCGCCGCCTGGTTGTTGGCGAGGAACGTCCCGACGCGGGCGACCCCGCCGCGCAGGCGCTCGGGGTGCTTGTCGAGCAGCTCGATGATCAGCTTGTCGGGGGTCGCCCCGCCGCCTGCACCGCTGCCGATGCTCACGCTCTCGTTGCCGAGCGTGGCGCGGGCGACGGTCCAGCCGTCGTCCACCGGGCCGATGACGTCGTCGTCCGGCACGAAGACGTCGTTGAAGAACACCTCGTTGAAGTGCGACTCTCCCGTCGCCTGCTTGAGCGGACGGACCTCGACACCCGGGGACTTCATGTCGATGACCATCATCGTGATGCCCTTGTGCTTCGGGGCGTCGGGGTTCGTGCGGATCGTCGCGAAGCCGAACGACGCCTCGCGCGCGCCGCTCGTCCAGACCTTCTGGCCGTTGACGAGCCAGCCGCCGTCGACCCGGGTGCCGCGGGTCTTGATGCCGGCCGCGTCGGAGCCGGCGTCGGGCTCGGAGAACAGCTGGCACCAGATGACCTCCTGGGCCAGCGCCGGCGCCACCCAGCGGGAGACCTGCTCGGGCGTGCCGTACTGGATCAGCGTCAGGATGACCCACCCGGTGATGCCGAGCTGCGGCCGCTTGATGCCGGCCTTGTTGAACTCCTGCTCGATGACGAGCTGCTCGACGGGCCCGGCGTCGCGGCCGTACGGCTTGGGCCAGTGCGGCATCGCGTAGCCCGTCTCGATGAGCTTCTTCGTGACGGCCTTCTCGTCGAGCCCCTCGACGGACTTGACGAACTCGACGACCTCCTTGCGGATGTCCTCGGCCTCGGGAGGCAGGTCGACGGTCTTGTCGCGCTTGACGCCCTTGCGGGTCAGGTCGACGACGTCCTTGGCCGCGTCGTCGGCGTCGAGGACGCCGAGCAGCGCCGTGGCCCGGCGCATGAACATGTGGCAGTCGTGCTCCCACGTGTAGCCGATGCCGCCGTGGACCTGCATGCCGAGGTTGGTGCAGAGGTCGGCGGCGGGCCCGGCGAGCGACGCGGCGACGGCCGCCGCATAGGTGAACTGGTCGCCCCCGCCGGCGGCCGCACGAGCGGCGTCCCACACGGCGGCGGTCGAGAGCTCGGTGGCCACCGCCATGTTGGCGCAGTGGTGCTTGACCGCCTGGAACATGCCGATCGGGCGGCCGAACTGGTGGCGGTCCTTGGCGTAGGCGGCCGCCAGGTCGGTGCTCTCGCGGGCGATGCCGACGGCCTCGGCGGCGAGGATCGTGCGGGCGATGTCGACGAGCAGGCGACGCGCGCCGGGCAGCAGGTCGCCGGCGGCACCGTCGAGCGTCACGCGGCCCGAGCGGCGGGTCGTGTCGAGGTTCTTCGGGACCTCGACGGTGACCCCGGAGCCCTTGGCGTCGATCACGGCCACGTCGTCGCCGACCGGCACGAGGAGCACGTCGGCCAGGCCGGCGCCGAGGACGGTGCCCACCTTGCCGGAGAACGTGCCGCCGTTCGCCGTCACGGACCCGCCGAGCGCGGTGGCCCCGGTCGTCGAGCCATCGGCGAGGCCGGGCAGCAGACGGGACTTGACCTCGTCGGTCCCGACCGCGGCGAGCACGGCGCTGGTGATCAGCGTCGGCACGAACGCGCCCGGCGCGAGGTGGCGGCCGAGCTGCTCCACCACGACGACCGTCTCCTCGAGCCCGAACCCGGACCCACCGTACTGCTCGGGCACGTGCAGGCCGAGCCAGCCGAGCTCCGCGGCCTCCTTCCAGAACGGCGCGTTCGGCTCGTCGGCGGCTTCGAGGAGGGCACGGGCAGCGGCACGGGACTGATGCTTGGTGAGGAAGTCGTCCACCGTGCTGGCAAGTGCCCGGTGGTCCTCGTTGATGGCGATCGACATGCCCCCCAGCATGACCGCTGGCCTGCCCGCGCGACGACCCGGCATGGTCAGCGGGACTCGACGACCACGCTCGCCGGGCGCGTGATCACTGCGGCGACCGCCCCGAGCACGACCACGAACCCGAGTGCCTGCAACCCGGTGACCGGCTCGTCGTGGATCGGCCAGGCGGCCAGGATCGCCACGACGTTCATCGAGAGCAGGATCAGCGACGATCGCGCCGCGGGGATGAAGCGGTGCGCCCAGCTCATCAGCGTGTGCCCGACGATGCCGACGACGAGGGCGACGAACCCGAGGTACAGCCAGTCGGCGCCGGCGAGCTGGCGGTAGTCGTCCAGCGACGACAACACCAGGGCGACCGGGGTGATGCAGATCCCGGCGAAGAGGGTGACGCCGGCCATCCACTCCATCGGGCTGATCGGCGTCGTCGACCGGGCGCGGCGGTTGATCAGGTAGTAGCCGGTGAACGTGAGCATCGCCGCGACGCACCACACGATGCCGAGTGCCGAGCCCCGCACCTCGGGATCGCCGCCGAGGATGGCGACGATCACGCCGACGATGCCGACGACGGTCCAGGTGACGTGCCACGCCGTGGCCCGCTCCCCCAGCCAGCGCCCGGCGACGAGGAGCACGACGCCGGGCTGCAGCGTCTGGATCACCGCCATCACCGCGACCGACGAGTGGCGCAGGGCAGAGAACACGAAGGCGAGGTTGATCCCGAACATCAGCCCGGCGAGGGCGGTGCGGCGGAGCACGTCGGCGGTGACGCGGCCGCCGGTCGCGTAGGTGAGGGCGAACACGATCGGGATCGACACCCAGAAGCGCACGGAGACGCCGACGAGTGGCGGGGCGCTGATCAGCTTCGTGATCGGCGGACCGAGGCCCCAGATGACGACGACGGCCGCCATCACCACCGCGGCGAGCGCGGTGGACGGGTGGGCGTCGGCGCGCACTCGTGTGGCCGCCGCGGTCGGGATGCCGCTGCTGCCGGCCCCCGCCTGTGCCCCCGTGCTCACGTGTCGAGGGTAGGTCGGAGCCTGGTACTGGGGGCACTACCGAGCGCGCGGCCGACGGGCGCATGCTCGGTGCATGACCGCGCGCACTGCCACGCCCCCGCCGTCCGCACCCGCCGCCCCGTTCGGCACGGTGTTCGCGCCGACGATGGCGGTGGCCCGCTTCGACGGCGTGGCGTGGTCGGCGCCGGAGGTCGTGCCGCTCGAGGCGTTCGGCGTCCATCCGGGGATGCACGCCCTGCACTACGGCAGCTCGTGCTTCGAGGGGTTGAAGGCGCATCGTTGGCCCGACGGGTCCGTGCGCCCGTTCCGCGCCGACGCCCACGTCGCCCGCCTGCGCCAGAGCGCGGCGCGCCTGGTGCTGCCGGTTCCGCCGAGCGGGCTCGTGGCGTCGCTGATCGACCTGACGGTCGAGGCCGCAGCGGCGCTGACGCCGGCGCCACCAGGGGCGCTGTACCTGCGCCCGACGCTGCTCGGCACCGACGTGTCGATCGGGGCGGCCGCCGCGCCGAGCACGACGGCGATCCTCTACGTGCTCGCCTGTCCGGTCGGCGAGTACCTGCCGTCGCGGCCGCTGACCGTGGTGGTGGAGTGCGACACGCCGCGCACGACGCCGCAGTTCGGGGTGGTGAAGACCGGCGCCAACTATGCGATGGCGCTCGGGCCCATCGAGGCTGCCCGCGCCCGGTTCGACGCCGATCAGGTGCTGTTCGCGCCGGGCCGGGTGGTGCAGGAGACGGGGGCGTCGAACGTGCTGCTGCTCGACGGCGAGCGGCTGCTGACGCCGGCGCTCACCGACGCGTACCTGCACGGCGTCACGCGCGACTCGCTGCTGCGCCTCGCCGCGTCGCTCGGCTGGGAGGTGGCCGAGCGGGAGGTGACGGTGGAGGACTGCCTGGCATGGATCGCCAGCCCGACCGCCGAGCTCGCCCTCACCGGCACCGCCGCGGTCGTCGCGTCGGTCGGCACGCTGATCGTCGACGGGCAGCCGTACCGGGTCGGCACCCCCGGCACCACGCCGCGCACGGACCAGCTGCGTCAGGCGCTGATCGACATCCAGACCGGTCGCGCCCCGTCCCCGTGGCGCTGACCACGCCCCTCCAGACTTCTGCGTGAGCGATCAGACGCGATCCACGCCTGATCGCTCACACAGAAACGAGAGCGCGCCCGCGCTCCGGGTTCGTGTCACCGCCGGCGGCGTCGACCGCGGTTGCGGTGACACGAACCCGCTCGCCGGACCACGCCTGATCGCTCACTCCTGGGGCAGGGGTTCGGGGATCGGAGGCTCGGGGAGGTCCGGGTTGGGCGGGACGATCGGCTCGGGTCTGGTCGGGGCGGGGCGGTCGGGGTCCGGGACCACCGGGTCCGGCAGGTCCGGATCGGGGACGATCGGGTCGGGCAGATCGGGATCGGGCACGATCGGGGGTGGTTGCGTGGGATCCGACATGGCCCGCGCCTACCCGCCCCGCGGCGATCACACCCGCGCTCAGCCGGCGATGCGGCGGCTGTCGCGCACGAGATCGCGCCACGCGGCGCCGATGCGTCGGATCCCGACCTCGACGAGCGGCCACGGCCGGTCGACGCAGATCCGCAGGTGCGGATCCTGGGTGCGGCCGTCGACGGCCATCGACCCGGGCGCCACGTGCACCCCGTGGCGGCGGGCGACCTGCACCAGGGCCTCGGTGTCCCGCAGGCCGGTGTCCACCCACAGCGCCGAGCCGCCCTCGGGCTCGTTGACGTGCCACTCCGGCACCTCGTTGCGCAGCAGCTCGGCCGCGCGGGCGACCGATTCGGCGAGGAACGCGCGCCGGGCGGCGGCGATCTCGTCGAGCCGCGGCAACAGGCCGAGGACGAGCAGCTGCGACGGCGTCGCCGCCCCGAGGTCGAGCGCCAGGCGGCGGTGCAGCGTGCGGTCGACGATCGGCACCGGCGCGCGCAGCCAGCCGACGCGCAGCCCGCCCCACAGCACCTTGGAGAACGACCCCACCGACACGACCGTCGCCCGGCGGCACAGGTGGGCGAGATCCGTCGCCGGACGTCCGCTGAAGACGAGATCGGCGAGCGTGGCGTCCTCGACGACCACGGCGTCGTGCTCGTCGAGCACCTCCGCCAGGGCACGCAGCCGGGACGGCGGCGTCAGGATGCCCGTCGGGTTCTGCGCCGCCGCCTGCACGTAGACGACACGGGCGCGGTGGTGGGTGAGCGCCTCGACGAGCGACTCGGGGACGATCCCGCCGCGGTCGGTGCGCAGCGGGGCGAGCGGGTTGCCGAGGCCCTCGATGATGTCGAAGAACCCCGGGTAGTTGGGCGACTCGGCGGCGACGGGCTGGCGGCGCCCGGCGAGCACCGAGATGGCGAGCGAGATCGCCTGGTGCGCCCCGGCGGTGACGTGGATCTCGTCGGGGACGGTGTGCAGGCCGGCGGCGGTGTGGCGCTCGGCGATCGCCTGGCGCAGCATCGGCAGCCCGAGCGGCTGGAAGCCGTTGCCGGCACCGGACGCGAGGATGTCGCCGACGTCGAGCGAGACCGGCGGCAGGTGGGAGACGTCGGCGGGGTTGCCGATCGCCAGGTCGATGCCTCCGGCGCCTTCGACGAGGTGGATCGCCATGCGCCCGGCGGCCTCCCCGTCGGTCGGTGGCGTGGAGGCGCCGGCGACGAACGTGCCGCGGCCCTGCTTGGAGGTGAGCAGGCCCTCGGCGCGCAGGATGTCGAGTGCGGTGGTGACGGTCGAGCGGCTGACGGCCAGCTCGACGGCGAGCGTGCGCTCGGGGGGCAGCGCGGCGCCGGGCTCGAGGATCCCCGCGTCGATGAGGCGCCGCAGCCCGTAGGCCAGGCGCTGGCTCAGCGTGCCGTGGCCGCTGTGCACCCAGCCGGCGAGGGCTGCGGCGATTGGCTTGTGATTGGACCGGCGCGCCACGTACCAATCGTGGCGTGTTGGCTCGTGACGCGCAAGGCCAGATCCCGCAGGATGGCGTCATGTTCGCTCCGTACTGCGCCACCTGCGGCGGCCGCCGCCTCCTCGGTCTCAACCGGATCGTCGCCAGCGACTGGGACCGCGGCGGCACCCTCTACGTGCGCTGCATCTGTGGCCGGGTCCTCGCTGCCGATGCCCGCCGCCCGCGGGACCGCGACGACCCCCTCCCCCGCGCGTCCTGACCCACCCACATCTGACGCGACTTTGGTCCGCATACCGGACCGAAGTCGCGTCAGAAGTCTCGGCGCCCACGTCTGACGTGGGCGTGACCGGTCGTCAGTGGTCGTTGAGCCACGGGGCGCACAGGCCCTCGAGCTCGCGCACCTCGATGCGGTCGCGGTTCTCCCACGTCACGACGTTGTTCGGGTCCCGCTTCAGGTTGAACGTGCGGAACGACATGTCGGTCGTGTCGATCGACAGGATCCGCCCGATCAGCGGCTCCCCGATCCCGAGCAGCAGCTTGATCGCCTCCAGCGCCTGGATCGACCCGACGATGCCGGGCAGCACGCCGAGGACGCCGGCCTCGGCGCAGCTCGGGGCGAGCTCGGCCGGCGGCGGCTCGGGCACCATGTCGCGGTAGGTCGGGCCGAGCCTCGGGTGGAAGACGCTGACCATGCCCTCGAAGCGGAAGATCGACCCGTGCACGACGGGGATGCCGAGCTTCACGCTGGCGTCGTTGAGCATGTAGCGCACCGGGAAGTTGTCGGCGCCGTCGACGATGACGTCGTAGTCCTTGATGATGTCGAGGATGTTGTCCGCCGACAGCCGGGTGTCGTAGGTGACGACGTTGACGTCGGGGTTCAGCGCGGTGAGCGTCTTCTTCGCCGAGTCGACCTTGCGCTCACCGACCCGCTCGAGGTTGTGCAGGATCTGGCGCTGCAGGTTGGACGCGTCGACCTCGTCCATGTCGACGATGCCGAGCGTGCCGACCCCGGCGGCGGCGAGATAGAGCGCGGCCGGTGAGCCGAGCCCGCCGGCGCCGAGCAGCAGCACCTTGGACTCGAGCAGCTTCGCCTGGCCCTCGACGCCGACCTCGGGCAGCAGCAGGTGCCGCTGGTAGCGGTTCTTCTGGTCGGGGGTCAGCGACACCGGCGCCTTCCACGGCCGGCCCTCGTCCTTCCAGCGTCCGAAGCCGCCGTCCATGGAGACGACGTTCGTGTAGCCGAGCTCCTGCATCGTGCGGGCGGCGAACGCCGAGCGCACGCCACCGGCGCAGTAGACGACGACCGGTGCCGACTTGTCGGGCAGCTTCGACTCCACCTGCGACTCGAGGTGGCCGCGCGGGATGTGCACCGCGCCGGGGATGGCGCCGGCCTCGTACTCGTCGGGCTCGCGGACGTCGAGCACCAGCGCGCCGGCCGCGATGCGCTCGGCGGCGGTGGCGGTGTCGACCTCGGTGATCTCCGCCTTCGCGGCCTTCAACAGATCCCGGAAGCTGGCCATGAGGAAACCCTATCTCCCCGGTCGGGATTCAGACGGCGGCGACGAGCCGCGGGAGGATCGTGCCGATCTGGCCGTACAGCACGGCATCGGCGATGGCGTCCATCTCGGTCGGGCTGCCGTTGACGATCACGACCTTGGCCCCGGCCGACTTGGCGACCGGGACGCAGCCGGCCACCGGGTAGACGCCGAGCGTCGAGCCGACGGCGAGCATCAGGTCGCACTCCTCGGCGACGCGCATCGCCCGGTCGATGACCTCGGGGATCAGCGCCTGACCGAACGAGATGGTGTCGCTCTTCAGGATCCCGCCGCAGACGAGGCACGGCGGGTCCTCCTCGCCGGCGTCGACGCGGGCGAGGGTCTCCTCCATCGGGCGGCGGTCCTGGCAGTCCAGGCAGCGGGTCCACCAGATCGTGCCGTGCACCTCGATGACGAGGTCCTCGGGCAGCCCGGCCTTCTGGTGCAGGCCGTCGACGTTCTGGGTGATGCAGGCGTGCAGCTTGCCCCGCCGCTGGAGCTCGACGATGGCGTGATGGCCGGCGTTCGGCTGGGCCCGGAACCCAGGGTTCTCGTGACGGCTGCGCCAGGCCGCCTTCCGCACCTCGGGGTCGGCCAGGTAGTGCTGGAGCGTCGCCAGCTTCTCGGCGGCGGGGTTCTTGGTCCACACGCCGTTCGGCCCCCGGAAGTCGGGGATGCCCGAGTCGGTGGAGATCCCGGCGCCGGTGAGCACGGTCACCCGCTCGGCACCGGCCAGCCACTCGGCGGCCCGCGCGACGTCACGCTCGAGGGTGGGATCCATGACGTCGTCGTGCATCCCTTCAGTTTCGCGGCTGTTTTCCGCTCCCGGCACCACGGAACACCCACGGCCAGTGCCGACGTCTCCCCCACCGACCCTCCGTCACCGGGAGGTCCTCGCATGTCCCTCGACCGCTCCGACCACGCCCCGCCCGACCGCCCGGCGTCCGACCGCGCCGACCGGTCCGCCGGCCGTCCCGAGCCCGAGCCGCTCCCCGCCGCCGTGCGCGTGGTGCCGTGGCAGGACCCGGTGGTGGACCGCCGCGGCCACGACCCGCGCTCGGCCTACGTCGAGCAGTTCTGGCTCGGGGTGCTCGGGCCGACGGCGACGTGGCTGCTGCGCCGCCTCGTCGCCGGCTTCGACCGCCACCCCGACGGCTACGAGCTCGACGTCGCCGGCATGGCGCGCTCGCTCGGGCTGAGCCTGGCCCGCGGCGTGCAGTCGCCGTTCAACAAGGCGCTCGGTCGCTGCGTCATGTTCGGCCTCGTGCAGCGGCGCCACGGCACCTGGGTCGTGCGGCGGCGCGTCCCGCAGGTGTCGCAGCGCCACCTCGGCCGGCTCCCGGCCGAGCTGCAGCGCCGGCACGCCCAGTGGGTCACGACGACGATCCACCTCGACGCACTGTCGCGCGCCCACGCGCTGGGCGCGGCGATGCTCGCCGCCGGCGACGACCACGGCCTGCTGGAGCCGCAGCTCGTCGCGGTCGGCGTCCCGGCACCCGCGGCCGCCGAGGCCTGCGCCGCGCTGCTCGGGGAGCGCGCCGTCAGCGACGGGGGCGGGAGAACCGCAGCGCCAGCTCGATGAGCAGCCGCGTGCCGAAGCCGGTCGCGCCCTTGGAGCGCCAGGACTCGTCGGCGTCGACCTTCATCGGCCCGGCGATGTCGAGGTGTGCCCACGGCACGTCGCCGGCGAACTCCGACAGGAACAGGGCGGCGATGATCGCCCCGCCGTAGGGGCCGCCGACGTTCTTCAGGTCGGCGACGTCGGAGTCGAGCTGCTTGCGGTACTTCTCCTTCGCCAACGGCAGCTGCCACACCGGCTCGTCGGTGGCGTCGGCCGCGGCGGTGATCTGGTCGACGAGCGGCTGCGACGTGCCGAACACGCCGGCCATCCCCGGGCCGAGCGCCACCATGCAGGCGCCGGTGAGCGTGGCGATGTCGACGATCGCGTCGGGCCGCTCCTCGACGGCGAGGGCGAGCCCGTCGGCGAGCACGAGGCGCCCCTCGGCGTCGGTGTTGTGGACCTCGACGGTGGTGCCGCCGCGGATGGTCAGCACGTCACCGAGCTTCATCGCCGAGCCCGACGGCATGTTGTCGGTGCACATGAGGAAGCCGGTCACGGCGGTGCGGCATCCGAGCTCGGCGAGCGCCGACATCGAGGCGAGCACGGCGGCGGCGCCGGACATGTCCATCTTCATCGCCGCGTGCATCGCGTCGCTGTTCTTCAGGCTGATGCCGCCCGAGTCGTACATCACACCCTTGCCGACGAGCGCGAGGTGCCCGGTCGGGCGGGCCGGCCGGTACGTGAGCTTGACGAGGCGCGGTGGTTCGGCGCTGCCGGCGTTGACGCCGAGCAGCCCGCCGCAGCCCATCTCGGCGAGCGCGTCGGCGTCGAACACGTCGACGCCGAGGTTCGCCGTCGCGGCGATGTCGCGCGCCACGTCCGCGAGGCGTGATGCCGTCAGGTACCCGGGCGGCGTGTTCGCCAGGTCGCGGGCGAGCTGGGCGGCGCGCGTCGTGACCCGGGCGCGCTCCACCCCGCGGCGCGCGTCGGCGATGCGCGCTCCGGCGCTCACCACGGTGAGCGCGTGCAGGCCGTTCCCGTTGCGCTCGCGCTTGAGCGCGCCGTAGCGGTAGCGGGCGAGCAGCGCACCCTCGACGACGGCCTGGGCGGCGACGTCGGGCGTCAGGCGGCGCGCGGCGTCGGCGAGCGTGGTGGCGAGGTTCGTGCGCTTCGCCGCCGCGCGGGCGAACGCGGCCGCGGCGTCGCGCAGCTTCGCCGCGGTCAGCTCGTCGGGATCACCGACGCCGACGGCGACGTACGCCGCCCCGTCGCCACGGGGCACCACGAGCGTCTGGCCGACCTTGCCCTCGAAGCCGGCGGCGGTCAGCGCATGGCGGCTCAGCCCGAGCTGGCGGGGCACCGCGCCCTTCTCGCCGACCGGCACCCCGATCGCGTCCGCCGACGACGGCACGGCGCGAGCCACGTCGAGCGTGACCTCCCTGGCACGGGCGAGCGATGGGGCGGGGTCGAACGTGGCGGCGCTGCTCGTGAGGTTCATGACCGCCAGTCTGCCGTCACGGGTACACGGCGTTGCCAGGTCCGCACGACACGGGGTTTCCCCGATGTCCAGCGACGCTGATCGCTGCACCATGGTGCGCAAGCGTTGCGATCGTTCGCGATCGGGGGCTCGGCCGCTTCCGTCGGCCTTGGTGGTGAACGGATCGCCCGCCCGTTCCTCACCCAACCGGCTCGTGGATCGAACGCTGGACGGTTGGCGGGATGGTTGCACCTCGTCGGACCGCCACGATGATCCGCCCGGTCGTCGTGAGGAGGTCTGGCGAGGATCCGGCGTGGCGGTGGGTTCCCGCCCGTTCCCACCGATCGCGCCGGTCACCCATCCCGCCACCGTCCGACCCCCCACGCCGCACGGCGTCAGCGTTCGTCGGGTGATGCCACGTCCCGGACCCGCAGCGTCGAGCCCTCGCGCGCATCCTCGAACCGCGCCATCGTCCACAGCAGGTCCGAGAGCCGGTTGAGGTAGGGCACGACGAGCGACGGCGACGGCGCCGCCGCCAGCGCGTGACGCTCGGCGCGGCGCACCACGGTGCGCGCGAGGTCGAGCCACGCGGACGTCACGTTGCCGCCGGGGACGGCGAACTCCGTCGGCGGGTCGAAGCGCTCGTCGAGGGCGTCGATCTCCTGCTCCAGCCTGTCCACCATCGCCTGCGTCACCGCGGTCGTCCCCGGCTCGAGCTTGGCGCGGTTCTCCGGCAGCGTCGCCAGCTCGGCCATGAGCACCCACAGGTCGCGGAGCACGGCGACGAGGACGCGGTCGAGCTCGGCATCGGCGTGAGCCCGTGCCAACCCGATGACGGCGGCCGCCTCGTCGACGCTGCCGTACGCCGTGGGTAGCTCGGAGTCCTTCGGGACACGGCCGCCGAAGAACAGCCCGGTCGTCCCGTCGTCGCCCTTCTTCGTGTAGACCTTCACGCCCGGACCGTACCGGGCCGGTCGCGCCGGGGCGAGCCGGCACGGAGAAGCCACGAGTACACGTCCGCTCGGGGCATTAGCCTCGATCGTTCATGGCCAGGGAGACGTACCTCGACGCCGTCGCCCATCGCGTCGTCGTCTACGACGGCGCGTTCGGGACGTACACGCAGGCGCTCGACCTGACCGCGGACGACTACGGCGGCACGACGCTCGAGGGCTGCCCGGAGGTGCTCGCGGTCACCCGGCCCGACGTCATCGCCGGCATGCACGACGCGTACCTGGCCGTGGGCGTCGACGCGGTGGAGACGGCCACGTTCGGCGGCTTCGCCCACGTGCTGGGCGAGTACGGCATCGCCCACCGCGTCCACGAGCTGAACGTCGCCGCGGCGCGCATCGCCCGCGAGGTCGCCGACGGCTACGCCGCGGACGGCCGGCCGCGCTGGGTCGCCGGCTCGATCGGGCCGGGCACCAAGCTCCCGAGCCTCGGGCACATCGCGTTCGCCGAGCTGCGCGATGCGTACGAGGAGCAGGCGGTGGCGCTGCTCGAGGGCGGCGTCGACCTGTTCCTCGTCGAGACCTGCATCGACCTGCTCCAGGCAAAGGCGGCGATCATCGGCTGCCGCCGGGCGATGCAGAAGGTCGGGCGGCAGGTGCCGATCCAGGTGCAGGTCTCGATGGAGACGACCGGCCGGATGCTCGTCGGCAGCGAGATCGGCGCCGCGCTCGTCTCGTTGGCGGCGATGCGCCCCGACGTCATCGGCATCAACTGCGCGACCGGCCCGGCGGAGATGCAGGAGCACCTGCGCTACCTGAGCCAGCACTGCCCGGTGCCGATCAGCGTGCTGCCGAACGCCGGCCTGCCGAGCATCGTCGACGGGCACACGCACTACGACCTCTCCCCGGAGGAGCTCGCCGCGTACCACCGGCGCCACGTCACCGAGCTCGGCATCACCGTCGTCGGTGGCTGTTGCGGGACGACGCCGGAGCACCTGCGCCAGGTGGTCGAGGCGGTGCGCGACCTGGAGCCGGCGCGGCGTTCGCCGACGTTCGAGCCGAGCGTGTCGTCGATCTACAGCCCCGTGCCGCTGAAGCAGGACCTCAGCTTCCTGATCATCGGCGAGCGCACGAACGCCAACGGCTCCAAGGCGTTCCGCGAGGCGATGCTCGCCGGCGACTGGGACAACTGCGTGAAGATGGCCAACGACCAGGTGCGCGAGGGCGCCCACGTGCTCGACGTGTGCGTCGACTACGTCGGGCGCGACGGCACGGTCGACATGGACGAGATCGCCAAGCGCTTCGCCACCCAGGTCAGCGTGCCGCTGGTGATCGACTCCACCGAGCCGCAGGTGATGGAGGCGGCGCTGCAGCACGTCGGCGGGCGGCCGATCCTCAACTCGGCGAACCTGGAGGACGGCGAGCTGCCCGGCAGCCGCTTCGACCGGGTGATGACGCTCGCGCGCGACTACGGCGCAGCGGTGATCTGCCTGCTGATCGACGAGCGCGGCCAGGCCCGTGACGTCGAGTGGAAGATGGAGGTCGCCCACCGCATCCACGACATCGCCACGGAGCGCTACGGCCTGCGCGCCGAGGACCTCATCTTCGACCCGCTCACATTCCCGCTGTCGACGGGCGACGAGGACCTGCGCAAGGACGCCATCCACACGATCGAGGCGATCCGGCGGATCAAGGCGGAGATCCCCGGCGCGCTCACGGTGCTCGGCGTGTCCAACGTCAGCTTCGGGCTGCGGCCCGCTGCACGCCACGCGCTGAACAGCGTGTTCCTGCACGAGTGCGTGGATGCCGGGCTCGACGCGGCGATCGTCCACGCCGGCAAGATCGTCCCGCTGAACCGGCTGCCGGAGGACCAGCGGGAGGTCTGCCTCGACCTGGTGTGGGACCGCCGGACCGGCTCCTACGACCCGTTGCAGCGGCTGCTCGAGGTGTTCGCCGACGTCAACACCGTCGCCTCGAGCAAGCCCGACCGCAGCAACATGTCGGTGCAGGAGCGGTTGCACCACCGGATCATCGAGGGTGACCGCGACGGGCTGACCGACGACCTCGACGAGGCGCTGGCGGCGGGCCACAGCGCGCTGGAGATCATCAACGACATCCTCCTCGGCGGCATGAAGGTCGTCGGCGAGCTGTTCGGCTCCGGCCAGATGCAGCTGCCGTTCGTGCTGCAGTCAGCCGAGACGATGAAGGCCGCGGTCGCCTACCTCGAGCCGCACATGGAACGTGTCGGCGACAGCACGGCGAAGGGCAAGCTCGTGCTCGCCACGGTCAAGGGCGACGTGCACGACATCGGCAAGAACCTCGTCGACATCATCTGCACGAACAACGGCTACGAGGTGCACAACCTCGGGATCAAGGTGCCGATCAGCGACATGATCGCCAAGGCGAAGGAGGTCAACGCCGATGCGATCGGCATGAGCGGCCTGCTCGTGAAGTCGACGCTGATCATGCGCGAGAACCTCGAGGAGCTCAACGCCCTCGGCCTGTCCGACATCCCGGTGCTGCTCGGCGGCGCCGCCCTCACGCGCCGCTACGTCGAGCGCGACCTGCGCGAGGTGTACCACGGCCGGGTGTTCTACGGCCGCGACGCCTTCGAGGGCCTGGCGACGCTGGACCGGCTGATGGAGATGAAGCGCACGGGCAACTGGGACCCGGACTTCGGCCGCGTGCCGACGGGCCGGGAGCTGCCAGCGCGCGAGGACACCGCAGCGGCCGAGGTCGAGCTGCCGCGCCGCTCGCCGGACGTGGCCACGGACAACGAGGTGTTCAAGCCACCGTTCGTCGGGACGCGGATCGTGAAGGGCATCCCCCTCGACGACATCGCCGAGTACGTCAACGAGACGGCGCTGTACCGCAACCAGTGGCAGTTCCGCCCGGAGAAGGACGCCTCCGGCACGCCGGAGAGCGACGACGAGTTCAAGGCCCGCATCCGGGGCGTCTTCCGCCAGCAGCTCGCCGCGGCGAAGGCGTCGGGCGTGCTCGTGCCGCAGGTCGTCTACGGCTACTTCCCGGTCAACGGGGACGGCGACGAGCTCGTCGTGTGGACCGACGAGTCACGCACGACCGAGACGACGCGGTTCCGCTTCCCGCGCCAGAAGCAGGCGCCGTACCTGTGCATCGCCGACTTCTTCCGGCCGATCGAATCCGGCGAGCTCGACTACGCCGCGTTCCACATCGTGACGATGGGGCCGAAGGTCAGCGAGGCAACGGCGCGGCTGTTCGCCGAGAACCGCTACCAGGAGTACCTCCTGCTGCACGGGCTCGGCGTGGAGATGGCCGAGGCACTCGCGGAGTACTGGCATCGCCGCATCCGTGAGGAGTGGGGGTTCGTCGACGAGGACGGCCCGACCATCGGCGGGCTGTTCCGCCAGCAGTACCGTGGCGGGCGCTACTCGTGGGGCTACCCGGCGTGCCCGGACCTGGAGGACAACGCCAAGGTGGCCGGGCTGCTCGGCGCGGAGCGTCTGGGCATCGAGGTCTCCGAGGAGACGGGATGGCAGTACCAGCCCGAGCAGACGACGTCGGCGATCATCTGCCACCACCCGCAGGCGAAGTACTTCATCGCCCGCTGATCAGCCGTGACGCGCGTCGAGGGGGTCGGCCCGGGCGGGCCGACCCCCTGACGCATGCCGGTCACTCCTCGACGCGCGTGGCGAGCGTGAACTGCACCTGGTCGTCGGCGGCGAGCTGGGCGTCGAGGATCTGATCGTCGAGACGGGCGGACGCCTCGGCGTCGAGGTACACCCGCGCCCCGTCCTGCTCGATGATCTGGTCCCCGGGCGCCGGCGCGGCGACCGCCGTGGCACTGAGCGAGTGGTCGCCGTCGGGGCCGGCGGCGATCCGCAGGCCCGCGGTGTCGGGGACGTCGGGCTGCTCGGTGATCGAGCGGATAATGGTGCTGGCGCGTTCCGTGAGAGTCAGCATGGTGCTCCTTCCGATGGGCACGAAAGGTGACTCGATACCCGCTGCCCCGCCAGGGCAAACACGCGGGTGACACCGGGAAAGGGCAATCGTGCGCATCTGCGACCCGATTGCTCGTGATCGGCTCGGCGACCGTGCGCGGGGACGTCGCGCAGGGGGCTCAGCGCCCGAGCAGCAGGTCGGCCACGGCGTTCGCGTGTGCGCGGAGCACTGCCGGGTCGGTCGGCGCCGGCATCCCGAGGCGGCGGGCGACGGGCGGATGCGAGGCCGGACCGGTTGCCCCGTGGGCGAGCAGGAAGAACAGCGTCGCCGGCGGGAGCGACGTGTAGCCATCGGCGTCGCGGAGCGTGCGGACGACGGCGTCGATCCGGCGGAGCAGCGGTCGGACGTGGCGCTCCCAGACGTAGTCGAGCCGCTCGCTCTCGGCCGCCGCCTCGACGAACATGATGCGCATCAGGTCGGGCCGGGTGGCGCTGGCCTCGATCAACGTGACGATGAACGGGCGGAACGCCTCGAGCGGGGCGCCGGGCTCGATCGCGTCGAGCACCGGGTCGAGCTCGGCCACCAGCTCGCCGAAGAAGCGGTCGACGGTCGCCCGCCAGAGGTTGGCCTTGGAGCCGTACCGGCGGTGGATCAGGTTGTGGCTCACGCCGAGCTCGGCGTTGAGGTCGCGGACCGAGGTGCCCTGGTAGCCGTGGGCGGCGAAGCTGCGCAGCGCAGCGGTGAGGATCTGCTCCTCCGTGACCGGCTCGTCCCCGGCACGTGGCCGTCCGCGGCGACGGGGGTTGCCGGGGGTCGCGGCCATCAGTGCCACATGCTCTCGCTCGGCATGCCGAGCAGCACGCGGCCGAGCGAGCGGTAGCGCAGGTCGAGGTCGAACACGGTGTGGCAGGCGATCGTGTTGACGTCGCGGCGGGCCCGCTGGAGCGGGTTGGAGAGGAAGTGCGAGCTCGCGCCGGCCGCCTCGCAGACGTCGCCGATCGCCGCCTGGCACATCCCGACGGCGTGGGCGATGGCCGTCGTCCAGCCGACGCGGGTGGCCTCGTCGGCGTCGGCGCGCCGGGCGAGCACGTCGCGCAGGACGTCGCGCAGCAGCGCCTCGGCGGCGCGGACGGTCATCTCGGCGCGGGCGAGGCGGATCTGGCGCGACGTGTTCTCCGCCTGCTTGGCGAGGGTGAGCTGGTCGTAGCGGTGGAGCAACTGGCGGGCGAACTCGCGCACGACGAAGCGGGCCTGACCGAGGGCCGGCACGCCGGCGGTCAGCGACAGGATCGGGGCCATCGGCGTGCGGAACAGCGGGCTGTCGTGGAGGCGACCGCCGGGCGTGGACGCGTTCATCATGGCGGCGATCTCGACGCAGCGATCGTCGCTCACGAAGCGGTCGGCGATAAGCACGTCATGGCTCCCCGTGCCGCACATGCCGTCCATGTACCACGTGTCCTCGACCGCCACCTCCTCGCGCGGCAGCGCGAAGAACATGGCGCGCGGTCGTCCGCCCTCGCGGTCGACGGCGCCGGCGATGACCCAGTCGGCATGCACGATGCCCGTCGCCCACTGCCAGCGCCCGTCGAGCCGGTAGCCGCCCTCGACCCGACGGGCCGTCCCGGACGGCGAGAGCATCGCCGGCGCGAGCACGTGGGTGCGCGTGGCGAAGAGCTCCTGCTGGAAGTCCTCGGGGAACTGGCACAGCATCCAGTTGTGCTCGATGTAGAAGGCGATGATCCACGCCGCGGAGGCGTCGGCCTCGCCGAGGATGAGGATGGTCTCGAAGAACGTGTCGAGATCGAGCTCGAGGCCGCCGTAGCGCTTGGGGACCATCATGTCGAACAGACCGGCGGCGCGGGCGGCGTCGATGACCTCGTCGGCCGGGCGGCGCGCCTCCTCGGACGCCCGTGCGTGCGCCGCGAGCAGGGGCGCGAGCTCGCGGGCGGCGGCGATCATCTGGTCGTGCGGCGTGGTCACGTGGCCCTCCGGTCGAGGCGTATGTAGACAGGTGTCAACATTACGTGCCCACCGCTCCCCCGCCCCAGCCGCGTAGCGTCGGGACCGTGGAGCTGCGGGTCGGGTGCGCGATGTGGGCGTACCGGGCCTGGCAGGGGCGCTTCCTGCCCGAGCGGCTGAGCCGGGACGAACAACTGCCCGCCTACGCCACGTGGTGCAACGCCGTCGAGGGCAACACCACGTTCTACGGGCTGCCGTCACCGGCGACGGTCGCCGCGTGGGCCGAGCAGTCGCCGCCGTGGTTCCGGTTCGTGTTCAAGGTGCCGCGCACCATCACCCACGAGCGCCGGTTGCGCCAGGTCGACGACGAGACCCGCCGGTTCCTCGACCTGCTCGCGCCGCTCGGCGAGCGGGCCGAGACGATCTCGGTGCAGCTGCCGCCGTCGTTCGGGCCCGGCGACCTCGGGGCGCTGGCGACGTTCGTGCGCCGCTTCCACGTCCTCGATCCGGGCCGCCACCGCCTCGCGGTCGAGGTGCGCCACCGGGCGTTCTTCGAGGAGTGCTCGGTGGCGCGGCGCACGCTGCGACGCGTGCTCACCGACGAGGGCGCCGACTGGATCACGTTCGACTCGACGACGCTGTTCGCGTCGCCGCCGGTGAGCGAGGCCGAGCGCGAGGCGTGGCAGCAGAAGCCGCGTCTGCCGGTCCACCGCGAGGCGCTGTCGGACCGGCCGGTCGTCCGCTTCATGGGACGCGACGACGTCGCGGCGACGGTCGCCGGGTGGCAGCCGTGGATCCCGGTCGTCGCCCGCTGGCTGCTCGAGGGACGCGTGCCGACGGTGTTCGTGCACACCCCCGACAACGTCGACGCGCCGCAACTGGCCCGCCTGTTCCATCACCAGGTGCGCACCGCCGTCCCGGGTGTCGCGCCGCTGCCCTCGCCTGCGGCTGCACCGGCGCCGGCCGACGCCGTGCAGGAGACGCTGTTCTGAGCTGCGCGCTGCGGCCCAGCCGTCAGCCCACCGCGCGGGCGTCGCCAGGCGGTGCCAGGATGTCGTCGAGCCAGCCGAGGGACCGGGAGATCTCCTCCACCATGCGCTCGTGCTCCCGGCGCGGCGCGCCGTAGGGATCCTCGACGTCGTCGGCCGGGTCGGGCCGCAGCAGGTCCGCGGCGCGTCGGCCCGCGGCGACGCGCTCCCGCCACGCGAGGAACCCTCCGCTCTCGGCAGTTGCAGGCGCAATGAGCCGCGAGCGGCGGGCGATCTCCTTGAGGGTGAACGTCCGCGGCCACGCGGTCGGATCGAGCCCGACCACGTAGCGCAGGTGCTCCCGCGTCATCGTGAGCACGAGGTCGGCACCGTCCGTGTCGAGGATCTCCCGCGTCAGCACGCGGGCGGTGTGCGACGACAGATCCACGCCGCTGGCCTCCGCGGCGGCGATCGTGTTGCGGTCCATCGGCGCGCGCACGTCGGCGGTGCCCGCGGAGCGCACGACCCACTCCTGCCCGTCGACGTCCCGGCGTCCCTCGAGCTTGGCAGCGATGAGGCGCTCGGCCACGGCGGAGCGACAGACGTTTGCCGTGCACACGACGAGGAGGTGCCGGGTCATGACGGTCCCCGATCGTACGGCACCGTCGCTCAGCACGTCGTGTGCTCGGGCGGGATCGTCAGGTCGACGAGGTAGCGGTGGACGACGTCCTCGATGCACGCGTTGGCGCCGTAGCCGGTGTGCTGGTTCGCGGTGACCACGACGAGGTGGCCGTCCTCGAGCGCGTCGGCCATCGCCCGTGTGCTGGCGAGCGGCGTGGCCGGATCCCCGGTCGTCCCGACGACCACGATCGGCCCGGCGCCGGCGCCGGTGACCTCGATCCGCGGCGCGTCCGGCACCGGGAGCCCCCGGCACATGTCCGCGCCGTGCAGCCCGGCCGCCATGCGGCTGGCGGCGGCGGCGATGCGCGCGTCGACCTGGTCCGCGGTGGCGGCGTCGTAGCGCTCGGCGTGGTCCATGCACGTGATCACCTGACCCGCCTCGACGGTGTTCGGCCACGTGCCGTCGGGGCGGCGCAACAGGTAGGAGTCCCACAGCATGAGCAGCCCGCTGCCGTCGCCCCGGCGTGCGGCGGCCAGTGCCTCGGTGAGCTGGTCCCACAGGCCCTCGTGGTACATCGCCTGGGCGATGGCTTGCGCCGCGATGCGCCGGTCGATGCGCGGTCGGCCGGGGCGGCTCGGGATCGGCGCTTCGTCGAGGCGTGCGAGGAGCGCATCGAGCTCGGCAGCGGCGTCGGGACCGGCGGCGTCGAGGTAGCGGTCGAGCGCGGCCTCAAACCCGGCGGCGCGCTGCAGCAGGCGAGTCGCGAGGTCGGCCGTCGGGTCCGCCGCACCGTCGAGCACGGCGGCACGCACGGTGTCGGGGAACATCGTCGCCCAGGTCGCGCCGAGCTCGCTGCCGTAGCTGAAGCCGAGGTAGCTGATCGTGTCCTCGCCGAGCGCCCGGCGGATGGCGTCGATGTCACGGGCGCTGGCGTTCGTGCCCATGTCGGCGAGCCAGTCGCCGCTGCGCTCGACGCAGGCCGGTCCGAGCGGTTCGGGCGCCGTGGCGTGGGCATCGAGGTCGTCGATGCAGTCGATCGCCGGCGTGCTGCGCCCGGTCCCCCGGGGGTCCCAGCCGACGATGTCGAACCGCTCGAGCAGCGGATCCCCGAACGCCTGCTGGGCGAGCATCACCATCTCGGAGCCGCCGACGCCGGGACCGCCCGGGTTGACGAGCAACGTGCCGATGCGACGCTCGGGGTCACGTGCCGGGTGCCGGGCGAGGAACAGCTCCACGGTGCCGCCGTCCGGCTCGTCGTGGTCGAGCGGGACGGTGAGGGTGGCCGTCTCGATGCCGTCACCGCGGTCCGTCCAGCGGAGACCGCCGGCGGCCGTGCCCGGGGGGGCCGGTGCGATCGTGGTCGCCGCCGACCCCGCCGGGCCGTCTTCGTCGCCGCCACCGCTCGTGCACGCCGCCACCGTGAGCAGCGCGGCGAGCGCTACTCGAGCGGCTCGAGCGGCCGGACCAGCGGCTGCGTCCATGTGACGACCTCGTCGGGTCGGTCGACTCGGCCGGCGAAGTCGAACTGCAACTTGACGGTGTCGCCCGGCGGGATCTCGATGAACCGCGAGTACACGTGCCAGGTCTCCTCGGTGCCGGGCGTGACCGCGAGTGGCTCACCGTTCATCGTGGCCGCCGTGAGCGGCAGCGAGCTGTAGGTGGTGAGCAGCATTCTGTTGGTCGCCGGCGGCAGCCCGAACGAGTTGCCGATCACGTAGTCGGGCAGGCCGCTCGCCGGAGCCGTGTTGGTGAGCTCGATGCGCAGCGTCGCCGTCGTCCGGCCGGTCTCCTCGTCGGTGTGCACGTCGTAGGCGGCGCGCCGCTCGAGGAAGCTGTCGATCTTGTTGCCGCCGGCGTTGGTGACGGTGAACGCCCACCCGGGAGCACCGTGCGGACGCGGGATCTCGCCGAGCATGCCGACGCGCTGCATCAGGTCCCGCTCGGTCGGGTCGGCCATCCAGGCGAGCAGCCGGCGCTCGGCGACCAGGGGGCCGAGGTCCCGGGCGAGCTCCACGGGACCCGGCATCGACCCGGCCAGGAGGGCGCGGAACGTCCGCTCGGCGGCCTCCTCGAGGGCGTCCACGCGCTCGCCCTGGGTGCTCGCCAGCTCGTACTGCTCGCGCAGCAGGAAGTCCGTCGCGTTCGTCGCGTCGAGCGTGTACGGGAGCGTCGTGAGGGGGATCTCGCCGGCGTAGTCGAGCAGCGCGGCGACGACGAACGGGTCCATCGAGACGACCCCGTGGAGCTCGCGACCGGTGACGTCGGTGTAGAGCTCGGCGGCGGCCTCAGCGACCCACGGGAAGTGCGGCGCCATGGTGAGGTTGCGGATCGGGGCCTCGCCGACCACGCCGTCGCGCGGCGCGATGAACCTCCCGTAGCGCGCCAGCAGCGGCTCGGGACCGTCGAGCACGACGCCGAGCTCCCGACTGCGCCGCTCCAGGTCGGCGGTGCGCCCGAAGTCGGTCACCTGGACGCGACCCCCGTCGATGGTCAGCTCGATGTAGTTGCCCGGAAAGCCGCCGAGGCCACGGGCCTCGGCGGGCGTGGTGAACAGCACGAGGTAGCGGCGGGGTGCGTCGCGCCCGAGCATCGACGGCGCCAGGTCGACGGCGATGCGTGCGTTCTCGAGGCGCGGCGCGTTGTCGGCCAGACGCTCGTCGAGCGAGTCGAGCTCGTCGCGCACGGCGTCGATCAGCCACGGCGACCGCGAGCTCGCCACGTCGGCGGTGAGCCGGTCGAGCGCGGCGTCCACGCGGGCGAACGGGTCCTCGAGGTCGTCGATGGCGGCGAGGTCGATCGCGCCGCCCGACACGCTCAGTCGGTCCGGCTCGATCTCGCGCAGCGCGGCGGCGACCTCCGCCGTCGCCGCGGCACCGCCCTCGCTCAGGCGGTCGGCAGCCGCCTGGTGCTGCGAGAGCACCGGGATCAGCGCCGCCGGGGCCGCCCACGGCCGGCTGAGGGCGTCGTTGGCCGAGTCGAGTGCCGCCGACGCCTCCTCGAAACGCGCGGCCGCACCGGCGAAGTCGCCGGTGTCGAGCAGGTCGATGGCGTCCTCGGCCAGTCGGTGGCCGCGCGACAGGTCGGACCGGGACCCGGCGACGGCCAACCCGAACGCGAGCACCGCCACGACCGCGGCGGTGCCGACCACGCCGCAGGCCAGCCACGCGCGGCGGCGGATCCGCCGCGGCCGGCGCAGCACCCCGGTGACGAACACGGCGATCGCAGTGGCGATGCCGACGATCGCGGTGAGGCCGAAGAAACCGCCGACCTCCGCCCAGGCGAGGGCGTTGAGCGACAGGGCGACCGAGATCGCCCGCCAGGCGGGCATGTTCCGGCGCCGGACGCCGATCCAGATCCCGATGCCGAGGGCGACGACGCCGATGGCTGCGAGCAGGAGGTCACCGGCGACGGCGATCGCCGCACCGGCGGCGACGACGGTCATCCACCACGGCACGGAGGCGCCGGCCCACGTGACCACACCGATCGCCGAACCCACGAGCACCGTGTCGACGAGCGGTCGTCCCGTCGGCTCGGGTGGTGCGAGCGCGCCGACGCCGCCGGCCAGGAAGGCGACGGCGACGGCGAAGTCCTCGGCAACTCGGTTGGATCGTCGGCGCGGCATGGACCGCCGTGACCGTAGTGCTCCGGTCGCCGCGGGTCGTGACAGGGTGGACGTCGCCAGGGCGCCGCTCCGCGTCGGGCGTCAGTGGGCGCCGTGCCGGCGCAGCACCGACGGGATGGTCTTGAGCAGGATCAGCGCGTCCTGCCGGAGCGACCACGTCTCGACGTACTCGGCATCCATCTCGGCCCGCTCGGGATAGCGGATGTTGCTGCGCCCGTCGCACTGCCAGCGCCCGGTGATGCCCGGGCGCACGCTGAGGTACCACCCGGCGAGGTCGCCGTAGCAGGTGATCTCCCCGGGCACGATGGGTCGGGGGCCGACCAGGCTCATGTCGCCGCGGAGGACGTTGAACAGCTGGGGCAGCTCGTCCAGCGACGTGCGCCGGAGGAAACGCCCCAACGGCGCGATCCGGGGATCCTCGTCGGCGGGCAGCTTGAAGTCGTTGGCGACGTACTTCGTGTAGAGCACCGGATCCGCGCGCAGGCGCTCCGTGGCGTCCACGTACATCGTCCGGAACTTGAGCATCTGGAACGGCTCGCCGTTGCGGCCGATGCGCTCCTGCTTGAAGAAGACCGGCCCGGGGCTCTTCCACTTGATCAGCGCGGCGATGACGAGCATCACCGGGAGCACCAACGGCAGCAGCACGAGCACCGCGGTGATGTCGATCCCGCGCTTGACGTGGCGACGCCAGCTGAGATGCGCGGGGGTGGTGGGCTGAGCTTCCGGGACCGCCCAGAGCTCACGCTCCGGGACAGCGCCGGTCAGGGACTCGACCGTGAGGGATTCCCGCTCGACTGCGCTCATGCGGCTTCGAACGGGATCGTGGGCATCTTGCCCGAGCTGGCGTGGACAGACCGTCGCACCACTGCACCTCCGGGGATCAGGGCGCGCGCCGCCAAGAGCACGTCACGCGCGAGAGGGGGTTCTGGAAGTGTGTGCGGAGGTCAGCTGGCGGCGGAGGGCCGACGCCGGCGGACCATGGCAACGCTCGTGAGCGCAGCGCCGGCGGCGAGCGCACCGCCCGCCACCCACAGCGTCACGTCGGTGTTGGAACCGGTCGAGGGCAGCGTCCCGCCGCCCGTGCCCTCGTCGCCCTCACCACCGCCGCCGGTCGCACCGGTGACCGTGATGGTGATCGTCTCGGTCACACCGCTGGTGAGACCCGTCGCGGTCAGCGTGTAGGTGCCCGGCGTGGTCGGCGCCTGCAGCGTGGCCGTCGCCGAGCCGTTCAGCTCGGCAGCCATCACTCGGCTGTCGCCCGGGCCGCCGGCCGTGCACGTGACGTCCACGGTGACGTCGGCGAGTGTGAAGCGCACCGTCTCACCGGGGAGGCAGCCGACGAGCGTCACCGTCACGGAGCCGCCTGGCGCCACGACGGTTGCCGAGACAACGATCTGCGCACCATCGGGTGGGTACGCGGATGCAATCTGGCCCGTTCCGATCAGCAAGCCACCGGCGAGTGCCAGACCTGCGAGCGCTCTCTTCACTTCAGTCCCCTGTCGCTAGGTTCGGACCTGCCCACTGGTGCCCGCGCACTCGCCACACAGTAGCCGACACGATCGCATTGCAAACACCCGAGAGCGCGCGCATTCACATTACGTTCACATCTACATCGAGCGAATTCCACTTTCCTTGGGCGCTCCGGGGACACGCTGCTAGCCGGGAGCGGGCAGTCAAGGCTCGGGGTTGTCGGCGCGTGCACACGTGACGCCCAGTCCAGTTCATGAGCGTCACTCGTTCTCGAGGCGGTCGCCACCGAGGACCACCCAGAGATCCGCGGCGGTGCCGTCTACGGTGATCTGCTCGGCCGGCTGCGGCTCGATCGCCGCGATGCCGAGGGCACCGGCGAGCGCCTCGGCCTCGATCTCGTACTCCGGTGAGTAGTAGACCACCGAGACCGCGCGCCGATCGACGGCGTTCGTCGCGACCACATCTTCATACCCGAGGCCTCGGGCCTGCTCGGCAACGCGACCCGCGAGCCCGTCCGCAGCGGCGGCGTTCGCGACGACCACTCGGACCTCGGAAGGGGGCAACGGGGTCGGCGCGGTAGCGGTAACGGATGGCGGCGTGGTCGACGCAGCGCCGAGCGCCGTACTCGTCGGTGCAGTGGCCGTCGGTGGCGGTTCTGTCATCTGCGCCTCCGATGAGGTGGCCGGGCTCGAATCCTGCGGCTCGGTCGAGGGGACGGAGGCCGGTGGGCGGATCTGAGCCGCTCGGATATCGTCCGGAACCGCCTCGGGCAAGCCGGCGACCGCCACGCCGGAAAGGAGCGCCAGAGCCATGACGAGCGCGGCCAGCAGACCGTACCGGGTGCGGATCCCGCCGAGCTTCACGGCATTGAGTCGGCCGCCATTGACGGGGGCCGCCGGGGAGCTACTGGTGGTGTCGGTTCGGCAGCATCGTCCAGTCGCGACCTAGCGCCGTAGCCATATCCGTAGCCGTAGCCATACGTGCCCTCGCCGCGAGTCGAGCTGGCTCGATTGAGCACCAACCCGAACAGCGGCGCGCCGACTAGCTCGAGGCGCTCGATCGCCTCCTTGAGCTCTCGCTGGGAGACGCGGTTGGCTTGCGCAACGAGCAGCACGCCGTCAACCGATCGGGACAGAGCCAAGGCGTCGGCGATCGGGAGCACCGGGGCCGTGTCCACGATGACGTAGTCGTACCGGGCAGCGAGCTGCTGCAGCAGATCCGCGACACGTCGATGAGACATCATCTCGCTCGGGTTCGGCGGCACCGTCCCCGCGGCGACGACATGGAGCGAGTCGTTCACGTGCGCCAGTACCAGATCCAGCGGCTCCCCGAGCAGCGCTTCTGTGAATCCAGGAGCGGCCGGCACACGGAAGACCTCGTGCACGCGTGGCCTGCGGAGGTCGGCGTCGACCAGCACGGTGCGGTGGCCGGCCTGCGAGAGCACCACGGCGAGGTTGGTGGCCGTCGTGGTCTTGCCTTCTCCGGGGAGTGAGCTGGTGACCTGGATCGTCCGCAGGGTCCGATCGAGCCCGAGGAACTGCACGTTCGTGCGCAGCCCGCGGTAGATCTCGACAACGAACTCGTGAGGTTCGCTGAGCGCCACGGGGCGGTGGTCAGGTGGCGGTTCGACGGGCACGACCGCGAGCACTGGTAGATCCGTCAACGGCTCGACGTCGTCAGGCACACGGACCGAGTCGTCCAGGTAGTCGAGCAGAAGGGCCGCGCCCAATCCGACGAGCAGGCCGAGCACGCCGGCGAGTGCTGCCGTTCGGACGGGCTGGGGCTCGACAGGGACAGTCGGCGCTTCGGCCGATTTCACCACCGACGCGCCGCCGGTTGTGAGGGCCGCGTCGATCTGGAGCTGGTCGAGCCGTTGCTTGAACGCCGCCTGCTGCGAGAGCAGGGGTGCCCGTTGGCGCTCGTCGACGCGCTCGATCTGATCCTGCAGCTCGTCGATCTTTGCCTGAAGCTCCGCACCGGCTGCTTCGAGGGAGTTCACGGCCTGTTCTCGACGGACTGAGGCATACGCCTCGACGTAGGCGTTCGCGAGTAGGCGCGCGACCTCCGGGTCCCCGCTTCGGACCTTGACCGAGACGACATCGGTCGATCCCACCGCGGAGCCCCTCGCTTCGGGGGGTAACGACTCCAGCCCGAGATCCTCCTGCACCCGCTGACGGACGGTCTGTCCCTCGAGGACCTGAATTTCCGTCTGGATGGCCCGCTCCAGGCTTTGTGCGTTCAGAGCGGGATCCTGACCGAACACGTTCGCGGCCGCCCGAGGCTCGACCAGCATCTGCGCCTCGGTCTCGTAGATCGGGTCCTGGAGGAACGACAGCGCCGTTGCTGCCGAGAATGCGCTCAGCATGGCCCCCAGCACGATCCACTTGCGACGGCGGACCACGGACCAGTAGTCGCGCAACGTCAGAGTGCGCTCTGGGGCGGCCATGGCGGCCACACATTATCCGCGCCCAGGCCGTCCGTTGCGGCAAGGGGGCGGCCAGCGGCATACCTCGCAGGAATCGCGTGTTCGCCGAGCAAGGCGCAGCGACGCCCGCTTATGATGCGCTGCGACGGCGCGGGTCCGCTGACCTCGTCGCCGGGCGGGCCTCGTAATCAACCGATCGCGAACGAGGATGGTGATGAACGAGCGCCTCTCTGGCATACAGGACCATGCGAGATCCGATGCCTCGTCGCTTGAAGTCCTCCGCCGACACGGATCGGGTGCGGCGCTGGCATGACCGGACGCAGTGATGTCCTCATCAACGACTTCGCCGGCCATCCGTTCCAGTTCGATCTCGCCGTCGGGCTGTTCCGGCGCGGCTTCGACGTCCATCACGCCTACTGCTCGACGAACGTGACGCCCCATGCATCCTTCGACGATGTCGGAGTGTCGATCCACCCGATCTCGACTGGGCGAGGATTCGACAAGTACCGCCCGGTGCGTCGATTGGTCGGCGAGCTCACCTACGGACTGAAGTCCGCGGGACTGCTGGCGAGGCTCCGCCCGTCGGTCGCGATCAGCAGCAACGTGCCCCTCTTCTCCCTCGCGCTGGTCTCGATTGCCTGCTCGATCCTGCGAGTGAGGCACGTGCTCTGGCTGCAGGATCTGCAGTCCGGGCTCGCCACGCTGGCCCAACGTCGCAGGATCGGCCGGACACTTACGCTCCTCGAGGGGTGGCTCATCCGGCGTGCCTTTCGCGTGGTCGCAATCTCGGACGACTTTCGTACCGCTGCCATCCGGCTCGGTGCGCGCTCGGATCGGGTCGAGGTGATCGAGAACTGGGCACCACTCAACGAGATGCCAGTCCGCCCCCGACACAATGCGTGGTCTCGGGCCCACGATCTCGATGACAGGTTCGTGTTCCTCTACAGCGGGACGCTCGGACTGAAGCACCGACCCGAGCTCCTGCTCGCGCTTGCGGAGACCTTCGAGTGCGACAAGGCCGTGCGCGTCGTCGTCGTCAGCGAAGGAGCCGGAGCTGACTGGCTCAAGGCCGAGCTGACTGCGAGACCTCAGCCCAACATGGTCGTGCTTCCGTTCCAGCCATTCGAACAGCTGGCCGACGTGCTCGCTTCGGCCGATGTCCTCGTCAGCCTGCTCGACCCGGCAGCCGGGAGGTTCAGTGTCCCTTCGAAGGTCCTTTCCTATCTGTGTGCAGCGAGGCCCATCCTCGCCGCGATGCCCAGTGAGAACGCCGCGAGCCGACTTATCGTCGAGCGCGCGCAGGCGGGAGTCAACGTGCCGACGGCAGATCCTTCGGATCTCGCGGCCGCCGCCGTCGGACTTCGCCGCGACGCGGAAGCCCGCACTCGGTTCGGACGCCAGGCACGCGAGTATGCGGAGAAGGCGTTCGCGATCGGACCGATCGTCGAGAGGTTCACGCAGATAGCTCAACTGGAGGAGCAGGCATGACGAACGTCTTGGTCGCTGGTGGCGGTGGATTTATCGGAGGCCACCTGGTCAGGCGACTACTCAACGAGGGCCACTCGGTGCGAGCAGTTGACATCAAGCCGCTAGACGAGTGGTACCAGGTTCACGCCGAGGCCGAGAACCTGGTGGCCGATCTGTCGCTGGCCGACGAGGCTCGTGTCGCCACTGCCGACATGGACGACGTTTTCGACCTCGCGGCCGACATGGGTGGCATGGGGTTCATCGAGAACAACAAGGCGGCATGCATGCTGAGCGTTCTCACCGGAACGCACCTGCTCCTGGCGGCCCGGGACCAGGGCGTGCGACGGTTCTTCTTCTCATCGAGCGCATGTGTCTACGCCGCCGACAAGCAGACGGACCCCAACGTCACGGCGCTGAAGGAGGACGACGCATACCCGGCGATGCCGGAGGACGGCTACGGTTGGGAGAAGCTCTTCACGGAGCGCATGTGCCGGCACTTCCGTGAGGACTTCGGCCTCGAGACGCGCGTTGCGCGATACCACAACGTGTACGGACCATACGGAACCTGGACGGGCGGCCGAGAAAAGGCACCTGCGGCGATCTGCCGCAAGGTGGCTCAAGCAAAGCTCGACGGCTCGAACGCCATCGAGGTGTGGGGCGACGGTCAGCAGACTCGAAGCTTCATGTACATCGATGACTGCATCGAGGGAACGCTGATGGTCGCCCGAAGCGACTTCACCGAGCCTATCAACCTCGGCAGCTCGGAGCTCGTGACGATCAATCAGCTCATCGACATCGTCGAGGAGATTGCCGGCGTCAAGGTCGAGCGCCACTACAACCTGAACGCCCCTCAGGGTGTCCGGGGTCGCAACAGCGACAACACGCTGATCAAGCGAGTGTTCGGATGGGAGCCGAGCATCCCGCTCGTGGAGGGACTCCGCCACACCTACCATTGGATCGAGGCGCAGGTAGTAGTAGAGCGCGCCGCGCACGTGAGTGCTCGGTAGCGGCCGTGGAGCGATCGTCGACTAGACGAGTCGGAGCAACGGCGACGATGTGCGATTCAGTGACCTCGCGACTATCCTGACGACCAGAGGAGTTCCGTGTCGAGTAGCCCGCTGCGCGTCGGACATATCCTGCCGCAGTTCCCGTACTTTGGAGGACGAAAAGTCGTAGGCGGCTACTCAGCTAGCGTTCTGGCGCTGACCGAGCTGCAGCAGAGTGCGGGACTGAAGCCTGTCGTACTCGCCCGCACCCTCCCTCAGACCCCCCCGGCAACGCACTCTGGCGTGCCCGTGCACCGAATGGGAGACGGCCCAGAGGAAGCGGGGAGCATTCGACACACTCTGGGATTTGTCGGCCGCGCTGCCAGAGTTGCTCGAGCGAATCGACAGCTGTTCTCGCTGTTTCATATCCATGCAGGCCACGCCGAGTACCTGGTGCTTGCTCTCGCCGTGCGCCTCGCAGCCCGGAGACCCGTGGCGGTAACGCTCTATTGCCCCGTTACTGAGGAGTGGGGGCGCGCGATATTGCAACGATTCCTCATCAGGATGGCTGGCAGGTCTGTGACGTTGAGCGGCATGACATCTAATGTCGCGCGTTCCATCGATGAAGCGCGCCACGATCGCGGCCGGACAGCGATTCTACGCCCGCACATCGACGCGACCTATTGGGCAGCTCACCGCCCGGATCTTGGCCGATTTCGTAGCGGCGCGTCGAATCTTCACCTCCTTTTCGTTGGGAACGCCACTCCTACGAAAGGACTCACAGTCTTGCTGAAGGCGCTCGCGCTCGTACGGGAGGCAGGAGTCGACGTGCACCTCACGGCGACAACGGAGCTCGATCGGACGTCAGGCGACTCGGCTATGCGTGAAATCGCGCGACTGACAGACGAGCTGAATCTCTCCGAGAAGGTCACGTTCCTGCGTGTTGTCGACGACATGCGAAACCTGCTGCACAACGCGGACGTTCATATCGCTCCGTTTCTGAACACGAATGGGCCGAGCGACTATTTTATGTCTACGCTCGAGGCCATGGCCGCCGGAACACCGATCATCTGCTCCGATCTGCCTGGCATGCGCGATCTGATCCGCGACGGTCAGAATGGACTTCTTGTACCTCCCGGGGACGTCGATGCCCTTGCGTCGGCGATTACACGCATGCGGGATCCTCGACTGAGAGCAGAACTTTCCTCCAACGGGGCATCAACCGTTGACGCACTGCTCGGCCGCGAGCCAATTCTCATCCAGATGTTGGAGCTATATGAACAAACACTCTGCAGTTGATGCCCAGAATGCCGCGTTCTATAGCGCGGACTCCCGCACATACGATGCCGCCCGCTTCTCGGACCATGCGGGTACCAGAGAGACCCGACGACTCCATAATCTGCTAGCAAGGCGGCTCGTCGGTCCCCGCACTTTCGACCAGCTAATCGATGTCGGATGTGGGACTGGACGTGCATCTGAGTTCCTGGTCCAGCACACCCAATCACTCACGCTAGTGGACATCTCAGATGAGATGGTCGAGGCCGCTCGTGCCCGCTGTCTAAGTGTGCGTCAGGACGCGTTGGTCGACGGCGTCGTCTCGTCAGTCTATTCTCTACCATTCGAAGACGAGTCGTTCACGGCTGCTGTCTCGATCAACCTCTTCAGCCACTTGCCGGATTATGTCGGAGCATTGAGAGAGATTGGCCGCGTCCTAAAGCCCGGCGCGCCCGTCGTCTTCTCGACTCCCAATCTCTACAGTGTCTACTGGCCATTCGGAGCACTAGTCAATCGCCGCAAGCGGGCCCTCGGTTACGAGGTGTTCTCCTACTGGCCGAGCTCATCGACGGTTCGCCAAGCGCTCGGCGATGCCGGTTTCCTATTGGCCGAGGTCGACGGTGCCGTGTATCTGCCGCGCGGAGCCCGCAGGATTCCGTTGTCCGATGTCGTTGTGCATGCTGCAGACACGGTCGTCAGCCGATGGCGCACGCCGGCGCGCGTCGCACCTTGGTTGCTCTGGACCGCCGCCAAGGTCTGACACGCTAGCATCGGACGTTCGGCGCGACCCTGCGACTACCGATATGCGAAGAGTGTCGGCGAGAGCACCTACCAACGCAAACGCGTTCTGGGTCGCCACGGCAGATCAGCTGGTCTACACCGCAGGGAACGTGCTCCTGACGCTGGCATGGGCCGGGATCTACGACACCTCGGAGTTCGGCCTACTCGCGCTCGCTACGACGATCGGGCTCGTGGTCGGTGTCTCGTCACGTGCGTACTGGTGCGACCCTCTGGCCGTGGCCGGATCCCACCCTCAGACAAGGACGCTGACGATCGTGTGCTCTGCGATGCCCGCTTCCTTCGCAGCGGCTGGCGGATTCACGCTCGCCCTCTGGCCTGTCATCACTGACGGATGGCGCCTGAGGATCGCTCCTCCTGCAGTGGCCCTCGCCGTTTCGTTGGCTGCCTTCGAGGTACTGCGAGGTGCAGGCTTGGCGGTCCGCCGGTACCGAGACACGCTGATGATAGACCTAATGTGGCTGGCGATCGCCGCCGGAGGTGTCGCGACCGTCTGGATCCTCGACCTCGACCTCCTGTGGGGCTTTGTTGCATCGACCGCTCCGTCGGTTGGCACATTGCTGCTATGGAAATGCCGTGAGGCGAAGATCGATGGACTCGTTACGCCTTCTTGGCCTCGAGAGCGGGTTCGACAAGGGCTACATTACGCTCTTGATTTCTGGCTTCTGAACGGCATGTTGCAGGCGACCGTCGTTGCAGTCGGCCTCGCGAGCGGTTCCGCCGAGCTGGGGAAGTTTCGTCTCGCGGTTACCGTTCTCGGCCCCATCGGGGTTTCGGTCCGATTTGTCCAGGTCTCACTGCTGCCAATGATCGCCGAGCGCATTCGAACCGGGCGGACGTCGCCTCGCAAGGTCGGCCTGCTCGCTGCGAGTGGCCTCGGGTTGATGTCCTTCTGCTATCTAGCAGCGCTGCTCCTGGTGATTCAGGTACGACCTCACGTGCTCGCAATCGAGGCCAAAATCGTTGCGGTGCTCGGCGTTGCGAAGGCGCTTGAGAGCATCTCCGCTGGCGCCATGGTGGCGCTGAAAGCAGCCGCGGTCCTCGTGAGGGCGACGATGCTTAACGCGATAACCGCCGCGCTCACGGTGCTGTTGATGCTGGTTCTCCGCTCCCGGCTGTCGGCTCTCAATGCGAGCTGGATGTCAGTAGCCGTGGCCGTGGTGGGCCTGCTCATGTGGGCGGGGGCGGTGCTGACCGTCTCGTCCGACAAGCAGTCCCGAGATGGAAGGGCGCTCCCCGCCTCGAAGCGCCTGGAGTCAGGATGACCGGTCGCTCGCTGAACTTGATCTCGCCGGCACTCGATCACCGCGGGCGGCGATCGCCGCATGAGCTACGGACCCGCCCCCCTCGGATGGCGGCGCCCGTGGACACCTCACGGGCGGGACGGGCGGTCGTGCTTGTAGCCCTGGCGCATGCCACACTGGCTGTGGCGCTTCTCAGACCATCGACTCTCGCGGGCGAGCGTGGCGGTGAGATCGCAATCCATGGGATCGCTGTCTCTTGTACTGCTGCAGTTGCCTTCTTGTACGCATTCGGGGCTCGGAACGTCACAACTTACTGGCCAACGACCGTGTGGCAACGTCGTTCTTTGTGGCTCAGCGTAGCGTGCGCCTACTTCGGATTGGTCATGGGGCTCGCAGCTGGAAACCCATTCCGGTATGTCGTCGGAGATTCCGGCCAGTGGGCGATTTATCCTATCGCGTGGTGTCTAGGATACGCCGCCGTGCGTTCCGACGAGCAGGTTTTGCGGAGCTTGAAGGTGCTTGCGCTCGTCCTGACCGCTCAGCAAGCGCGAGAGCTCGTGGCAGTCTTCACCGAACTCTCCGCAGGAAAGATCGGTCGACTGCACAGCGTCTACTGGCCTCATGGCGTTGTCGCCTTCGTAATCGCTTGGGCCGCTGCCTTGTCCTCTTCAGCTGTCTCCGCGCAAGTGGCTTGGCTCGGCGTCGTACTACTGAACTGCTTCGTTGGGCTGGCTTCTGGATTTCGGACGAGTCTGTTTCTGTTTCCGCTCACTGCGATCGTTGTGACGGCCTGCGTCAGTCACCGGTCGGGCCGGTGGCTTCGCTTGTCCGGTGTTGTAGTTCTCATCACTCTCGCCGTTCTGGGCGGGTTGGTTCCTTCGAAACTCATCAAGGTGATTGATTCCCCTATCTCAGCCGCAATGACGCGGCTCTCAGAGCTTGAAGCAGGAGGGGATCGCTCATCAACCCAGCGACTGGTGGAAGCGCGGCTGGTAATTGAGAAGCTTTCCGAACGACCATGGAACCTTCCTCTTGGGTTCGGCAGCGGCGCGATGGTCAGCACCGAGGGAGCGGAAAATGATGTTTCAGAGCGCTATAGGTACGTAGATGAGTTTCACTATGTCCACATTTCGCCTTTCAGTGTGCTACTAAGGAGCGGTCTACTCGGCCTCCTGGCACTGGCGAGTGTTCTGGTCACCACCGTCTGGACCCAGGTGAGGGCTTGTCGTGCGTCACGACGGGTTGGTGATGCGGCACTACTCGGCACACTGCTCGTCTTCTTGCTCGCGGCACCATTCTTCACCTTCGTCCCTGGCGACATCATGTTTGCGATCCTCGCTGGCATGGCCGGACGTCGGGCAGTCGAGATCGGAACTGATCAGTTCGACGGCGGCCAAGAAGAGGTCAGCGCCCTGGCTGTGGGCCGCACGAGCCTCATGCCTCGTAGTCACCGATAAGCCAGTCAGCGACGCACCCCATCTGTTTGCCCGCCCGGCGAAGCGCGTCGCTGGCTCGGAAGCGCTCAAACGACCCTCGGTCCGCGATGGTCGACTCTTCGACGATGGCACACCCCTTGCGTCCGTCAAGCGACCGTGCGATCGTCCAGGAGACCAGGCCTCGAGATGGCCGTCACCGAGTTCCTGCAGCGGCCGGCACGCTTGGTCGACCTCGTCCTCCCCGACGCCCGGCTTCACGGCGAAGAGCACGATGTGCCCGTACGTCATCGACTGCTGCTCCCACTGGCGACGATCTCGGCGGTCTAGGTATCGCGCAGTAACCGAGCTCAGTGGGCGCAGCGGCGGACAGCACGGACGAGATGGTGTTAAAGGGGCGCTCCGCGTCTGAGGGTGGGATGACGAGGCTGGGGAGGTCCGAGGCGCGACACAGGGGCTCTGCGATTCTGACGGTGTCTTACGCCGGTCGAGTCGAGGAGCCCCTGCTTGGAAACGGATGCTACGCGCATGTGCGCGCTGTTGGTCGGCCTGCCCGATGTCGCGGTGGTCGGTGTCGGCGAGTGGCCGGCGTGGTTGCTCGTCGCGGTCGCGACGTTCGCCGGGCGGCCGGTGTGCCGCTGCGGTGCCAGCCCGCACCGTCATGGTGTTCGCGAGGTCGACTTGGTCGATCTGCCGGTGTTCGGGCGACCGGTCCGGTTGCGTTGGCGCAAGCAGCGTTGGCGCTGTCCGGTGTGCGGCGCGGCGTGGACCGAACAGGACCCGACGATCGCATCGGCGCGTTGCGCGCTCACGACCAGGGCGGCGCGGTGGGCGACCGTGCAGGTCGGCCGGCACGGTCGGGCGGTGTCGGAGGTCGCGGCGGATCTCGGCTGTTCGTGGCATCCGGTGATGGACGCGGTCGTGCTCTACGGCACGGAGCTGGTCGATGACCCGGCCCGCTTCGGTGCGGTGTCCGCGCTCGGACTGGACGAGACCCTGTTTGCCCGCGAGGGCCGCTACCGGACACAGTGCTGGTCGACCCAGATCGTCGACGTGCGCCGCAGCCAACTCCTCGACGTGGTGCCCGGGCGTGACAGTTCCGAGCCGTGCCGATGGCTCGCGGCCCGGTCCGAGGTGTGGCGGGCCGGGATCGGCTGGGCCACGCTCGACCTGTCCAGCGCCTATCGCAGCGTGTTCGACACGATGCTGCCCAACGCCGTGCAGGTCGCTGATCCGTTTCATGTGGTGCAGCTCGCCAACCGGGCGCTCGACGAGTGCCGGCGCCGCGTGCAGAACGACACGATGGGCCATCGCGGACGAAAGAACGAGCCGCTCTACCGGGCCCGGCGCCGTCTGGTGATGGCCGCTGAACGGCTCACCGCCGAGCAGCACGAGCGCCTGATGGGCCTCCTGCGAGCGGGCGACCCGCACCGCGAAGTGTGGTTCGCCTGGAACGCGAAGGAAGTTGTGCGTCAGACCTACGACCACACCGACGAGACGCTCGCGGGTGAGTGGGTCGACGCGATCGGGCGTGACTTCACCGACGCCGAGATGCCGATCGAGGTTCGCCGGCTCGGGCGCACTATCAGCAAGTGGCGTGACCAGATCGTCGCCTGGCACCGCTCGCACGTCTCGAACGGGCCGACCGAGGCCGTCAACAACTTGGTCAAGCGCATCAAGCGCGTCGCCTTCGGCATGCGCAACTTCACCCACTACCGGATCCGCGCCCTCCTCTACGCCGGTCGCCCGAACTGGTCGCTACTCACGACCATCACCCCACCATGAAACGCGGAGCGCCGTTAAAGGGGTCACGACGTCCTCACGCAGTGACCGGTTGCAACGTAGGCCGCGACGAGCTCGGCACGCTCCGGGTAGCGGGCAGTGCAGCGGCCGTTGCACTGCCACCGACCGGTGAGGCCCGGGCAAACGCTGAGGTGGAAGGCGACGAGCGTGCCGTGGCAGGCGAGCTCGCTCGGGAACACGGGATGTGGCCCGACCGGTTCATGTCGCCGCGCAGGACGTTGAACAGCTGCGGCAGCTCGCCGAGCGACGTGGGGCGGAGGAGGTGCGCGAACGGGATGATCCGAGGATCCTGCTCGGCGGGCAGCTTGAAGTCGTTGGCGAGGTAGGTGGCGTGCAGGTCCGCAACGCCTGCAGGCGCTCGGCGGCGTCGACGTGCATCGTCCGGAACTTGCGGAACTAGAACCGCTCACCGTTGCGTCCGATGCGCTCCTCGCGGAACAACACCGGACCCTGGCTCGTCATTGATGAGCAGGGCCATCATCACCATCAGTGGGATCGCTAGGGCTTCCCGGCCGGGGGTCGAGGTGACAGGTGGTGGTCCCTGTGGTTGGGTGACAGGTGGTGGTCCCTGTGGTTGGTGGTCATGATGCTTGGCGGGGACGGAAGCTGTCGAGGATGTCGGCTGGGGTGCGGCCGCGCATGTAGTCGCTGTGGTTGCGACGGCGGTGGTGGTAGCGGGTCAGCCAGGCGTCGGCTTCGGCCTGCAACTGGCGGATGCTGGTGAAGCGGCGACGGTGGAACGCCGGCCGCCAGCACTCCTGCAGCGCGGTGCCGTGGAAGCGTTCACAGACCGCGTTGTGGTTCGGCGAGCGCGGTGGGATGCGGTGATGCTCGAGCCCGCGGGTGGCCAGGTGGGCCCGAAAGCCGGAGGCGATCCACTCGGGTCCGTTGTCGGTGAGCACGGCCCGCACCGCCACGCCGAGGCGCCGGTAGCGGCGCACGACGTGGTCAACGAAGCGGATCGTGGAAGCCGCGGTCGGGGTGCCGGCGACGATGAGCATGATCGCCCAGCGGGTGGCGACGTCGATGGCGGTCAGCTGGTACACCTTGCCGACGCCTTTGAGGTTGCCGATGTAGAAGCTGTCCATCGCGATCTGATGGCCGGGTGCTGGGCTGTAGTGGCAGAACCCGAACGGCTCAACGTCGCGGGCGGCGTCGGTGGACAGCCCGGTGGTGGCCGCCGT
>Ga0207874_1000440_pt1 | contig 61333 bp, 56 predicted proteins | sample HigsolmetaAR201D_FD_184833 | JGI IMG/M metagenome (GOLD analysis project Ga0207874, IMG submission 184833) | Ionic liquid and high solid enriched microbial communities from the Joint BioEnergy Institute, USA - AR20-1-D (SPAdes) (version 2) ...
CGCATCGCCGACGAGCCGACGACCGCGCTCGACGTCACGATCCAGGCCCAGATCCTCGACCTCATCACGAAGCTGCGCGACAAGCTCGGGATGGGCGTCGTCCTCATCACGCACGATCTCGGCGTCGTCGCCGAGGTCGCGAGCCACGTCGTCGTCATGTACGCGGGGCGCGTCGTCGAGTGCGCGCCCGTCGGACGCCTCTTCGAGCGCCCGCGGCACCCGTACACGCGCGGCCTGCTCCGGAGCCTCCCGTCGTTCGCCGCTCCGGAGCTCGAGCCCGGCGGCACGCGCAGGCGACGGCTGCCCGTCATCGAGGGCATCGTCCCGGACCTCCTCTCGCTGCCGCCCGGATGCCGCTTCGCCGACCGGTGCCCCATGGTCGTCGACGACTGCCGCACGGCAGAGCCGAGCCTCGAGCCGGTCGACGGGGATCCTCGGCACCTCTCACGCTGCCTCCGCGCGGCGGAGGTCTGATCGGCCGCGCGGGAGCGACGCTTTCCGCGCTTTTTCCGCCGGCGTCCCGACCGGCCGCTCCCGGCGCGTCGAGATCGAGACGTCGGGCCTCGTTTCGGCTACGAAGGAGGCGTGGCCGAGCAGTCGGGGACGAACGAAAGCGCGGGCCAGGCCCGCGCGAAGAGACGCACCCTCGTCGCGACCGAGCAGCTCGGGAAGTACTTCCCCGTGGGCTCGAGCTTCTTCGCGCGCTCGCAGAAGCTCGTGCGCGCCGTCGACGGCGTCTCGCTCCGCGTGCGTCGCGGCGAGACCGTCGGACTCGTCGGCGAGAGCGGCTGCGGCAAGAGCACCCTCGGCAGGCTGATCCTCCGGCTCGTGGAGCCCACGTTCGGGCGGATCGTCTACGACGGGCGCGACATCGTCCCGCTCCGACCCAGCGAGATGCGGCCGCTCAGGCGGAAGATGCAGATCATCTTCCAGGACCCGTACTCGAGCCTGAACCCGCGCATGACCGTGCGCGAGATCGTCGGCGAGGCGATCCAGATCCACAAGCTCGCGCCGACGAAGAAGGACGAGGAGGAGATGATCGCCGGCCTCCTCGCGAAGGTCGGCCTGCGGCCCGACGCGATGTCGCGCTACCCGCACGAGTTCTCGGGCGGCCAGCGGCAGCGCATCGGCATCGCGCGCGCTCTCGCGGTGCAGCCCGAGTTCATCGTCTGCGACGAGCCGATCAGCGCCCTCGACGTGTCCATCCAGGCCCAGATCGTCAACCTGCTGATGGACCTGCAGGACGAGCTCGGCGTCGCGTTCCTCTTCATCTCGCACGACCTGCGCGTCGTCCGGCACATCAGCCATCGCGTGCTGGTGATGTACCTCGGCAAGATCGTCGAGCAGGGCTCGACCGAGCAGGTCTACGAAAATCCCCTGCACCCGTACACGCGGGCGCTGCTCGGCGCGGTCCCGACGCCCGATCCCGAGAAGAAGCGCCTGCGCATCGTCCTCGAAGGCGACGCGCCGAGCGCGATCGACCCGCCGGCGGGCTGTGCGTTCCACCCTCGATGCTCGCGCATGGTGAAAGGCACCTGCGATCGCGAGACGCCGACGCTCGCGGAGCACCAGCTCGGCTCCGGTCACAAGGTCGCGTGCTGGAACCCGCACGTCGATGCGCCGGAGCGCAGCTCGGCGCAGCTCGTCGGGCTCGACATCCCGCCGAGCGTGCAGCCCGCGGCCGACCGCGAGAACGACGAGAAACGAGAGAGCACGGCGCAGGCGGCCGACGGCGAGGAAGCGGACGGCGCGGCGCAGGCGGCAGAGGGCGAGTCGGAGTGAAGCGATGACGGCGTCCTCGACGAAGAAGGAACCCCCGCGCGCGATCGGACGCTACGAGGTGTTGCGGCTCCTCGGACAAGGCGGAATGGGCCGCGTCTGGCTCGCGCGCGACACCGTCCTCGGCCGCCGCGTCGCGATCAAGGTCCTGCGCGACGACCTCTCGCTCCCGCCTGCCGTCTACGACGAGCTCGTCGTCCGCATGGGGCACGAGGCCCGCGCGGCCGCCGCCGTGAGCCACCCGAACATCGTGACGCTCTACGACATGGGAGAGGATCCGACGGTCGGCCTCTTCCTCGTCTTCGAGTACGTCACGACGCGCAAGGACGTGCTCCCCGACGCGACGGAGGACACCGAGGAGCCCATCTCGCTGCGCGATCGCCTCCGCCGCGGCCCCCTCGCCTTGCCCGAGGTCGCGAAGCTCGCGCGCGAGGTCGGCAGCGCGCTGTCGTTCGCGCACGGCGCGGGCGTCATCCACCGCGACGTCAAGCCGGAGAACATCCTGTTCTCGCGGACGGGCTTCAAGATCGCGGACTTCGGGATCGCACGCATCCCCGACTCGACGATCACGCGCGCGAACACCGTCCTCGGCACGCCCGCGTACACCGCGCCGGAGGCGCTGTCGAAGGGCGAGTTCGGCCCGGCGTCCGATCAGTTCTCGCTCGCCGCCACGCTCTACGAAGCGGCCACCGGCGCGCGTGCGTTCGCCGGCGAGGACGCGATCGCGACCGCGGGCAAGGTCTCGAGCGAGCCCCCGCCGCCGCTGCACGAGTCGATCGGTCCGGACCACGTCGTGCGGGGCCTCGAGGCCGTCCTGAAGCGTGGGCTCGCGAAGGAGCCCGAGGCACGCTACGCGTCGTGCGCCGAGCTCGGCGAGGAGGTCGCGCGCGCGATCGAGGCCGAGCCTCCGCGCCGCACGACGTCGACGCGACCGAGCTCCGTCATGACGCCGCTCCCCGGCGTCCTCGAGATCGAGCGGACGCCGCTGTCGTCGCGCGCCGCGATGGTCGAGCGCGTCAAGGCCGAGATCGCGAGCGCAGGCGGAGGAGCGAACGGCGAGACGCGACCGTCGATCTACATGCGGCGGCAGACGCAGCGGTTCCAGAACATCGCCGCCGGGATCGCGCTCGTCGTCATCATCGCCCTCGTGCTCATCGGGCGGCGGACGCCGCATGCGGCCGACGGCTCGCCCGCGGCCTCGGCCTCCTCCGCGCCGTCGGCGAGCAGCGCGCCGCTCGCGTCGCAGAAGACGACCCCGAAGACCACGCCGCGCCCGCCTGCGCGATCGGCTCCCGTCGCGCCCGCCACCGCCGAGACCGCGCCGAGGACCGGCGAGACCGCGCCGAGCACCGACGAGACCGCGCCGAGCACCGACGAGGCCGCGCCGGCGGCTGGGACGGACGAGCCGAGAGCAGCGGACGCGAGCGCGAGCGCCGACGACGAGTAGCGCGCTCGCGCCGTGGCTCTCTCCTTCGTTGCATTGCGCGACGGTCCGCAGACGAGGTCATGCCGCACCGCGGCAGCACTGATGACCTCGATATTTCACCCACTTGGCGTTTCGCGCAGCTTCCCTATGGTTGCCTCTTCGAAACGCCGCGCGTCGGCCGCGCTCGTACCTCCGTGACGATTGTCCTCATTTTCGGTACGAAAGCGTGCGCGACAGTGGCCTCACCCCGCGCAGCGAGGTGGTGAGGCCTTTCTTCCATCACGCCTCTCGACTAACCCCTGACGCCGTCGCCGTGAATCAGCAGGAAACCCAGCAGACAACCCAAGAGTCCCCGCAGACCCGGCCGAGCAGCCAGCTCGATCACCTCGCCGATCTCTATCGGCAGATGCTCCTCATCCGCCGCGTCGAAGAGGAGGCGGCGCGCGCGTACGCGCAGGGCAAGATCGGCGGCTTCCTCCACCTCTACATCGGGCAGGAGGCGGTCGCCGTGGGCTCCATCGCCGCGCTGAAGCCGGAGGACTACGTCGTGACGACGTACCGCGATCACGGCGTCGCGATCGCGAAGGGGATGAGCGCGCGGGCGGTGATGGCCGAGCTCTTCGGCAAGGTCACCGGCTGCTCGAAGGGCCTCGGCGGCTCGATGCACCTCTTCGACAAGTCGACGAACATGCTGGGCGGATACGGCATCGTCGGCGGGCACATCCCGCTCGCGGCCGGCGTCGCGTTCGCGTCGAAGTACCGCGCCGACGGCCGCGTGACCCTCTGCTACTTCGGCGAGGGCGCCGTCAGCATCGGCGGCTTCCACGAGGGCTTGTCGCTCGCGGCGCTCTGGAAGCTGCCGATCGTGTTCATCTGCGAGAACAACGAGTTCGCGATGGGCACGCCGCTGTCGCGCACGATGAGCGTCGAGGACGTCTCGATGAAGGCGCTCGGCTACGGCATCGACCGCGACCGCTTCTTCGCCGAGGACGTGCTCGAGGTCGAGCATCGCATCGGCGAGGCCGTGCAGCGCGCGCGCGAGCTTTCCCTCCCCACCCTCGTCGAGATCCGCACGTACCGCTTCCGCGGGCACTCGATGAGCGACCCGGCCAAGTACCGCACGCAGCAGGAGCTCGAAGAGCGCAAGAAGCGCGACCCGCTCCTCCGCGCTCGGCGGCAGCTCCTCGAGCAGGGCTACGGCGACGCTCGTCTCAAGACGCTCGAGGACGACGTCGAGAAGGAGGTCGAGGACGCGATCAAGTTCGCGGACGAGAGCCCCGAGCCCGATCCGTCGATCCTCGAGAGCACCACGTACGACGGCCCGTTCGCGGCCTGATCCGTTGGCCTTTCTTCACGCAAAACGTCGAGACGCATGGCACGTACGATTCGATTCCGAGACGCTCTTCGCGAAGCGATGATCGAGGAGATGGAGCGCGACGACCGCGTCTTCCTCATGGGCGAAGAGGTCGGTCACTACCAGGGCGCCTACAAGGTCAGCGAGGGCATGCTCGAGAAGTTCGGCGAGCGGCGGGTCATCGACACGCCGATCGCGGAGTCCGGGTTCGCCGGCATCGGCATCGGCGCCGCGATGGTCGGGCTGCGGCCGATCATCGAGTTCATGACGTGGAACTTCTCCGCGGTCGCGTTCGATCAGATCCTCAACAACGCGGCGAAGGTCCGGCAGATGTCCGGCGGGCAGTTCAACTGCCCCATCGTGTTCCGCGGACCGAACGCGAGCGCGCGGCAGGTCGCGAGCCAGCACAGCCACGCGATGGAGCACTTCTACGCGACGATCCCGGGCCTCAAGGTCGTCGCCCCCGCGTTCGTCGACGACGCGAAGGGCCTCTTGAAGGCCGCCATCCGTGACGACAACCCCGTGCTCGTCATGGAGTCGGAGACCCTCTACTCCCTCAAGGGCGAGGTGCCGGACGACCTCGACGTCGTCCCCATCGGCAAGGCTCGCATCGCGCGCGAAGGCAAGGACTGCACGGTCGTCTCGTACTCGCGCATGACGCACGTCGCGCTCGAGGCGGCGGCCGCGCTCGCGAAGGAAGGCATCGACGTGGAGGTCCTCGACCTCCGCTCGCTCCGGCCGCTCGACGAGGAGGCGCTCATCGCGTCCGTCATGAAGACCCACCGGTGCGTCGTCGTCCACGAAGGCTGGCCGTACGGCGGCGTCGGCGCCGAGATCGCCGACCGCGTCCAGCGGCTCGCGTTCGATTGGCTCGACGCCCCGATCCTGCGCGTCACGACGATGGACGTGCCGATGCCCTACAACGCGAAGCTCGAGCAGCTGTGCATGCCGCAGCCCGACCGCGTCATCGCGGCGGTGAAGCGGGTCGTCAATCGCGGCAAGGCCTGAGAGGAGAGGAAGAGAAGCGACCATGGCGAAGATCCTCGACATGCCGAAGCTCTCCCCGACGATGGAGGAGGGCGTCCTCGCGACGTGGCACAAGAAGGAAGGCGACGCCGTCGAGGTCGACGACCTGCTCGCCGAGGTGGAGACCGACAAGGCGACGATGGAGTTCCGCGCGTTCGACAAGGGCACGCTTCTCAAGGTCCTCGTCGACGCGGGCGCGACGGTGAAGCTCGGACAGCCGGTCGCCATCATCGGCAACCCGGGCGAGGACGTCTCCGCGCTCGTCGCCCAGGTCGCCGGCGGAGCGGCCACGCCCACGAAGGCCGCGGCCGCGCCGAGCCCGCCCGCGGAGGAGCCGCCGGCGGCGACGCCGCGCTCGCCGCGCGTCGCGCCGGAAGACGGCGAGGCCGCGCGGCCGAAGCCGGCGGCGGCGGCGACGACACTGCGCCCCGTGCTCGATCGCGGCAACATCCTCACGCGCACCGAGCGCGACGTCCCGCCGGTCGAGCCTCCCGTCGAGCGCGCGACCGCGAACGGCGAGCGCGTCCTCGCGTCCCCGTACGTCCGCAAGGTCGCGCGCGAGCGCGGGATCGATCTGGCCGGCGCTCAGGGCAGCGGCCAGCACGGCCGCATCCTGCCGTCCGATCTCGACGCGCTCGCGAAGACCCCTGCCCCGCAGGCGCTCGCCCGCGCGGGCCAGGCGCCGCTCGCGGTGCCCGGCCTCGCGGAGCCCGAGGTGCGCCCGCTGTCGCAGATGCGCAAGGCCATCGCGCGCCGCCTGACCCAGTCGAAGCAGACGGTCCCGCACTTCTACCTGACGATCGACGTCGACGCCGACGAGCTCGTCGCGTTCCGCGAGCAGATCAACCGAGAGCTCGCCGCGTCGCACAAGGCGAACGGTGGGGAAGGCTCGAAGCCCGACAAGGTCAGCATCAACGACCTCATCGTGAAGGCGTGCGCGACGGCCCTCGTCCGCGTCCCCGAGTGCAACGCGCAGTTCACCGAGGAGGCGATCCTCGTCCACAAGCGCGTCGACATCTCCGTCGCGGTCGCGATCCCGGACGGGCTCGTCACGCCGGTCGTGCGCAACGCGGATCAGAAGAGCATCGTCGCGATCGCGCGCGAGATCCGCGACCTCGCGGCACGCGCCCGGTCGAAGAAGCTCAAGCCCGAGGAGATGAGCGACGGTACGTTCTCCATCTCGAACCTCGGCATGTTCGGCATCGACGAGTTCTCGGCGGTCATCAACCCGCCCGAGGGCGCGATCCTCGCGGTCGGCCAAGTCCGCGACGAGCCGGTCGTGAAGAACGGCATCGTGAAGCCGGGCAAGAAGATCGCGATGACGCTCTCGTGCGATCACCGCGTGGTCGACGGCGCCGTCGGCGCGGCCTTCCTCGCCGAGCTCCGCGCGCTGCTCGAGCGTCCGATGCGGATCCTCACGGGCTGACGCGCAACACCGGCTGACGCGCGATCGATGGGCGGCGACTGGTTCCTCGCGACGTTCTTCGGGGCCTTCGCCTTCCTGTCGGGTGGGGGCACCTACGGGATCGCAGCCCCCGCCCATTCCCTCCAGCTCGCGCCGAGCGTCCGGGCGCCGACCGTCTGGGCTCCATTCGCCGGAGTCGGCGCCGCGGGGCTCGAACGCGCGCGCAGGCCGCAGCGCATCGAGTCGTTCTGGTACGGCCTCCCGCGGGCCACCGACCGCGCGCCCGCCTCGGGCATCGTCGCGCTCCGTCCGCCGCTGAACCGCCGCGTGCGCATCACGGGCGGCCGCTTCGTCATGGGCTCGACGACGGAGGAGATGCACGAGGCCCTCGAGCTCTGCGCGAAGGAGCCGTTCGGCCTCCGGTGCCGCGGCGACATCGAGCACGTGTGGAGCCCGGAGAACGCCGTACGCGCGGAAGGCCACGCGCACGAGGTCACCGTCGACGACTTCGAGATCGACGTCACCGAGGTCACCGTCGAAGAGTACATGCGTTGCGTGGCCGCCTCGCGCTGCTCGCCGCCGAAGTTCCCGCCCGGCGACCCGCGGTACGACGTGCCGAACTTCCCGGTCACGCACGTCACCTGGCAAGACGCCGCCGACTACTGCGAGTGGGCCGGCGGCCGCCTCCCCACCGAGGCGGAGTGGGAGCTCGCTGCACGCGGGCACGAGAATCGAACCTTCCCTTGGGGCAACGTCTACAACCCGCGCCTCTGCAACCACGGCTCCTTCTCCGACGACGAAACCGACGGCCGCGACGGCTTCGTCGGCCTCGCCCCGGTCGGCTCCTTCCCGGACGGCGCGACGCCGAACGGCGTGCTCGACATGGCCGGCAACGTCGCGGAGTGGGTCTACGACTGGTACGAGCGCGACGAGCAGCAATTCGGCTACCCGCGCCGCGCACAGGTGAACCCGAAGGGCCCGCCGTTCGGCATCTACGGCCACGTCGTCCGCGGCGGCTCGTACCGCGACGGCGCGCACTGGATGCGCGCGGCTGCCCGGTACGCGTCCACGATCGCCGAGCGCAGGATCGGGTTCCGGTGCGCCGCGGATGTGGCGCCGTGATTGCCGACACCTCGTGCACTTTGCCAGCGTAGGAACAACCTCCGCTCGCCGTGAGGACGAGCGACGCGTCCAGCCCCTTGCCACGCAAGGCGCCGCGTGCGCCGCAACTTCGCACTCGCCGACCTCACCAACGTGCGCGTGCGCTGGCGCAAGTCCACCGGCGACCGAAGCGCGACCGGAGCCGCCACCCGAGAGAGCGCCCTGGCGCCCCGCCTCGGCGCGGCTTATCGTGCGATCGCATGCGCGTCGCGCACTTCTCCGATCTCCACGTCCTCGCCCTCGAGGGGGTCCCCCCCTCGCGCTTCGTCAACAAGCGCTTCACCGGCTGGGTCAATCTCCGGCTCGCGCGCGAGCACAAGCACCGGCCCGCGCACGTGCGTGCGGTCGCGCGGGAGGTCGCGCGGGCGAAGGTCGATCACGTCGTCATCACCGGCGACCTGACGAACCTCGCGCTCGAGCCCGAGTTCGAGGCGGTGCGCCGGCTCGTCGAGGAGGACCTCGGGCTTCCCGCGAGCCAGGTCACGATCGTGCCCGGCAACCACGATCTCTACACGCAGGGAGCGCTGCGCACGCAGCGCTTCACGCGCTTCTTCGCGCCGTACCTCGAGAGCGATTTGCCGGAGCTCGCGGCGGAGATCGCGCTGGGGCGCTTCCCGATCGTGAAGCTCCGCGGGCCCCTCGCGATCATCGGCATGTCGAGCGCGGTCCCCCGCCCTCCCCTCGTGGCGTCCGGCGAGCTCGGGCGGAAGCAGATCGACGCCCTCGGGCGCATCCTCGAGCATCCCGAGGTGAAGTCGCGTACGCCGATTTTCGCCCTCCACCACCCGGTCCACAATCCGCCGTCGCGGCTCAAGACGCTGGTCGAGGGCCTGCTCGACGCGCGCGCCCTCGCCGACGCGGTCGCCAACGTGTCGCGCGGGCTCGTCTTGCACGGCCACCTCCACGGACGCATGCAGCGGGCCATCCCCACGAAGGCCGGAACCCTCCTGTCCGTCGGAGCGACGAGCGCGTCGCTGCACCACGCGGACGAGCACAGGATGGCCGGCTTCAACCTCTACGAGTTCGATGCCTCCGGCGAGCTGCTCGACGTCGAGGCGCACGTCCTCGATCCGGCGTCCGGCACGTTCCGCGTCGACAGCGTCCCGAAGTGGGTCTGACGGCCGGGCCCAAATGAGCGAAGCGCCTGCCCCGGTCGAGGAGCAGGCGCTTCGTCGTCTCGCATCGGGCTCTGCCCGAGCCCTCACTCGGGGTGCCCCGAGCTTCGTGTCCTTTCTTTCGTTCGCGAGGAGCTCGCTTCAGGCCATCGCGCCGCCGGACTGGCGCACGACGTTGATTGCCTGGAGGCCCTTCGGGCCCTCCTTGATCTCGAACTCGACCAGCTCGTCCTCGAAGAGGCGGCGGCGACCCTCGCCAGCGATCTGCGAGTAGTGAACGAAGACGTCAGGGCCGTTGTCCTGCTTGATGAAGCCCCAGCCCTTCTCGTCGTTGAACCACTTCACCTTGCCCACTGCCATCAGGGTGCCTCCACTTCCACGTTGACGAACTGCAACTGCTTTGAATCGTGGCCGCCACGGATTCGATTCGATGGGCTGTCGACTTTCGACCCCCCGATTCTTCGTGCGGCGCTCTCACCGAGGTGAAGGCGTACGGTACGAGAGGTCGCCTTTGGGCGTCAACTTGGATCCTGCAACGGTCCATCGTCGATCGTTCGAGCCTTCGAGCATCACGCGAGACTCGATCAGCAACGCCTGGAACCTCCTGGTGAAAGCGGCTGTCGACCGAACGCACGGCGCGCACATGTGACCGCAACGACGAGATGCGGCGAACGATCGGAGTTGACGAGCACGCAAAGAGCTACTTCGCCTTCGTCGGCGCTGCGTTCGTGCCGCCTTGCTTCTCGAGCGCGTCGAGCTCCTCGAGGTTCGCCTTCACGCGCGGATCGCTCGGATCGAGCTTGGCGGCCGTCTCGAGCGCCTGACGTGCCTCGGCGCGTGTGTTCGGATCGCGCGCGAGCGCCGTCGCGAGATTGATCCACGCGCTCGCGAGCTTCGGATCGAGCCGGATCGCCTCGCGATACTCCTTGATGGCCTCTGCGATCTTGCCTTCGAGCTGCAAGGCGTAGCCGAGGTTCGACCGGAACGTCGCGCGCTTCGGATCGAGCTCGATCGCCTTGCGCAGCTCCGGGATCGCGCGTGCGAAATCGCTCTGCGCGAGGAGCGCCGTGCCGAGATCGGAATGCGCGCGTGCGTCGTTCGGGTCGAGGCGGACCTGGACCTCGTACTCCTTGATCGCCTCGGCGACCCTCCCCCGCATGAAGAGCACCGTCCCGAGGTTGCCGCGGCGCGCGGCGCTGCCCGGGTCGAGCTCCTTCGCCTTCGTGAGCTCGACGAGCGCCTCTTCGCCCTTGCCGTTGGCGAGGAGCGCGACGCCGAGCGCCGAGTGCGCCTCCGGCTCGTCCGGCGCGAGCTGAACGCCCTTGCGAAGAGCCGCCTCTGCGCCCGCGGCATCGCCGAGGAGGAGCAACGCTCTTCCGAGCTCGACGTGCGCGGGACCGAAGGACGGCTCCATCGTGACCGCGCGCTTCAGGTCCTTCGTCGCGGCGGTCACCTCGGGGTGCTTCTCGGCGGCGGCGAACGCGAGGCTCGGGCTCGCCTTCGTGACCTTCACGCGCGCGATGCCGACGATCGGCGCCGCGCGCTTCGGCGCGGCCTTCTTCGCCGCCTCGTACTTCGCGAGCGCGCCCGCCAAGTCGTTCGCCTCGAACGCGGCATCGCCCTCGGCGAGGATGGCGTCGAGCGCCTCGTCGCCCGTCCTCGCGAGACGGATCGTCGTCGACTTCGCCGGCGGGAGCTTCTCCTCCGGAGGAGGAGGCGTCGCCGGCGTCTCCGCGAGCGCGGGCGGAGCGGCGGACGCGACGGGCGGCTGCTCGGGGACGACCGCCGTCGGATCGGCCGCGGGTCGCTCCGGGCCGTTGCACCCGCCGAGGGCCACGAGGACGACGAGGCTGCTCGCGATGGCTCTCATGTGACCCGACAAGCTTAGACGACCACGGCTCCGACGCCCGCATCGCGGTCGCAGCCGCGCTCGTCGAGCGTCTCCATCAGGCGTCGCCGCTCCGCTTCACGATCGCATATGCGAACGCGACGACGTCGCGTGCGGCCTCGAGGACCTTCTCGTCTTCACGCCCCGTCCGGAGCGCGACGAGCTCGCCGCCCGGCATCGGCGTCTCGACGAGCGTGGCGCACGCCTCCCGCACGCGCGGGGGCACCTCGGGAGATTGGTCACGCGAGAGCGCGAGCAGATGGTCCATGTACGAGCGCCCCCAGCTCTCGTTGGGCACGACGATGAGCGCGCCGTTGAGCGCCATCCCGGCGGCACGACGCGCCCCCGCGAGCCCGGCCCGTCCGTTCTTCCGCGCATACGCCTGCTCCGCCCGACGGAGCTCTCCCATCGCCGCACGGATCCACTCCTCGGGCGAGAGCTTGTTGAGCCAGTGCGTCTCGTCCCGGACGAAAGGCATCGGGGTGCTCTCGGTCGCTCTGGGCATCATGAAGCGCACCTGGCTCGGATGCCAGACGAAAGCAGCGACGAACGCTCAGGCTCCAGCCTCCAGGCTTCAGGCTCCAGTGAGAGGCTCCAGGGATGAAGGCTCCAGCCGGAGTTCGCCAAGCGCTCGACGGCTCCGAAAGAAGCTCGTCAGCGCGCTCGCCTGGAGCCCGGAGCCTGGAGCCTCAAGACCGCAGATGCCTCGTCGAGTGCTCGCGCCCGTCGTAGCGGATCATCACCTGCTTGCCCTCGACGATCGTGAGCAGGTTGACGGGCCGCTTCCAGATCCGGACGAGGCTCTTCATGCACTCGCGCGCGTAGTCCGCGCGGAGGTCGAGGCCCTGGTGATCGTGGCGGATGAGGAGCTCGCCGCGGTTGTCGTAGTTCGCGTCCTCCACGTACATGAACGGGTTGCCGCCGTTCGTGAGCTGGAAGAGGAGCTTCTCCTTCACCTGCTTGAACTCGCGCGACTCGATCTCGTACCGCTCGTTGCGGTTCGACCACGCGAAGCTGAAGAGCTTCTGCTCACGGCAGAAGTCGGGCGTCAGGAACTCGTCGATGAAGGTGACGTCGTTGTAGAGCGCGCGCACCTCGAAGATCTTCTGGCGGCCGAGGCCGAGGCGCAGGTTCCAGTGCTTCTTCGCCTCGAGGTCGTCGCACTCCTCCCATTCCTTGCCGAACTGCCCCTTGTCCCAGCGCTCCTCGATGTTGCGGAACAGCTCGAGACCGAGCTTGTAGGGGTTGAGCCTTCCGCCGCTCGTCGCGAGCACGCCGGCGTTGTTCTCGGCGTAGTCGATGATCTCCGAAGCATCGAGGATCTTCGTCGTCATCAGCTTCGAGTGCCAGTACGACGCCCAGCCCTCGTTCATCACCTTCGTCTGCATCTGCGGGACGAAGTAGAGGGCCTCCTCGCGGATGATCTCGAGGATGTCGCGCTCCCAGCGCTCGAGCGGGGCGTGGTCGAGGAGGAACTGGAGGATGTCGCGCTCCGGATGCGGCGGGAACTTCTTCTCCCGCTCGCGCTCCCTCTCGAGCTTCTGACGCTGCTCCTCGAGATACTCCTCCGGGTTGATGAAGGACTCCATGTAGTCCTTCGCCTTGAGGCGAGGGACCTCGATGACCTTGTCCTCGGCGTCGGGATCCTTCTTCGGGCGCTTGCCGTGGAACGGCGCGTGCGGATCGATCAGGTTCTCGAGGCTGAGACAGTGGTCGATGAACTCCTCGACCTTGTTGATGCCGAGGCGCGCGACGTGGCGGCGGATGCGCGCGCCGTGGTTCGCCATCTTGTCGATCCAGCGGCGGTTCGGGTCGTAGTTCTTCGGCCGGGCCGCGGGATCGACGGTGCGACCGCCCGTGTCGAGATCCGTCGAGCGGAAGCAGTAGTTGTTCTTGAAGAAGTCGACATGCGCATAGACGTGCGCCATGACGAGCTTCTGATCCGTCAGCGAGTTGCCCTCGAGGAGGTACGCGTACGCCGGGTTGTTGTTGATGACCATCTCGTAGATTTTCGAGAGGCCGTACTCGTAGCTCTTCGCGAGGCGCTCGTACTCCATGCCGAAGCGCCAGTGCGGGTAGCGGTTCGGGAAGCCGCCGTACGCCGCGATCTCGTTCATCTGGTCGTACGTGAGGATTTCGAAGACCACCGGGAAGAAGTCGAGCCCCTCGGCGGCGGCGATCTTCTCGATACGCTCCTGCTCTTTGACCAGGTAAGGCGGAAGCGCCGTCTTCAGCGCGAACTCGCTCATTCCATGAGCCTACCCAAAAACGCGGGAGGCCGTGGTCTTCTTGGAGCGTGCGCCGAGCGTGCGCCGGCGCACACCGGAGCTCGTCCCGCGCGGGGGGGCCGTGCGGCCCTGGGCTCCCGGGCTCGGCTTTCTCTGCCCGGCGCCCTCCGACGGGCTACGACCCCGACCGCTCCGGAGTCGCTGCGTCACCCTGCTCGCCGCCGCCGGATGGCTCGCCGGCCACGGCCTTCGCGATCGCGTCGGCGGTCTCCTCCAGGGAGGCGCCGGCCAAATGGCGCTCCCACGCCTTCACGATGGCAGGCGCCGGCGGGTACAGCGTGTAGAAGCCGGTCTCGCCGAGCGGCCGATGCTTCGGATCGATGAAGCGGCGGACCAGGCTCGCGGCCTCGGCGGACGTGACCGTGTTGACGGCCATCTCGACGTTCGGGTCGTTCGCGTCGAGGCCGCGCTTCGCGAGCGCCGAACGGAGGAGGTTGAGCGCCGTGGGCGAGCGAACGCTGAGCTCGTCGATGGCGTGGAGCGCCTCGTGGAGGATGGTCTCGCAGAGCGCGCTGCCCTCGAGGCCGCGCACGCGCACGAAGCTCGCGGCCGCGTAACCGCGAGCGTCGGCCGCGAAGATGCTCGGATACGGCGCGTCGCCGACGAGCGTGATGACGATCGGCCGCGTCGCCCCCGGCAGCGCCATGTCCGCCTCGAGGGCGCGGAGGATCGTCTCGACCTTCGGGAGCAGCCGCACCGTGAGGTCCCTGGCCGCGCGTGCGATCTCGGCGTCGTGCTCGCGGAAGGGCCCGGAGCGATACGCGGCCTCGCTCGCCTCGATCGCACGCGAGAGGCGCAGCGCCCGCGCACGGAGCGGCACGAGCTTTCCGGCGACGTCGCGCGTCTCCGGGAGGTGGGACCATGCAGAGGTGAGCTCGCTCGCGCGGCGCACGGAGCCCAGCGGTACCTCGAGGTCCTCCCACGCCGTCGGGTCGGCGGAGAGGTCCGCCCTGAGGTCGCGCATGGCCGCCAGCGCCTCCTGGAACGGCGCCGGCACCTCGCCCTCGAGCACCTTCGCACGAAGCCAGAAGTACTGATCCGCGACGACGCTTCGTCGCAGCCCGATCGGAGAGGTGTCCGGCGTGAGCGGCATCGCGTCGATGACGTCCTCGCCGTGGACGACCACCGGACGCGAGGCCGCGCAGGCGGGGACGCCGAGACCGAACGCCGCCGTGATCGCGAGGAGCCGTCGCGCGCGATCGAGCCAGTCAGCCACGACCGACTCCGATGCTCGGAGCGCGCGCGCGGTCTTCGATCCCGCCGGCGCGGCCGTCGCGCCCACGCCTTTCCGTCGTCCTCGTCGGACGCGAGACCCCGAGAGATCGCGTCACGCCCCCTCAGTTCCCCTTCCCGAGGAACTCCTTGATGCTGTTCACGATCGCGTCCTTGTCGCGGATCTCGCTCGTGACGACACGCTCGTCCTTCGCGAAGTGCTCACGCAAGTCCTTGATGAACTGCCCGGACCCGTAGGGGCTCTCGACCTGCCCGTACGCGAACATGTTCACGCGCGGCAGGATCTTCTGCTTGAGGATGTCCACGCACGCGAGCGTGTCGTCCATCGACCAGTTGTCGCCGTCGGAGAAGTGGAACGGGTAGATGTTCCATTCCTCCGGTGGGTAGTGGTCGTCGATGAGCTGCGAGCAGAGCTTGTAGGCGCTCGAGATCATCGTGCCGCCCGACTCGCGCGTGTGGAAGAACGTCTCGCGATCGACCTCGCGCGCGACCGCGTCGTGGATGATGTAGCGGCTCTCGAGGCCCTTGTACTGCTTGGAGAGCCACGTATCGATCCAGAAGCTCTCGATGCGGACGATCTCCTTCTGCTCGTCCCCCATCGAGCCCGACACGTCCATCATGTAGATGATGACGGCGTTCGCGACGGGCTCCGCCTCCGTCTTCCAGCTCCGGTAGCGCTTGTCGTCCGGGATCGGCACGATCACGGGCTTCTCCGGCGAGTACGTCCCCATCGCGATCTGCCGCTTGAGCGCCTCGCGATAGGTGCGACGGAAGTGACGCAGCGACTCCGGGCCCACGCGACGGACCCCGGTGTAGCGGTCCTTCGCGTTGATGATCTTGCTCTTGCCCTTGTCCTGGATGTCCGGGAGCTCGAGCTCTTCACCGAGGATGGAGGCGAGCTCGTCGAGCGTCACGTCCACCTCGAGGACGTGGTCGCCCGCGCCCTGGCCGGCCTGCTTGCCCTCGCCGGCCTCGTCGCCCTGATCGCCGCCGATCGGATCGCCGACCTCGCCGTCCCCTTGGCCCGCGCCGCCCTGCTGTCGGTCGCTGAAGCGGAACCGCGGGATGTCGATCTGCGGGATCGGGATGGAGACGAGATCCTTGCCCTTCCGCCCGATGAGCTCGCCTTGCGAGATGTACTTCCGGAGGTTCTGGCGGATCTTGCCGCGGACGATGGCACGGAAGCGCGAGTGATCTTGGTCGATCTTCAGGGACATGGGCAGGGGTACTTCGATCGTATCACCATCCGTACCGCAGGCGACGGAACTCGACGCGACCTTGGCACGAGCGGGTGAATTCGACGTCGTCGACGACGACGCACCCCGAACTGTCGCGATTGGTGGGCTCGAATTTCACATCCCTACCGACGCTCTGCCGTTCCGTATCGGGCGCCCCGTGGCGAAACCGCTGCCCGCGTCAGGGCCGGAACCCGCAGCGGAGCCGGAACACGGTCCCGGCCCGTCGTCGTATCCTTCACGTCCTTGAGCCGCTCCACGTCCGACGCCCCCTCGCGCAAGCGCATGAACCGCCCGGTCACCGTGCTCGCGCTGGTGCTCGCGTTGTTCATGGCGGCGATGGAGATGACCGTCGTGTCCACGGCGATGCCGACGGTCGTCGGAGAGCTCGGCGGCGCGCTGCATTACGCGTGGGTCTTCTCGGCCTACATGCTCGCGTCGACCGTGATGGTCCCCATCTACGGCAAGCTCGCGGACCTCTACGGCCGCAAGCCCGCGATCCTGAGCGCGATGGCCTTCTTCCTCGTCGGCTCGATGGCGAGCGGACAGGCTCGGTCGATGACGGCCCTCATCGTGTTCCGCGCCATCCAGGGGATCGGCGCCGGAGGGCTCCAGCCGATCGCGCTCACCATCGTCGGCGACATCTTCGACGTCGACGAGCGTGCGCGCATGCAGGGCGTCTTCGGTGCCGTCTGGGGCATCGCCGGGCTCGCAGGCCCGCTCCTCGGCGGGATCATCGTCACGGCCCTGTCTTGGCGCTGGGTCTTCTACGTCAACGTGCCGTTCGGGCTGCTCTCCGCCCTGCTCCTCGGCGTCTTCTACGTGGAGTCGATCGACCGGAAGAGCCGCGCGCTCGACATCGCCGGCGCGGCGCTGCTCTCCCTCGCCGTGATCGCGCTGCTCCTCGGTGTCGAGGGCTTCGCCCCGTGGGCGGCCATCCCCGCGAGCCTGGTGCTCACGATCGCGTTCTTGTTCGTCGAGACGCGCGCGAGCGAGCCGATGCTTCCGCCGCGCCTGTTCGTGAAGCGCGTCCTCGCCACGTCGAGCGGGCTCTCGACGGCCACGGGCGCGGCCATGACCGGGATCGTGACGTTCTTGCCGCTCTACGCGCAGGGCCTGCTGGGCGCGTCGCCGACGGAGGCGGGCGCATCGATCGCGCCGATGGCCGTCTCCTGGCCGATCGCGAGCGCGATCTCCGGCAGGCTGATCCCGCGCATCGGGTTCCGGCCGCTGGTCCGCGCCGGCATGCTCGTCGTGGCGCTCTCGACCGTCCTGCTCGCGATCGTGCTCGGACGCGGAGCATCGTCGACGGAGCTGCGCCTTGCATCCGCGACGTTCGGCGTCGGCATGGGCCTCGCGAACACGGCCCAGGTCATCGCCGTGCAGACGAGCGTGAGCTTCGCCGAGCGAGGCGTGGCCACGGCGAGCACGCTGTTCTTCCGCAGCATCGGAGGGACGATCGGCGTCGGCGTCATGGGCGTCGTGCTCGCACGCACGCTGATGGCGAACACGCTCACGCAGGAGGAAGGCGGAGCCGAGCTCGTCGCGAGGATCCTCGGCCCCGAGCGCGAGGGCGTCGCGGCGAGCGTCCTCGCGGCCATCTCCCAGGATCTCAGGCTCGGGCTCGCGCGAGTCGGTTGGATCTGCGTCGGGCTCGGCGTGGTCGCACTCGTGACGGCGTTTCTCTTTCCCAAGATCGATCGCGGAGGCGGAGCGCCCGTCCGCGAGACGTGAGCGCTCGCCCCAGGCCGCTCGTTTCGTGGCATCATCGTCCCTCATGAGTCGGGCCGCCCTGCTCACCGCGTCGATCCTCGTCGCCGCATCGCTCACGACGACGCGCGCCCGCGCAGACGAGGCCGATTCGAGCGCAGCCGACGACCATCCTTGCGTCGCCCTCGTGGGCGAGGCGCACAAGGCGCGCGCCGCCGGCAAGCTCCTCGACGCGCGCAAGCGCTTCCTCGCCTGCGCCGAGGCGCCGGAATGCTCGCAAGAGGCCCAACGCGCGTGCGCGACGCAGGCGGCGGACGTGCTCGCCATCACACCGACGATCCTCGTCGAGGCGCGCGACCGCTCCGGCGAGCTGCTCACCGACGTGACCGTCACGATCGACGGCGAGCTGGTCGCCGAGGAGCTCGACGGCAAGGCGCTCGCCCTCGATCCCGGCTCCCACGCCCTCATCGCGCAGCGCAAGGGAGAGCGCGTCGCGCAGACCGTGTTCGCGCGCGAGCGCGCGAAGGCGCAACCGGTGCACGTCGTCTTCCGGCACGGCGACGGCGACAGGGGCCCGCTGCGCGACCTCCGTGGCCACACCGTCTGGCCATGGGCTGTCGTCGGCCTCGGCGGCGCGGTCGTCCTCACCGGCGTCGCGCTGGTGCTCACGGCGCCGGACATGCCTCCGGGGTGCGACGCCGACACGAGGCAGTGCGCTCCGCTGCCCGGCGAGACACCTCAATCCCAGGCCCTCTCGCAGCGCCGCCGAGAGGCCGGTCAAGCCGAGACGCTGCCCATCGTCGGCATCGGTGTCGCCGCGGGTGGCGCAGCGATCATGGCGACGGGCTTGCTCTGGCACTTCCTCGAGCCGGTCGAGCCCAGGATCGTGGGGCGCACCCGCGTCGGGCCGTGGCTCGCGCAGGATGCGGGCGGCCTGGTGGCGGGCGGAGCTTTCTAGGAGGCCTCTGGCCTCGGGCCTCTATGAGGCCCGAGGCCCGAGACCCGAGGCCTCAATTCTTCGTATCCAACGCCAGCCGCGCGATCCACAGGCAGACGAGCGCGTTCACCGCGCACCAGATGCGGAGCATGAAGCCGCCGAGCGCGTAGAAGGTCTCGCCCGAGATGCCGAGCTGGACGAGCAGCGCGGCGGTGCCGAGGGCGAAGCCGCCGACGATCGGGCGCAGGCGTTTGCTGCCGAAGAACAGGGCCGTGAGGCCGAACACCGGGATCGCGCTCGCGAGCGGCAGCCACTTGTGGAGGGCCGGCGCGAAGAGGATCGTCCACTCGCCGAACGGCTTCATCGCGAGCTCCGCGAGCGGACGGAGCGCGCCCGAGCGCGCCGGGAGGCCGATCAGCGGGAGGAACGGCAGGAGGCCCACGCTGCCGAAGAGCGCGGCGACGACCTTTCCGCTGCCGCCCTCGACCTTGCCGCCCTTCTGCCGGATGCGACGGGTGAGCAGCATCGCGAGCGCAGCGAGCGCAGCGAGACGGACGCCGACGTGCACCCAGTGCGTGCGCGCGACCGCGCTTCCCGCATCGAGGATGCCGGCACCGAAGAGGTTCTTGTCCTCCTTCGGCGTCGCGGTGGTCTGGAGGATGGCGCGGACCGCGTCCGGATGGGTCACGCCCTGACCGACGAGCAGGGCCGCGGCGCCGGCGACGTGCGGCGAAGCCATGCTCGTGCCGTTGAACACGCCCCACTGCTCGCACTTGTTCTTGCCCGCGTCGCAGATCGTCTGCTGCGTGACGGCGACGCCGGGCGCACCGATCGCGACCTCGGGCCCGCGCGACGAGAACCACGCGATGTTGTCGTTCCTGTCCGTCGCGCTGACGGCGATGACGCCCGGGTAGGCCGCAGGCCAACCGACGGAACGACCCGAGTTGCCCGCCGCCGCGACGACGACCACGCCCTTCTTGAGCGCATGGTTGACCGCGTTCTCGACGACCTTGCTCTTCACCGGAGCGCCGAGCGACAGGTTGATGACCTGCGCGCCGTGATCGGCCGCCCAGCGGATGCCTTCCGCGACGTCCGCCATCGTGCCCCAGCCGCGCGACGAGAGCACCTTGACCGGCATGAGCTTCGCGCAGTGCGCGAGCCCCGCGACGCCGACGGCGTTGTTCGTCGTCTGCGCGATCGTCCCGGCGACGTGGGTGCCGTGGCCCTGGTCGTCGGCCGCGATCTTGTTCTTGCCGACGAAGTTGTAGCCCTCGACGCACGGGGTGCCGGCGAGGTCGCTGACCTTCGTGAAGCCGTCCTCGTCGTAACAGGCGATGCCCGTGTCGACGACGGCGACGGTCACGCCCTGACCGCAGGCGTACTCCCACGCGCGCTCGGCGCCGGCGCGCTTCATGTGCCACTGCTCGCCGTACTTCGGATCGTTCGGCGTCCACAGGATCCGCGCCACCGCCGCCGGCTCAGCCGCCTCGACGCGCGGATCGGCGGAGAGACGGGCCAAGAGGTCGGCCATCTCGCTCGTCGAGACGTCCGCGACCCCGACCTTGCCGTCGTCCTTGATGCCCGGGCTGTTGTCGCGCAGGTCGAGGTGGAAATCCCTGGCGAGCTGCTCGATGTCCGCCTCGGACAGGTCGTCCCTGACGTCGACGACGATCTGGTTCGGGATGAAGTCCGGAGCGTCGACCGTCATGTCCGGCGTCGACGTCGTCGGCATCACGTCACGCATCCCCGGCGGCGACGTGACGCGGTCGAGAGGGTCGGCTGCCGCGTGACCAGGCAACGCGAGCATGAGAGCGAGCGACGAGGAGGCGGCGAAGACGACGGCGCGCTTGGTCATGACGATCTCGTTCGTTGGGTGGGATCCTCGACGATCGGGGTCCTACCCCGACCCGCAAAGCAGCCAGAACTTCTCCCGGAAGCTAAGCACGATTGGCCGATCGGAGCACCCGCGAGCACGTTTGGTGGGCCCATGTGCGCAAGCGCGAGCGCTGCGAAGGTCAGCCGTGAGCGCGAAGGAGGCGAAGCCACGATGTCTTTGACGAGCGCCGAGGCCGTTCGGCGCAAACGCCTTCTACGGTCGACCCGGCCGAAAGTGTCTCCCGGCCTCAGCGTTTCGGCGCGCCTGCCCCGGCGTCCTTCTCTGCGGCGGCCAGCGTCACGAAGCGCTGCTCGGGGCCCGGCGGCTCGTAGAGCTGGATGGCAACGAGCTTGCTTCCGGGATCCGGTTTCCAGGCGTGCTTCGTGGCCTTGGGAACGCTCACGATCCGACCCGGCCCGAGGCGGCTCTCCTTCCCGTCGACCGAGAACGTGCCCGAAGCCTCGAGGGCCACGATCGTCTCGATCGACGTCGCGTGCTCGTGCTCCGGCACGGCCGCGGTCCCCTCGAGCCAGCCGATGTAGAGGTCGGGAGAGACCTTCGCCCCGACGAGGAGCTGCGCCCGCATCGTACCGCCCGCCCACGACAGCTCGGGCACGTCCTTGGCGCGGATGATCGTCTTCTCCACGGCCGGGCGATCGGGCGCCGCCGTGCACGGGAAGTCGCGGACGACGTCGACCGCGAGCCCCGACGTCTTCACCTCCACCGGCTCCGGGTGACGGACGACGAGCACGTCGCCCTGCGAGAGCACGTCCTTTTCCTTCGCGCGCGCGAGCCACTCGACCGTCGCCTCGCCCTTCGCGGCGACGACGTAGAGGCGGCTGCAGACGGGTGCCTCGATCTTCTTCGAGCCCTCGAAGAGCGCGACCGACGCCGGCTCGGCCGGTGCGCCCGCGTCCGGGACGGCCGCCGGCTCGCCTGCGTCCGCGACCGCAAACGCCGCCGCCGGCCCGCTCAGGATGGGTTGCGTCGCCGTCGGCTGCGCCGTCGTGACGGCCGGCACGTCCGGCCGACCGCCCTTCTGACACGCGCCGAGCACTCCGGCGACGAAGAGCGCGCCCAGCCCCACGAGCGAGGCCGTGCGACACGACCTCACGTCGCGTCCTCCGCTGTCGCAGCGGCGTCCCCCTCCGTTCGCGTCCGCCGCACGAGGCTCGACGCCGGGAGCAGCGTCGCGGTCGCGCGTGCGGCGAGCTCGCTCGTCGTGCGCGGAACGTCGGTACCGTCGATCTCGGCCGCCGCGCGGCGGGCTTCGGCGAGGCGCTCCTCGAGCAGCGTGTTCGCAGCCTCCGGATCGCCCGGACGGAGGACGCTCCGCACGAACACCTCCGCGGCTTTGTACGAGCTGCGCACGAGCGGCGCGCTCGCGACGAACGCGAAGCCCATCTTGCGGCCCTCCTCCGCGTACATCGCGAAGGTCTCCGGCGTGACGAAGCGATCGACGGGCGCGTGCTTCGGCGTCGGACGCAGGTACTGGCCGAGCGTGACCAGATCGACGCCGGCCTCGCGCAGGTCGCGCATCGTCTCGAGCACCTCGTCGTCGTGCTCGCCGATGCCGACCATGATCGACGACTTCGTGATGCGCGACGGGTCGCGCTCTTTCACGTGACGGAGGACCTTCAGCGACGTCTCGTAGCTGCAGCGCACGTCGCGGATCTTGCGCTGGAGGCGTCGGACGACCTCGATGTTGTGCGCCCAGACGTCGGGCTTCGCGTCGACCGTCGTGTCGACGTAGTCGAGGTGGCCGCCGAAGTCCCCGAGCAGCGTCTCGATGAGGATGTCGGGGCGGAGCTCGCGCAGGCGCGTGACGGTGCGCGCGACGTGCGACGCGCCCCCGTCGAGGAGGTCGTCGCGGTCGACCATGGTCATGACGACGTACTGGAGGCCCATCCGGGCGATCGCACGCGCCACGTGCTCGGGCTCGCGGACGTCGACGGCGCCACGCGGGTCTCCGCTCGTGACCGCGCAGAAGCGGCAGCCGCGCGTGCAGACGTCGCCGAGGAGCATCACCGTGGCCGTGCCCTCGGTCCAGCACTCGCCGACGTTGGGGCACCGCGCCTCCTCGCAGACCGTGTGGAGGTCGAGCTCGCGGAACGTCTTCTTCAGGCTCGTGTAGGTCTCTCCGCCGGGGGCGCGGACCTTGAGCCACGGCGGCTTGGGGGCGAAACGCGCGTTCACGCTGGCCACGTAGCGTCACCGGCCGACGCGGTCAACTTGGGCTCGGCTTCGAGCCTGGAGCCCGCGGCTCGCCCCGTCAGCGCGGACCTTCCGTGGGCGCGCAGGTCGACACGCCCGCGCCGACGATCTTGAAGCCGACCTTCGATCGCACGAGCGCGAGGGTCCCGTCCCTGGGTCGGTAGCGCGTCACGTCGGAGCCGCCGAGGCGGTTGGGGTCGCTCGTGTAGATGTAGAAATCGCCTCCGTAGAAGGAGAACGCCCAGGCGTCGCCGGCCGAGACACCGGGCAGCTCCGTCGCCGAGAGGATCTCGCCCGTCCGCTTCGAGATCTCCGCGACCTGCGCGGGCTCGGTCACGAAGAAGCCGTAGAGCTTGCCATCGCCCGTGCCCGTCAGCTCGGCGGCCCTGCCTGCGAGCCCGCCGGTGAACGGTCCGACGAACGACACCTGCAGCGTCGACGTGTCGAGCCGCCCGAGGCCCGCGCCCCGGCTGTCCGCGAGGAAGAGCTCCTCCGTCGTGCTCCCCTTCGCGGACGACGAGAAGCCCATGCCGAACTTGAAGAACGCCGCCGAAACGTCGGGCGCCGTGTAGCGCGTCGGGCTGCAGGACAGATCCCGCGTGCTCACCTTCCAGATGCTGCCGTCGCTGTGACGCACCCACGCAGTCCCGTGGCGATCGACGGCCATCGACGTGGGCGTCGCACCGTCGGTCGGACACGCGAGCGTCCCGAGCGGCTTGAACTGCAGCGTCGGTGGATGGAACGAGTAGAGCGTGTTCTCCTCGCTGATGACGAAGATGTCCTTCGTCTCTTCGGCGCAGTCGTCGTCCTCCCCGTCGATCGTCTCGTCGCCCCCGTCCCTCCCGCCGAACGACGGCGGCGGCTCCGTCGAGCCGGGCGTTGCCTCGCCCCTGGACCCACACCCCGCGATGATGACGACAGCGAGCGCGAATCTGCGCACGGATACCTCCGGCGAATCAGGCTAACACGGTCGTGGGCGGCGCAGCGCTATACTGGCCCTCGTGGGGTCCGCGGGAAGGATGGGGGTGGACGGCGCCGGGCGCGTTCGGCGTGCGGTGGTCGTGACGAGCTTCGGCGCGCTCTTCGCGTGCGGGACGATCTTGAACGTCGAAGACGATCCGCCGCCGACCGAAACGCCACCTCCGACGGAGACGCCGTCCCAGCCCGAAGCGGATGCGACAGCCGACGCGGCGACTCTCGACGAGGGAGGTGTCGAGGGCCCTGCTTCGTGCGCCAAGACAAAGACCATCGCCGCGCGCCTCCTGGCAGACACCTGCGTTTACGAGAACGACTGCAAGGGCGCCAACTCCCATGGAACGAACAATCATTGCACCGTCGGCATCGGCAGCCTGCTCGCTCGCTTCGACCTGACCGAGGTCGCAACGGCGCTCGAGAACGGCTCGGTGAAATCCGTGACCTTGACGCTCTTCGACAACAGAACGTGCGACGGCAAGTGCACGACGACGCTGCCGCTTCCGGGAGCGCTAACCGTCCACGTCCTTCGCAACGATTGGGTCGAGTACACCGACGGGGTCGACGACTACAGCGGCGCCGATCGGTGTCGCCGGACGGACGGGAACCCCGGAGCGGGTTGGGGCACCGCGCCGACAGCCACCGACAGCAGCAGGATCAGCTCTCCGGCAGACTACGGAGAGGTCGTTGGCCGTGAGACGATCGCGAACGACGCGACCTCGCAGCTCGTCATTTCGCTCGATCCGAGCAAGCTGGCGAAAGACTGGGCTCACTATGGGGTGACGGCCCCGACGAGGCTCTCGTTGCTCGTCGCGGCGGAAGGCGAAGCGCGCCTCGTCGCCGCCACGAGGGAGTCGAATCTACGGAACGGGCCGGACCTTCGCTTCGAGATCTGCGAGTGACTCCGCTCAGCGCGCGAGCTTGGCGAGCGCGTCCGCCGACGGCGGGCTGACGACGCCGCGCTCGGTCACGATCGCGGTCACGAGGCTCGCGGGCGTCACGTCGAAGGAGGGGTTACGGACGCGCACGCCTTCGGGAACGAGCTGGACGCTCTGTCCGTCCGGCAGCTGGAACCGTGACAGCTCCTCTTCGGGTCGCTCCTCGATCGGGATGTCACTGCCCGAGGCGCACGCGAGGTCGACGGTGCTCCACGGCGCCGCCACGTAGAACGGGATCTCGTGCGCCGCCGCGAGGCACGCGAGCGAGTACGTACCGATCTTGTTCGCGACGTCTCCCGTGCGCGCGACGCGATCGGCGCCGACGATGACGAGCTTGACGACCCGCTGCGCCATGAAGTGCGCCGCCATCGAGTCGCTGATGACCTCGACCGGGATCTGGTCCTTGTGGAGCTCCCATGCGGTGAGGCGCGCACCCTGCAGATAAGGCCGCGTCTCGCACGCCAGCACGCGCACCTTCTTGCCCGCCTCCTTGGCGGCGCGGACGATCCCGAGCGCGGTGCCGTAGCCGCCCGTCGCGAGCGCGCCGGCGTTGCAGTGCGTGAGGATGGTCGCGCCGTCCGGCACGAGCTCCGCGCCGAGGGCGCCGAGCTTGCGGAAGGCGGCGATCTCGCTCTTGTGGAGCTCGCGAGCCTCCTGCGCCATGCGCTCGCAGCGCGCGGGGAAATCGAGGACCGAGGCGTCCTCCGCCGCTTGCAGCATGCGGTCGACCGCCCATCCGAGGTTCACCGCGGTCGGGCGTGCGCTGCGCAGCGTCTCGCCGGCCACCCGCATCGCCTGCAGGAACGACGTGGCGTCGCCGCGAGCGGCCGCCGCAGCGGTCACCATTCCGTAGGCAGCGGTGATGCCGATCGCCGGCGCGCCGCGGACGACCATGTCGCGGATCGCGAGCGCGACCTCGTCCACCCGCGAGAAGAACTCGTAGCGCTCGACCTGTGGGAGCTTGCGCTGGTCGAGGAGGACCACGCGATAGCCGGGCATGAGCTCGACGGCGGAGTAGGTGGTACCGCCGATCGGCTCGGGATGCGGATGGGCCTGGCCCGTACGGAGCGTCGGGATCCCGAAGCGGTTCTTGTCGCTCTCGGTCATGACCGTCCGAGGATACGGCGTGCGCCCGCGAGCGTCACGACTGGCCGTCACCGCCACGGCGCGAGGCGATCTCTTCCGCGACGGTCATGAGATCCTCGGCGGCGGTCGCCTTGTCACCGCGAACGTAGGCGGCGAGCCCCTCCACACCGACGATCGCGAGGCTGATGTTCACGCCTCGGGCCGCGAGCTCCGCGCCCACGTCGGGGTTCTTGAGGAGCGACACGAGCTCCGAGAAGACCTCGTCGAGCTCCTTCATGGCCATGCTGGGCGCTTCGTCGGACATGACACGTCCTCGAAGCACTCGTGCGCGCCGGGCGCAAGTCGCGTCACGAAGCCGGACCGAGGGCGCCCGAGCGGATCGCGCGTCGCTGCTTCTCGACGTTCGCCCGCGGTGCGCCGAGCTCGATGGCGCGGTCGAGCGCGCGCTCGGCATCCTCCCGCCGCCCGAGCTTCGCGAGCGCCCAGGCCCGACCGAGCTGCGCGGCGGCGTAGGACGGCCGAGCGGCCGCGAGCGCGTCGTACGCCGCGAGCGCGGCGGCGGGGTCGTCGCGAGCGACCGCGACGGTCGCGAGCCCGAGGAGGTTCTCCGTGCTCCGCGGATCCGCCGCGAGCCCCTGTCGATACGCCGCCTCCGCGCCGTCGAAGTCGCGGACGGACAGCCGCGCGAGGCCGAGCACGTGGAACGTCTCCGCGTCGCGCGCGCCGCGCCGCACGGCCTCCTCGAGACGCTCGATCGCCTCTTCGGCCTCGCCCCAGCGCGCCGCGCGCATGCCGCCCTCGCGCGGCCCGGCAGGCGACGCCGGCGCGACGCTCGCCGCGGAGTCGTACGCGGCGAGCGCATCGTCGAAGCGATGCGCGAGCTCGTAGGCGTGACCGAGCTCGATGAACGGAATGGGATCGCCGGGCAAGCGCCGCTGGAGCTCGTCGACCTCGCGCCGTGCGCCGTCGAGATCGCCGGTGAACGCGAGGACGCGGACGAACAGGCGCCGCGCCGGGACGTCGTCGGGGTGCTTCGCGAGGTGCTCGCGCAACAGGGTGACGGCCTCCTGCTCGCGGTGCAGCCGCACGAGCTGCTGCGCGCGCTCGATCGGCCCCTGCGCCGCGCACGACGTCGCGCCGGAGAGCGCGAGGACGAGCGCCGTCACGAATGCGACCTTCCCGCCGGCGCGCGCTGCTCCCTTCCACACGACGCTCGTGGTAATGCTGCCGCCGACCGGGAGCAAACACGACATGGAGATCAAGACGATTGGCGTCCTCGGCGCCGGGCAGATGGGCAGTGGAATCGCGCAGGTCGCTGCGGCGGCCGGCTACCAGGTCCTGCTCGCGGACGCGAGCCAGGAGCTCGCGGAGAAGGGCAAGGGCAAGATCGAGAAGATCCTCGGCAAGCAGGTCGAGAAGGGCAAGATGACCGCCGCCGACAAGGACGCGCTCGTCGGCCGCATCCGCCCGATCGCCTCGATCGCGGACTTCTCCTCCTGCGACCTCGTGATCGAGGCGGCGACGGAGAACGTCGAGCTGAAGCTGAAGCTCTTCCGGAGCTGCGACGAGGCGATGAAGCCCGGCGCGATCCTCGCGAGCAACACGTCGAGCATCTCCCTCACGAAGCTCGCCGCCGTGACGAAGCGGCCCGATCGCGTGATCGGCATGCACTTCATGAACCCGCCGCCGCTGATGAAGCTCGTCGAGATCGTCCGCGCGGTGCAGACGAGCGACGAGACGTACGAGATCGTCCGCGCCACCGCAGAGAAGATGGGCAAGACGTGCACGACGTCGAACGACGCGCCCGGCTTCCTCGTCAACCGCATCCTCATCCCGATGCTCTGCGAGGCGTGCTTCGCGCTGCAGGAGGGCGTCGGCACGGCGGAGGACATCGACACCGGCGCGAAGCTGGGTCTCAACCACCCGATGGGCCCGCTCGAGCTCGCCGACCTCATCGGCCTCGACACGGTCCTCGCGATCGCCGACGTGCTCCACCGCGACCTCGGCGACGACAAGTACCGCGCGCCGACGATGCTCCGTAACCTCGTCGCAGCGGGCTGGCTCGGGAAGAAGACCGGCCGCGGCTTCTACGTCTACGACGAGAACGGCGCCAAGAAGCCGGCCTGATCCGGGGCCGCTCGGCGCTCCCCTCCCGCCCGGCGAAATGGTACTTCGCCGGGCATGGGAAACACGCTGCTGACCGCCCGCGACGGCGCGATCGTCGTCCTCACGCTCAACCGCCCCGACAAGCTGAACGCCTTGAACGCCGAGCTGCTCGGCGAGCTCGACGCGTCGCTGGCGGAGCTCGGCCGCGATCCCAGCGTCGCGTGCGCGATCCTGACCGGCGCCGGCGACAAGGCGTTCGCCGCCGGCGCCGACATCGCCGCGATGCTCGATCTCTCGACCGAGCAGGCGCGCCACTTCTCGGAGCTCGGGCACCGCATCTGCTCGCGCATCGAGCGTGCCCCCTTCCCCGTCATCGCCGCGGTGAACGGCTTCGCGCTCGGCGGCGGCTGCGAGCTCGCCCTCGCCTGCGACTTCATCTACGCGAGCGACAAGGCGAAGCTCGGCCAGCCCGAGGTGAACCTCGGCATCATCCCCGGCTTCGGCGGCACCCAGCGCCTCGCGCGCCGCGTGGGCATCGCCCGAGCGCGCGAGCTCTGTTACACGGGCGACACGATCGGCGCCGAGGAGGCGCTGCGCATCGGCCTCGTCAACGCGGTGGTGCCGCACGCCGAGCTGATGACGAAGGTGAACGAGGTCGCGCAGAGAATCGCGAAGAAGGGCCGCCTCGCGATCGCGCAGTGCAAGCGCGTCCTCTACTCGGGCGAGGGCCTGCCGCTCGATGCGGCGAACGCCCTCGAGACGCAGGCGTTCGCGATGCTGTTCGGGACTCGCGACCGACGCGAGGGCATGGCCGCCTTCCTCGAGAAGCGAGCGCCCGCGTTCACGGGCTCCTGATTGCGATCGGCGCCGCGCCTCCTCCCGTTCGCCGCGGCGATCACCGCCGCGGCATGCACGCTGCCCGGAGACCTGGGCGACGTCGCGCGTCCGAAGGCAGGCGGTCCAGCATCGGACGCACCCGGCGGAGGATCGTCGGTGGTCGTCGCCCGGCCGCTCGAGCGCGTCCTGCCGCCGTTCGACGTGGTGTCGACGGCGGCCACGCTCGACGCCTGGCCGCGGCTCGTGCCGGGCGTGCGCGCGCGCAGCGTGACCAGCTTCGATCGGAGCGGCGGCGACGACGACGGGACGAACGGCGAGCTCTACGTCGACGCGCGCGGCGAGCACGTCCTCTTCGACGAGACCGGGCCCGGCGTGCTCCGCACGCTCTGGCTCGCGGCCGACGCCGGCTCGCCGCTCGGGCTCGGGACGGTGCGCTTCTACTTCGACGACGAGGCGCGAGCGCGGCTCGCGATCGACGCCGACGCCCTGTTCACCGGGAGCGCGCCGCCGTTCGTCGCGCCGCTCGTCGTGGACGGCACGACGACGAGCGGAGGCTTCTCCTCGTGGGCTCCCCTGCCCTTCGCACGTCGCCTCCGCATCACGACGGAGAAGAAGGCGGGCGCGTACCAGATCCATCACGACGTGCTCCCGCCCGACTGGGACGTGCGGAGCTTCGAGCTCCGCACGCACGACGCGGCGCTCGCGGCGCGCTTCGCTTCGAGCGGCGAGCCGACGACGGCCCCTCTCGAGGAGGTCCCGCTCGACCACCGCCGCGAAGGCGACGGCACGATCGAGGTCCTCCGCTTCGTGCCGGACGCGCCGCCCACGGACGAGACCCTCCACGGCGCACGCATCACGATCACGTTCGACGGCGCGCCGTCGCCGCAGGTCGACGTGCCGCTCGCCTTCTTCTTCGGCTCGGGCCTCGGGCTCGCCCCCGTGCGGTCGCTCGCGTGGACGATGCAGCCCGACCTGTTCGAGTCCCGCATTCCGATGCCGTTCTGGCGGAGCGTGCACGTCTCGGTCACGGGGATCGCCGGCAAGCTCTTCCTGCGCGTCGGGCCGGCGCGCTGGTCGCCTTCGGAGGCCGGTACCCTGGAGGTCCGCTTCCGCGAGGAGACACCCTCGGATCCGGGCGACTTCGTCTACGCCGACCTCGACGGCACGGGAAAGATCGTCGCCACGGTGCTCGGCATCCAGCGCGTCGGCTCCGATGCGCACGAGGGGTGGGCCGGCGACCTGCGCACGACGATCGACGGGATCCGATCGCCCGCGCTGCACGGGACGGGGCTCGCCGACGATCACCTGGGCGGCTCCGGCGACGAGCCGTTCTCGCTCCCGATGCACGGCATGCCGCGCACCGAGGTCACGACCGCGACGAACGCTCGTGCGTCCTTCTACCGCCTCTGGCCGGGGATCCCCTTCTTCCGGCACGTACGCCACTCGGTCGAGCATCGGTCCGGCGAGGCGGGCAGCACGACCTTCGCCTCGGCGACGTTCCTCTATCGCCAGCCCCGCGCACGCCTCGTGCGGTCGGACGCCTTCGACGTCGCAGACGCCGCCGCGGCGCTCGCGCACCGCTACGAGGCGAACGTCGTCGCGGCGCCCGTCCTCACGAGCGCGTTCGAAGGCGAAGACGCGACCGACCTCACGGCGACGCTCCACACGTTCGATGCGCCGATACGCTTTCGGCTCGCGATCGATTCGAGAAACGACGGCGTCGAGCTGAGGCGCCTGTTCGATCGAGCCGAAGCACCGACCACGGGGGCCATCATCGTCGACGGGGTACGCATCACGACCATTCGAAGCCACGGTCCGTACGCCGAGTCCCGGCGGTGGGCCGAGGAGCGCGTGTTCGTCCCGGCGCAGGTGACGCGCGGCAAGGGAGCGATCGAGGTGCTCGTGGTGCCCGAGAGCGGACGGAGGATGACGGCGGCGCGTTTCGAGGCGTGGGCGGTTCTTCCGTGAAGTCGCGCACGGGATCCGACGAGAGTGGCTGAGGACCTCGGACCGAGGGCTCGGCTCAGAAGGACCGGAAGACGGCGACCCACGTACCGAGCACGGAGACCACGATCGCGAACGCAGCGGACGCGGCGAAGGCTCGGAACGCGATCTTCCGAAGCCGGAGGCGCACCGACTCCGTCGCGCGCGGCGCGGCGAAGTAGGCCGCGCAGCCCGCCCACGCGAAGAGGACGGCGCCGAACGCGAGATGCTCCTTCCGCTCGAAGACGAGACCGACGAGCGGCGACTCGGCGAAGATCTGCTGCCTGAGGAGCGCGCGATACGCCACGTAGAGCCACGCGCCGAGCGCCGCGACGATCGTCACCAGCGCCGTCGCGAGCCCCACGGCGAGGTGGGCCCGCCGCTTCGGGTTGCGCAGCACGATCGCGGGGTGCACGAGGAGCGCTGCGGCGAGCCAGCCGACGTGGCCGTGCACGTGCTCTGCGAGGCGGAGCGGGTCGAGCTGCATCGCGGGCCGTTCGGGATCGGACCTCGTGGCTCCGATCGGCGGCCGATACGATACACTCGTCGCCGTGGAGTGTGCCGCTCACGCAGGGACCCCGGCTGCGAGCTCGTGCAGCTCGTGCCAGAAGGGCTTCTGCGAGGCCTGCCTTTCCTGGGAGGTCGACGGCAAGCCCGCGTGCGCGGAGTGCGGCGCACGCGAGGACGACCGCAGCCGCGCGATCGGCGCGACGATGCTCGCGCTCGTCGGGGTCGGGTACCTGGCGACGCTCGCGATCGGCTACCTCCTCTTCAGGGCCCGGCCGTACGTCGGTGGCATCGCGGCCGTGGTCGCGATCATGCTCGGGCGCATCCTCCAGCTCTACATGCGCGTCCCCGTCGTCACGCGACGCGAGCCTCGCGCGGGGTGAAGCGAGGGCGGCGAACGCCGACGCACATTGCTCGAGGACGACGGCTCCGTATAGCCTCGGAGCATGGTCCGGGGGGCTCACGCCTTCGACGCGCGGGTGCGCGTCCTCGAGTGCCGCAACTGTGGCGCTCCCGCCACCACGCTGCCAGCCGAAGACCACTTCGACTGCAGGTACTGCAACGCGGTCAACGTCTATCGGCTCGTCGAGGGCCCCGCGACGGCCCCCTCGCCCGGACCATCCGCCGAGGAGCAAGCGCGCGTCGAGGTCGAACGCGCGGTGGAGAATCTCGAGCGCCGGCTCACGAGCCCCGAGCGGGTCGCGTGGGCGCGGGCCGAGGTCGCGAAGCCCGACCGGCGCGTGATCTACGACGTCACGCGCAACCCGCCCGCCGACCTGACCGCCATGAGCGGCATCACCGACTGGAACACGTGGATCGGGCGCTGGCTCCCCGCGCTGCGAGAGCACTGGCAGCGCTTGGTCCCTCGCGAAGGAGCGACGGTCACCGACCCCACGACCCAGCACCGGCTGTTCTGGCTCGCGATGCGGCTGAGCCAGGCGTACGGCTTCAAGGCGAGGCAGGAGCCCGCATCGGCCGAGGAGTCGCACCTGCAGCGGCGCGCCGTGCTCGAGACCGCGACCCAGCATCTCGCCGGCACCCCCTACGCGGCCGTCTCGTATTGCGCGCTGTCGCGTGCAGCGTCGCACGCCGGCGATTCGTATTCGGCGCGCGCGTTCCTCGCGAAGTGTCCCGCACAGCCCATCGACGTCGAGCTGGACGGCGAGCTGCGCATCGCGCTCGCCGCGGCCTACGTCGCCGAGAAGCAACCTGCGGGCACGCGCATCCTCGAGCTCCTCGAGCCCGGCGGAGAGCTCCCGCTCCTCACGGATCCGCAGAACCTGCTGGCGATGGCGTACCGCATCCACGCCCACGAAGTCGTCGGCAACGAAAAGGTGAGCCGCGACCTCGTCCAGGCCGCGTTGCGCCGCTACGGGTTCCGGCGTCTCTATGGCTGTCTCGACATGGAAAAGATCGCGCCGCGCGCGTACGGCCGACTCGACGCGCGCTTCTGGCTCGTGCTCGGGTCTGCCGCGATCGCCGTCTTGGTGATCGTCGGCGGGATCGTCTGGTTCGTCGTGACCCGACTGCTCTGAGCGCGAGCGGGAGCGGCCTTCCGTTGACGCATCGGAGCGGTGTCGGTAACGGTCCGGTCGATGACGACCGACCTCTTGTCCCGGGTCCGCGCGCAAGAGACGGCGCTCCGGACGATCGAATGGGCGCTCGAGTCGGGGCGCATCCATCACGCCTATCTCTTCGTCGGGCCCGACGGCGTCGGGAAGGAGCTCGCGGCGTTCGGGCTCGCGCAGGCGCTCGTCTGCGAGCGGCGGGGAGCGGCGGAGGAGCCGGGCCTCTTCGGCCCGAGCACGTCCCCGCCTCGAACGCGAGCTTGCGGGACGTGCTCGGCCTGCACGCGCGCGGTGCCGCGCGAGGACACGCGGCGCCCGGTGCACCCCGACGTGGTCGTCATCGAGCGCGGCCTCTACACGCCGCAGACCATCGGCCGGAAGACGCAGGAGACGCAGGACATCTCGATCGACCAGATCCGCACGCTCGTCCTCTCGCGGGCGGCGTTCGCGCCCCACGAGGGGCGCGCGAAGGTCTTCGTCATCCGGCGCGCGGAGGAGCTCAGCGTCTCGGCCGCGAACGCCCTCCTCAAGACGCTCGAGGAGCCCGGAGCGAACACGCACTTCGTGCTGCTCACCTCGCAGCCGGAGGCGCTGTTGCCGACCATCCTCTCGCGCACGCAACGCGTCCGCTTCGCGCCGCTGCCCGACGAGGTCGTGACCGAGCTGCTGGTCGAAGCGGGCGTCGAAGCGAACCGCGCCCGAGAGGTCGCGCGGCTCGCCGGAGGAAGCGTCGAGGCGGGCCTCTTGCTCGCGGATCCCGAGGAGAGCGAGGCCCGCGAGCGCTTCGTCGCGAGCGCGCTCGCCGCGACGACGAGCGCGAGCATCGAGCCGGTGCTCGCCGTCGCCGAGAGCGCGAAGAAGGACAAGGACCGCCTGCCCGCGCACATCGCCGCGCTCGCCTCCGCGTTCGCGGCGCGCGCCGCCGAGGCCGCTCGCCAAGGCAGGCCCGACGCCGAGGCGCTCGCCATGCGCGGCCGCTTCGCCCTCCTCGCGCTCGAGCACCTCGCGGCCAACGGCTCTCCGCAGCTCGTCGTCGAAGGCATGCTCATGCGCATGCGCGCGTGCTGACGCGTCGCTACGACTCGAGCGTCGACTCGCCGGACGCGATGACCTCGTAGGCGCTCGGCTCGAGCTCGAGCCCGCGATAGGCGCGGACCTCGCCGTTGTTCGCCTTGAGCACCAGGAGGCGCTCGGCCCCGGCCGAGACGTACTCGGCGACGACGACGGCGTCCCCGAGCTCCGGCGCGCCCACGCCGATGCGGCGCGGTCGCAGCGGTAGGCGCCGCGCACGATCGAAGCGGACGCCTTCGTGCTCGACCGAGCTCGGCGGCTCGCCGCCGACGAGGATCGCGTTCGGGTCGAGCGGCTCGAGCCAGAAGAGCGTGTCGCGAGGACGGGCGCGGACGTAGATGACGCAGTCGCGGTGCGCGTCGGGCGCGACGAAGAGCACCGCGACCGGAACGCTCTCCGACAGCACGACGCCGCCCGCGAGCCAGGCCTCCTCGCCGGTGATGCGCATGACGACGTCGCCGAGCTGGCACACGAACCCCTCGAGGCGAGGCGCGTCTCCTTGGACCGTGCGGGGGCGAGGCTTCTTCGGATCCGGGTCGGCGACGTTCGGCTCGCTCTCGTCCTTCTTCTCCGGGACCTCTTCCTCCACCTCGGCGCGCGCCTTCTCCTCGTCCTCGTCACGCTCCTTCTTCTCGCTCGCGTCGGGCGCGTCCGTCGCGTTGGCTGCCTCGCGGCGCTTGACGAGCCACCGCCCGACGAGGAGCGCCCCGCTGGTGCCCGCGAAGACGAGACCAGCGAAAAGGAGGCTCACGCGGCTCCCTCGACGACCGTGCGCGTCGCTTCCGCGAACGCGGCCTGGAATGCGCGTGCGCGCGCCGTGACGTCGCCGAGCGTCGCGCCCTCGGGGTAGAGGTCCGCGATCACGGCGAACGCGTCGACCAGCCCCGCGATGTGCTTCACACGTCCGAGCGTGATGCCGCCGATCGCGACGAGCGGGATCCCCGCGGCGCGCGCGCGACGGGACGCGACCGCCAACCCGTCGATGCCGACGACGGGATCGGGATTCGCCTTCGACGTGGTCTCGAACACCGGCCCGTACGCGACGTACCTCGGACGCGAGGCGAGCGCTCGGTCGAGCTGCGCCGGGTCGTGCGTCGAGATGCCGACAGAGAGGTGGGGCGCGATGCGGTGCACGAGCTCGTAAGGCAGGTCCTCCTGCCCGATGTGCACCGCCTCGCAGCCGGCGAGCGCCGCGAGGTCCGCGCGATCGTTCGCCACGAGCGGCACGCCCGCCTGCCTGCACATCGGCCCGATGGCGCGCAGAGTGGCGAGGATCGCGCGAGCGGGCAGGTCCTTGGCGCGGAGCTGCAAGGCCGCGGGGCGCGCCGGCAGAAGGGCCCGCGCGTACTCGATCGGATCGGTCCCGCGGCGAGCGAGGAGGCCGGTGTCGACGATGGCGTAGAGGCCCTTCATTGCAACTCCCACGGCGAAGCCCCGCTGGTTCTTCGAGAGGGGCTACTTAGCCCCCTTCCCGACGTCAATCGCCACGTGCGTCCCGGCCTTCACTCGTCCCCGTTCGTCGACAGGACGCTCGGACGCGGCCTCCTCTTCCCCGCCCGCTTTCGCCGGCGAAGCCTGCGGCGCGTCGCCCTCGCCGGCCGTGCTGGAGAGGGTCACGATGTCACCGCGATGCAGGTCCTCGAACGGGACCCCGCGTCCCGTCTTCGCGTCGCGATCGAGGCGACGCAGGCGCATGCGCCTGCCGTCCTCGCCGCACGTGAAGAGCTCGACCTTGCCCTTCGACCAGAGGAGCTCCGACACGACACGGAAGCGCACGCGGCGCGGGTCGTCGCGATCGAGCGGCTCGACGACTCCGCGCCCGTCCTTTCGCAGGACGAGATAGCTGAACGTCAGCCCCTGCCAGCGCAAGCCGGCGGCGCGCGCGAGGGGCTGCACCCAAGGCGGCAGATCGACGGGGAGATCCTCGTGACACCACTCGCCTTCGAGGGCGAACGCGGGGCAGCGCGCGGCGTGCAGGCAGGGAGCGAAGACCGTCACGGGAGCGTGCGGCCAGCTTCGGTCGAGGAGTCGATCGCGGACCGCGTGGAGGTTTCTCGTGCGGTCGCGGAGCGCCGGCTCCACGACGATCACCGATCCGCCGGGCGTGACCGCTCGCTCGAGCACGCGCGCGACGAGGGCCGCGTGCCGCTGGACGCGGACCTCGGGCGCCTCGCGCGGATCGAGCTCGCTCAGCACCTGACCGAGGATCGCCACGTCGGCGGGCGGCCCCGAGAACCGCTCGACGTGAGCGGCGATGCTCTCGACGCGCGTGGTAATCGCCAGCTCCACCGGCCGCTCGTCGACGAGCGATCGGACCGCTCGCGCGATCTCCACCGCATGCCGAAGGGCCTCCTCGTCCTCGTCGACGAAGCAGGCCTCGACCCGTCCCGTCGCGCCCGCGAAGGAGAGCGCGCGGACGAGCCCCCACGTCATCGCGCCGAGCCCGGCGCCGAGGTCGAGCACGCGGAGCGCGCGCCCTTCCGGCATCGCGAGCGCACCGGACGCGACGAGCTCGCGAGCGGCGCCCGCGCCCTTCGGGACGTCGCGGGGGAACGAGAAAGCGAGGCGCGCCTCGATCGGCAGCTTGGTGCGGACGCCCTCGGCGCTCGCCATGTTGTACGCGCGCGAGAGCTCCTGGACCTTCGGCGCGAGCCGGGCCACGTCGCGGGTGGACAGCCGCGAGCGCGAGAGCACGGCGTCGAGCACGTCCTGCCAGCGAGGCTCGAGCGGACGGACGAGGTCACGCGGATTCACGCTCGCGTCCCTTAGCACCTACGCCGCTCGACTCGAAGATCCGACCCGCTGGTCGTCGGACCGGCGCGAAATCCGACCTCGGCGCGCCTCGAGCGGCAGTAGGCTGGCGGCGCCATGGGCGTGGGCGCTGCGAAGGTCATCCGGGCGGCAGGTGCGCGGCTTCGCAGGGCTCCGTCCGCCGTCGAGCAGCGCTTCGTCGAGGCGCCGATCACGACGGTGGCCCTCGCGGCGGGTCTCCTCCTCTTCGGCCTCGTCGTCGTGCTCCAGCTCGCGAGCCTTCCGGCTCCTCTCGTCGTGTACGAGGGGCACCACTGGCGCCAGGCGTTCACGTACGGCGTCGCCTGGAACTACGCGCACGAGACGCTCGACGTCCTCCGCCCGCGGATGTTCGTGGAGCTCACGCGCTCGAACGTCGTGCCGATGGAGGCGCCGCTCTATCCGCTGCTCGCCGGCCTCCTCTTCCGCGTGGGCGGCGACTCGGTCGTCTGGCCTCGGCTGCTCTCCTGGCTCGGGCTCGCGGCGACGGTCGGGGTGCTCTGGTCGTGGCTCGACGATCCGAAGGGCTCCGGGCGGGCGCACGCCGAGCGCGCGGGTCTGCTCTTCGCCCTGGCGCTCGCTCCGATCGTCGCGGTCGACTTCCGCACCATCCAACCCGAGCCGGTCGCGGCCGGTCTCGCGATCGCCTCGGCGTTCTTCCTCGCGCGTCGCGGCGCCGCCGGAGAAGGCGCAGAGGACGGCGGCGGAGCGACCCGCTCGGACGTGGTGAAGGGCGCCGTCCTCTTCGGTCTCTCCCTCCTCGCCAAGCCGCTCGCGCTCGGGGTCCTGCCGTCGCTCGTGGTGTTCGCGGCGTGGGGCGAGCGTCGATTCGTGAGGCGTGGAGCCTTCGCCGCCGGATGCCTGGTGATCGCGACGCTCCCGTGGCTCGCATGGGACCGATGGGCCCATCACCTCCTCGCGACCGAGCTCGGCGGCGACTGGATCATCGAGATCGGGCACCCGCCGAAGGAGCTCTTGCGCACGCTCCTCGCCGACGGCGAAGCGAGAGAGGTGTTCCTTCGCCACCTCGCGAACTTCGCGACGAGCTGGTGGCTCGCCCCGGCGATCGTGGCGGGCGTGCACCGCGGGTTGGTCGAGCGGCGATGGCACCGATACTCCGTCCCGCTCCTGGTCTGGATGGTGGGCTACGCGATCGAGCTCCTCGCCGTCGGCGCGCGCCTCCACTCGAACGCGTACTACTTCATCCTCGCGACCGCGCCTCTCGCGTTCTTCGCGGCGCTCGGGCTCGGCGCCCTGGTCCGCGTGCTCGACGCGAGCCAGAAGGCCGTACCGCGATCCGTCTTCCTCGTCGGCATCGCATGCGCCCTCCTCCTCCCGCTCGGCTCCGTGGCCTCTCGGCCGTCACCCTGGAAGAACGTCATCGAGATCGCCGCCCTCGGCTACGAACGCAATCAAGACGTCTGGACGAGCGGCGTCGGCCTCGCGCGTCTGCTCCTCTGTTGGATCGCGATCTTCGCGATCGCCCCGCGGTTCGCGGGACGGCGCATGCCGCGCTGGCTCGGCGTGCCGATCGCCGTCGTCATCGCGGGGCTCGTCGTCCGACCGATGGGCGACACGTACCAGTACTTCCGGTTCCATCTCGGCGACGGCAAACGCGCGGGCTTCGACGCCGAGCTCGCGGCGCTGCGCAGCGCCGTCGACCGCCACTCGCACCCCGCCGATCGCATCCTCTTGAGCCCTGGCGGCACGTACCGCGAGCCGCCGATGGTCTTCCTCTACTACGCGCAGCGAAACGGCTTCCCGCTCCGCGGCGACGTCAAACCCGAAGACGTCGCCACCATGCGCGCGCGAGGCGCCCGCCTGTACCTCCGCATCGATCAGAACGGCCCGAGCAAACACCCGCGCATCCCGGGCCCCCTCCTGGCGAAGGGCGAGTGGTGGCAACTGTCGTGCATCGCGACCGACGGCTGTCCTGCGCGTGACTCCGAAGCGCGAAGCCCAGCGCGCGAGCCGAGCGCGAACTGAAAGGAGTCCTCAGTCCTCAGCGTTTGAGGCTGCGCGCGCGAAGCGCGCGCTCTCGGAGTCTCGAGCCTCGACCGCTGGAGCCTCGGAGGCTGGAGCCTGGAGCCCGGAGCCTGGAGCCTCATGAGCTGGAGTCTGGAGACTGGAGACTGACGTCCGGTCCGCTGAGGACTGAGGACTGAGGACTGATTGACCCCTCCCCCCGCCCGCGCTGTCATCTGACAGCCCGTCCCCAGGCCGCTCGGCGCGCCCTCGAGCGCGACCGAAAGGCGCTTGACGGGCCCTCCAGGACACTATAACAATTCATCATATGGTGAAGTGATGACGCGGGTGACACCGAACAAAGCCAACGGCACGTCCGAAGGCCCTGGCAACGACGCTTCGCCGGCTCGTGCGGAAGGCCCTGCCCCGCACGAGGTCTGCGGACCCGAGGAGCACGCGCGTCGGGCTCGACGAAACCTCGTCAGTGACGAGCAGCTCGAGCGTGCAGCAGCGATCTTCCGAGCCGCCGGCGACGTCTCGCGTCTCAAGCTGCTTCATCGCCTGAGCGACGGTGAATGGTGCGTGACCGAGCTCGCCGAAGCGGCGGGGGTCGGCCTCTCGACCGTCTCGCAGCAGCTTCGCCTGCTACGCGCCGAGCGCATCGTCACGCGGCGTCGCGCAGGGAAGCACATCTTCTATTCCCTCGCCGACTCGCACGTGAGCGATCTGATCCAAAGCGCGATCGATCACGCCGCCGAGCCGCACACCCACGACAAACACGATCACGACCACGACGACACCTGAGCGGAGCCACGCGCCACGCCCGCGGTGCGTGGCCTTCTCCGCTGCAACGAGACACCTGGAGGAGACGATGAGCGACCACAAGATCCACGCGGACCACGACCACCAGCACGGTCCCGGCTGCGGGCACAAGACGATCGAGCACGACGGTCACAAGGACTACCTGCACGACGGCTGCATGCACCACGTGCACGGCGACCACGTCGACGAGCACACGCTCGCGGTCAACAGCACCAACCCCGCCGACTGCACGCCCGGCCACGACTGCCAGAAGCACGACAAGGCGCACAAGCACGGCGCCGGGTGCGGGCACGACGCCGTGACGCACGGCGATCACACCGACTACATCGTCGACGGCCACCTGCACCACGTGCACGAGGGGCACTGCGACGATCACGGGCCGGTCACCGTCTCGGCATCCTGAAGAGCACACGCGAGACGAGCGACGACGAAGGCGTCCGCGGCCACGGTCCGGACGCCTTCGTCGCGTCTGGAAGACGCGCGCACGACCGGCACACCCGCCGTCACGGGCGAGGCGAGCGAGCCTCGACGCAACAGTCGAGGCACGCCGGCCCGACGCGGCCGGCGCGCGCACCTCGCATTCGTGAGGAACGCGCCCGTCAGCAGCTCGTGAACGCGCCGCCGCCCTGCGTCGCAGAAGCACCCGTCATCGACCCCATCCTCCGCGAAGCGAGCGAGCATCGGACGTGCCCCGCCGCCGGGCATGGTTTCGGGCCGCGGTTCGTTCGGGCTTCGATGCCGCGACACGAGACACCTGCGATCCGCGCCCGCCGTACGCGGCCGCCGCGCGCCGCTTCACACGCCCGGCCAACCCCGACCGCGTTCGTGGTAGGGAGCCCCATGCCGATCGGACGAGCTACGGAGGGGGCTGCCGGACCGGCGCCGGCCGCCTCCCGAACGCGAACGCGGGTCCTTCGTCGAGCCCTCCCGGCCTTCGCCGTCCCTGCCCTCGCCGCGCTCTTCGGCGCCGGGTGCGGCACGCGCCCTCCGGCTTCGCCGCTGCCGAACGCGCGCGCGGCGATCGACCGAATCTACGCGACGCAGGACTGCGGGCTCGGGATTCACGCGACGGCGAAGATCGACCACTTCGGAAAGGGCGGCAGGTTCCGCACGGACCTCTTCGCGTTCGCGGTGTGGCCGGAGCTGTTGCGCATGGACGTCATCAGCCCGTTCGGCGTGACCCTCGCGACGCTCACGAGCGACGGCAAGCGCTTCACGATGCACGACCTGCGCGAAAGGCGCTTTCTCCACGGCCCGGCGACGGCCTGCAACATCTCGCGCCTGACGACGGTGCCCATCCCGGGCCACGTGCTCGTCTCGCTGCTGCGCGGCCAGGCGCCCGTCCTCAAGCACGCGAGCGACGCGGCCACGAGCATCGAGTGGGACTCGGGCGGTTACTACGTCGTCACGATCGAGGGTGACAACGAGACCGTCGAGCGCATCAAGGTCGCGCCGCACCCCGAGGACATGAACCTGCCGTGGGACCGGCAGCGGCTGCGCGTCCTCGACGTCGAGGTGAAGCAGCAGGGGATCGTGCTCTATCACGCGGAGCTGTCCGACCACAAACCCGCCCCGATGGCCGAGCCCCTCGTCGATCCCGACGGGCTCGACCCGCCGGTGCCGACGAGCGGGCCGACCTGCACCGCCGAGCTCCCGCGCCGCATCCACCTCGAGGTGCCCGGCTCCGACGCCGACGTCATCTTCCGGTACGAAGAGGTGAAGTGGAACCCGCCGCTGCCCGAAGGCACCTTCACGCAGCCGGTGCCGCCCGGCGTGCCGGTGGAATACGTCACGTGCGAAGGCGCCGTCGCCCCGCTCCGGCCGCCGACGTCGGAGTGATCGCCTCGCGCGTTCGTGCGCCCGCGCATCAGCCTGCAGCCCGGACGCGCTCTCCTGGACGCAGCGCCGACAAGATTTCCGCGGGCCGATCGGTGATGAGCATCTCCACGCCCATCGCGGAGAGCGCACGGGCGCGCGCGGGCTCGTTCACCGTCCATGCGAGCAGCCGGAGACCGGCCCGACGGAGCCGTGCGACCCGGACGTCGTGCACGAGCGGGTCCTCGAGGTGTGCGGCGAGGACGGCACGGCGCATCGCGAGCGGCAACGCGGTGCCGAGCCACGGGGTCCTCGCGCCGACGAGCATCCCTCGCGGGACCTTCGGAGCGATCGCCCGGAAAGCGAGCACCACGAAGGGGTCGAACGACGAGACGACGACGTCGACCGGACGCGCACGCGCGATGTCGCGCGCGACGACACGGACGAGCGCGAGGCGGTCCGGCACGTCCGCCTTCACCTCGACGTTCACGACGCGGTCGTGACAGAGGTCGAGCGCCTCCGCGAGGGTCGGTATCCGCTCGCCGCCACGGAGCAGCGGGAGCTCGGAGCGCCGCAGCGCATGGACGAGCGGCGCGCCCGGCCGCCCCGTGAGATGGGACGGGAGCCGCCGGTCGTGCACGAGGACGGCCTCGCCCGACGCGCAGAGCCGGACGTCGAGCTCGACGCCGTCCGCTCCTTCGTCGAGGGCGCGCTGGAACGCGGCGAGCGTATTTTCCGCGGGCCAGCCGTCGCCTCGACCACCGCGATGACCGAGGACGATCACGTGCTCAGCGGGCGAGCTCCTCGGCGATTTCGCGCGCGAGCTTCTTCGCGCGCTCCACCTCCGACGCGGCGAGCGAGATCGCGCCGACGACGGGATGACCGCCGCCGCCGTGCCGCTCGCAGATCGCGGCGATGTTGTGCGTCCGCGGCGTCGTCGACCACGGGTTGTACCCGATCGAGAGCTTGCACTTCGTCGCGGAGCGGCTGAGGAGCACGGAGTACGTGCTCTCCGGCCAGAGGGCGTACGTGACGAACTTGGCGGCCACGTCGATGACGACGTCGCTGAGGTCGACGAGGATGACGGAGCCGCGATCCTCCGCGTGCTTCTTCACGAGGTCGATGAACGCCTGCTGCTGGACGGCGAGCGGCGCGTACGCCTCCTGCACGTCCGCGCTCCGCGCGACCTCCTCGAGCGGCTGCTCGAGCAGACGCGGCACCATCTCGGTGAGGTACGCGTCGTTGCCCTTGTGCTCGACGACGGTCATGAGCTGGAGCACGGGCTCGGTCCTGTTGACGGCCATCTCCGCGCTCGGGAAGGCGGCCGAGTCGATCATGTCGGCCCAGCGCACGAGCTCCTCGAGGTTCCGCGTGTCCAGCCCGAAGCGCTGCCGCGCGACGTCCGCGATGAGCTTGGTGCAGGAGCCGTAGCCGCCGTCGTGGAACATCCGCCGGCCGCCGGGCGCGTGCTCGCGGGCGCCCACCTCGTAGGCCGCGCGGTCCTCCGGCGTGACGAACGCGCTGACGTGGTGATCGAAGTACCACGTGAGCTTCGGCGAGTTGGTGAACCGGAAGTCGAGGATGGCGTTGTCGTCCCCCGTGAGCAACGCCGGATCGACACCGTTCTGCCCCGGCCCGTACCCCATGCTGCGGTACGTGAACGCGAGTTCTTCGCCCCGATGCAGGTGCCTCATCAGGTGCGTGAACATCACGGCCGAGCAGAGGCCGTCGAAGCAGTGCCCGTGCGTGGCAACGACGACGTTTCGCATCTCGGCCGCTTTAGCACGCCCTGGCGTGGCGCCCAACATGCCCGCGGCCGCCCGGCCCGGTACTCTCGGGCGGTGCGCATCCACCACATCGCCTTCCGGACCACCGATCTGCCGCGGCTCGAGCGCTTCTACACGGACGTGCTCGGCCTCGAGGTGCTCCGCCGCGACGAGTCACGGTCGGTGTGGCTCGACGCCGGCGGCACCATCCTCATGCTCGAACGCCGCGAGCCGCGCGAGCCGCCGATCGATCCGGCCTCGATGGAGCTCGTGTGCTTCGCCGTCACCCCACCCGACGCCCGAACGCTCCTCGAGCGCCTCGCGGCGGCCGGCATCCCGGTCGAGGGGCGCACGGCGTTCACGGTGTATTTCCGGGATCCGGATGGTCGACGCGTGGGAGCGTCGGCGTATCCGGAGCCGTTGACTTGATCGGAGGCTCCAGGCTCCAGGCTCCAGGCTCCAGCAGGTCCTCGCAGCGCCGGGCGCTCGGAGCTCGAGGTCTGCATGGGACATGGCGCAAAGCCGCCGGACGTCGAAGCACCCGGGCCGGACCTCGCGGTGCACCGAATGCTCCGAGTCGGGAACGGGAACGGGAACGAACCCGCTGGCCCCTCCCTTCGCGCCTCTGGTTTACCGGTCGGAGCGCCGAAGCGCGCACAATCCCTGGAGCCTGGAGCCTGGAGCCTGGAGCCTGCGCGCGAAGCGCGCACAGCCCCTCCTCACGCCAAGTGCGGGATGTGCACCCCCCGCTCCTTCGCGCAGGCGATGGCTTCCTCGTACCCGGCGTCGGCGTGGCGGACGATGCCCATTCCCGGATCCGTCGTCAGCACGCGCTCGAGGCGGCGGGCCGCTTCGGGGGTGCCGTCGGCGACGACGACCATGCCCGCGTGCAGGCTCATGCCCATGCCGACGCCGCCGCCGTGGTGGAAGCTGACCCAGCTCGCGCCCGCCGCCGTGTTCACGAGGGCGTTGAGCAGCGCGAAGTCGGCGATGGCGTCCGAGCCGTCCTTCATCGCCTCGGTCTCGCGGTTCGGCGACGCGACCGAGCCGCAGTCGAGGTGGTCGCGTCCGATGACGATCGGCGCCTTCACCTTGCCGGTGCGGACGAGCTCGTTGAACGCGAGGCCGACCTTCGCCCGGTCGCCGTAGCCGAGCCAGCAGATGCGCGCCGGGAGCCCCTGGAATTTCACGCGCTCCTTCGCGAGCTCGATCCAGCGGCGCAGATCGGGATCGTTCGGCACGGCCTCGAGGACGGCCTGATCGGTGGCCGCGATGTCCGCCGGATCGCCCGAGAGCGCCACCCAGCGGAACGGGCCCTTGCCGACGCAGAAGAGCGGGCGGATGTACGCGGGGACGAAGCCCGGGATGTCGAAGGCCCGCTCGGCGCCCGCCTCCTTCGCTTCCTTGCGGATGTTGTTGCCGTAGTCGAAGACCTCGGCGCCCTTCTTCTTCATCGCGAGCATCGCCTCGACCTCCTCGGCCATGCTCGCCCTCGCCTTCTCGATGTACCCCTCCGGATCCTCTCTCCGGAGCTCGGCGGCCTCCTCGAGCGTGAAGCCGAGCGGGATGTACCCGACGAGCGGATCGTGCGCGGCCGTCTGCTCGGTCACGATGTCGGGCGTGATGCCTCGCTTGACGAGCTCGGGATAGATCTCGGCGGCGTTCGCGCAGAGCGCGATGCTCACCGGACGGTCCTCCTTCTTGGCCGCCTCGATGCGCGCGAGCGCCTTGTCGAGATCATCGATACGCTCGTCGACGTAGCGCGTGTCGAGGCGCTTCTGGATGCGCGACGGATCGATCTCGACGGCGAGGCACGACATGCCGGCCATCGTCGCCGCGAGCGGCTGCGCGCCGCCCATGCCGCCGAGGCCCGCGGTCAGCACCCAGAGGTGCCCGGTCTTCTTCGTGCGCTCGACGTACGCCTTCCGCGCGGCGACGAACGTCTCGAACGTGCCCTGCAAGATGCCCTGCGTCCCGATGTAGATCCACGAGCCCGCGGTCATCTGGCCGAACATGATGAGGCCCTTCTTCTCGAGCTCGCGGAAGTGCTCCCACGTCGCCCATCGGCCGACGAGGTTCGAGTTCGCGATGAGCACGCGCGGCGCGTCGGGGTGGGTCTTGAAGCGCCCGACCGCCTTGCCCGACTGGACGAGCAGCGTCTCGTCGTTCTCGAGCTCCTTGAGCTCCCGGAGGATGACGTCGAACGCCTCCCACGAGCGCGCGGCCTTGCCGCTGCCACCGTAGACGACGAGGTCTTCGGGCCGCTCCGCGACCTCCGGATCGAGGTTGTTCTGGATCATGCGGAACGCCGCCTCCTGCACCCATCCCTTGCACGTGAGCGTCGAACCGCGAGGAGCCTGTACCGTCCGGGAAGCCATGGGCGCTGCTTAGCGCGGGCTCGACGCGGAGGGAATGGTCGGAAGCGCGGCCCGACCGCCCGGCGGCGCTCGTCGCTCGGCCGGACCGTGGAGCTCGTCGTACGGTGACGGCCCGAGCCGGACGGCCGGCGCTACTGCGGCCCGAGCGCGTCGAGCGCCAGCTTCAGCCGGACCCGATCGTCGTCCGACAGGGCCTTCGGGTGCGCCGCGTCGAGCGCCTTGGCCTCCTCGAGCCAGCGCGCCGCTTCGCCCCGATCACCGAGCGCGTGGTGGACGAGGCCGCGGTAGAGGACGTACTGCGCGCGTTCGTCGTCGCTCCACGACCGGCTCTCGGCCTCGAGGGCGAGGAGCTTCTCCTTCGCTTCGGCGATCTTGCCGCTCTTGAAATCGCGCTTCGCGCCCGACAGCGAAGGCCCACAAGCGACGAGCGCGAAGGCCAGGACGGCGGCGACGAGAACGCCGAGGCGCCGACGGGAGAACGCGGTTCCCATGCTCGCGTGAGCCTATCCGCCACTCGGTCGTGGGAGAAGGTGGGTTCGTGCCACCGCTTTGCGAGGCCGCGCGGACACGTGTCGGTCGAGACCGACGGCGGGGGTCGGCGTGTCGGAAAGGCGAAAGTCGTCTGTCGGCTTCCACGCGACTCTGCTTGAATGATGGCAGGTGGCGTCTTCCTGCGCCGCCCTCGCCTCGGGAGATTCTTGAGCATGAAGCTTTCGCGTGCGCTCGTATCCCTCGCCACGGCTGGCTTCATCGCGCTGCTCGCGAACTGCTCCGACAACGAAAACCCGACCTTCCCGACGATCCCCGACGACGAAGACGACGCGGGCACGGTCGCACCGCCGCAGCCCGAGCAGCCTCACCCGAACAAGAACCCGCAGCCGAAGGTCACCGAGTGCCGGCGCACGATCCCGAAGGGCTCGGGCGTGTGCAACGTCACGAAGACCGGCAGCGCGGGCAAGGTGCTGCAGGGGACGGTGCTCGCCCCCGAGGAGGTGCTCCACAACGGCGAGGTCCTCTTCGACGAAACGGGCCAGATCCTCTGCGTCGCGTGCGACTGCTCGACGACCCCCGGCTACGCGCAGGCGTCGGTCATCTCGTGTGCCGACGGTGTGATCTCGCCGGGCCTCGTCAACCCGCACGAGCACCTCACGTACCAGAACAACGCGCCGATCCCTCACGGCGACGAGCGCTACGAGAACCGGAGCGACTGGCAGGGCGCACGCGGGCACACGCGCCTCCCGTACAAGAGCGGCGCGAACCAGATGGTGCAGGCGTACGGCGAGATCCGCTTCCTCATGAGCGGTACGACCTCCCTCGCCGGCGGCGGCGGCGTCTCCGGCCTGGTCCGCAACGTGGACACGAGCGCCGACGAGCTCGAAGGTCTGCCGATGCAGATCGCGGACTCGGACGTGTTCCCGCTCAGCACGGGGAGCGCGAACCTCGCGTCCGGCTGCGACTACCCCTCGGGTCGCACGACCCGGAACGCGGTCATGCAGCTCGAGGGCTATCTCCCGCACATCTCGGAGGGGATCGACGTCGAGGCCCACAACGAGTTCGTCTGCACGAGCGGCGAGGACAACTTCGATCTCATCCACCCCCAGACGGGGATCATCCACGCCGTGGCGCTCACCCCGAGCGACGCGGCGCTGATCCGAAAGCGAAAGGCCAAGGTCGTCTGGTCACCGCGCTCCAACACCGACCTGTACGGCAACACGGCGCAGGCCGTGATGCTCGACATGGCGGGCGTGGTCATCTCCCTCGGGACGGACTGGATCCCGTCGGGATCGATGAACATGCTCCGCGAGCTCAGGTGCGCGGACGAGTGGAACCAGAAGTACTTCGACAAGCACTTCACGGACGCGGACCTCTGGCGCATGGCCACGATGAACGCCGCGATGGCCGTCGGCGCCGGTCACGCGATCGGCATGCTCAAGCGCGGCTACCTCGCGGACATCGCCGTCTACGACGGCTCGACGAGCAAGGACTTCCGCGCCGTGATCGACGCTGGCGTGGAGGACGTCGCGCTCGTGCTCCGCGGCGGGAAGGCGATGTACGGCGACCAAGCGCTCGTGATGAGCTCCATCTGGGGCGATCGCACGGGATGCGACACGCTCGCCGGCGGCGTCTGCGGGAAGCAGAAGGCGGTCTGCGTCGACGTCCGCTTCAACAAGTCCGGCACCTCGGAGCGACCGACGCTCGCCGACATCCGCGAGGCGGGCGAGGCGTACTACCCGCTCTTCTTCTGCAAGGACGAGACGCCCGACGACGAGCCGACGTGCGTGCCGTCGCGCACCAAGTCCGTCAAAGGCTCCACGGTCTACACCGGCGAGCCGACCGAGGACGACAAGGACGGTGACGGCATCCCCAACGAGCTCGACAACTGCCCCGCCGTCTTCAACCCGGTCCGGCCGATGGATCAGGGGCGGCAGGCGGACGCCGACAACGACGGGATCGGCGACGCTTGCGACGAGTGCCCGAACGATCCCACCAGAGCTGCTCGCGCGAGATCCGCCGGCGACCTCGACGGCGACGGCGTCCCGAACGGGATCGACAACTGCCCCGAGATCCCGAACCCCGATCAGGCGGACCGCGACGACGACGGCCACGGCGACGCCTGCGACCAGTGCTCGAGGGCGAACCCGGGAGCCACGCCGTGCGTGCTGCCGATCTCGACCGTGCGCAACCCGGCCGCCTCGGGGCACCCGAAGGCGCGCGCGGTCGTCGAGGTCGAGGGCTACGTCTCGGCGCGGAAGACGAACGATTTCATCTTCATCCAGGAGCAGACGACCGGCGCCCCGTGGCAGGGGATCTTCGTCGTCGGCGGTCAGCTCGTCGGGAACCTGACCACCGGCGTGCGGCTCGGCCAGCGCGTCAAGGTGACCGGCCGCTACTCGGAGGTGTTCAACGTCGACCAGATCACCGCCTCGTCGATCGTCGTGACGAGCTCGACGCAGGAGCCGATGATCCCGCTCCAGGTGAGCATCTCGCAGGTCAACAACGCCGCCGGCGCGGCGGCGGAGCCCTACGAGAGCCTGCTCGTCCGCATCGGCGACGGAACACCGGGATCGATCGAGATCACGAACGACAACCCGGACACCGGTCAGTTCTACGAGTTCGTCGTCAACGGCAGCCTCCGCGTCGACGATTTCATCTGGCCTCGCTACGGGACGCCCGCGAGCTGCAACCCCTCGCCGTGCCCCTACCCGCCCCCCGATTTCGTGAGGGGAAAGACCTTCACGAGCATCACCGGCGTGATGGGCTTCTCTTTCGGCAACCGGAAGATCTATCCGCGCGGCAACACCGCGAACACGACGGGCGGCTGCAACGGCAGCGCGCCGACGTGCGCGGAACCCTCCACCAACTGCTGCGACCTGGCCGTCCGCTGAGCCCGACGTCGGGCCGCGTCAGGACTCGTCGTGCGGAGCAGCGCTCATCGGTGACGCGTGCTCGCGGCGAGGGCGGCGGCCCGCGGCGCGGAGCAGCTCGTCGAGCGTGCTCGCGTTGACGGCGTCTTCCTCGTCGCCCGCGGAGCCCTCCCCCGCAGGCGCCGACGGCTCCTCTTCGACCGGCGTGGCCACCGGCATCCGTGCGCTCCGGTCCCAACGCTCCGCGAGCTCGAGGGCGAGCCGCGAGAGCAGCGGGCGCGTCGACTCGCGGTCCACGGCCGACAGGAGGACCGCCTCCGGGTACTTCTTCTGCAGGAGCTTGCGATCGAACGGCGTCAGCAGCTCCACCTTGTTGAAGACGAGCACACGCGGGATGTCGGAGAGCCCGAGCTCCTCGAGCACGCTCTCGGTCGTCTCGATGTGCTCGACCTTCCTCTCGTCGGCGGCGTCGACGACGTGGAGGATGAGGTCCGCGTCCGCCGTCTCCTCGAACGTCGCGCGGAACGCCGCGAACAGGTCCTGCGGCAGGTCGCGGATGAAGCCCACCGTGTCGGTGATGACGATCTCGCGATCGCCGTAGCCGGCCCAGCCCACCTTGAGGTGGCGCGAGCGCGTGTCGAGCGTGGCGAACAGCTTGTCCTCGGCGAGCACCGAGGCGCCCGTCAGCGTGTTGAGGAGCGTGCTCTTTCCCGCGTTCGTGTAACCGACGATGGCGACCGTGGGCACGCCCTCGCGCGTGCGCTTGCGCCGGCGCGTCTCCCGGCGACGCGCGAGCTTCCGGAGCTGCGCCTCGAGGTGCGCCACCCGCTCCTTCGCACGACGACGACCGATCTCGAGCTTCGTCTCGCCGGGGCCCCGACCGCCGATGCCGCCCGTGAGGCGCGACAGCGAGTCGTCCTTCATGCCGAGCCGCGGCATGTTGTACTTGAGCTGCGCGAGCTCCACCTGGAGCTTGCCGTCGTGGCTCTCGGCGCGCTGCGCGAAGATGTCGAGGATGAGCTGCGTGCGATCGATGACCTTGAGATCGCTCGCGCGGGCGATCGCGGACGTCTGCGCCGGAGTGAGCTCGCGATCGAACACGAGCACGTCGGCGTCGAGCTGCATCGCGCGGACGATCACGTCGTCGAGCTTGCCCTTCCCGAGCACGAACTTCGGATCGACGCGATCGCGGATCTGGATGATCGTGTCGGCGACCTCGACGCCCGCCGTGCGGGCGAGCTCGCGCAGCTCGCGCATGCTCTCCTCGGCGCGCTGCATGGCGTCGCGCTCCGAGCGCTCCGCGACGTGGACGAGCACCGCGCGGCCGTCCTTTCCGCGGACGACGCGCGCGCGGCTCCGACGGGCGAACTCCGCCTCGAGGTCGGCCATGAGCTGCGCGACGTCGACGCTCACCTGCCCGATCGGCACCGGGCCGACCTCGCGGTACGGCGTCTCGGCCGGGTTCGAGGTCGGGATGTTGTATGCGTAGTGCATCGACTTCGCGTCGCCCCGCGGCGAGAGCTGGATGGCGCAGACGAGGTCGAGGCGGAGCCGGACGAGGTCGACGACGTCGTCGCGCGTGAGCGGCTCGCCACGCAGGTGCGTGTGCACGAGCCGGAGCCCGCGGAAGCGCCCCTCGGCGGCGCGCAGACGGCCGATGTCCGGCAGCATGAGCTTGTTCGCGTCGCCGACGATGACGTAGTCGACCTGGCCGGATCGATGGACGAGCGCTCCGACCTGACGCCCCGTCTCCACGCTCGCAGCGACGAGCGATCGCGTCAGCTCTGGAGTCGAGATGTCCTCGGCCGGGACGCGGCGACGATAGATGCGCTCGAGCGTCCTGGTCGCGGAAGGAGAGAGCCCCCGGATGTTGCCGTAGAGTTGGATGCCGCGCCCCGTGGAACGTACGCCCCGTGCCGCGCACGGGGGATCGCGCTCAAGCTACAGCGCCTTCTACGGCGATCAAGCTCTTTCGGGCCCCGGCCGGGCCAGCCCAGCCGCCCGCCGTTCTGCGCGGCCCCGCTCAGGGCGTCGACCGGAAACCCCGACCGGACACACCTCTGCCCTCCGAACGGATCCGGCTCGGCGCCCGGGCCCGCTCCCCATCCGCGACCGCCCGCCGGGGTTGGCGGAGTGGGTGGTTGGCGGACGGCATGGATCGAGAGCGGGCGCGAGCGCCGAGCTCGGTTCTTCCTTCGCGCGATTCGACGTGTCGAACCGACGAGGAGCGAGCGACGCGAGCTCACACGCTCCCGCCCGCGCCCGTCCCCGGCGCTCCAGGGTTGGCGGAGTGGGTGAAGAGAGCGCGAGAACGAGAGCGGGCGCGAGCGTGGAACCCGTTCGCTTCGCGACCCCACGTAGTGCATGGCGTAGGCCACCGCGACCCAGGCGGGGTGTGCCTCCCAAGCAACCTGCAATCCGTGTCTCGCCTCGCGCTTCGAGGCCCGAGCGAGGCCCGGTCGTCGCTGGATCGGCGGATCGCGCGCGATTGACGAGGGGATCCGCCCCCGTCCGGTTGCGCAACGCGGTTGCGCAACTTGCGCAATCGTCGTGGCGCGGTCGTCACTTCGTGACGCACGTCGCGCCGATCGGCGGCGGCTGCGCCGGCACCGCCCAGCTCCAGAGCGGGAGCTGGATGCGCGGATAATAGAGCGTGAACGAGTAACACATCTCGTCCGCCGTCCTCTCGCCGAATCTCACCTCGGCGCCCGTGTTGTTCTTCCACGAGCACGTCGTGGTGATCACGTCGCCCGCCGCGACCGTGGCGTCGATCGGGAGCCACGCCTGGGACTCGAAGTCGAACGTGGGCAGCGTTCCCATGTCGACCTTCGGGCCGCCGGAGGCCGGGGTGAGCTCCGTCTTCATCGACACGCCGAGCTGGTGCATGTGCGGCATCGCCGCGAAGAAGTGGAGACCCGCGAACTGCTCCGGCACCGTGAGCGAGCACTCCCGGGTGAAGATGCCGCCGGGCGGGTTCGGCGGGATCCGGATGTCCTGCGTGCCGAAAGCCACGACGTCGGCTTCGTACTTCCGCGGCGGAGACGTGCAGACGTCGATGCCGGACCGGTCTTTTTCGCCCGAGAGCCCCTGCGGGTTCGAGTAGTGCATCTGCACGACGTAGTGGGTGGCTCCCGTCGTGGCGATCGGGAAGCCGGCCTCGGACGGCAGCTCGAGGGCCCCCGAGCCCGGGGCCCACCCGAAGACCATGCGCCACGTCAGCGAGGTGGCCGCGCTGCATCGCTTCGGCTTCGGGTCGTAGCTCTCGGGCGCCTCGTAGACGACCACGTGGTGCACGATCTTCGTGTTGTCGATCCTGGGGGCGAACGCCGTGATGTGCGTCGGCGTCGGCCTCGTCAGATCCACGCCCCAGCACACGTACTCGTCGCCCGCGGTGTCCGGCATCGTCCACGGCTCCGAGGGCAGGAGCGTGAGGTCGGGCGTGCACCCGAGCGGCTTCGCCTCGGGAGGCGTCGTGCCCCCGCCGCCGCACGTCTCCGGCCCGCGCGGCGCGCCCGCGGCGACCCAGTCCTTCAGCACCTTCCGATCGGCCTCGGACAGGCGCGGGTTCGGCGGCGGCGGCATCGGAGCGGGGTCGTTGTCGATCATGAAGACGACGCGCTCGTAGACCTTCTTGCTCTCGTCGCTCACCGCCCGCGCGTGCAGGTCGTCCCAGGTCACGAGCGGCATCGGAGCGCCGAACCGCGGCGGCCGCGAGTGGCACATCCGGCAGTTGTTCTCGAGGATCGCGTCGACCTCGCACGGCAGGTACGTCGCTCCGCCTCCTCCGGGTCCGCCGTCGAGATCGATCTCCCCGGCACGCGAGGGCTGAACGCCCACCGGTGCCTCCGATCCGCTGCACGCACCGGACGCGACGAGGATCCCCGAGACGAAGACGACCGTGGAGAGCGCAGAGCCTTGCGCCGACGAGCCGAGCCGCATTCCCGGATGATGCGCTCGAGCCGACCGGGGCGCAACGCCGGCGCCCTCGGCGACGCACCCGTCAGCGACAGCAAATCCCTGTGAGCGGGATCACTCGTCGAAACGACCGCGGTCGCTTCGAGAGCGACGCGTCACTTGTTCACGCGCTCGAGGTACTGTCCGGTGCTGGTGTCGATCTTGATCCACTCGCCCTCCTTGATGAAGAGCGGGACGTTGACCACCGCACCGGTGACGAGCTTCGCGGGCTTCGTGGCGCCGCTCGCCGTGTCGCCCTTGACGCCAGGCTCGCTCTCGACGACCTGCATGACGACGTTCGGCGGCAGCTCGATGCCGATCGGGTTGCCGTTGAAGAGCGTGACCTCGATGTCGAGGCCCTCGGTCAGGAAGCGGGCGTCGTCGCCGATCTTGTCCTTCGACACGTAGATCTGGTCGCCCGTGTTCGTGTCCATGAAGACGTAGTTGTCGCCTTCCTGCCACGAGTACGTCATCTTGCGGTCTTCGACGTCCGCGAGCTCGACGGCCTCGCCCGACTTCCACGTCCGCTCGACGACGTTCCCGGTCATGAGGTTGCGGACCTTGCACCGAGTGAACGCCTGACCTTTGCCCGGCTTGACGAACTGGTGCTCGACGATGTGGTAGGGCACCCCATCGATCTGAATCTTCAAGCCTTTGCGGATGTCGGTCGTGCTGGCCATGGCGGCCGGTGGTTACCACGGTCCCATCGGCCCCAGCAAGGCGGACCGTGAGCCGCCCCCGACAAATTTCCCGCCCCCGGGGAGGCCCATCCGGACGGCTCGACCCCAGCGGGCGCCGTGCTAAGGAGCGCCCGGGCCATGGTTCACGAGGTCGACGAGGAGCTCCGCGAAATCAAACGGGAGATCATCGAGTCGCGAGGGCTCGTCATCAAGACGAACAACCTCACGAACGCCCTCAGCGCCGACATCAAGTCGATCGCGAAGCGGCAGCAGACGTACGAGCGCAGGCTCTCGTGGAACAGCGCGACGGCGTACATCGTCTTCGTCGTCGTCGTGTTCGCCGCCCTCAAGCTCGCCTGGGATGCGCGCGTCGATCAGATCAAGGCCGAGACCGAGCAGCGCGCCCAGGACAACGAGCGCCTCCGAAAGGAGGCCCGCGAGGCGGCCAAGCGCGACGAGGACCGCGCCCGCGCCGAGGCGCGCGCGGCGCAGTTCTACGAGCTCATTCGCCAGAACAAGCGCGCCGAAATCGTCGAGCAGTGGGAGCAGGTCAAGCGCGAGCCCCTCAGCAAGGCCGAGGCCGCCTTCTTCTCGGACGCCGTCGAGCGCGCCCGCAACGAGCTCGCCGCGCAGCTCTATCAGCAAGGCATGGACAAGGTACGCGTCCAGCGCTGGCAGGAGGCTGCGACCGCGTTCGAGGAGTCGCTCAAGTACAAGGAGGACTCCGCCATCGGGCCCGCCGTCCGCCTGGGCCTCGCGGAGGCGTACCGGCACCTCAATCGCCAGCGAGAGGCGATCCCGATCCTCACCCAGCTCGCCGAGAACACCGTCGACAAGGAGGTCCACGACGACGCGCTCTACCTGCTCGCGTGGTGCCAGACGGACGTGCAGGCGTGGAACGACGCGAAGAACACGTGGCGGACGTTGATCCGACGTTTCCCGGAGTCGCGCTTCGCGGCCGAGGCGAAGCTCCAGCTCGCGCAGCTGAATTTGATGCATTAGGCGCGCTTCGCGCTCCGGGCTCCGAGCTCCAGGCTCCAGGGGCGGCGCGCTTCGCGCGCCGACGTCGTGCTCGTGCTCGGTCTCGTTCTCGATGGTGAGCGCCACCTCGGCGCGAGGCGACGCTTCGCGAGCGTTTCGAGCGAGCGGCTCTGGAAGAACGAGCTCGCGGGGCTTCCGAGGCCTGGCAGGCTCGCGCCCCCTGGAGCCTCTCTCTCAGGCCACGAGAGCGCGGTACGCCGCCGTCACCTCGGCGAAGCGCGTCGAGAGCGTCCGCCTCTCGTCGCTCGTCGCGTCGGGGTGCAGGTCCGGGTGGTACTCGCGCACGAGACGTCGATAGGCGCGCTTCACCTCGTCGGGAGAGGCGCCGGCGGGTAGACCGAGCGTGCGATACGCGTGGATGCGTCCGAGGTCGATGCTGCCGGGCAGGCCGCTCGCGGCACGCGCGGTGCGGTGCGTCCCGCTCGAGGGCTCGACGCGATCGCGCGCGCGCTTCTTGCCGACGAGGAACTCGGAAGCCTCGAGCGGCTCGTCGAGGAGGGCGCCGCGCGGCGGACGGACCGTGACGCGGAAGAAGACCTGCGCGTCCGGCAGATCTTCGAGCATCTGGAGCCGCATCATGAGCTGGCGGCGCAGGGCGCGGCCCACCACCTCGGGTGAAAGGTGGAAGTCGCGGACGAGGACCTCTCCATGCAAGCGCCGTGACGCGATCGCTCGAAGCAGCGATCGTCGCAAGACGTCGTCGTCGACCTCGTCCTGATCGCGGAGGATCTCGCCGAGCGACTGGCTCGCGCGATCGACCTCGACGGCCGTGACGAGACCGCGCGAGAGGTGGACGCGGTGGGTGCGCCCGGCCGGCTCGACGAGCTCGAGCGTCCCGGTCGCGCGCTCGCGGTACAGCGCTCCCAGCAGATCGCCGAGCGTCGTGGCCTTGAGGCGCCCAGGAAGCTGCATGGGGCCTTCGTACCAAGTGCGCCACGATCGAGCCAAGAAAGCGGCAGTCGGGGGGATTTCACGCGAAGCGCAGATCCCCCTCACCCGACGTGGATGGTCGTCTTCACCTCCAGGGTCGCCGGAGAGCAGCGCGGGGCGGCGTCCGTCGGGCCGGGCTCGCAGACGATCACGCGCACGCGCGCCTTCACCTCGCCCTTGCCGGCTTTGCGCGCCACGAGGCCGAACGCCCACTTCTGGATCGTCGCCTCGCGCGCGATCGCGTCGCTCGGTCCGATGCGTCCCTTGAGCGCGGTGGCGTGCTCGGGCAGCTCGACGATCGCGAGGTCCGCCCACGCGATCGATCCGCCGCCCGTCGTCCGCACCTCGGCCGAGCACTTCACCCGGCCGGGCTCGACCACGGGCTCACACTGCATCGCCGCGGTGATCTTCGCCTCCTCCGCGCGCCCGGGCCGCGTGAGCGCGAGCAGGGCGAGGACGCATTTGGAAGCGTTTCGGAGGACGGAGCGATGCATGGTAATTCGCGATCATGCGACCGCTTGCGTACGCCATCGCCATCTTGCCCCTCGTCCTCGCGTGCGACAAGGAAGAGCGCGAGAAGGCGCTCATCTCGTCCGTGGTCGGCGACGCGACGACGCCGGATCTCTCGGCCGCCGCCTCCGAGCCGCGCGAAGCGGGCCCCGCGCCGACGGCGTCCGTGCCGATGCCCGAGCGGCCCATCCCCAAGGGCGAGACGATGGTGAGGCATACCGCGCCGGAGGAGGTGCAGATGAAGGCCATCGCGTACATGGCCTCGATGAAGGCGCCCCGCCCGGACGACGCGCCTGCAGACGAGGCCTACGCGGCGGACCTCGTGAAGAAGCTCGAGCCGATCGTTCGAGCGATGGACAAAGGCCCCGACAAGGCGAAGTGGAACCGCGTCGAGATGCAGGCGAAGGGGCGGCAGATCGACATGCTCATGTCCGAGGGCTGCAACGCGAAGACACCGTTCAACGCGGTCGTGCAGCGCCTCGGCGTCCCGCTCCACACCCTCCTCTCGCACGGCGTGCTCGTGCTTCGCTGCAACGACAGGAAGATCCAGTGTCTCCAGAGCGTGCGTGACGCCGAGGACGTGCTCTGCACGACGGCGCCGCGACACAAGTGAGCTCGCCCGGTGCCCTCCCGAACGGAGGGAAATCACCGATGCGTCGCGATCACGACCCGACCGCGACGGAGGCACGCGAACCTCGTGGCGTCGTCGCTGATGGTGCAGCGACGCAGCTCGGCGTAGGGCTCGAGCTCCGGCGACTGGATGCGGATCCACCCCGGCGTGATGCCTCGGACGAGGACGCCCGACGCGACCGGGAAGACGAACGCCTTTCCGTTGCGCGAGCGCGGAGAGCCCATCGGGGGCGGCTCGTCGAGAAACGAGGTGAGCAACGATGCCTGCGGCGGCGCGAGCTTGATGAGAACCGGCTGGCCGGCGACGACGGCCTCGAGCCCGCGTGATCCCCACGCGATCGGCACCGTCTGCGCCGCCTCCCCTCGCCCGCCGCCGCACGACTTGCCGAGCCTCGGAGCGATCGGCAGCAGGACCTCGCTCATGTCGCCGTCGCCCGTCGGGGCGAACGTGGCACGCAGCGCGACGCCTTCGCACGCGTGGTAGGCCTCGATCCAGCGGCTCTTGCCGTCCGGCGAGACGACCTCGTCGTTCCACGGCGAGATGTCCGTGGCGGCCTCGTCGCCCGTCTCCGGATCGACGAGAACGACGCTCTTGCCGTTGCGAACCAAGAGCTTGCCGTTGGAGTCGAACGAGAGCGGGCCCCACTCCGGCGGCTCGTGCGGGCGGTCGGCGACGGCGGAGATCGTCCGCACGCCGCCGCGGGGCTCGAACGAAGGGGCGACCTCCTCCAGGATCTTCTGGAGCTCGGCGGTCTTCGCGGCCGTCTTCGTCGCCGGCGCGACCTGGGCCAGCTCGGCGGCGGCGAAGGCACGGAGCACGTCGCCCTGCGTCGCGTACGCGCGCACCTCGGCGATGCCCGCATCCTCGAGCGCCTTGCTCGATCCGCACGAGACGGCGCTGCCTCCGTGGATCTTCGTCACGCGCGGGGCGCCACCCTCCGAGCACATCGTGCGGTAGAGCGCACGCATCTGCGCGACGAGCGGAGGCACGGACGCAGCCTCCTTCGCCTTCTTCGCGCGCGCAGCGGCTTGCGCCGCGATCGCCTTGAGCGATGCCTCGGGCTCGTCGGGATCGCGGCTCGGTCCTGCGGGTCGATCGAAGAAGGCGAGCTTGCCGACGAGACGCGGCCCGGGCTCCGCGCCCGCGACGGCTGCGCCGCCCTCGATCGCGAGCCGGAGCACGACGTCGTCGATGCCGTCCTTGTCGCGATCGGCCGCGTCCACGTCGACGGACAGCTTCGGCGCCTGCGGCGGATCGACGACGACGGCGTCGAAGGCGATCTGCGGCATCGGCGGGGTGAGGCGCACGACGATGACCGCGCGCGAGCCCGAGCCTCGCGGGCACGCGTCGCCGATCTCGGCGAACGCCGAGCGCGGGCCGATGCGCTCGAGGCGCGCGGTCGGGGCGCACGACGTCTGCGCGCCGAGCGGAGGCCCGGACGCGATCGCGGCCGCTCGCGCTCCCTCGCGCCCCGAGATGAAGACGAGGTCGCCCGTCGGCGATCCCGGCTTCCGTTCCGCCGCGGGCGGACGCACGATCGCGAGCGCGTCCTTCTTCTCGTCGCCGTCGAAGTCCCCGAACAGCGCGAGCACGATCTCGCGACCGCCGGCCTCGAGCGTCATCCCCTCGACGGTCCACGACGTCGACCCCGGCGGCGCGACGAGCGCCGGCTGGACGCCTCCACGCTCGGGCTCGGTCTCGCGTTCGGTCGCGCTCGCGGCAGGAGCTCCGGCATCGGCCGCCGTGATCGCCGGAGCCGAGGAGGCGGGAGGCACGTACGGGTGATCGTTCGCGCACGCCCGGCAGCCCGCGACGCCGAAGGCGAGCGCGAGCATCGGCCACGGGGTGCGTGCGATCACGGCGGGCGCGGGCCAGCGTCGATCGCGACGACGGCCTGCGCGACGACGGAATGCGCTGGGAGAGAGCACGGCAATACCCGCTTACCATGGACAACGCCCAGGTGACGTGGTTGCTTTCCCGGCAATGCGAAAGGCCGCCCATCCCGCGGGCTTGACGGCGACCTTGGCATGGCTCGCTCGCGCGACCGCGTGCGTGGCCGCGCTCGTCGTCCTCACCGGCGCGGCGGCCCCGGCCGCGGACGAACGGGCGGCCGGCTCCGCGGACGAAGCCGCGGCCGGCGACGACCTCGGCGCGAGCGCCAGGGCCCGCGCGGCCGACGCGTTCGCGCGCGCCGAGCGAAGCGACGAGTCCCTCGCGTTCGCCGCGGCCCTCGCCGGCTACGAGGAGACGCTCCGCCTCGATCCGACGATGCCCGCTGCTTTGCGCGCCGAGCAGCGCGCAGCGATGCTCCGCGCCCGCTCCGAGGGCGGGTTCGAGCCGCTCGTCGCCCTCGAGCGCGTGCGGCGAGACCCGAAGCTCTCCTCGGACCCGGCGGCCATCGACGCCCTCCTGAAGGCCGCCGACGCGTTCCCTCCCGGTCTCGTCCGGGTCGAGGCGTGGACGCTCGCCGCCGAGGCGTACGCGCATCGCCTCGGCCGGCCGGACGACGCCGCTCCTCTGTGGCGTCGAATCGCGACCGACGCAGCCGCCGATCCCGTCCTCGCGCGCGCAGCGCTGCGGTCCCTGGCCACATTCTACCTCGAACGACACGACTGGGCCGGCGCCGAGGGCGTGGCCGCCCTGCCCGTCACGGACGCGAAGCTCGCGTCCGACGTGCGGCGCGCCATACGCCGCCATCACGTACGCGTCGCTTCCATCGCGACGCTCGGCTCCGCCCTCGTGCTCGCGACCGCCGCCCTCGCGAACGCCGCACGCCGTCGCGGTCTGCGCGAGGTCGTACGGCGAACCCGCGCGTGGAGCGGCCTCGTCATCGGCTACGCGGCCTACGTCGCGATCGCGGGCGCCCTCATCGCGTCGGGCTACCAACGCGGCACCGCGGTCCCGTTCCTCCTGCTCGGGATCGCGCTCGTCCCCGTCCTCTTCCTCGCACGCGCTTGGGCGGCCGCCGGATCGCAGTCCCGCTCCGCGCGCGCGCTCCGCGCCGTCGTCTGCGCCGCGAGCGCGCTCGGCGCGGCGTTCCTCGTGCTCGAGCGGGTCAACCCGAGCTACCTCGAAGGGGTCGGCCTTTGAACGCGAGCGACGAGCGGCGCGCGACGACGGACGAAGCGGGCGCAGGCGATCGCCCGGCACGCGAGCTCGGGCCGGAGAACGTGCGCGCCCTGCGCATCGGAAACGGCGCGAACTGCTCGAGCGTGGGCAGCGTGATCGACACGCTCTTCCTCGCGAGCGCCGTGGGCGGAGCGATCTTCGCAGCCGTGTGCGCGGCGCTCCGGGACGAGCCGGTGCGCGTCGTGGGCGAACGCCCGAGCGACGAAGACGCCGCTCCCGATCCGCCGCGCGAGGAGCGCGAGGAGAGCCGATCGTGATCGTCCGGTACGAGCCCTGGGGCGCTTGGGTGAAGCTCGAGACGCTCGGAGCCCGCCCGATCACGTGCGAAGGCGACCGTCGTGGGCCGCCCGTCGGCGCCGCGCTCGTCGCCCTCGATCGCGACGGCGCGCGTGCCCTCGGCCTCGACGGCGGCGCCCTCTGGACCGCCGCCGCACCTGCGCCGAGCGCACCGATCGAGGTGCACGTCGCCGTCACCTCGCGCTGCGCGGCCGGATGCGCGTCGTGCTACCTCGACGCGCGACCGGACGGCGTCGAGCCGCCACGCGCGGCGATCGAGCGGGTCCTCGACGCGCTCGCGACGGCGGGGGTCTTCACGGTCGCCTTCGGCGGAGGCGAGCCCACGCTCCGCGACGACCTCGGCGACCTCGCGGACGCGGCGCGCGCGCGTGGCCTCACGCCCGTGGTGACGACGAGCGGACTCGGCGTCGGAGAGAAGAAGCTCGCCGCGCTCCGGCGCTTCGCACAGGTGAACGTGAGCTACGACGGCGAGGCGGGCGCGTACGAACGCGTCCGCGGCTTCGACGGAGCGGCGGGAGCGGAGTCGACGATACGGCGCCTCGCGGAGGCCGGCGTGGAGGTCGGCGTGAACGTCGTTCTGACACGCGCCACGTTCGACGACGTCCCGCGCACGCTGCGACGTGCGTACGAGCTCGGCGCGCGCGAGGCCCAGCTGCTCCGACTGAAGCCCGCAGGACGCGCACGGAGCCTCGACTACCTCGCGCGCAGGCTCGCGCCGGAGCAGGCGCGCGCGCTCGGCCCGCTCCTGCGCTCGCTCGCCCGCGAGCTGCCCGAGATGCGCCTCCGCATCGACTGCGCGCTCGTCCCGTTCCTCTCCGCGGATCCCGAGCTCGCCTCGAGACCGGAGGAGCTCGCGCGCTGGGGCGTCCTCGGCTGCGAAGCCGCCGCCGCGCTCGCGGCGACGCGCGTCGACGGCCGAGTCGCGCCTTGCAGCTTCGCGGAGGCGTCGGGGATCGACGCGAGCGAGATCACCTCCCGCCGCTGGGCCGAAGACCCGCTGCTCCACGCGTTCCGCACGTTCCCCTCGAGCCCGCCCGAGCCGTGCGCATCCTGCACCCTCGCCCCGATCTGCCGCGGCGGATGCAAGGTGGTCACGAGCTTCGTCGACCCGGCGCCGTGCTCGGCCCGAGGCATCCCTGCCGCGAGGCCCGATCCCGAGTGCCCGCGCGTCCGCGAGCGCGAGGTCGCGACGTCATGAGAGAGCCTCGTCGCGTACGCCTCGCGCTCGCCGCCGTCGCCGGCTGCACGGCCGCCATCGCGATCTACGCCGTGATGCGCGTCGTCCAGGCCCTCGTCTCCCCCGATCCGGATCCCGCGCTCGTCCTCTGGAGCGAGCACTCCGGCTACTTCTGGCGCGCGTGGACCTCGGCCTACGCCGCCGGCACGGCCGCCTTCATCGCGTACGTCGCAGCAGGCCGCAACGCGGAACGCACCGCGCGAGCGCTCGAAGCGTCGGTCGTCGCCGCGGCCTTGCTGCTCGCAGCGCAAGCCCTGCTGGTCCCCTGACCGGAGGCTCTCGGTCTCAGTCCTCAGTCCTCGGTCCTC
>Ga0207874_1000442_pt1 | contig 61256 bp, 43 predicted proteins | sample HigsolmetaAR201D_FD_184833 | JGI IMG/M metagenome (GOLD analysis project Ga0207874, IMG submission 184833) | Ionic liquid and high solid enriched microbial communities from the Joint BioEnergy Institute, USA - AR20-1-D (SPAdes) (version 2) ...
ACAGAATTCTGAAAAAAACCGCGCGGCCCCCCCCCGTTCTGACTAGCAGATTTCACAAATACATACGCTCGGCTCGCGCATCTATTTGCGGGAAATTACCAAGGTTGCCCTTTCGACTTCTGCAGCAGCCACACTGCGGGGCGTGGTACTGTAATGCCCCCCCTGGCGGATGGCTAACGCCAACGTGGGGGATGTTCCCATGCCACGTCGCTTTGCCTGCGCTCTGGCTGTTTACCAAGTTGTCCAAACACCGGCCCTGGTTTCCCACCAAACGTTCCGACCATCTGCCGCCCGGGGGAAGTGCTTCATGCGCCAAATCGTCGCCGATCAACAGCTTATTGCCGTTCACTCGCAAGCCGGCCAGAACCAGCGGCGCGTCCGCGGACGTTGCTGGACCGCTCTGGGCATCTTGGCGGCTTGGCTGCTGGCTTGCTGGCCGGCGGCTACGTTTGCCGCCGACCAGGCCGAGCGACGGCCCAACGTGATCGTGATCATGGCCGACGACATCGGTGCCGAGTGCTACGGCTGCTACGGCAGTAAGCAGTACCGCACGCCGCATATCGATCGCATGGCCGCCACCGGCATGCGGTTCACGCACTGCTATTCGCAGCCGCTGTGCACCCCTAGCCGCGTGAAGCTGATGACCGGCCTGAGCAACGCCCGCAACTACTCGGCGTTCTCGATCCTCAACCGCGATCAAAAGACGATCGGTCAATACTTTAAGGAAGCCGGGTACGCCACGGCCGTGGCCGGTAAATGGCAATTGCTGGGCGCCGAGCAGTACGCCCCCCGCTTTCGCGGCAAAGGCACCTGGCCGCAGGAGGCAGGCTTTGACCATATCTGCCTGTGGCAAGTCGATCGGCTGGGCTCGCGGTACTGGGCGCCGCTGCTGTATGTCGACGGCGAAAACAAGTCGTTCGGCCCCGACGAGTACGGCCCGGACATCTGCTGCAACTACCTGCTGAACTTCATGGAGCAACATCGGGACCGGCCGTTCTTCATCTACTACCCAATGATCCTGGTCCATGCCCCCTTTGAACCGACGCCCGGCAGCGCGTCGCGCGAGAGCAAGGACGACCAGCAGAACTTCGAGGACATGGTCGCCCAGATGGACGCGCAGATCGGCCGGATTGTGGCCAAGACCGAAGAGCTGGGCATCGCCGAGAATACGCTGATCCTGGTGACGGGCGACAACGGCACCCATCCGCGGATCCGTTCGGTAATCAACGGCCAAACCGTTCGTGGCGGCAAGGGCCGGATGACCGATGCCGGCACCCACGTGGCCCTGGTAGCCCGCTGGCCGGGCAAGATCGCCGCCGGCAGCGTCAGCGATGCTCTGGTCGACTTCTCGGACTTTCTGCCCACAGTGTTAGAGGCCGCCGGCATCGAGCGTCCGCAGCACCTGGACGGCGTCAGCTTTTTGTCGCAACTGCTGGGCAACCCCGGTCCGACGCGGGAATGGATCTATATGTGGTACTGGCCGCGTCCCGAACAGGGGCGACCGGCCCGGATGGCCCGTGACCGGCGTTTCAAACTCTACGGCGACGGCCGGTTCTACGACCTGCAGGCCGACCCAAGCGAAGAGCACCCGATCGCCGAGCCGACCGGCGAAGCGCTCACCGCCCACGCCAAGTTGAGCAAGGTGCTGGAAACCATGCCGGCCGAGGGCGCCACGGTGCTGCGGTTCCCGGCTCGCCCTAAGCGGCAGTAGCCACGATCTCGACCAGGGCTCATTGAAAGGCCTCGCTACCGCTCCTTCCGGTCGGGAAAAATGCGCCGGAAGGAGCGGTTTTTCTCGCTTGCGCGGATTGTGCTGATTATGCTGGTGCTAAGGGCGATTGCACCATGTGCTAGCGACAGGGCGGTTGTCCTGTGACCGCCGGGCTGTCCACCAAATGGCACGTCCGTCATAACCCTGCTTCAGCGGACAGGTTGCGTCGGTTATTCCGGATAAATGTACGCGCCCCCAAGGGGCCGTTTTTTGACCGGGTACGATCCGCGATCTATACTCGCTCTGGTCGAAGAACCGGACCCGTCCTTCGGCCGTCTCGCGACGGACCAAATCGCACGTCGCCTGTTTGCGGAACGCGAAGCGCTGTCGCCACAATGGAAGGCTGGCGCCCAATCGCCCTCGCTTCGCACGCTGCCGCAGCAGGAAGACGTTGCCCCACCTTTGGACGGTAGTCTCTCTCCATGACGAAGCTTGCCTTTGCCGCACTCGGCCTGCTCTTTGTCCTCTGGGCGCCTGTCACCGCACCGGCTCAGTCGGCCGCCGCTCCGGCGATCGAAATGGAGCGGGCCACGCTGGAGCAGATCCTCGCCGAGGGCGATCGCCTGGAACGCGACCGTCGCTGGGGCGAAGCCTATGCCCACTACAACGACGCGCTGAAGCAGTTCCCGGACCAGACCATCCTGCAAACCCGGCATCTGTTTGCCCGGATGCACTATGACCTGGGCCGCCGGTACGGCGACGAAAGCTTTTTGCGTTCGCTGCAGCTTCCGCCGGCCGACGCCTTGGCGATGTACGCCGACCTGGCGCTGAAGATCGAAACCCACTACGTTCACGCGCCCAACTGGAAGACGCTGGTCGCCTACGGTACCACGATGTTCGAGATCGCCCTGACCGACGAGGTGTTCCTCGGCCGGTATCTGCGGGGCGTTTCGGCCGACGAGATCAACCGCTTCCGCGATGAGCTGCGAGCCCGGTTGGCGGCCACGCCGATCCGCTCGCGGATGGAAGCCCGCGATGCCGTGAACCTGGCCGCGTGGATGGCCGAACAGCAACTGCGGCTGCCGCGGACCGCCGTCACGATGGAGTACATCTGCGGCGCTGCCAACACGCTGGACGACTACAGCTCGTTCCTCACCGCCGGCGAGCTCAACGAGGTCTACTCCCAGATCGAAGGCAACTTCGTGGGGCTGGGCATCGAGCTGAAGTCGGGCGAACGCGGCCTGTTCATCCTCCGCGTGATCCCCGGCAGCCCGGCCGAAGCCGCCGGCATCCGGCCTGGCGATTACATCTCGGCGGTGGATGGCCGCTCGACCGTCGACATGGAAAGCGATGCCGCCGCCGACATGTTGCAGGGCCCCGAAGGCAGCATCGTGACCGTCACGGTGGAATCGCCCGGCCAGCCGCCGCGCGACCTGCGGGTTCGCCGCGCGGCCGTGGAAGTGCCGAGCGTTTCGGACATGAAGGTGCTCGATCCCCAGAACGGGATCTGCTACTTCCGCCTGAACGCCTTCCAGAAGAGCACCGGCAAGGACGTCGAGAACGCCCTGTGGCAGTTGCACCGGGCCGGCATGAAGTTCCTGATCATCGATCTGCGGGGCAATCCCGGGGGCCTGCTGACCGCTGCCGTGGAAGCCGCCGACAAGTTCATCGAACAAGGCATCATCGTCTCCACCCGCGGCCGCAGCTCGGCTGAGGACTACACCTACCGGGCGCACGCCTCGGGCACCTGGAAGGTTCCGCTGGTGGTGCTGATCGACGGCGACAGCGCGAGTGCCAGCGAGATCTTCGCCGGCGCCATTCGCGACCATCGCCGCGGCACGATCGTCGGCACTCGCAGCTACGGCAAGGGTTCGGTGCAAGGCATTTTCTCGCTCCGCGTGGGTGGTGCCGGCGTCCGCCTGACGACCGCCAAGTTCTACTCGCCCAACGGGCACGGTTACTCCAAGGTGGGCGTGTCGCCCGACGTGACCGTGCAAACCGTGGCGCGCCCCACCGGCGACGTGGTGCCGCAGCCCTCGAGCCTGGACGACCCGTTCATCGCGGCCGCCCTCAACATCGCTCGCAACCGCTTCGCCAATCGGGCCCCGCAGCAACTGGGCTCGCGGTAGAAGCCGCGGTGCCAGTAGCGGCACGAGCAACGATCACCAGACAAACCACCACCAACACGCGGGCCTGCTCAACCGGCAGCCCCGCGTGTTTTTGTTGTGAGCGTTACTGCTGCTTGAGCAGATTGAGCACTTCGCGAGCGCGGAGCTTCAGAGGAGCCGGCAGATCCGGCGCATCGTGCAGCCGCTGCACGGCCTCACGCAACGAGGCGACGTCGACCTGCGGATTGGCGGCCAGCAAGAGCTCGATGGCCTTCAGGCCGTTGGCCTGAATCAAGTGCTCCAATGCCTGCCGCTCGGTCGGTCCTACTTCCGAGGAATCGCTGGGCAGTTGGACATCCGGATCGATCATCTCGATCAGCACCGGCACACAGGCGTCATCGCCCAGCCGGGCCAGGCCGGTGGCCGCGTTGAATCGGGCCTCGGGCGCAGGCTCCATGAAGGAATCGATCATGGCCTTGAGCCGCTGCGTGGCCTCGTGGCCGCCGTACACCCCCAGGGCAAAAGCCGCCCGGGTGCGCACCATCGGCTCCGGCTCATTCTGCCGCGACGACAAATCCAACAGCAGTTTTAACAGTTGGCCATCGGCGAAGCCGGGATCGTTCTTGCGGACATTGTCGATCAGCACCGCGAGCGATTCGATCGCCGCCAGGCGGACCCGCAGTTCGTTTTCGTTGGTGGCCGGAGCAGCGGCCACCTGCATCAGCACCGGCAAACCGCTGGGGACTTCAAACTGCCCCAACGCCATGCACAAGAAGTACCGATACTGGACTTGTTCGGCGGCGTCCTTGCTATTGCCGTCCCCCAGCGGCTGGGCCAGATGCCGCTCCAGAAGGTTCACCACGCGGTCGGCAACTTTGGCGTCCTTGCGCAACTGCGGATTGCCGCGGATCTCGCTGGCAAAGTCGTGAGCTCGTTGCCACGCATTGGCGGCACCGCGTTCCATGTCGTCCAGGTAGCCTTGCGGATCGCTACCCAGGTGGACCAGCCAGTTGAAGGCAAAGACGACAAATACCACCAGCGACACGATCAGCGCCGGCACCAGGAACAGCTTGACGATGAACCCGGCGCTCGGCGGTTCGACCGGCGGCAACAGATCGTCGGGCCGGCTGCTGCGAGGCGCGGTGGCCAACCCGCCGGGGCCAGCGGCTTCACCAGCCAGAGCCTCCGGGGCCGAAGGCTTGTGCTCTTGGGCAGCAGGATTCTGCTCGTCCGGCATGGCGGCGACTCAACAAAAAGCAGGAGCCAGCCGCACGGCCGCGGCGACTTCCTCAGGGGGCAATTGAAACATACACTTGGTCAGCAGGGTGGCCGATTGGCCGTGCCCTTCGCTTCAGTTTAGGGGACTGGGGGGGACCGTCAACGTACGGTGAGGCCGTTCGCCACCCCCGCCTGTTCGTCGCGTGCCGCCAGCCGCTGGCCATTTCCGGCGGTTCAACGCACTGATCAAGCCCATTCAATCGCCGGCCCGCCACACGACCTCGCTCAAGGTTTGCATGTACTTTCTTTCCCGTACACTCGACACGCCCGAAGCCAACCTGGCCCTGGATGAAGCCCTGCTGGAACAGGCCGAAGCAGCCGACGAACCGCTGGAACTGCTGCGTGTGTGGGAATCGCCACAGGTGATGGTGGTGGTCGGCCGGGCATCGCGCGTGGCCGATGAGGTGGACCTGGAAGCCTGTGGACAGCGGCAGATTCCCGTACTTCGCCGCACCAGCGGAGGGTGCGCCGTGGTGGCCGGCCCCGGCTGCCTGATGTACGCGGTGATTCTCAGCTACGAGCGGCACCCCGAGTTGCACGCCCTGGACCAGGCGCACGATTACGTGATGGACCGCGTGGCCGCGGCCGTGCGGCGGTTGAATGTGCCGGTCGATCGCCAGGGCATCTGCGATTTGACGCTGGATGGGCGCAAAGTATCGGGCAACAGCGTCCGCTGCCGCCGCAATGCCCTGCTGTACCACGGCACGCTGCTTTACGATTTTCCGCTGGAGTTGATTTCCACGTGCCTCAAGATGCCGCAGCGGCAACCGGAATATCGCCGCGGCCGATCGCACGCGGACTTCGTGGCGAACCTACCGGGCGTTACCGCGGCGCAGCTTGAAGCCCGCCTGCGACAGGCATTTGCCGCCGACGAGCCGCTAGGCCAGTTGCCTGAGGCCCTCGTCGCGCGCTTAACGGCCGAGAAGTTCGCCGATCCCGGCTGGAACTTCGTCCGCTGAAGGCGCAAGTGGGCGATTGCAGGGGCGCGGTGCGTGCGACGTGTCTGCCCCCCCCGGTTAGGAATGCTCAGGCGGAATTAGCCGCGGGAGAACCACCCCTTCTTATTGAAGGCGGCCAGCGCTTCCTCTTCGGTGTCGTGGATCGAGAACACCTTGTTGAGCTTGGTGATCTTGAACACCTGCATGATGTCCGGGGAGATGTTGCACAACTTGAGCGTGGCGGAGTTCGCCTTGCACTTCTTGTTCAAGTTGTTGAGCTTGCCCAATACGGCCGACGACATGAACTTCACGTCGGCGAAGTTGAGTAGCAGCTTGCCGTTGGCGACGCGATCGGCGATCTGGTTCAGCTCATCGCTGATCTGCTGGATCTTCACTTCGTCCAGAATCTGAGCGTCCTGGAAGTAAACAACCGTCACGTCGCCGTGGCTTTGGGTCATCAAGGCGGACACGTACGACCCCTTTGCATGGACCGGAGCAACTGAAAAACCGCAAGCGGCGGGGGCGCCATCCGGCCGCCGGATCACGCTGCGGGGGTGCGCCACCAGGCAGGGCCGAGGCAACGCCTGCGAAGCCGCATCCCCGTTTGCCGGGCTCGAAGAACCCCAGAAAGAATGGGCTCCTTTCGCCAGGCCGAGGGGAAAACCAGCCGCGCTGGCCGCCGATCGCCCCCCATGGGGCGGGCGCACTCCAACGTCTTGAGCCGTTTTAGTATAGCACACGGGCCGGGTGATGATAGCCAAACCCAAAGTACCTGGAAGCACTTACAGCATGCTGGGAGTCGGGTTGTGGGGCACCTCGCCGGGATCTTCCGTCGTGAGCGGTGTTGACGATTGTTCCCACTGGGAAAACCCGGCCAGCACGCTGCCCTGCTCGAACTTGCCCGACTGCGGCCCGCTCGACTCGAGCGTGGCCCAGCGGACGTAGGCCAACAACTGCTGCTCGGAGCCGAAGGTCGCCACGAGCCGCCGCGGCACGTCCCGCTTTCCGCCGTACAGGTAATACATCGCCCGGGCGCTCCTGTTTAGGGGCCGCGGATGTCGCGCGGGCCGGCAGCGCAGCCATGGGCAGGTTTCCAGCCCAACCTAGCTGGCGGTGCCTGCCAGTTGGCTTTCGACCAGTCCGGCCGCGAACCCCAGCACGTCGTTCCGCTTCTCGCACACTTGCATCAGACCGGCGTAGTTACCGGTACGGGCGGCCAGCTCCACCAGGCTGGGCGCAAAACCGAGCATGCGAGCATCGGCCGGTAGCAGCTTGATGGCGGCGTCCATCGCTTCGTCGTGCCGGCCCAACCGCGACAACAGCGCGATGTACACCTCGATGGGGCCGGTGCCGTGCTCCTCGGGCGAGAGCGTTTCCGCCTTTTCGCGGAAGTACGCCAGGGATTCATCGACGTTGCGGCCAACCAGCGCCTCGAAGAATCGTTGCTGCCCGCCGTACACGTCGGCGAACGGCTCCTCGGTCTGATACTGGAACTGCGGCGAGAGACGCTTGCCATACTCGCACAGGTCGATCGCTTTTTCCAGCACGGCCGGGTCGTCAGCCACGCGGGCGAACCGGACCACCGAGTGCAAGTGCGACGTATCGATGTGATACGCGTCGTCGGTAAACAGCCAGTCGCGATCAGCCACCAGTTCGGCAATCGATTGACCTGTGGGCTGCGATCCCTCCTGCCGCGCGATCTCGGCCGACAAGCTGGCGCGCAGTTCGTCGTGCAGGCTGTCGACGAGCAGCTTTACCACCTGTTGCTGCTGCTCCAGCGGTTTGTCGTACATGGCCGATTCGTACATGGTGATCGCGTTGCAGATGCCGTAATCGCGAAGCACCAGTTCGAATCCGCGGCGCGGAGCGAGCCCTTCATGGATGGCGATCTCCACGATCTCGTCGAGGTTCTCGTCGCTGGGCTCAATGCGTTCGATGGCCTCGGCCAGTTCGGCCGTATCGCCCAGCGGGCGCAGATACATGAACGCTTCGCGAACGCGGCCGGCTTGCAGCAGCAATTGGCCGGCCTCGCGGTAGGCCCCCACGTAGGCATCTTCCACCTGCGTGCGCAGCGGCTCCTCGAGCTTGTCGAGAACCGGCGGCTGGGCCACCGGCAGCCCCAGCCGGTAGCGGCACTGCATCAGCCGCACTTGCAGCATTTCGTGGAACGACTGTTCGTTGCGGAGCTTGTTGATCAGGTGCTCGAGGACAGCCTCGACGCCCCCCTGCGCGGCCACGGACTTTAGTTCGTCAAAGGAGTTCACGCTCATCGCACCCTTCTTGGGTTGAGGTCGCGGAGTGGGATCGTACGCCAGAAATTACGGCACGGGGCGGAGCCGGTCTCCGCCCATTGGCCCAGCCGGTATTACCAGGCGCTGCGCAGATTCTAGCAGAGCCATACGGGGGGTGCCATGATGGGCCGGCGCGCACCGCAAGCTACGCCGCGCGTGTGCCGCGTGGGAAACCGGCAGTCTTGCAGCCGCCGCAACGAGGTACGCAGAGAACCGGGGACTTAGCCCATGAACTCACTGATGACCCGACCTTCGCACAGCCGCATGGGGCGTCCATCAGGTGCGGTGTGGATCGTATCGAGCGGAATCCCAAGCTTGGTGTAGATCGTGGCAGCCACGTCCTCGGGGAAGTACTCCGACTCGACCACCTTGCCACCGACATCGTCGGTCTTGCCCAGGACCAGGCCCTGCGGCGTGCCGGCACCGGCCATGCAGAGGATACCGGCGGTGGACCAGTGGTCGCGGCCTGCGGCCGAGTTCACGATCGGCGTGCGGCCAAAGTCGGTCATCCAGACCACCAACGTGTTCTCGAGCATGCCGCGTTCTTCGAGGTCGGCCACCAGCGTGGGGAACGCCTGATCCAAAGGCGGCAGCAGGTTTCGCAACTGGTTGAAGTTGTTGCTGTGGGTATCCCAGCCACCGCTGGTCACCGTGACGAACCGCACGCCGGCCTCGATCAAGCGGCGAGCCAGCAGGCAGCTCTGGCCCAGGTTCGTCCGACCATACCGATCGCGGAGCTTGGAGTCTTCCTTGGAAAGATCGAACGCCTCTTGCGTCGCCTTGGACGTGATCATGTTGAAGGCGTTCTCGTAGTATTCGTCCATCGCCCGCAGGGCGTCGGCCTTGTGTTCCAGGCCGCGTTGGAGCCGGTCGATCTGCCGCAGTGCCTGCTGACGGCGGCTCAACCGCTCCATGCTCATGCCGCCCGGCGGGGTTACGTCGCGGACGGTGAACTTCTCGCTGTTGGGATCGCCCGGCAATTCAAACGGGTTGTAGGCAATGCCCAAGTAGCCGGCGATGCCGCCGCCAAACCGGCGGTCGATGTTCGTGCCGATCTGCACAAACGGCGGCAAGTTGTTGCGGTATCCCTTCTCCTTGGCAACGACCGAGCCGAAGCAGGGATAGGTAATGGCCGGGTTGAACCGGTGCCCCGACATCATGATCGCATCGGCGGTGCCGTGGCTGCCGTTGCGCGGGTTGAGGCCGCGGAGCACGGCGTAACGCTTCAGCTCGCGGGCAAAGTTGGGCACCTGGTCGGTGAACTGGATGCCCGGAATGGCGGTGTCGATCACGTCGAACTCGCCGCGGACATCGGCCGCCGCATTGGGCTTGGGATCGAGCGTGTCGTGATGGCTGGTGCCGCCACGAGTCCAGATCAGGATGCAGTTGCGGTCCGCCGGCGTCGAACGTTCAGCCCTAGCCCGAGCGGCAAGGAACGTCGGCAGCGTCAGGCCCAGGGGCGCCACCGCGCCAACCTGCAACAGGAACTGACGGCGGGAATACTTCTCGCAATCGGCAGCCTTGGTGGGAAACAGTTGCAGCATGGCGTTCACTCCGGAAGGCTCGGCCTGGCGGCCACAATCGGGAGGGACTGTTCGATGGTATGGTCGGTAGGTAGGTGCCAGGCGGGAATGCTGGCATGGCCGCGCGGCTGGCCTCAGTGTGCTGGCAGCAAAGCCGTTCGCGCAGGCGCGAACGCGAATTGCCGCAGCCGGCGGCACCCGTCAGTTTAACGATATCGGACCAGGACGCCAACGGATAAACACGTTTTACTACGTTGGAACGCCGTTCATCGCGAAATGGCCCTACCGACTCCAACCTAAAGTAGGGCAAGCACCTGCTCAAAAGTGCGGGTCAGCGTCCGCAGCCGCTTTAGCCTTCGGCACGTTCCAATTGGGCGAATGCGGCCGCAATGGCCGCCACTCCCGACTGCGGCTGCTGGCAGGCATAGTCGCGGCAAATGTAAACTGTAGGCTCATCAGCAATGGCCGTTTTGCCCTGGAAGATCGGATCGAGCCCCGCGCAGCGCGAGTCCTGGCTGTCGGCCCCGGGTAGTAGCGGCATCGGCAGTCCGTCAGGCCCACGGCAAGCGAGCACCTTGCGGGGAATGAACCGCTGCCGCAGGTCCAGCAGGATCTCGGCAACCTGCTCGTCCGGCTCCGCAAGCAGCACAATCTCGGGGGTCGGCCCAAGAATAAAGTCGAGAGCCAGCAGCATCTGCCCGGCGGCGGTTGGTGCCCGTTCCATGATGCCGCCCAAGCTGGCAATCACGCCTTCGGCCGCAGTGAGCAATTGTCGCTTTCCGGTCAGCTTGCCCAGGCGTGCAAAGGCCGTGGCGATCATGCCGTTGCCGCTGGGCACGGGGTTGTCTTGCACGTCCTTTTGCCGGGCGATTAGCCGTTCGTGATCGTTGGCCGTGTAGAAGAAGTTCTGCTGCGCGGGGTCGTAGAAGTGCTGCATCACCTGTTCGGCCAGCCCTAGCGCCGCGCTAATGTACCGTTCTTCAAAGCATGCTTCGTACAGGCTGATCAGGCCGTTGATGAAGCAGGCATAATCGTCCAGGTAGGCGTCAAACCGCGCGCGTCCCTGCCGCCACACGTGCAGCAGCCGCCCGTCCTCGCGTCGCAAGCGATCGAGAATGAAATCGGCCGCCCGGGTTGCGGCTTCCAGGTAACGCGGTTCCTCCAGCGCCCCGGCAGCCTCGGCCATGGCGTCGATCATCAGCCCGTTCCAACAGACGATGATCTTATCGTCCAAGCCCGGCCACACGCGGCGGCTACGCACCTCCAGCAGCCGGGCTCGATCCTCGGCCAACTCGGCGTGGAGCTGTGCCGCATCAATGTTCAGCGCCTGGGCCCACTGCTCGATGGACCGGGGCAAATTGAGGATGTTCTTGCCCTCGAAGTTCCCTTCCGGCGTTACGTCGTAGATCTGGCAGAAGCGTTCCGCCCGCTCGGCACCGAGCACCTGGCGGATTTCGTCAGGCGTCCAGACGTAGAACTTGCCTTCCTCGCCTTCGCTGTCGGCGTCCTGCGTGCTGTAGAAACCGCCGTCGGGACCGGTCATCTCGCGAAGCACGTAGTCGAGCGTTTCGCGAACCACCTGGGCGTAGCCGGGCGTTTTGAGTGCCTGCCACGCTTCCAGGTAGCACCGGGCGAGCATGGCGTTGTCGTACAGCATCTTTTCGAAATGCGGCACGAGCCAGTGGCTATCAACCGAATAGCGGTGAAAGCCCCCGCCAAGCTGGTCGTAAATGCCGCCGGCAGCCATTTTGTCGAGCGTGAGCGTAACCATCGGCAGCAGCCCCTGGTCGGGGAACCGCCGATGGAGCCTCAACAAAAGTTGCAGGTCGATGGGATGCGGGAATTTGGGCGCGCCGCCAAAACCGCCATGCCGAGGATCGAAACTCTGCCCTAGCGCCGTCGCGGCGGCTCGCAGCAGCGGCTCACCCGGTGCCTGCCGCCCCGGCTGCGAGGGATCGCTCATCACCAGGTACTCGGTCACCCGGGCGGCCTGTTGGTTGATCTGCTCGCGGTTCTCCCGCCAGAACCGGGCAACCGTGTTGAGCACGTCCAAGAAACCGGGCCGCTGGTACATGGCCCGTGGCGGCCAATACGTGCCGCCCAGGAACGGCTGCAGCTCGGGCGTCAAGAACATCGAGAGCGGCCAGCCGCCTCCCTGGGGCGAACCGATCATCTGCAGGTACACCTGCAGGGCGTTCATATAAAGCTGATCGAGGTCGGGCCGCTCCTCGCGGTCCACCTTGATCGGCACGAAATGCTCGTTGAGCACCGCGGCGATCTCCGGATCCTCGAAGCTTTCGTGCTCCATCACGTGGCACCAGTGGCAAGCCGCATAACCGATCGACAGAAAGATCGGCTTGTTCTCGGCCTTGGCCTTGGCCAGCGCTTCGTCGCCCCAGGGGTACCAATCGACCGGATTGTCTTTGTGCTGAAGGAGATATGGGCTGGTCTCCTTGGCGAGTCGGTTGCTCATGGTCGTGGCATCTCCAGGTGCAAGTCGGCCGGCGAGCGCAAGCGCGGCTGCGCGAGGCAGCCGCCCGTCACCGCAGTTTGTCAGAAGGCTACAGCGCTAACGCGGGAAGGGGCAGGTTTCAGGCCGTAGCATGGCAGAGCCGGCAGGCTTTGACCAGGATGGCCAAGAAATGGCCGCAGCACAGCGGCATGGCGGGCAACTTTGGAGCCGCCACCAGGAGCCAGAACGTGTATTGCCCGTGGGAAAAACGTGCTAGGCGATCGTTTCGGCTTCGCCGGGGAAGCGGCCTTCGCGGACGTCGCCGCAAAATTGTCGCACTGCCTCGACCGATTGCTCGAACACGTTGACATACCGCCGGGCAAAACGTGGGCGAAAACCATCGGTCATGCCCAGCAGGTCGTGCAGCACCAGTACCTGGCCATCGCAACCGGCTCCGGCACCGATGCCGATGGTGGGAATCGGCAGGCGGGCGGTGATCTCCTGGGCGATGGCGGCCGGAATACACTCCAGCACAATGCCAAAGGCACCAGCCTGGGCCGCGGCCTCGGCATCGGCCAGCAGCATGTCGTGATCGCGCTGCACTTTATATCCACCCAGTTGGTGGACACTCTGCGGACGCAGACCAACGTGCCCCATCACCGGAATACCCGCTTGAACCAGGGCGGCGATCGTCTCGGCCTGCTCCACGCCGCCTTCCAGTTTCACGGCCTGGCAGCGCGACTCTTTCAGGATGCGGGCGGCGTGTTCCACCGCGCGTTCGCGTCCCAGCAGGTGGGTCGGAAATGGCATATCGACCACCACCAGGGCGTTCTCAACGGCCCTGCCCACCATTTCGGCGTGATAGATGATCTGGTCGAGCGTGACCGGCAGCGTCGTTTCGTGCCCTTGCACCACCATGCCCAGGCTGTCGCCCACCAGCACAGAGTCGACTCCGGCGGCATCGGCCAGGCGGCCCTGGGGATAGTCGTAAGCCGTGACCATGCAGATCTTTTTGCCGGACGACTTCAGGGCAACAAAGCCCGGAACGGTTAGGCGTTTTGCGGACATACCACCAATCGGGGTAAGCGGAGCGTAAGGGGCGCGGCACGCGGCTGCGTAATGCCTGGGCATTCTTACGGCATTGCAGGATGCTGGCAATGGGGGGTGCAACCGCAGCTGCCGTGCCCCGTGGGAACCAATCGCCCCCTAAGACAGCCCAGCGGCCCCATAGGTTCTCATAGAGAATCAAACCGGGGGGCCACCCAAGCAGTACACGGGAAAGAAGCCGTCCCGTCCTTGCCCGGCAATAGAAAAAGCGACGGCCGGTCGCCGGGGACCGGCCGTCGCCGTCGCAAAGACCAGGTTCTCTCCAATCAAGGCTAGAGAGACGCGTCTTGATTAACTACTTGCAGCAGCAGTCGCAGCAAGGAACCGGGCAGCAAACCGTCACCGGGACCTGCTTGCAGACCACCCGCGGCACGCAGCGGGTCACCGTGTAGGCCACCTGCTTGGGCACGCACCGCTTCACCAACACCTTCTGGGTGTAGTGCACCGGCTTGCACACCGTGTAGGGGACCTGCTTCACCCGCTGCTCGGGCACCATCTTGCAGACCGTATAGGAGACTTCCTTCACGCGCTGCTCGGGCACCAGCTTGCACACCGTGTAGGTGTACTCCTTCACCCGTTGCTCCGGCACCATCTTGCAGACCGTGTAGGAGACTTCCTTCACACGCTGCTCAGGCACCATCTTGCACACGGTGTAGGTGCACTCCTTCACACGGTGCTCCGGAACCATCTTGCAGACCGTGTAAGTGTACTCCTTCACGCGCTGCTCGGGAACCATCTTGCACACGGTGTAGGAAACTTCCTTCACACGCTGCTCAGGCACCATCTTGCACACGGTGTAGGTGCACTCCTTCACACGGTGCTCCGGAACCATCTTGCAGACGGTGTAGGTCACTTCCTTCACACGCTGCTCGGGAACCATCTTGCACACGGTGTAGGTGCACTCCTTCACACGGTGCTCCGGAACCATCTTGCAGACGGTGTAGGTCACTTCCTTCACGCGTTGCTCAGGCACCATCTTGCACACGGTGTAGGTGCACTCCTTCACACGGTGCTCGGGGACCATCTTGCAGACCGTGTAGGAGACTTCCTTCACACGCTGCTCGGGAACCATCTTGCAGACCGTGTAGGTCACTTCCTTCACGCGTTGCTCAGGCACCATCTTGCACACGGTGTAGGGCACGCGCTTCTCGTGGCACTCCTGCACCATCTTGCAGACGGTGTAGGTAACTTCCTTCACACGCTGCTCCGGCACCATCTTGCAGACGGTGTACGGAACCTTCTTGGTGTGCGTCTCGTGGACGTACTTCACGCAGTTGATGGTCTTCTCGCGGACTTCCGGCACCCAGACCTTCTTGCAGATCTTACGCGGCGGGCACTGGATCTGGACCTCCTTGCAGGGGCCCGGCTTGTACACGCAACGGCAGCAACACGGATCCCACACCCAGCAGCCAGGCTCCTGGACGACCTTGGTGATCACCGGGCCGGGGCACTCGATGATCTGGGTTTCCCAACGGCCGCAGCACTCCTGAACCGTCTTGGTGTAGTGCACCGGCTTGCACACGGTGTAGTGGCAGTCGCGGTAGTGGGTCTCATACACCGGCTTGCAGACCGTGTAGTGGACTTGCTTCGTGCGAGTCTCGTACACCGGCTTGCAGGTCACGTAGCGACAGATCCGCTCGTGGGTTTCATACACCGGCTTGCACACGGTGTAGTGAATCTGCTTGGTACGGGTCTCGTACACCGGTTTGCAGACCGTGTAGTGGATCTGCTTCGTCCGCGTCTCATACACCGGCTTGCACACGGTGTAGTGGATCTGCTTGGTACGGGTCTCGTACACCGGCTTGCAGACCGTGTAGTGGATCTGCTTCGTCCGCGTCTCATACACCGGCTTGCAGACGGTGTAGTGAATCTGCTTGGTGCGGGTCTCGTACACCGGCTTGCAGACCGTGTAGTGGATCTGCTTGGTACGGGTCTCATACACCGGCTTGCACACGGTGTAGTGAATCTGCTTGGTGCGGGTCTCGTACACCGGCTTGCAGACCGTGTAGTGGATCTGCTTCGTCCGCGTCTCATACACCGGCTTGCAGACCGTGTACACGCACTGCTTGGTGCGGGTCTCGTACACCGGCTTGCACACGGTGTAGTGGATCTGCTTCGTCCGCGTCTCGTAGACCGGCTTGCAGACCGTGTAGTGGATCTGCTTGGTGCGGGTCTCGTAGACCGGCTTGCAAACCGTGTAGGTGCACTGCTTGGTGCGGGTCTCATACACCGGCTTGCAGACCGTGTACTGAATCTGCTTGGTCCGGGTTTCATAAACCGGCTTGCAGACCGTGTAGTGACAATCGCGATAGTGAGTCTCGCGAACGTACTTCACGCAATCGATTTCTTTTTCCTCGCAGACCGTCTCGTAGACGGTCTTGTAGCAGGTGTAGTCCTGCTTCTCATACACCACTTCGCGACAGGTCTTCATGACCGTGTGGCAGAGCTGCTTGCTGCCACAGTAGCTGACCGTGTCGCAGCTCGCCGAACAGTTGCGGTACTTCGCGGCACCGCAATAGCCGGCCAGCGCCATGTTCGCCGACAACGCCATCATTACGACGGCGAGAATCGGCGCCCCCAACGAGCGTCTCATGTTCTTGCCTCCTCCGAGCACGTTTGAGTAGATAGTCCCTGGTCTGTGGGGAACGTATGCCTTAGTGTTTTTCGGCCTCTTCGCCGCAACTTCCTTAACCACTCAACCCATTTTGTGCCGTCGCGACATTTTGCCTGCACTCATACATCACACCCATTGCCCTCAGTGTGAACTGATCGGCCGGTATCGCACCGCAGAATAGGGCGAGTAGCTAAGGGAATATTGCTCACACTAAATGGACAATACGCACATTTTGGGGGAATTGCGTCAAACCATGTAGAATCCATCAGTTGCGGGGAACGCGCCTACAATAGGGATCACATGGCGATTCCGACGTTGGGCCGGTCCCGACTCTGGCCGGCAAGCGATTCTCCAGCCTGAAGGGTGAGGCGCGCGGGGGGGACCAGGCAGCACGTCTTCGCAAGATGCCGGATATGACGGTTATGCCGTTTCGATGAGTCCTAACGGCTGCGCAGAGATGGGCGCGCTTGTATGCGGCCAGACGCCCCCTGGAATGACTTGAGGGCTCTAGCAAGATTCGCCCTCGCTTGTGTGCTCATAAGGCGTCTATTGCGCGACGCTGCAATGCCTGGTGATGACGTTCAGGCCATCGCAAGCTGGGGGGGCGTTTAGCACAACTGGTGGCGGGAATCGTCAAGCGCGGCTGTACGGCCCAAACTGTTCATACCGCAGCCTGTTCGGTCTTGATGTGCTTCTCCGCCGAGCAGGCAGTCACGTTGCTTGACCACCGCAAGTCCGCAACCTATGAACCTACAGAAAGAGCGTCCGAGTGGGGAATTCCCAGAGGCAGATTCTGGCGGGGCAGACAGCCACACCGGGCACTGTTCGATCGCATTGCCACGTCATCCTCACCCTATCAGTTCCAGGTATAGAGCAAGGGAACATTGTCATGGTTCGCCGGTCCCGGTCGGGTTTCACGCTCGTTGAACTGCTGATCGTCGTGGTCATTCTGGCCATGCTGGCTGCAGCTATCATCCCGACGTTTTCCGATTCAACGGCCGACGCCAAGGCAAGCACTGCATTGACCAACCTCAACGTGCTGCGGGGCCAGATTCAGATGTATCGCCTGCAGCACAACGGCCTGACGCCATCGGCCACGCTGGTCGAACTGACCATGCAGACCAATGCCGAAGGCGGTGAAGGTACGGACTTTGGCCCCTACCTGCTGAAGATTCCGGTCAACCCGTATACGAATAGCTCCACCGTTCGCACCACCAGCAGCAACCCGCCGACGGCCGCCAGCGGCCAGCCCGACGCCGGTTGGCTGTATCACCCGGCCAGCGGCAACATCTGGCTGGACCACCCCGACCATCTCACCGACTAACGCACCAGTTGGTGTAAGCGTAAACTGACGCGGGATTCGACCTGCAACCTTGCCTGCGAGGCGGAAGCAGCAAGTTTGCAGGTCGTTTCTGCATTCTGGAGAACGTCATTCCTGGTCCTCGCCGCTCGGCTTCGGTGGCTACTTGCGCGCTGCCCTCAGCTTGAGCGCGGTCCGGTCCCGCGCCAGACGCTACGGAAAGTCCGTCATGCTACTCTCGCAAGGTGTTCTGCCTAAAGACATTGCGCAAGGATTCGGGCGGCCACGGGGTTGTAGGCCTACAGCCATATCCGTAGAGTGTATTTGGGGTAGGTGCCGCCTCTTGGGGGGCTGTGTACCGCTCCCCCTCGCTCACCGAGATGGCTCAACTCGCCCATGAAGAGCGCTCCCAAGAAAAACTCGACCAATGGCAAGAACACCGCCGTTCCCAAGGCAGTTGTCCAGCGGTTGAGCTTTTACCTGCGTGAGCTGCAACACCTCGTCCGCGATGGCCGCGAAACGATCAGCTCCACCCAACTCGGGCAGCTTCTGGGATTTACCGACGCCCAGGTGCGCAAGGACTTGGCCTACTTCGGGCATTTTGGCTATCCGGGGATCGGTTACCGCTGCGAGGAGCTGATCGCCGCCATTTGCCGCATCCTGGGCACCAACCAGCAGTGGCCGGTGGCCCTGGTCGGCGCCGGTAACTTGGGCCGTGCCTTGTTGGGCTACCGGGGCTTCCTCCAGCAGGGTTTTCGCCTGGTGGCCGCCTTCGACATCGACCCGGCCAAGCAATGCTCGTCGATCGAGGGCGTACCGGTATACCCCTTCGAACGGCTGCCGCAAATCGTTCAAGAACACGGTATTAAGCTGGCCATTGTGGCCGTGCCCGCCGCGGCGGCCCAAAGCGTGGCCGATCGTCTGGTGGAAGCCGGAATCGAAGGCATCTTGAATTTCGCGCCCGTTACGTTATCACTGCCCGAAGGCGTCAGCTCCGTTGGCGTCGACTTGGCGATCGAGCTGGAGCAGTTGTCGTTTGCGGTCACGAATCGCTCGGCGAATCACCTTCGCCGCGAGCCATCCGGCGCTGACTCCGAAGCCGAAAACGGCTAAAACATCGCCAACAGATCGCGGGTGTGCGGCGTATTACCCATAGCAGGGGAGGACGCCCAAGCGCATCCCGAGCCTGGGCCAGCATTTTCGGCCGCCAGATGGGCTTTACCCCCTGCCCGAATCGCGGCAAAAATGTAACATAGATGGCCAGCAACCGATGGCGTCGCCCGGCTGTCCCCGGTTCTTGCGGGAACAGCGGCGGTCACGGTGGCAACTCCATACCCTTAGCCCGTGGTGTAATTGGCAACACTAGGGATTTTGGCTCCCTCATTCCAGGTTCGAGTCCTGGCGGGCTAGTTTCAGCATCGGGCCGCTGCCGGCTATGCAGCGGCTCTTTCCTTTTAAGCGGGCTGCTTCCCGATGGCTGGCCGGTTTCTGGAGTACCGGGTGTTCTTCCGCGAGTTTCGGCGGAACTTCTACAGCACCGGTGCGATCAGCCCCAGCAGCGGCTTCCTGGCTCGCGCCCTGGCCCGCTACGTGCGTCGGCCACTACCGACCGGGCCGACCGCAAACGCCGGTGGCCGCCGCATCCTCGAAGTAGGCCCCGGCACCGGAGCCGTCACCCGGCACATTCTGGCGGCCATGCGCCCCGGCGATACGCTCGACCTGGTCGAGCTGAACGACGCCTTCGTCGAGCTGCTCCGCGAGCGATTGGCCAGCGATTCGACGTTTCAGCCGTACGCCGATCGCGTGCGCGTGCTGCACCAGAAAGTGGAGGACATGCCGGCCGATGCCCAGTACGACCTGGTCATCTCCGGGCTGCCGCTGAACAACTTTCCGGTGGCCGCCGTCGAAGCCATCCTGGCGACGCTCCAGCGGTTGGTGAAGCCCGGCGGAATCCTGTCGTACTTTGAGTACGTGGCCGTGCGACGGATCAAAGCGTGCGTGTGCCGCAAGGACGAGCGCGAACGGCTCCGCGGGGTCGGCCGCGTAACCGGCGAGGCGCTACGGCAGTTCGAGATTCGCCGCGATTGCGTCCCGTTCAACGTGCCGCCCGCGTGGGTGCATCACCTGCGGTTTGCCGAGCCCGAGGCCCAGCCGAGCGAAGCGGGCGCCGCGTCCGGAGCCTCCGCATAAGTCGCGGCGAAAGCGCAATCGCGGCTCCTGCATTTTCCAGCAGGATTGCTTTCGGCACATCCGACTCTAGTAGATGGTGCGCGGAGCCTCCTGGGCGACTTTCTCTTCGAACTCGTCAAAGATCGTCCAGACATCGATCTCCTTGCGGAGCTTGTCGATGTACTCCCGCACCTGCTCCGACCGGTCCTGCGATTGCAGTTTCTTGCGGATATCGGCTTGAGCTTCCAGGAAATCGACGCGGCCGGCAGCCTGCCGCTCCTGCACGCGGATGATGTGGAAGCTGTTGCGGTCCTCGATGATCGGGCTGAGCTGACCGACCGGCAGTTCAAACAACGCCCGGTCGAGCGCCTCGCAAACCAGGCTGCCCTGGGTGGTCCAGTCGCGTTGGCCGCCGTCCTTGGCCGTGGGGCCATCGGAGTGCTGCCGCGCTACCTCGGCAAAGGGCACGCCATCGAGCACCATGTTGCCGAGCATGGCCATCCGCCGAAACGCTTCTTCCTTGGTGCGGTGGGTGCCAAAGTCCACGGTGAGCTGTTCCCACCGCGCCTTCGCCGGGAACTCGTAATCGGCCAGGTGGGCGCGGTAGTAATCCACCATGTCCTGGTGCGTGATTTCTTTATCGCGTTTGATCTGCTGCCGCGCCCAGGTGCCAGCCATGGTGCGGTCGATGAACTGCTGGCGATACTGCACCAGCGACTGCCCTTCTGCCCTCATCTTCTGATCCAGCTCGCTGCGGTTGGCCGCCTCGTACTGCTTCATCAGGTGGGGGATTTCCTTTTCCTCAAATGGTTCCAGGAATTGGTCGCGCAGCTTGGGCAGATTCTCCTTGGGAATCTTGTTCTTCAGGTCAACCAGCAGCAGCTTGATGTCGATGTGCTGGGACAGCAGCTTCTGAATCAGCACAATCCGCTGCATCTCCAGCGCGTCGTCCGGGACCTTGCCCTTGTAAGGTTCGAGCAGCTTGTCGACCTCAGGCAGGATCTCGGAGAGCAAAATCACTTCCGGCCCAACCGTGGCCAGGCAGCGATCGCCATTGATGTTCAGCAGGTTCCGCAGCAGTTCCTCAGGCGACTGCGGCTTGCCCGTTTGCGCACCTTCCTCGCGGGAGCTCGGCCCCGGGGCTGGCGTGGGGGCAGCGCTCATCGGCGTCTGCACCGCCGCCTGGGCAACCGGCGACGGCGTAGCTACCGGCCGCGAAGTCTCCTCGGCCGACGTGCCATACCGCGGCCCGGCGGCCTCTTGTGCCGGCTCGACATTGCGCGAGCGATAGTCGACGGCGTTGTTCGCTTGCAGCAGCGGATGCTCCGAAGCTCCGTAGGGATTGTCCCAGCCAGGGCTACTGCCGGCGACCGCAGGGCGATCGGTGGGCGGCGTTGGCGATGCCGCCGCGTTGGCTGATGGCGCCGCACTCGGAGATGGCACAGCGTAGGGCGCCGATGTCGCAGCCTGATAGCCGGGGGCGGCCGCGTTGGGATCGGACGCCCCAAGCGGCGGAACGTACGGTGCAGGTTGCGTCGGAAGGGGCGGCGCACCAAAGACCGAGGGCGCCGCCGGCGTGGCATACCCACTGTGTGCCGGCTCGGCTGAAACCGCGGCCGGCGTGGTCATCGCAGCGCCGCCGTATGCAGGCGGCTGCGCATGGCCTGGTGGGGCCGCATACGGCAGACCTACGTTTGCTCCCGTATTGGGATAGGTCGGCGCAGTTGGATGCGCCCCGGCCGGTTCGGCCGCAGGCGTGGTCGTCGGATACGCTGGCGGATAGGGCGTAATCTCGTTGTATGCCCCAGGCGGCGTCGGTCCGGCGCGGCTGGGCTGCGTGGCGGCCGGCCATGCCATGCCGGGGTTTGCCGGCACGTAAGCGCCGGCAGTACCTTGCATCCCAATGGGAGATTGCGGAACCGGTGGCGGATACATGCCGGGCGTCTGCGGAGATCCCGCCCAGGGGCCTGCACCGCCAAGTGAGGGCGCGTAGCCATACACACCTGGAGGCTGGCTGGGGGCCGTCGGAGCGGCCGTGACGCGCGACTGTGCCCATTGATCCGCGACCTTGGCGGTGGTGGCCTGGGCCCAATAGGCGTCGTCGTCGACGGCCGCGGCGCTGGAAGCTCCCTGGCTCGGTTGCGGCATCTGAGCGGAGAGCCTGCCGGTGCCGCTGCTGCCAAGCACCAACCATACCGCCGCCACGGTTGCAAACCGGCACCAGCAGCTAGCACGCATGCTAAAGACCACAGCAAGCCCTTGAGACAGGTTGTATCGATTAAATCGATTCTGACCATTGCATCGGCACGTCCGATCAGCGAATTGACGCAAAATGCGTTTTCGCTGCGGCCTGGACGCGCCGCCTGCGACAATGACGGGGCGGCGATCATAGAAACCGAGGGCCTCGGTGGCAATTGCAGTTACGACATGCTCACCACCAACTTGGATGAGCACAAAAAAACCACCTGCCAACATCGGGCAGGTGGTTCGTGAATCTCTCGGTGGTCGCTTAGGGCCAACGTTCTGGCCGATCTGGCGAAAGTTATCGCAGCAGCCGTTCGCCGCTCACGTAAACTCCTTCGCGCTGCGGCTGTGGTACTGATGGGCCGGTCGGCGCGATCGAATCTTCTTCGACGGCCGGCTGTTCTGGGCGATAGCGCTGCGCCGGCGTAGCCTGGTCGCGGCTCCACTCCAGGATGATCTGCCGTGCCTGTTCCGGCGGCTGTGGCCGCGTGACCTGCACCGGCTGGGCTTCGGGGGTCCGCTCCACCGTAGTTTTCGACCGGAACACGCTTCCGGGGGCATCCTGCCGGGGCGGATGCCAGCCTTGCACGCGGCCGCTCACCATCACGTTCGGGGCGCTAGCGCTGAGGGCCGGCTCGCTATCGCGGGCCGCGGCCAAGTTTTCGTTGCCCACCGGGACCAAACGGCCGCCTGACCAGCGGCGATTGTCTTCAAGCGTCTGCTCGCTCTGGCTCACAACGCCGCCGTGCTCAGGGCTCTGCCCACGCACGAGCAGGTTGGGATTGGGCCGCGAGCGTTTGTCGGGGGCATTCGAGGCAATCAGCGTGTTGCCCGGCAAGGCGTGATCTTCCAGCGGCGGGCTGCCCTGCTTGACCCACTCCAGCCATTGATTCTGCAGATCGCCCAGCCCTTGGTAGCCGTAGTGCTGGGCAATGGCGGTAGTCCAGTCTTCGTTCTGCATGCCGTCGGCGAGGAACTGGAGAAACTTGCGGCGGCCACCCTGTCCAATCAGGAAAGTCGCCAGCGAGTGTCCTTGCGCGTACAGCGGCAGCATATCGCTGGGGTACTCTTTCATGCGGAACATTTCGCTGAACGAGATGCCGCGGCGGTTCCGCAAGAAATGGATCAGCATCTGCTGTTGCTTGGCCCGTTCGCTAGGGTGCTCCACGGTGGTACAGGCCCCTTCGTCGGCCCAGCGGGGCAGCGGCCGGCGGAAGTAGCTGGCAAAAACCGTGTGGTTCACCTCGTGCGGCAGAACACTATCGAGAATCCGCTCGTAGGAGCCTTGGATCGACATTCGCCAGTCGTACACGTGGCCGGCATTGAACACAAACGTGGTCACGCCGCCGGAGCCCAGGTTCGGCGATACGCGAGCCTGGATCGGGCAGGGTTGTGCCCATTGCGGCAGCGGCTTCCCCAACCACGCAATGGCCAGTTCTTCGCGATAGCGTTCGGCAGCCTCGGCAATGGTCTTGGCCATTTCGGGCGTGGGAGCGGTGACGACGAAGTTGGGCGTCGCGTACCGAGCTCCAAGCGACAGCGTCGCTGCGGCGATAATGGCCCAGCAAATGCTTCGAGCTTCCATGCTCTCTCCCATGTGGCTGCGGCCGCCTCTGCGGCCTGGGTCGTCGACGCACGCGCTGTTCGACGGCGGGATTGCGGGCGCGTCGGTCGCGGAAGGTAGCCTTTTCAAGGCTCCACGGCCAGAGCGCTTTTCCTGGAACAACACGGCGAGGCAGTTGAGGAAATCTAGGAGGCTTGGCGATCGCTGCGTCGCTCTGTCACGCTAGCAACAAAAAGCGCCCTCAAAGCCGCATCCATCCGCACCGGCGCAGTTGCGCACGGCTCAGCACTTACCCGAGTCTTGTGGTAGCACCAAACGGGGAAAGCGGGGGGCGGGAGGGCAGCGATAGCAGGTTAACGAAGGTGGCAGCGGCATCTTGCCCGGTGGCCGCAAAGCAGTGGAAAGCCACGGTGGCTGCCAGTTCTAGGGATGCCCCGGTCGGACCTTGGCGATGAAAGCCCACATCTTGGATGCTTCCATTGCACATCGCGAAGTTAATGAATCATCCCAGCACCCGCTAGGGTTTTTCCTCAGAATAGAAAAAGTTTGCGTGCCCCTAGATGGAGCCGCGTCATCTTGCCGCTCTTCTGGCATGAGTGCTGCTTAATGAATTGCATCACGCAGCAACCTGGCAGTGCTGATATGCCGCTTCAACAGACCTGGCAATCGCGCATACGCACCATGCACCCATGATCGCATTGGGCGCAAAGCCATCGCCTATCAACCTATGGAGTCGCCAATCATGGCGCAACAACCCAGCAATGGCCGTTTGAGTCTCGCCACCGGATTGGCCGGCAAAGTTGCCCTGGTGACCGGCGGCAACTCAGGCATTGGTCGCGCGACGGCCGAGTTGCTGGCCGCGGGCGGCGTGAAAGTCGGCGTGCTGGGGCGAGAGGCAGAAACGGTGGAAAAAGTTGTCACCGGCATCCAGTCCGCCGGCGGTGAAGCTTGGCCGTTGGCCGCCGATATTGCCGAGCCCGGCGACGTAGAAGGTGCCATCAAACAGTTGACCGATCACTATGGGCGACTGGATATCGTGTTTGCCAACGCGGGCATCAACGGCACGTGGGCCCCGCTTGATGAGCTCACTTATGAAGAATGGAAGCAGGTGATCGACGTCAATCTGACAGGCACCTTCCTCACCCTGAAATACGCAGCCCCATTTCTCCAGCGGCAAGGCGGCTCGGTGATCATCAATGCTTCGGTGAACGGCACGCGCATCTTCAGCAACACCGGGGCCACCGCCTACGCCAGCAGCAAAGCCGCGCAGGTGGCCATGGCCAAAATGTTGGCCTTGGAACTGGCCAAGCATCGAGTGCGGGTGAACGTCATCTGCCCCGGGGCGATCGAAACGCCCATCCACGGCAAGACCGAAACCCGCAAACTGGACGAAGCCGAGGAACCCGTGGAGTTCCCCGAAGGTTCCATCCCGCTCACCGACGGCAAGCCTGGCCGCCCCGAACAGGTGGCGCAACTGGTCGTCTTTCTGGCTTCCGACGCCGCCGGCCACATCACCGGCACCGAAATCTGGATCGACGGGGCCGAGTCGCTGATCATGGGCTGAATTCTCGACACCATCGCTAACGCCAGCCCAGGCTTCCCCCTCGAGGTGTAGCAGCACCGCGGCTCACCGTGTGCGGGTCGCTTCGTCCCCCGTCGACGGCCCCCCGGCGGTCTCCTATGATTGGAATAGGTTCCCCCGGCGCGGCGCCTTGGTTGCCTGCGTCGGATATGCTCGGCCGCCACCTTCGGATGGTGTCGTTCCATGAATGTGACGTACGCTTGCCCCGCCTGCGATCAGGCTGCCCGGGTGGAGATCCTGCCCGGCGGCGAGGCGGTGGAGTGTCCGCACTGCGGCCACCGTGTCGAGGCTCCGGCCGATGCGTGGGATGGTCCGCGGCTGATGCGTTGCCTGTGCTGTCCCAGCCGCGACCTGTTCGTGCGCAAGGACTTTCCGCAGCGGCTGGGCGTCGCGATCGTGGTGGCAGGCTTCATCGCCAGTGCGATCGCCTGGAACTATTACCTGGTATACACCACGTTCGGCATCCTGTTCGGGACGGCCCTGCTCGACGTGGTGCTGTACCTGCTGTTTGGCAACGCCTTGAGCTGCTATCGGTGCGGAGCCACGTACCGGGGTCTGGAGGGTCTGGACAGCCACCAACCTTTCGATCTGGAGATCCACGAACGGTATCGCCAACAGGCCGCCCGCAACGCGTTATGAACGCCACCTGGTGAAAGGACATCGCCACCTGGGCCAACAGGGGTGCAGCAAGCTGCCCGCCTCCGCCGGCCAGCCCCCTGAATCGCCGCTGGAGATCGCGGCCGCCAGTTCCGCACATCGCTTGTTAACGAGGGCTTTCCCCCCGACATGGACCAGCAGCGTTCGCGTATCCAACAGGATCTCCGCGGCCTCATCGAAGGTGAGGTCCGCTGCGATGCCGTTACGCTGCAACTGTATTCCAGCGACGCCAGCATCTACCAGGTTCAGCCGCTGGGCGTGGTGCTGCCCCGAAGTGTCGAAGACGTGGTCGCCACGGTCCAATACGCGCTGGAGAACAATATCCCGATCCATGCGCGCGGGGCCGGTAGCGGCCTGGCCGGCGAAAGCCTCGGCCCCGGCCTGGTGATCGACTTCTCCAAGTATATGCGGCGCACGCTGTGGAAAGAGAACGACAGCGTGTGCGTGCAGCCGGGCGTGGTCCATCAACGGCTCAACGCCGACCTCCGCAAGGACGGCCGGCAGTTCGGGCCCGACCCGGCCAACAGCAGTGTCACCACCATGGGCGGCGTGGTTGCGCTCGATAGCGGCGGTAGCCACTGGCTCAAGTACGGTTCAGCCCGGCGTCACGTGCAGCGCATCCAAGCGGTGCTGGCCGACGGCACCGTAGCCGAGTTCGAGCCGACCCCCGTGCCCACCGCGCAGCAGCGTCAGGAAAACGCGCATGCCGACCGCTTGGGCCGCCTGGCCGATCTGCTGGCCGAACACCAAGGAACGATCGCCCGCCACCAACCCAAGAGCCTGGTGAATCGCTGCGGCTATCAGCTCAATGGTGTGCTGGAAGGCGGGCAATTGCACCTGCCGCGACTGCTGGCCGGGTCCGAAGGCACGCTGGCCCTGTTCACCGAGATCACGGTAGCCACGCAGCCGCTGCCCCGGCATCGGGCGGTGCTGCTGTTGTTCTTTGACCGCTTGGAACAAGCCGCCAAGGCATCGCTCGATATCGTGCCGCTGGGGCCCAGCGCGTGCGATCTCATCGACCGCCGGCATTTGAACCTGGCCCGCGAAACCGATACCCGGTATCAACCGATCATTCCGCCCGCGGCTGAGGCGGTGCTGCTGGTCGAATACCAGGGCGACGACGCCGTGGAGGTCCGCGAACGGCTGAAGCTCACCGCCGAGCGGATGCGTCGCCGTCGGCGGCTGGCGTTCGAATCGCGGATGGCGTTCGACAACGACGAAGTCGACCTGTTCTGGAACCTGGCGCTCAAGGTGGTGCCCACCTTGTATCGCCTGAAAGGTTCCACCCGGGCGCTGCCGTTCGTCGAGGATATTGCCGTTCCGCCAGGCGAACTGCCCGGCTTCCTCGTCACGCTGCAGAATGTGCTGAAGCAGCATCAACTGACGGCTTCGCTGTTTGGACACGCCGGGCAGGGACAACTGCATATTCGGCCGTTCATCGATCTGGCCGACCCGGACGACGTGGCCAAGATGGATCGCTTGGCCTGCGACCTGTACGAAGCCGTCTGGGCGATCGGCGGCACGATCAGCGGCGAACACGGCGACGGGTTCAGCCGCACGCCATTCGTCGCCCGGCAGTACGGCGAGCTGTACCGGGTGTTTGAATCGGTCAAGCGGTTGTTCGATCCGACCAACATTTTCAACCCCGGCAAGAAGGTCGGAGCCGAGCATCACACCATCACCCGGTGGCTCCGCCCCATAGCGGTTACGGCCCAAACCAAGGCCGACTCGGAGCAGTCCGACGGCGAGCCGCTGCCGGTGATCGACCTGCAACTGAACTGGGACGCCAACGAAACGCTGCACACCGCCCGCACCTGCAACGGCTGTGGCATTTGTCGCACGCAGGCCAATGGGGTGCGGATGTGCCCCATCTTCCGCTTTGCACCCGCGGAGGAATCTTCGCCCAGGGCAAAAGCCAATCTGCTGCGAGGCATCCTCACCGGCCAGCTCAGCGAGGATGTCCTGGCCAGCGACGAGTTTAAAGCCGTCGCCGACCTGTGCGTCAACTGCCAGATGTGCCGGCTGGAATGCCCCGCCAACGTCGACGTGCCTCGGCTGATGATCGAGGCCAAAGCCGCGCACGTTCGCGCCAAGGGCCTGCCGTTCAAGGACTGGCTGCTCACGCGGCTGGACCTGGTGGGCTACTTCGGCAGCCTGTTCAGCCCCGTGGCCAATTGGGCGATCGGCAATCGCCCCGCGCGGTGGCTGGTGGAGAAGCTCTTTGGCATCGCCCAGGGCCGCAAGCTGCCGCGGTTCGCCTCGAAGACGTTTCTCAAGCGGGCCAACCGCCGGAAATTGACGCGGCCCACGCGCCGGTCCGGCCGCAAGGTCCTGTACTTCATCGACAACTTTGTGAACTACCACGACGCCGAGTTGGGCGACGCGCTGGTCGCCGTGATGGAGCACAACGGCGTGGCGGTGTACGTCCACCCGGGGCAACTTCACTCGGCCATGGCCATGATCGCGATGGGGTCGCTGGACCGTGCCCGCAAGGTGGCCCAGCACAATGTCTCGATCCTGGCCGAAGCCGTGCGGCAGGGCTACCACATCGTGGCCACGGAACCGGCCGCGGTGCTGTGCCTCACCCGCGAATACCCGGCCCTGCTTGACGACGACGACGCCCGCCTGGTCGCCGAGAATACCTCGGAAGCGTGCAGCTACCTGTGGAAGATGCACCTGGCCGGCAACCTGCAACTGGACTTCAAGCCGGTCAATCTGAGCCTGGCTTACCACATGCCCTGCCACCTGAAGGCGATCGACAATGGCCAGGCGGGTTTGAACCTGTTGCGATTGATCCCCGGCATCACCGTGCAGCACTTGGAAGAAGGCTGCTCGGGCATGGCCGGCACCTTTGGCCTGCGCAAAGAAAACTATCGCAGCAGCCTCCGAGCCGGTTGGGGGCTGATCTCGCAGCTTCGCCAGTCGCAGTTTCAGGCCGGCACCACCGAGTGCAGCGCGTGCAAGATGCAGATGGAGCAAGGCAGCCCCAAACGCACCTTCCACCCGCTGAAACTGCTGGCCCTCTCTTATGGCTTGATGCCCCGGCTTGCCGAGAAGCTCACCGCCCGCGCGGAAGAGTACTACGTGTCGTAGGGGCAACTTGCCCATCGGCGCCAAAGTGCCGCAGGAGCTGGATGCACACACACCGCTCCGGGACGCGCCGAGCACCTGTTCTCGAGACGGCTAATCGTACTTGAGAATCAATTGGCGCTAGCCGCGTGGGCAGTTTTCCGCCCGCTCGCCTTCAAGTGGCGCAAAATTCTTCGGCCCGCCGCCGCTCGACGCCCCTCCGACCTAAAAACGCAACTCGAAACTATCTCAGAACTTACAGATCAAGCCGGGTTTAACTACCCCGATTCTGGTCCCCGGAAATAGCGTGTCCTGCGGGACCACAGTGGTTGACATTGGGTAATGGTCAGCTAGAATCGCGGCCTAGTTGAGATTGAGTCTCACTTACGGCAGGGACCTACCTAGCCCTCCGCCAAGGGACTGCCCCACCTACTCGGAGACACCATAATGAACCGCCGAAAGGGTTTTTCACTCGTCGAATTGCTCGTTGTGATGGTGATCATCGCCCTGCTAATGGGGCTGTTGTTCCCCGCCATCCAGGCCGCCCGCGAGTCGGCCCGCAAGACCACGTGCCGCAACAATCTTTACCAGATTGCCAAGGCCGTCCTGAATTATGAAGCGTCGCGGACCCGGTTCCCCTCCTCGTGGCGTCCGCCGGCCACCTTCAAGAAAGGCGACACGGGGGTTGCTGGCTGGTCGATGCAGGCCCAGTTGCTGCCGTACCTGGAGCAGAAAGCCACGCATTCGGAAGTTGATTACAACCTTCCCTACAACGACGACACCTTGGTCGTAGAAACTGCGGATGGTCAACCTGACGTCCGAATCAGCGCGTTGAGAGTTCCCACCTACCTCTGCCCCTCCGAAGTGCGAGATGAAGTTCGCTTGGACGGCAGCGGCAACCCGAACCATTACCCACTGAACTACGCCGTCAACCTCGGGGTATGGTTTGTGTGGGATCCCAATACACTCAAGGGTGGCGACGGCGCCTTCTACCCCAACAGCAAACTCACGGCCGGCGATTTCCTCGATGGTCAAAGTTACACGATGGCATTGGCTGAGGTAAAAGCCTGGGGCACCTATTTCCGCGACTCCGGCGAGACCAATCCCGCAATGCCCACCGCCCCCGCTGATATCTGCAACGTATCCGGCGGCAATTTGGCCGTTGGCACCGGTCATACCGAATGGGTCGACGGGCGCGGCAACCAGACCGGTTTCACTACGGTCTTTCCGCCTAACGCCAAAATCGTCTGCTCCACCGTTAATGCCGTCGAAGTGGACTGGATCACCCAGCGAGAAGGCACGTCCGCTACCGCTCCGACGTACGCCGCCCTTACCGCCCGCAGCTACCACGAAGGCATGGTCAACGTAGCCATGATGGACGGCTCGGTGCGGCCGATCGAAGACGACATCAACGTCGGTGTATGGCGGGCTTTGAGCACTCGCCGCGGCCAAGAAGTTCTGCCGTCCGAATTCTAAGCATCGCTTAACGGCAATCAGTTCGCTTTTGGGCGGACCGGCCGAGCCTTCGGCCGGTCCGCTGTTTGCGTCTCTGGGATGGCAACTCTGCTCTTTCCCGATCGGCGGTGCGACCATGCGTGGCGAAAATCGCAAGCTGACCATCGAGCAGGCCGCCAAAATCATCTACCAGGTGGAACAGCCTTCGCCCCAGCAGATCGGAGCCGTGGCCGACTTGATCGCACGCGGCGTCCTGGAAGGCACTCGTAAAGGCCATTGGGCCACGACCACCGACGCGGTCGCCCGCTACCTGGCCACGGCCACGCTCAACAAGAAGTCGGGCGACCACCAGAAACGGCAAGGCTCTTCTACCCGGTCCGACATGGAGTCGCGCACGCTGCGCCCGGTGTACCGCGACCTGCTGAAGGACTACTTCATGGCAGTGATTCGCCAACACGATGCTCGCCGCCGTTCCAAGGCCTTCCAGAATGCGGTGCTGGCCGGCCAGATCCTGGCCGTGGTGCTGATCATCACCACGATGCTGGTCGTATGGCGCAGTGCCACTGGTGTGCTCACGCCACCGGAACTGACCGCTGTGGAACGCTGGCTGGAAGCGAACACCAAGCGTTACAAGATCCAGGAGTGGTCCCCGCCCAAGCCCAGCGGCAATGGCGCGACGATTCGCGTCAAGTATGAGTACATCTCAAAAGCCTCGCGGCTGGTGCAGACCGACCGGGAGTTTGTCGTCCAGGACGGCAACGTGGTTCAGGTCCGCGGCTTGGAATGAAATACGCCGACCGAACCAGCCACAACGCCGGGGGAGGCGCCGCTAATCGGCCTCGTCATCCAGAGGAACCGCTTCTTCTTCCTCGTCGCGCGCGTCGGCGAGGGTGTATTCCTCGTTCAGCCAACGCCCCAGGTCGATCGTCCGGCAGCGAGAGCTGCAAAACGGCAGCGACCGGCTGTCGCTTGGCACTTCGGCGTCGCAAATGGGACAACGGAGCTTCTTGGCCACGGTTCTCAGCCGCTTCAGGCTGGCAACAAACAACGCGGATCAGGCTAAGCTGCAAGAACACCGGGCATCAACCTTCCCGGCGCTACTTTCATTGTACCGGTCGCTCAGACCTCGACCAGTTCGTTCTCGGCCGGCTCGGCTTCGCGGCTCCCGGTACTGAAGCCACCAGCGATGGCCGCGGCCTGCGCTGCTTGGGCCGCCCGAGCTTTGCGCACCATGAGATAGAAGTACAGCCCCAGCCCGGCCACGATCAGAAACGGCATCGACATCATGAAGACGATGCTCCAGAAGTAGCCGGCGACCAGATCGCCGCCCTGGCTATGCGCCAGCGCCTGGCTGCACGTGGGGCACGCCTGGGCGGCAGCCACTACGAACAGCACCACGGCGACGGCCGGCAGCAGCGAACGGCAGAGCGGGTGAGGGGCCATGGTTACGCTCACGGGTTTCCGACGGGTTCCACCAGCGCGGCAGGCTTGTCCGCCTCGGGCGGCTGCGGCTGGGCGGGGGGGTACCCATGGTACAACATCCAATAGACTACCACACCCGTCACAGAAACGTAAAGCCAGATCGGCAGCGTCCACCGGGCCCAGCGAACGTGCTTCTGGCGGCGATCCTTGAGCCCCAGCCAGATGGTATAAATGGCCATGAATGGCACCACGGCCGCCAGCAGACTGTGCGAAGCCAGGATAGCCAGGTACACGGTGCGGGCCGTACCGGTGCCGCCAAACGGCCGGCTGCCAACCTGGGCATGGTACACCAGGTACGATGCCAGAAAGAGGATCGACGTGCCGAACGCCGCCAGCATGAGCGCCTTGTGCGACTTCTCGCGCCGCCGCTTGATCTGGACGTACCCGGCCACCAGCAGCACCGTGGCCGTGAGGTTTAACCCGGCGTTCAGGTCGGGCAGCCGCGTCGCATACGACGGGCCAACCACGATCGTGATCACGATCAGCGACAACAGCAGCAAAATGGCCAGCAGCTCGCCCAGCGTCAGCCCTCGGCGCATGCGTCGGGCCGACCAGCCGGGGCGGCGCATGGACCGATCCAATGGCACGCTCTCGCGGCGGCCCCACCTGGCGGCAGTATTACGGCGTGATGACGTCACCTGGTTGCTCACCCTCAGAGTTGTTCTGGTTTGATCATTCGATGGCTGCGCTGGGGCGTGCATATTAGCCATGCAGGCCGGCCCACCCAAGCCGGCAGAATCTCTCCAAGCGTTCGACGCGGATTGGCGGCAAGCTTAGCCGCTCGACGCCGCAGCAGCCGGGGTGTTGCTCTTGGCCGAAACACTGCCCTTGGAGGTCAGCTCCAGCACTTTCCGCTTGAGCATTTCGACCTCGGCCGGGAACGAGCTTTGGTAGTAGCCCTGCACCTTGCCGTCCTGATCGATCACGATCATCCGGTCCGAGTGCATCAGCTTGGAGAAGGCCAGCTTGAAGTTGGACGAAACGGCCTTGATCGGTTCGATGTCGCCGTTGGGATCGGTGAGGAACAGCCAGCGGTCCGGGTCGATCTGGCCGCCGGTGTAGTTGCCGGCATACTCGCGAAGCCGGGCGGGCGTGTCCTTCTGCGGATCCACGGTGATGCTCACAAACCGCACCGGCACGTCGGCCAGGTCGGTCTTGAGCAGCTCGGCGATGTTGTTGTTCAGCGTGACGCAGGCGCCGGCGCAGTCGCCGAAGAAGAAACTCACCACCCAGACTTGCCCTTTCATATCGCTGGCGTGGAACTCCTTGCCGGAGCGCTCGGTCAGCGTGAAGTCGCCCACCTCGAACCCCGTCAGTTGGGCAGGCTGCTGCCCGTAGTTGCGAATCGGCTCCGCGGCGCTGCGGCTCTTGTAGAGCAGGTATCCGCCGTAACCGCCGACAGCCAGCAGCAGGATCGAAACCCAGATCTTCACAGGCATGCTCATAACAAGTCTCCGGTGGTGCGGGTGCCGGCCACCTTGCAACTGGCGGCAAAGGTCACGAGCGCGAACGCGGCCGTTACGGCCACGCACCAGGGTAACGACGGCAAATCGGCGGGCAGGGCAACCGTACTATCGGCATACAGCAAACGCCGCACGCCCGCCACGGCATATGTGACCGGGTTGACGGTGGTGATGGCGGCCAACCAGCCAGCAGGATTGGGAAACAAGGCCCCGGAAAGCAGCCACAGCGGCAGCAGGAACAGGCTCATCACGGCGTGAAAACCCTGCACCGAATCCATCCGCCAGGCCAGCACAAAGCCCAGGCCGGTCAGGGCCAGGGACGTCAGTACCAGAAACCCAACCAGGCTCAACCACGCCCACCACGGCGGCGTCACGCCGATGGTCAGAGCCAGCAGCAGGAACAGGCCACCTTGGGCGACGGCAATCGCGGTCGCCCCGGCCAACTTGCCCAGTACCATGGCCCACCGTGGGATAGGCGAGACCAGCACCGACTGCAAAAAGCCTTCGCGGCGGTCCTCGATCACCGAAATGGTGGTGAAGATCGCCGTAAACAGCAAGATGAGCACCAGCGTGCCGGGAAAGTAGTACTCCAGGTAATCCTGCTGGCCGGAGCCTGGAATCTGGAGCGACTTGTGAAACCCGGCCCCGAAAAACAGCCAGAACAGCACCGGCTGGCCCACGGCTCCCACCACGCGATTGGGTTGCCGAATGAACCGCACGAACTCGCGGCTGGCCAGCGCAGCGGCTGCCAACACGGGACGCGGCTGCACCGGCGCGGCGGCCGGCGAGACTACGCCTGTGTCTGGCTCGTTGGGTAACGTGGTCGGCTCGGTCATGTGGCGGTGCACCTATCCGGTGCATTCCGTTGCTTATGTGCTGCCTGTTGATGGCGATGTTCGGCAGCTGCGGCGTCACCAGGCCCGCCGCGTAGCCACCCTCAATTATAGAAGGATCCGGCGGAGCCACAGCGGGGTGCGGCAAAGCGTCACAGGGATCAACCTGAAGCCCCTTACGATGGCAGGGAAACGTCGTCGCCAAAGCGGTGCCCTGTCCGGGCAATAAACACGTCTTCCAGGGTCGGCTTGCCGACGGTGATCGACCGGATTTCGTTGGGGAACGCCTCGACCAGCCGCGGAATCCACTCGTGGCCCGACGCTTCGTGCAGCCGCAGCGTCTCGCCCAGTACCGATCCCCGCAGGCCGAATTTCGCCTCGATTTCCGCGGCCAGGGCGACCACATCGGCCGCGGCGACGGTGATCGCGTCGCCGCCCACTTCCGCCCGCAGGTTATCGGGCGAATCCAGAGCCACGACCTTGCCGGCGGCCATGATCGCCAGGCGGTCGGCCTTCTCGGCTTCTTCCAGCAGGTGCGTGGTCAGTACGATGGTAACGCCCTGACGGTCGCGCAGTTGCCGCAGATATTGCCACAGGTCGATCCGCGCGGCGGGATCCAAGCCGGTGCTGGGCTCATCCATCAGCAGCAGTCGCGGGCCGTGCAGGCAGGCCTTGGCCAGCTCGACGCGCCGGCGCAAGCCGCCGCTGAGCGTTTCCACCCGGTCGCCCGCCCGATCGGCCACGCCCAGGTTCTGGAGCATCTGCTGGGAGCGTTGCCGCAGCGTCTGCCCACTGAGGCCGTACAACCAGCCCTGGTATTTGAGGTTCTCGGCCACCGTCAGTTTCTTGTCGAGGCTGGGAGCCTGGAACACCACGCCGATCCGGCGGCGCACGTGGTCGGCCTGGGTGCGGACGTCGCTGCCAAAGATGCGGATGGAGCCTTCTTGCAGCGGAACCAGCGTGGCCAGCAGGCGGAACAGCGTCGTCTTGCCGCCGCCGTTGGGGCCCAGAAAGGCAAAAATCTCGCCCTCGTTGACCGTCAGGTCCACATTCGCCAGCGCTTGGCGCTGCGGGTAACGGTACGAAACGTTGGCGACTTCAATCGCAGGCATGCCAGGCTGCAGCAGGCGGAGCGTTAGTGCGAAACCGGAGCGGCGGCCGCGTTAGACTCCGCTTCGAGCAATTCCAGATCAGCCGGCGTCGCCAAAAACGGCGCCTGCTGCGGGCTGACCGTGCGCCCCCCTACAATCGTCTCGTAGCGCCATTTGACGTCGGGGATCAGGGCCACGATCAGAAAAACCGCCATCACGCTGGCCGGAATGGTCAGCACGAATTTCCAACTGGCTTCGTACTTCAGGTGCATGAAGAACAGCATGACCAGCAGTGCCTTGCAGAGCGACACCGCCATCATGAAGGTCCAGCCCACCTGCGGGTGATCGTGGAACGGCCAGTAGTCGGAGTACGTGAAGAACGACATCATCGTGAGCACGCATAGCGCCACAAAGACGTACAGGTACTTCTTCACGTCGTGCGGCTTTTCGTGGTGCTCGTCGTAGCCGTGCGTGCTGTAGTCTTCGTGATGCCCGTGGTGCGTGGTCATGGTTGGGCTCCAAACCGCAGATCCGGTGGACCAGGCCGCCGGGGATTGGTTGTGGGGGAGAAGCTCGCGTCTGGCGTCCCCGCGGTGTACTTTCCTAGAACAGGTACAACAGCGGGAACAGGAAGATCCACACCAAGTCGACAAAGTGCCAGTACAAGCCCACGTTCTCGATGGTGCCCGCCCGCTCCCGCCCCAGCCGGAACCGCGGCAACAGCAGCACCGCGAACGCGATCAGGCCCGCGGTCACGTGCAGGGCGTGAAAGCCCGTCACCATGAAATACGTGCTCGCCCACATGTTGCCGCCGGGGATCACCACCGGCAGCTTCAGCTCGGGATACTGATCGTTAAGCCCTGTGGCATGGCCGCGCGAACCGGGCCGAGGCAGCGGCATGATCCGATCGGCCAGGAGGGCCAGGTCGGCCTCGGTAGCGTTGGGGTTGTTGGCGATCGAGAGAATCTCGGTGTCGTAAAACCGCAGTTGCGATTCCACCTGATCCAGTTGTTGCCGCAGCGCCTCGCGATTCTCTACGTCGGGCTTTTGCAACTGCTGTTCCAACTGGGCCCGCTGCTCCAAGAGCGGCGCCGACAGCTCCCGCACCCGGGCACGGACGGCAGCCGCATAGTAAATGTCGGGCTGTTCGTAGATGCGGCTGCGTGGCTGCGCCGGATGGATGCCGTGAGCGAACTTGGCGCTGTACTCGAACCCTTTGACGACGAGGAACGATAAGCCCAGCGCGAACGTCAGCGCCAGCCACAGCTTGGCCTGGCCCGCCTTGTTGCTGCGGGCGGCTTCCAGCGAGAGCACGACCGTCACGCTGGAACAGATCAGCACAAAGGTGTTGAAGGCCCCCACCGGCTCGCTGAGATGCACGTGGGCCGGATGCGGCCACACCGGCGCGCCAAAGCGGATCACGATGTACACGCCGATCAAAGCGGCGAAGAACATGATCTCGGTGGACAGAAACAGCCACATGAACAGCTTGCCGTTGCGCAGCGGCAAAGCCGGCTGGTATTCCAGCTTGACATGCTGATGTCCGTGATCCTCGTGTGCCATGGGACCCGTTTGCTCCTCGTTACGACCGCCAGGATAGCGGTCCCCAGACCAGCAACAACAGTATCGCCGGCAAATAGATCAACGAAGCCCGCAGCAACCAGCGGGCAGACCGCTCACTGCGGGCATGAGCGAACCACACGGCGCAGGCGAGCTGCCCCAACCCCAGCAGCGAGGCTCCGGTCAGATAGGCCCAGCTCACCGGCAGCAAGGCCGCAGGCATCAAGCTGACCGGCAACAGCGCCATGGCATAGGTCAATGCCTGGGCGGCGGTGCTGCGACCATTGCCATCGACCACCGGCAGCATCAGCAGCCCCGCTTCCTCGTATTGCTTGCGGTACAGCCAGGCAATCGCCATGAAGTGCGGGAACTGCCACAGGTAAAGAATCAGGTACAGGCTCCAGCAGGCCATATCCACGTCGCCCATGGCCGACCAGCCGATGCACACCGGCAAGGCTCCGGCCACCGCGCCCACCACCGTGTTGAGCGTGCTGCGCGATTTGAGCGGTGTGTACAGCCAGACGTAGATCACCCAGGTCAACAGCCCGAACATGGCCGTCTGCCAGTGCACCAGCAGCGCCAAGTAGGCGACGCCGGCGACGATGGTCACCACGCCAAAGCCCAACACCTCGCGCGAGGTCAGCCGGCCCGAGGGCAGCGGCCGATCCACGGTGCGCTGCATCAGGGCGTCGGTGTCCTGTTCGAGCCATTGGTTCATGGCGCAGCCGCTGGCGGCCACCAGGGCGGTGCCGATCAGCGTGTTCAACAAGATCCACGCCGGCGGATAACCGCCCGACCCCAAAACGGCCGAAATGACCACGACCACCAGCACCAGCGAAGCGACGCGGGGCTTGGTCAGTTCCACAAAGGCGGCAAGCCGCAAGGCCAAGGGGCGATCCTGTTCAATAGCGACAGTCGTTGTGGTTGTGCTCATGATGCCGCCTCCGCCAAACCTTGACGAAGGAGGCCGCCCGACGCCGCTTGCGCGGTCGCCACGCCGCTACCCACCGGCCGCAATAGCCGAGCCGCGCGAACGGCCAGCATCACCGACATCGCCAGAATCAGCGAGCCGCACGCCATGTGGGCGGTAGCCAGGCCGGCTTGCCAGGTGCCGCCGGCAACAAACGCCTGATCGTGCATCGCAGCCAGCGATTCCAGGCCGCGCGGATAACCGTACTTGCTGACCCAGGTCGCCGCTCCCAGCATCACCTGCAGGGTAATCACCCCCATCAGGCCCCAAGCCGCCAGCCGCATCCCTGCGGAAAGCTCGCGGTTCCGCATCAGCTTGTAAACCAGACACACGGCATGCACCACCAGGGCGGCGGCGCCGATCAGGTGGAACATTACGGCCGCTTGAAACTCGCCGACGGCGGCCCCTTCGGGCACGTGCCGCACCACCGCGCCCAGCACCAGTTGGATGTACGCCACGACCGCGGTTGCCGCGGCCAGCCGACGCAGCCTGGTAGCCGCCGCCGAAGCGGGCACACCTGCTGCCTCACGCCACCGCTTGGAGGTGATGACCGCCAGCGCGACCGTGAAGGCAAAGTAGGCCGGCCCCACGCAGCCGTGGATCATGGCGATACGGCGATGGTCGAGGATGACCCGCAGGCCGCCGATCCCGCCTTGCAGACACACGGCCAGCAGGGCGCCCCAGGCCAGCCAGCGCACCCAGCGGCGCTGTTCGCGGAACTGAAACACCAGGGCGGCGATGATCGTCACCACGCCCACCAGCATCCCCAGCAGCCGATGCCCGTGCTCGATGAACATATCGAACGGGCCGTGCCACCAGCGGTCGAGCGGGTAGGCCAGCATGTTGTAGCCGCCGGAGGTGGGCCAATCGGGAAACGCCATCCCGGCCTTAAACGTAGTAACAAGCCCGCCCACCCAGATCAGCGGGAAGGTAACGCACACCAGCAGCACCGCCATGCGGTGCGGCCAGGGGCTGGTAACGGGTGAAGGCAACGCCGGCACGATGGAAACAGTCTCTCAAAAGGAGGGCAGTAACTTGGTGATCGGTTACGCGCTACCGCGCAGGGCTCGCTGTTCGCTCGCCCCGCACATGCGCAATTATGGCCGGATGGTCAGCGGCCGTTAATGGTGGGCATGTTCAGCTTCCGCCTGCCGACCTTCCGGAGGTGGTTGAGTTTGCGGGTAGTAGTCCTCGTCCACCTCGGGCGAGGCGTATTCATACGGGCCGCGGTACACAATCGGCTGGAAGTCGAAGTTGCCGTGGCCCGGCGGGCTGGGAGCCTGCCATTCCAGGCTGTTGGCACGCCACGGGTTCCGGCCGCAACGCGGCCCCCAGAACATGCTGTACACGAAGTTGAACACGAAAATCAGTTGGACAGCGCCCATGCCCAGCGCGCTGTAGGTGATGAACTCATTGAGCGGCTGCAAGTGGCTGAATGTCTTGTAATGGTAGGCGTCAGCCAGCCGCCGCGGGAAACCGCCGGCCCCCAGGATGTGCATCGGGAAGAACGTGCAGTTGAGGAAGATGAACGTCAGGAAGAAGTGCAGCTTCCCGAGCTTCTCGTTCATCATCCGCCCGAACATCTTCGGGAACCAGTAGTAAATGCCGCCGAACACGCCCATCGCCGTGCCGGCGAACAGCACGTAGTGGATGTGGGCGACGATGTAGTAGGTGTCGTGGATGAAGATGTCCACCGGGGTGGCGGCCATGAAAATGCCCGAGAGACCACCGATGATGAACATCGACACGAAGCTCAAGCCAAACAGCATGGCGGTGGTGAACTGGAGCCGGCCGCCCCAGATGGTGCCCAGCCAGTTGAAGGTTTTCACCGCGCTGGGCAGGGCAATCATCATGGTCGAAACCATGAACGTCAGCCCCAGGGCCGGGTTCATGCCCGACATGAACATGTGGTGGCCCCACACGATGAAGCCCAACCCGGCGATCCCCGCCAGCGAGTACACCATCGGCTTGTAGCCAAACAGGGGCTTGCGGGCGAAGGTGGCGATGATGTCGGACACGATGCCCATCGCCGGCAGGATCATGATGTACACGGCCGGGTGGGAGTAGAACCAGAACAAGTGCTGCCAGAGCAGCGGCTGGCCGCCGCCCGCACCCACGCTGGCGTTATTGATCTCGTAGCCCGAGGGTATGAAGAACCCGGTCCCCAGTTCGCGGTCGAGCAACTGCATGAACAGAGCCGCGGTCAGAACCGGCAGCGCAAACGCCTGGAGGATGGCGGTGATGAACATGCCCCAGACGGTCATCGGCAGGCGGAACATGGTCATGCCGGGGGCACGCATCTGGATGATGGTGGTCATGTAGTTGACCGAACCCATCATCGACGAGATGCCGACGAAGATCAGCCCCCACAGCCAGAGCGTCTGGCCGGGCCCGCTGGCCGGAGCCGCCGACGCCACGGAGGCCAGCGGCGGGTAGCTTGTCCAGCCGGCCGAGGCCGCGCCGCCTTCCACGAAGAAGGCCGCGATCATGCAGATGAACGCCGGCCACATCACCCAGTAGCTCAGCATGTTGAGCACGGGGAAGGCCATATCGTCGGCGCCGATCATCAGCGGAATCAAGAAGTTGCCGAACGCGCCCGCGAGGATCGGAATGATCACGAAGAAGATCATGATCGTCGCGTGCATCGTGAACAGCATGGTGTAGAACTCGGGCGAGATCTGTCCGCCTTCGCCCGAGAACAACATCTCGCCCACGATCGGCATGTCGGACCACGGCCAGGCGACTTGCCAGCGCACGGCCAGGGCCAAGAGCCCGCCCACCACGAACCACAACAGCGTGGAGAACAGGAACTGAATCCCGATCACCTTGTGGTCGAGCGAGAAGACGTACTTCTGCAGAAAGCCCAGCGTATGCTCGTGGCTATGCGAGTCGTCGTGTACGTGGGCACCAGCAATGGTGCTGCTCATTGGGTTGCCTCTTGCTGGATGCGCAGGTTCTCAAGCCATTTTTCGAATTCGGGGCGGGTCAGCACCGTCAGCCGGCCCTTCATCTTGTAGTGCCCCCAGCCGCAGAGTTCGGCGCAAACGATGTCGTACTCGCCCACCCTGGTGGGCTTGAACCAGACCGGGATGCTGCTGCCGGGCACGGCGTCCTGTTTGACCCGCATGTTGGGCAGGAAGAAACTGTGGATCACGTCCATGCTTTCCAGGTCGATCACCACTTCTTCGTCCACCGGCACCGCCAGCACGTTAACGGTGTACAGGTCGTCGGGTGTATCGAGCTTGCCGTCGGGCCCCGGGTATTGAATCCGCCACTCAAACTGTCGGGCCGTGACACGGGCCAGCGGCGGGCGGTGCGGCTTCTCCATCTTGGCCTCTTCCCAGGCCGACATCTGCATGATGGCGATGAACAGCAGCGTGGCCGCCGGGATCAGGGTCCAGATCACTTCCAGGTTGTGGCTGCCGTGGGTGAATGTCGCCGGCTGGGTGTTGGTGCCGCCGTCGTACTTCCACATGAACCAGAACAACACGATCTCGGTGGCAACGAACACGGCCCCGGTCAGATACAAGATGAAGTACCAAAGCCGATCGATCTGATGGCCGTGGGAGGACCAATCTTCCGGCAGCCAGTGATGGTAGATGGGAGCGGCCACGAAGGCGGCCACGCCCAACACCGGCACCAACAGAAAAAGCAGACTCCAGAAACGTCCCACGTGCTACTCCCAGTGATTCCCTTGAGCCGCAGGCAGCACCGCCAGGCCACCGGCGTGTACCGCCAACGTCGTGTCTATAGGCCGGCCCGGTGTACCGACGGGGGTGCAGGCGATGCCTGCTCGTGCTCGTACGGCAGCGACATCACGTAATCCACCACGCTCCAAATCTCATCCGGCTTGAGCGTCTGCCCTTGAGCCGGCATGGGCGTTCCCTTGATGCCCGCGTAGATGCGGCGGTACAAATCCACGGGCCGCCGGCCACCACGGTAAATCCCTTGGTGCAGGTTGCGCGGCTCGGCCGGCCGAACCGGCAGCGGCCACAGCTGAGCCAAACCGGGGTAGCGGGCTTCCTGCTCTCGCTGCAGCTTGGTCCACACGTCGTAGTCCACCTGGCCGCCATCGCCCAGGCCCGTGGGACCGTGGCAGCCGATGCAGTTCGCCTTGCCGGCGTTGAGGAAGATCTCCTTGCCGCGGGCGATGGAAGCCAGCCGCTCCTGCTCGCTGCGAAACGGCGGACGCTGCGCAGGCACCACGATGTAATCCTCGGCCTCGTTCCACGAACGGGCCACGAGGTCCAGCGCGACTTGCAGTTCCTCGGCCAGTTGGTTCTCGTCGATCGGGCCGCCCACCGCTTCAATGGCGGTCATCAGTTGGTTCTGCACCTCGCCCCGCATGCTGAGATACTTGACGTACTCGACCAGGGCTTCGATCTCGGCCGGCGATTGCAGCCGGAACGACGGCATGGCCGTGCCCGGGATGCCTTCCCGCAGCGTGCGTTCCAGGTCCTCGGTGGTGGGTTTGCGGCCCTGGTTGGTCGAGGTGAACTTGAACACGCCCAACTGGAAGTTGCGCGGGTAGGGGTTCAAGAACCGGGCGGTGGGGCCCAGGCCATCGCCGTTGATGCCGTGGCAATGGACGCAGTGCTCGCGGTACAGGCCGCGCGTGACGCCGCGCACCCCGGTGGGACCGGCGGCCATGCGGAGCTTCTTGATGTCGAGCCCCAAGCCGGGCCAGGCGTAGGGATCATCGGGCGTGCCGAACACCGCCGTCAGTGCGCTGGCCAGCATCTGCTCGTTGTGCAGGTAGGTTTCCTTGAGGGTGGCAAGCTCCTCGGCAATCTCGCCGGCCGGGCGGTTCTGATCGACCAGTTGGGCCTCGCGGCTCTGCACCACCAGGTTCACCGGCGGCACGATCAGCCGGTTGAGACCGAACTCGACCTCCGGCTGCCCGCAACCGGCGAACGTCAGGCACACGGCCACCGCCCAAGCGGCCCAAGCCGCGCCGCGTGACCAGCTACCGTGACGCTCGGCCAATGGCGCCACAGGGCCGCGGTGATGCGTCGAAGGCGCCAACTCGCCAGGCATCGGGGAATGCTTGCTGTCCATTACTGAAATCGCACCCGTCAGTTGGTTGGTCATAAGCCTGCGATTACAAGCTCGCCCTCTCCGCTTCGCTACGGCTGCCTGGCTTGACCGCGGGCCTTCTCAGCAGCCAGCGGGCAGCCACGGCATCGTCCATGGCAAACGAAGCGGCAGAATGGTCGGCGGTGATCCGGCGGCCGTGCCCTGTCCTGCCCTGCTCCCCGCGCGACGGTCTACGAACGGAACGACGACGGCGGCAGGGTGATATCCTTAAGATCCACTTCACCGTCCTTGGGAACGGTGACCTTGAACCGGCCGCGATCGACATTGGTGACGGAACCCGTGCCATCGACGGAGCCTTGGTTCCCGGCGCCGCGTTCATGCCAGACCTGGAACTCCAGTTCCACGCCGGCCGGAACGTTCTCGATCACGAAGTTGCCGTTCTCGTCGGTCACGGCCATGTAGGGGTTGTCTTTGACCACGATCCAGCCGCCCATCCAGGGATGGACATTGCAGGCCGCCGGAGCCGGCAAGGTCTCCGCCACGTCCATCTTCTGCACCACCCGCTGGTTCGAGGCCACGCCCTGGCTGAATGACGGGTTGCGTTGGAACTGGACGCTGGTGTTATGGCCAACCGGATCGGAGTTGAGGATCTCCACCGGTTGCGAGGTATGGACCAGCAGCACGTGCGGCTCAAAGCGGCAATCGCGGTTGTCGAAGACCACCGGCTGCTTGATCTTCTCGGCGTACGATTCGTGAACCTTGGGATCGCGGGTGCGGAGGAACACGACGACGTTCTTCACGCCGCCATCGGGGCCGACCACCAGCGACTCATCGAGCACGCGGTGCTGGCCGCAGAACTGAACGTCCTTGGTCACCGAGAGCGGTGGCCGGGCGGGAGGCTGACCGCCGTAGACAAAGCGGCCGCGGATGGTACCCCAGCCGTCAGCCTGGTCCATGCTGCTGCCGCCAGACTGGCCGGCGGCGCTGCCGGCCTGGTTGCGTGCCCGCAGGTTCTGCACCACCTCGGGCTTGGCCCGGGGCCCTCGATCGCTGGACGAGTCGCCACAGCCCACGGCCGTCGTCAGGAGCGCGGCACAGGTAACAAGCATCAGGCTAGGGCATCGCATGGCAACCGCCTCCAACGGTTCGGGTCCAACAGACGATTCCTGGCGAGTGTGGTCCCCGGCAGCGGTCATCGCAGGCCCCGCCAGGTGTCAGCACACGCGAGGAAGAAAAGTGCGCGCTGCGATCGTCGGCTCTCTAGTGTCTCGGCAAGGTTGAGTAGCTACGGCCCTTGCACGGCCCGGGGCGCACTGCCGGTCCGGCGCTGGCCGATTCCATATTCAACGCGTGATTTCGAGTCAGCCAGGCGGCCAGCCGGCCGCCTGGCTGCTCATGATCCACGAACATGTACTTAGTTCTTCTCAAACACGGACGGATCGACGCGGATCGTGCCCAGGTCGTTCTTGCCCGGCTTGAGGGTCATGGTGAACCGGCCGCGGGCCCATTCACCGTTGGGATCCAGATAACCGGCTTTCTCGTGCCACACCTGGAACTCCAACTCGGTGCCCGCCGGCAGCTTCTCCAAAGTGAAGGTGCCGTCTTCGGCGGTCACGGCGGTGTAGGGGTTGTTGCGGGGCAGGATGAAGCCGCGCATCCAGGGGTGGATATTGCAGGCCACCGGCACCGGAATCAGTTGCTGGCGGTTGAACTTGTGATCAACGCCCGTGTTGGGGGGCAGCAGCGGATTCTTGCCCTCGTCGCCCAGCGGCTGCACGTTGGCGTTGTGAGGGACGGGGTCGGAGTTGTGCAGAATCACCTTCTGCTTATCCAGCCACACCGGCAGGATGTGCGGCACGAAGCGGCCGCCCACGTTGTCGAACTTCACTTCCTTGGGGATGTTCTTCTCGATGTCGGGATGGATGTCGACATCGCGGGTGCGGACGTAAATGACCACGTTGGCAATGCCGCCGTCCTTGGACACCAGCAGCGATTCATCGACCAGGCCGAGGTTGCCGAAGGCCTCCTGATCCTTGGTGATCTCGACAGGCTTGGGCACGGGCGGCTTGCCGTCGTACACAAACTTGCCGGTCAGATCGGCCCATTCGGCGGCCACGGCCAGCGACGAGCCCAGCCAGGCAATGGCCGGGGCCACAGCCAAGGCGAACAACAAACTCCAACGCGTCTGCAACATACGTTCTCTCCCAACAGCGGCACCGCACGCCGTCGCGGCGCCCTGTCAAAGGGCTCTCGCCCCTGTTCCCTGGGCGAATCCAGTCCAGTTCGGCACGCCCCCGTCGGCCACTCCGGCCAGTGGAGTCAGCCCGCTAGGGGGGACCGTCGACCGCACCTTGCGGTCAAACCGGACATTATAAGCCCCGAAGCGCTGGTTCGCGCCCCCCTCTGTCTTGTTGGTTCGGGTGCCTGACGTGCCCAAGGTCAGGACGCATTCCATGATACCGGAACCGCCGGGCCCCAAACCTGCGGCATTTTGTCACAGGTTTGGAACCCCTCGTCCCCAAAGCCCCAATCACTTATCCGGGCGCTACCCCATCCGGAGCGCGCGCAGATCGGCGATTACTCGTCGTCTTCTTCTGGTGCCAGATTGGCAGGCGGCGATCCCTGAATCATGGGTTTGATCGGCACCTGCCTCATCATGTACTGGTCGTAGTTCAAGAGCAGATCCACCACGGCATCGACCTGCTCCATGCTGGTGCCTTCCTGGATCAGCTTGCCCACCTCGCCCTGGAACTTGTCCGGCCGGATCGGCTCATTGGGTTTGATCACGGCGAACATGGCCGTGTAGGGCAAGATGTGCTTGGGATTGGCGATCCACTTGTGCAGGTAGTCAGGCCGCAGACGATTGTGCACCTGGTCGAGGTTGGGCGCCAGGGCATCGACGCCGCCCTCGGGCGTAAAGTCGCCCACGCTGTGGCAAGCCACGCAGTAGTTGCGGTTGGTGACGATCTTGAGGGCGTCGCTCAGCCGGTCGGCGTACGCCAGTTCCTTGGCCGAGAGCTCCAGCGGATTGCGGCGATCGTAGTACTCGTACGGATACGTCGCGTTGTCCTTGGCCGCGAAGTAGTTCACCAGGGCCTCGACCTCCTGCGGCGACAGGTTGAACTTGGGCATCCGCAGCACCACCGCCGGACGAATCACGTACGGCTCCCGCAGGAAGTCGTACAGCCAGCCCGGCTGCACCTTGTTGCCCTCGCCCACCAGCGGCGGCGGCACGTACCCCCAGGCGCTATCAAGGTCCTTGGGATTGCGCTGATTGACCACGCGCGGATACAGCCAGTTGGCGAACATGCCGCCCAGCTCAGGCTGGCTGGGAATGCCCGGCCCCGGCACCATCGACTCGGGATAGATCGGGAAAGTCTTATCCCCGGCGAGCCAGTAGTTGCCGTTGACCAGCGCATCCTCCCACAGCGTGTAGAGGTGGATGATATTGCCGTCGTCGTCCTCCGACTCCCACGCCACGCCCTTTTGCGCCGGGTCGACGCTGCGTTTGGCCGTGATCGTGGCCGTCCCCAGCCCTCGCTTGTCGAGCTGCTTCGATCGCTCGATCTGCTCGGGCGTGAAGTGCGGCTGGAACAACTCGTGGTAATCGTCCGGCGCCGGCGGCGGTTGCCGCGAGTACAGCAGCGAGTCGGGCGTGAAGGTGAACGTAAACTTGGGCATCTCCAGGGTATGGCAGCCACCGCAGTTGTACTGCTCCAGCACCTTGCGGCCTTCGTGGATGGCCTTCTGCCGCGGATCAGGCGAGTACACGAACTGGTCGGCCGGCGGCTCGGCAACCAACCCCAGGATGAAGGTCATCACCGCTTCGCGTTCTTCTTCAGTGAACGGGAACTGCGGCATCCGCAGCCGTTCGTCGTAACGCATGTTCTGCGTCATCTCGTAGTCGAAGCTCCGCGGAGCGCGCAGCTTCTGCCACAAGAACCCTTCGCGATGATGCGAGAGCAGGGCGTGGATGAAGAACGCCTTGTCCTTATCCTTTAAACCTTCCAGGTCCAATTGCGGCTGGCCATCCGGGCCGGTGATCACCACGTCGGGATCGGAGTGCTTGATGTACTGACCGATCTGGTTGAAGGCGATCTTCGAAGGCTCCTTGCGTCCCCAGTCGGCCAGGCCGGTACCGATCGGCTTGGCCGTTTCCATGCCGGGGATGTCGTGGCAGCCGAAGCAGCCGTACTTGCGTACGGACCGGGCACCGACGAACCGCAGCAACCGATTCACGCGGTCAGTTTCGTCTTTGAACGTGCCAAGCAGTTCGGCTTCATCGCCCTTGATCTCGTTGGCCAGGTTCAGCGGAATGCCGGTCTGGAGATACTGCTCGGCCTGCTGCCGGGTGAAAACGCCCTGGAGGTGCCCCAGGGCCAGGTTGTACAGCGCATCCTGGTCGATCTGCGGCAGCGGCGCCGGCTCCCAGGCGTTGGTCGAGTTCATCAAAAACAGCGCGATGTCGGCCGCCGGATCGACCACCTTGCCGTCGGCTTCCTTTACCGGCTCCAACAGCATGTTGGGCATCTTGGTCCGGTGCGAGTAGTGCGCCGGGTTCTTCAACCAGCTATACAGCCAGCGGGCGCCCTTCTCGGCCGCTTCCTCGCCGCCAGCCCGGAGCTTGTTGCCGATGTTCGAGAGGTTCGGCCCCTGGTCGGCCGTCAGCTCTTGATCCGGAAACTCGCTGTGCTGGTGGCAGGCCAGGCAGCCGCGATCGGCAAAGAAGTTCTTGCCGCGTTCCGCATCCGGAGCCTCGGTCACCTCGGCCGGCTTAGTCGCATGGATGAACGGCTGGCTGGAGGTCAGCAGATACTCGGTGATCGCCCGAATCTCGATCTGCTCCAGCTTCTCGGTGTGGTACGGCTCCTGGAGCGTTTCGCCGTAGGCCTCGCCCTCTTCCTTCTCTTCGGAGAGCAGGTGGTCATACAGACCGAAAAACCGCGGCATCCGCGTCTTGGGCTGGTACTCGCGCGGATTGCGAATCCAGTTGTAGACAAACTCCTTGGAGAGCTTGCTGGAGACATAGCGGAGGCTCGGGCCGACCGGGCGCATCTTGCCGGGCACCTCAACGTCGGCCAACACCAACGCCAGGCGATGATGCTGGCTGCTGAGGTAAGCCGGCTCGGGCGAAATGGCGTTCTTGGCCCGGGCTTCGTCCTCTTTCAGAAGCTGCACCAGCCGGCGCCGTGCGGTATCGTTCGATGGATCGCGCACCACGCGTCCGGCCAGATCTTGCAGATTCTGGGTGAACTTCGCCAAGCCCGCGTTGGCTTCCTCAGCCGAGAAGCCTTGCGGAACCGCGTCCGGCTTGTACACCGGCTTGCCGTCCTGGCCCACGGTCACGCCGGGACCGAACAGTTGCTGGAGGCGCTGCTCGTAGCTCTCGGGATGATCGCGACGGTAGGTTTCATTGCGATAGAGTTCCGGATCGGCATACAGGGCCAGAGCCGCGGGTGTGTAGCCAGGCTCCAGCCGCATGTCGGGACCGATGCTCCGCGTGGGGCTGTCATAGCCCTTGATCTCGTGGCAGCCGAAGCAGCCGTACTCGCGAACCAGGTTGTAGCCCTGCATCAGCTTGGGTGCCGGCGGCTCGGGGAACCGCTCGCTGGGCAACAACTCCACCACGTCGTGATGGCACTTGAGGCATAGGCTTTCCGAGAACCGCTTGGGCATCATCGGAAAGATCCAGTGGTGGTTGTAGAACCAGCCGTACTTCTTGGTCCATTGCTGGAGCTGTTCGACCGAGTTGGGCGAGTGCGAGGCCCACTTGAACGCCGTGGCGCTACCCTGGCCATCGTGGCAAATTGTGCAGCCTACCGTGGCAAACGGGTGAGGACTGGTCGAAGCCCCGAACAGCTCGAACCGCGGGTGCGTGCTGTAGGGATGCGGGACGCCGCGGCGGACCTTCAGTTCCAGTGGCTCGCCCCACTTGACCACGCCCAGCAGCAGGTCGACGGCGTCCTGACGCGACCACACGTCCTTGCCGCCGATCGCCACCAGCACGTCGCCGCGTTGCAACAGCGCGTCGGCAGCAAAGCTGCGATCCATCACAAACTCGATGGTCGCATCGTTGGCGTTGAACACGCCGCGATCGGCCAATCGGAAGCCGTACGCCTGGAGCAACAGGCGATTCTGTTGCTCGTTGGACAGCTCGCTGGGAATGATGATCGTGGCATCGGCCGTTTCATCGCCTTTTTGCCCGCTGTCCAAGGTTGGCGGTTCGGCCGGCGTCTTGAGCTGCACGCCATCCAGCACGTGCTCATGCGGATAACCGGCGGCAACAGCCGAGCCGGGCGCCGTCTTCTCGATGCCCACGTGGCAGGTCATGCAGCGGTCGAACCGGGCCACGTCCTGGAAGTTGAAGTCGATCGTCAGATCCGGCAGCCAGATCTGCCGCACCTTGATGTCGCCTTCCTTGCTGAAGGCGTCCAGAATCGGCATGTTGAGCAGCTTCTTGCCGACATTGGGCCGGCTCTTGGCCAACTGCTCCTCCAGCCGGTTCATGTCCATGCGATACCGCTCGAGGTTCTGCTCCGCATAGCCCACCGGCGCGTTGACCGCGTTGCGGGCACGTTCCAGCCGTTCGCGATAGGTTTTGGCCGACTCGTACCGGCTGTTCAGATCGTTGACCTCGGCGCTGATGGCGTCGACGTTGGCCTGCAACTCACGCAACTCGGCGGCCGGGGCGTCGTTGCCGAAGGCCAGGTTGAATGCGCTGCGGGCCTCGTCCAGGTCAGCCCGGCGGAACTTCAGATCGCGCTGCAGCACCTCTTCGCGAAACAAGGCCTGTTTGATCACGGCCTCAAGCTCGCGCACGAACTGCGCTCGGCGTTCGGGCGATGGCGCTTCCACCGCGGCATTCAGCGACGAATCAATCGCGGCGAGCAACTGCTGTGTGTCGCCGGGGACGTTCTTCCAGTAGTGGGTGAGTGTCTGATCGATCTGCGGCCGCAGTGAAGCCAGCTGCTCGGTCACCTGCTGGTTGACGATTTCCAGCCGCTTTTCGGCGGCCTGGATCTGACCCTGCAACACCTTCTTGCGCTGCGGATCCGTAACGCGTTCGAGGGTCGCCCGATCGATCTGCAAACTGACCGAAAGCTGAGCCAACTGGTCGTACAGGGCCGCCGCGGCCAGGGCCGCTTCGTTCACCTGGTAAAAACGTTCCTCGGCGGCGCCCGCCTCGGGCAGCTTGCCCCGCGCATCGGCGTTCGCCTTGAAGCTGACCAGTTCCACGGCTTCGCCATCGCGAGGTTGCGCGCGCTGCGCCACGTACAGCATGAACAGCTTGCCGAAAGCGGGCTCGGGCGGCTGCGCGCTCACCTCGCGCACGACGTGTTCGCGCACTTCCTCACCGGTGACGTAATCACCCGCCAGTTGTTCGTAGATCCGCGACTGGAGCGTCCAGACTTCCAACTGGCCGTAATACTGCTCCTGGTAGGTCTTCCACTCGCGGTTATGGTCGTCAGCGATCATCCACACCGTGGCGGCCAGCATGGCCACGGAGGAAATTCCAAAGAACAGGTGGACTTTCTTGATGTCGCGCCAAGTTTGTTCTGTAGCAGGCATTTGCCCTCTCCGGAGCAATCGCGGAGCCTGTGAGCGGTATCGGCGACCGGTGTGCGAAACGGGTCGCGGCTAAATGTTGAAAAAGTACTCCGGGATGCTGACGATGTACTTCAGGTTCAAGGTCCAGCGGAGCAGCATCTTGATCGGCAGGGCCGCCATGAACAGCAGCAAAATGGCCATCACCATGTAACGGATGAAGCCCATCCGGATGAAAAACGGCCGCAGGACCGTGGCCGCCAGCACGGGCGGCAAGAACAGGAAGTAGCCCAGCACCAGGACGATCCCCAGCCCTTCGCGTTTGAGGATCATCCACAGCGATTCCGCCGTGCCCATGTCGCTGGTCACCCTCGGCACGCTGGCCCCCATCAGGTTGATCCAGAAGTAGTCCGAGAGGTTGACGTTGTTCTGGGCCTCGACCTTATGGGGATCCCAGTACTCAAATGGGCCGAAGAAGCTCCAGTTGGGCCCTCGCAGGAAGGTGCCCAGCACGATCAACGTGACCCACAGCAGCAGAAAGCCGATCTGGAAGGTCAGGTACGCGAACTTGCGTTTCTCGATCGTGTAGTAGCCGTTGCCTTCCTTGTTGAAGTCCAGGTAGGGAATCGCCATCAACCCCACGATCACCAAGCTGGGCAGCACCACGCCGGCCATCCAGGGATCGTAGTACACGAGCATTTCTTGCAGCCCCAGGAAGTACCACGGGGCCTTGGAGGGGTTAGGCGTTTTGACCGCGCTGGCCGGTTCTTCCAGCGGCGCCTTGAGCACGATGGCCCAAACCAACAGCAGCGCCGTCAGCAGCACCATGCAGATCAGCTCGGTGTAGACCAGGTCGGGCCACACCAGCACTTTCTCGTTATCGAGCGATTCCAGCGGCGGCAGGCCCTGCCGGGCCCGATCGTCGTTCTGCACGGCTTTCCACGTGGCCAACCAGGTGAAAAAGCCCAGCAGCAGCACGAGCATCACGATCGGTACGTTGTCGGGCTTGGCGACGATCTCCCAGAAATTGGGGTTGGTCATCGACAACCCCAGCAGCAGCATCACCAGGTTGAACCCGATGTAGGCCACCACCGGCTGCACGAAGAAGCGGCGGAACCAATACAGCACCGCCAGGCCAACCGCCGTGCCCACGGTGTAGACCACCGCGCCGCGGTTCCCGCTCAAGAGCGAGTTGATCAGATGCTCGGTATTGTGCCCCAGCCCAGGTAGCGAGCCCGACCATGCGAACGCCCCCAGGATGACAAAGGCGATCGTGGCGATCAGGCAGCCCAGGGCCAGGCCGCTGCGCTGCAACCGGAACTGCAGCACCCCGGCCACCACCGCGTTGAGCGCGGCCATCGTAATGTAGTAGGGGCCCAGGAAGGAGGAGGCCTTGTCGACGAAGTCTAACGACGCGCCATGCATATGTTCATCCATTGTGCCGGCTGGAAACGGCCGCCTCGGCTAGCCAAGGGGCCATCCTTGCCGCAACGTCCCAGTTCGTTCCGCTTCGCACGTGCCATCCCGGCCGGTCCGCGCGCGGCCTGCACTCCTCCCAGGTTCGCCGGGGGGGCCTTACAGCGGACCGCTGATCCCGCCGTCCTTCCGCACTCGCCAAAAGTGAATCGCCAAGAGCATCGCCACCGCCAGGGGAATTGCGATGCAGTGCAGCACGTAAAACCGGTTCAGCGTTTCTTCACCGACAAACCGTGCCCCCAAGAGGCCGAACCGCGCGTCCGAGGCACTGGTGATCATGTCGATGCCGCCGATGGACAGCAACTGCTGGCCGGGGCCTTCGCTGCCTAAGAAGGGAGTCGCCCGGGCCATATTGGAGCCCACCGTGATGGCCCATATGGCCAACTGGTCCCACGGCAGCAAGTAGCCGGTGAACGACAACAACAGCGTTAATAACAACAGGATCACCCCCACGACCCAGTTGAATTCTCGCGGAGGTTTGTAACTGCCGGTCAAGAACACCCGGTACATGTGCAACCAGACGGTAATCACCATGGCATGGGCCCCCCAGCGATGCAGTTCGCGGAGAATGCCCAGGCTGGTGACGTCGCGCAAAGCCTGGATATCGGTGAACGCCCATTGGAGCGTCGGCCGGTAATAGAACATCAGCAGCACGCCGGTGACGGTCTCCACCAGAAACAGGAAGAACGTCACCCCGCCCATGCACCAGGTGTAGCTCAGCGCGATGCCCTGCTTCTTGATCGAAACCGGGTGCAGGTGCAGGAAGAAGTTGGTCAGCATCACCACGATGCGATTGCGCCGATCCAGCGGCATCGGGTGACGGAAGATACTCTTCCAGATCTGGCTGTTGCGTACCGTTTCGCCAATTGACGGCATCGGCGTTCCCTAACGATTGGAAGGATTCAGTCAACGGTCGTGCGTGGGCGGTACTGCGGCGCGACCCGGCCGGCGTTTATCGCAACGCTTCGGCCCACCGTCGGTCAACTTGCCGGCGCAAGCTCGACGCGGCGAACCACCTCGCGCGATCTGCTCGAGCTTGACTGGCACGGAGGCCGGCGGCCCCCCCCCACCTCAGAATCACATAGCTGTCGGGGTTGGTCCACTCGCCCTTTTCTTCCTGGAAGACGCGGCTCTTGTCGATCTCCAACTGGCCGTCGTCGGCGATTCGAATCGCGTACCGTTCCAGGGGGCGGGGCGCCGGCCCCTCGAAGTTGATCCCATCAATGTAAAAGCCGCTGCCGTGGCAGGGGCATTTGAACTTCTGCTCGCTTTCCAACCAGTTGGGCGTGCAGCCCAGGTGCGTGCAGACGGTCTTCAAAGCGTAGATCATCTGCTGGCCGTTGTACTCGGCGTTGACGATCCACACGCCAAAGGCCGCCTTGAACCGCTCGTCCACCATACCCGGCGGAAAGTCCGACGGCTGCCCCACCTTAAACTGGCTGGGCGGCTCCGTCAGGATGTTGGGGAACATGTAACGAGCCAGCCCCAGCGACCACAACCCCGCGGTGCCGGCCAACGCGCCAAAGCCTATCCCCAGCGAGGTGCCGACCATCGCACTGAGCATCGCCAACACGCCGCGGCGGCCTTCGTCGACCTTGGGCTGAGCGCCCTCGGGCTTCTTTTGCGCATACGCCGGTTTGGCGGGCATAGGCGGCACGACCGGCTTGGCCGGACGCGGAATCGCCTCTTCGATGCGCGATTCATCATGGCCGGGCAGCAAGCCGGCCTCGGCTTTGCTCAAGGGCCCGCGTTTCTTTTCCGCCCGGGCCGCCGCCAGGATGCTTGCCGTCTTGGGCGGACCAGCCGGAACTTCCTCGGCCTGCGAGGCTGCCGGTTCCGGTTTGGCGGCGGTTGGCTTGGCCGCAGAGGGTTGTGTAGCGGGCGGCTCGGCCGCCGGCTCGGCAGGAGGTTGCTGGCCACCTTTGCCGGCCCGGGCCATCGCCAGGATCTCCTGAACGCTGGGCCGACCACCGGATGAACTCGCCGGATTTGCCGGATTTGCCGGGGTTGCCGGCTCCTGGGCAGGCGTCTCGGCCGCTGCCGCCGGCTTGGCACCGCCGGCTTTGCCGGCTCGGGCCAGGGCCAGAATCTCGGCCGTAGTGAGTTTTCCGCCACTGGAGCTGGGCGTGGCAGCCGGCTGGGGAGCATCGGCCGCTGCAGGGGTAGACTCACCGGAGGAAGAACTGGCCGCAGCTTCCGTCGGGGGAGAAGGTGGCGGAGATTCGGGGGGCGTTGTTTCTGACCCCTGCGACCCCTTAGAGTCCAGCTTGCGCGCGGCCGCCAGGATCTCGGCAGTGGTCAACTTCTTTTTCTCGGCCATTGTGTCGACTCTTGGTGCTTGGTCGCTCGCTGAAAAGCGAGCGCAACATCAGACCTGCACTCGACAACGCACGCGCCCGATAAGACCAGAAACCATTGCGCTTGCACGAAAGTTTGCAAGCGAGGCGACTCGTAGACCCCCCGGCCAAGTGTCAAGCGCCCTTTGTACACGATGGGGCGCCCCAGACAAGCCCCCTGGCAGGGTGCGGCAAATTGCCACACCCCTTCGGGTGGAACATGGCACGGGGCACGGTCTCTGGCCCGCGGCAAGCCACGCACGGCGGCACTCACGGCAATCGCAAGATAGCAACGACCGTGGATGCTTGCTATTCCGCAGCCAGCGGGGGACGCGAACCGCTCGAAGGTGCCCCCCACCTGTCGCTCCGTCCAACAAGAGGTGTCATCATCCAGCGAAAGTCGCTGAAAACTTGCGGAATGCAAGGAAGATGAGCTATCTGCCCCCCTCGTCCGCTGGGATTCCTCACGTCCGAACTGTGCCAGACGTGCGACAGTTTGACGCAGGTCGTCCACCGTCGTGCGGGGGTTGATGATGCACATCCGCAAAACGCGGCGGTCGCGAAGCATCGTCGACGTCACGGTGGCAAACGCCTCGTCCAAGACCCGGTTCACAATCCGTTGATTCAGCTCATTGGCCGCGGCCAAGTCGTGCTCCGGTTCCGCGTAATAAAAGGTCAAGATGCCCAACTGAGCCGGTGTGAACAGATGCAGCCCCTGGGTTTCGCGCACGATCTGTTCCGCCTGCTGGGCCAGTTCGATGCCCCGGGTAATTGCCTCGCGGAACGCCGCCAGCCCGAAGAACCGGATCGACATCCACAGCTTCAGGGCGCGGAATGACCGGGTGAGCTGGATGCCCAGGTCCTGGAAGTTCACGTCCTCGCTGATCCGCAGGGCATCGGCCAGATACTCGGCCGTGACCTGAAACGCCCCGAACAGGTGTTGCCAATCGCGGACCAGCACGCAGCCGCACTCGTAGGGCTGGAACAGCCATTTGTGCGGGTCGATGGTCAGCGAATCCACCCGCTCGATGCCTCGCAAGGCCTCGCGGCCGGCTGGCGAAAGAACGGCCGCGGCGCCGTACGCGCCGTCGGCATGCAGCCAGAGCCCCTCTTGCTGGCAGAAGTCGGCCAGTTCGTCCAGGGGATCAACCGCACCGGTATTTGTTGTGCCGGCGTTGGCCACCACGCAAAACGGGTGCAAACCGCGAGCACGATCTTCCGCCACTCGGGCGCGTAAGGCCTCGACCGGCAGCCGGAAATGCTCGTCGGACGGAAGCCGGACGAACTGATCCTGGGAAAAGCCCAGCACGCGAAAGCCTCGCAGCAGCGACGAGTGGCACTGGTCCGAGCCGTAGGCCACGCCGCGGGACACTTCGTTGCGGAGCTTCACATGCCGGGCGGTCGCCAGCGCCGTCAGGTTGGCCTGTGAGCCACCGCTAACCAGCACGCCACCGGTGGATTCCGGCATGCCGCACCAGGCGCGCATCCAGTCGATGACCGTGCGTTCCACCTGGCAGGGGCCGGCCCCCTCCAACCAGTTGCCGCCGAAGATGTTGAAGCCAGCCGCCAGGCAATCGGCCATCACACTGACGAAGTTGCTGGGGCTCGGCACGAACGCAAAGCGGGGATGCGTGGTAAGCCCCACAGCCGTCATCACGTCATCTTGGGTCTGCTGGAGAATGCGGCCCCACGGCTCGGGTTCTTCCGGCGGCGGAGCCGACAGTTTCTCCTTCAAGACCGGCCGTGGGACGATGCGCGTGGCCGGCTTCTCGGGCAGCTTCACAAAGCGTTCGACCAGTTGATCGATCACCTGATAGCCCATCGCCCGCATGGCTTCGGCCGACAGCTCTAACCGCGCAGGCTCGTCGCTGGGAACAACGGGGACCGAAGCGTGCGCGTCGTGTGCTCCGCTTGGCAACAGACCACTTTCAAGTCGCTCGTTGCTCATCATAAACCTGGGGTGACGTGACGACGGGAACTCCGGCTGCGGCCGCTGCCAACCGTAGCGCCGCCCCGCGCTAGTCAACGTCAACGTTCCCGCCTGTTAGATCGTATCCCGCAGGCCTGGTGCGGGCGACGGGAGCAGGTTTCCCCCTGGCATCGGCCTTGCTTAGAGCATCGATTGGTGCGGTGCGAGGGTTTTTGATTGGCCCTTCAGGCGAATTGCCAGCGCGCGCCGAATTGGGTATGTTCCACATTCGCATGTCGAGCAATGTCAAGCGAGCAGCAGGCCGCGCACCGGGCAGCGTACGATCGCCCTAATGCCGCAGCGGCAGGCTGTTGGCGCTGGCCTCGGCCAGTGGCACGCCGGCCGCAGTGCTGGGCGTGTACCCGATTCGCGATTCAGCAGCGGCGGGCGTTTCCTCCGCGCTGGACGGAAACGATGATTCTTGTGCGTTCGGCCCGCGGCTGTCATCCGGGCCAACCTTGACCAGGAGAAACAGACATGGCTTATACCCTTCCGGACCTGCCTTACGCCTTCGACGCCCTGGAGCCGCACATTGATGCCAAGACGATGGAGATCCATCACGACAAGCATCATGCGACCTACGTGGCGAAGCTGAACGCGGCGATCGAGAACACCGACCTGGGCAATCTGCCGATCGAGGAGCTGATGGCCAAGATCGACACGGTGCCTGAGAACATTCGCACCGCGGTGCGGAACAACGGCGGCGGCCACGCCAACCACTCGTTGTTCTGGACCATCATGAGCCCCAACGGCGGTGGCGAACCAAAGGGCGAACTGGCCGCAGCCATCAACGCGACCTTCGGCAGCTTCGAGAAGTTCAAGGAACAGTTCAGCGACGCGGCCGCCAACCGCTTCGGCAGCGGCTGGGCCTGGCTGTGCCTGGACGGCAACAAGAACCTGCACATCGAGAGCACGCCCAACCAGGACACGCCGCTGATGAATGGCCACACCCCGATCCTGGGCCTGGATGTGTGGGAACACGCCTATTACCTGAAGTACCAGAACCGGCGGCCTGAGTACATCAACGCATTCTTCAACGTGATCAACTGGGACGAAGTTGCCCGGCGTTACGCCGCGGCCAAGTAAGCGGCCAGTCCCCCCCGGGCTGACCCATTGCCAGTTAGGCTGACTGGACACCTCCACGGCACCGAGCGGCTCGCGCTGCTCGGTGTCGTCTTGCATTCCGTGCCATGCGTCGCGATCGGCAGGTACGGCGCTGGCCAGAATGCTATAACGCCCGGCCAGAGCAAAGTCCGGCCGGGCGTTACGCTGCAACCCGATCAGTGATTGGGAATCGCTTGGATCTACTGCCGCGTTTTGGGCAGCGCTACGGTTAACCGTTGTGGTAGCTCACCGGCACCAGCGGCGAGAACGTCGAACGGAACGTGGCGTTCACGTTCGGCTCGCGGACGGCCTCGCCCGGCTCGATCCGCGGCTGGGGCGTTTCCGGCTCGGGCCGGATCGGCGCCGGTTGGGTCCGCGGCTGCGGCAAGGGTGCCGGCTGAGGCTGCGGCATCGGGGTCGGCTGCGCTTCCGACTGCGGAGCAAAGGTCCGCGGCGCGCCCTGCTGGGTTTGCGGGGCGGGCGTCGGCTGCAGCAGGTCCGACTGCGCTTCCGGAATCGGAGTCAGCGGCGTATCCGCTTGCGAGGCACTGGTCGACGGGGCGGCCGGAACCGTCAGGTCGGCGCCCGTGCAGGGATCGATCGGGATCCGATGCACGATCACCCGCGGCACACGCAGCGTGTAGGTGACCGGCACGCGGCGCACCACTTGCCGGGGCACCTGGATCGTTTGCTGCACGGCCACGCGGCGGCAGGTGCGAACCGGGATCTGCTCCACGCGTTCCTCGCACACCAGGCGGCAGGTGGTGTATGGCACGCGCCGCACGTGCTCCTCGGTCACCATGCGGCAAACCCGCTCGGGGATCTGCTGCTGGCAGGTTTCCACCACCTGGCGGCAAACCTGGTAGGGCACGCGCCGCACGTGTTCTTCGGCCACCATGCGGCACACCTGGTACGGCACCTGGCGAACCTGTTCCTCGGTGACCATCCGCTGCACCTGGTATTGCACCACGCGGCGCTCGGTTTGCGGCACCATCACCGTCTGCGGCACCTGGAAGGTTTGCACGTTGGGCCGCCACACCTGCTGGACTTCAACCGTGGGCGGGCAAGGCTGCTGCACCCAGGCCAGGCCGCCGCCACGGTAGTACGAACGACCAGTGACCGGGTCCACCTCGCAGCCGCCGGGCACCCAGCGCAGCCGCGTTTTGACCGGACCGGGCCGCAACACCTGCTGCTGTTCCCAGCAGCCGTTGTCGACCGTCACGTTGCGATACGTCACCTGCGGACGCAGCACCGTGTAGCACTCTTCGCGTTCGGCCGTTTCCAGCACCGGGCGCTGCACGTAGAAGCGTTCTTCACGAACGTGCGTTTCGGTCACCGGGCGTTGCACCACGTACCGTTCTTCACGCTCGTGCGTTTCGATCACATTGCGGACGCGATTGACGTTCACGGTCCGCATCCGGGTTTCCCACACCGGACGCTGGACGGTGTACCGTTCCTCGCGCTCGTGGGTTTCGTAGACGGGGCGCTGCACCGTGTAGCGCCGCTCCCGCATCTCCGTTTCCCAGACATTGCGGTAGCAGGTCACCTGCTGCTGCTCGTACACCGTTTCGGTTTCGAGCCGGTAGCACGTGACGGGGCGCTCGTCGTAAACGGTTTCGCACACCAGGCGGTACGTCTGCGTCGGATAGACTTCGCAGGCGGGCGAGCCGCACACTTCAGCGCGGGCAATCCCCGACGTCCCAGGCGCGGTCAGCACCGCGCATACCAACAAGCCAGCAACACTACGCATCGCTCGGAGCTCCTGGGCCTTCGACTCCGGCCTTCCTGCGCCGAACCGGCCTGCATTCTACTTGAGCTTGGGCACCGCCTCGCGTTCATGCCTTCCCGGCCACTGCGTCCGCGAAGCGGTGAGGGTGATTCAAGGATCTCAATAGCTTTCAACGCCAAAGAAGTGTGGGATTTGGCTCCTTCTCTGGCAACCTAGAGCTGCATGTCATTCTTGAATCTTTTCAATCTGAATGCAAGTTGCCGCGCGAGCGATCACGCCAAATAGCTTGAGAACTTTTTCATGCTAGCAGGCAATTCCTTCTTTGATGACGAAATTGATAGCAATCATAACGTTCCTTCTGATTATGACGAACCCACAACCTATATAGATGCTAGCGGTTACCACCCGGATTGACGCTGATATCAATGCTGCCGTTTGGGGTGACTTTGACGGCTGCGAGCTCTAGTGGACACCTTCGCGGCCCAGCCCGTTGCCTTACGGCACTCCCCGCCGGCCAGGCCGCGCGCAACAAGAAACGCCTGCCGCGGACCAGGTACGTCCACGGCAGGCGGTGCTGGGTTAACAATCCTGATGCTGGCTACTTCAGCGCCCCAGTTCCTTCAAAACCCGCTCGGCCCCGTAGATCTTGTCCAGAGCCTCGATCATGGCGGCGATGGCCACCGAAACGGCCCTGGCCTGCTCATCGCTGTACATGTAGTTGGCGGTGAGCGATTGGATGTTGCCGTCGAAGATCACGCCCACCAGTTCACCGGCCCGGTTCACCACGGGGCTGCCCGAGTTCCCCCCGATGATGTCGGCCGTGCAGACAAAATTGAAGGGCGTTTGCAGGTTGAGTCGATCGCGGTTCTTCATCCAGCTTTCCGGCAGCCTCCAGGGTTCGCGGCCGCCATGCCGCTGCTGCGATTCAAACGCGCCCCCGATCGTGGTCCAGGCCGGGATGGTTTGCCCTCCCTCCTGATAGCCGCGGATCGGGCCAAACGCCAGCCGCAAAGTGAACGTGGCATCGGGATAGAGCGCCGTGCCGCTCAGCTCGAACAACGCCTGCGCGATCTTGGCGTAGGCTTGCCGCTCAATCTCAGCGATTTCCTCGGCTTCTTTGCGGATTTCTCGCGTGCGTGGGTCCACCAGCCGGGCCAGAACAATCATGGGGTCGTTACTGGCTTCAATCCCGGCCAGACCTTGCTCGGCCAGCTTCTTGCGTTCCTCCACGTCGAACAGCCTGGTACCGGCGATCAGGGCCGCCGCGCGATCTTTCGGGCTCTTACCTGAAAGTACCTTGCGCACCAGCGGGTGATCACCGCCCAGGCGTTCAGCCATGCGGGCGATGGAGTCGGCCAGCTTCACCTGCTCCAAGTCGGCGTAGATAGGCGCCGTGGAGTACAAATCTTGCAGCAGCGACTCGCGGTTGGAGTCGCGATACTCACGGAGCCGCTCATCGCTGGGCTTGGTATCCTCGGCGGCCATTTGCACGAGCGTCTCGGCAATCTCAAACAGCCGGCCGGCAAGCGCCGGAGCCTGACCTTGGATCTGAGCCTTGCGCTTTTGGGCCGCGGCGATGTCGTCGAAGGCGGATTCGTACGCCTTCAGCTTGGGATGCCTGGCAATGGCTGCCCGGAGTTCGGCTTCGCGCTGTCGCTTGGTGCGGAAGAAGGCCGGATCCTGCAAGCCGCTCAGCGACCCCCACAGGGATTTGCGGGCGTTCTGAATTGAGTTCAACTCTTCCGCCGCGCGCCGCTCTTGTTCGACGCCTTCCAGACCGAACTGTTGCAGCAGGATCTCCTGTCGCCGCAGGTAATCCATGTAGTACGGCAGCCAGGTATCGCGCAAATGCGTAAGAGCCGCGACCGTATAGATACGATTGGTGCTGCCGGGGTTGCCGGCCACGAAGACCAGTTCTTCCTCCTTGAGCTTGCCGTCTGAAAGTTTCAGATAGTGCTCAATCTTGGCGGGTTTCCCGTTTTCATAAACGCGAAACAGGCATACATCCAGGCAGTAACGCGGATACTCAAAGTTGTCGGCATCGCCGCCAAAGAAGGCGATGGCTTCCTCCGGCGACCAGACCAGCCGCACGTCGGTGTAGCGTTTATAGCGATAGAGATGATATTTCGCGCCGCCATAGAGCGTAACGACGTCGCTTCGCAGGCCCGTCTGCTTGAGTGACTGCTGCTCGATCTTGGCCATCGCCGCCCGCCGAGCCTGCGCCGCCTCGGCCGGCGACATCCCCTCGGTAACCGCCTGGTTGACCTGCTCGGTCACATCCTCGATCGAAACGAGCTGATTCAGTTCCAGGTCGGGCGCGGGGATCTCGTCGCTGAGCGTCTTGGCGTAGAAACCGTCGGTGTACAGGTTCCGTTCGGCCGTGGACAGCTTGTGCAGTGTGTCGGCGCCGACGTGATGATTGGTCAGCACCAGACCATCGGCGGAAACGAACGAGGCCGAGCCGCCCGAGTTGAACCGCACGCACGCCTTCATCAGGTGCTCGATCCAGGCGTCGGTCGGCTCGAAGCCGTACTTCTCCCTCAAGTACTCGCGTGGCAGCTCGTTGAACAGCCACATACCTTCGTCGGCGCGGGTTGGC